>Ga0265293_10001087_pt1 | contig 61101 bp, 80 predicted proteins | sample Munlanlewell138R_FD_192505 | JGI IMG/M metagenome (GOLD analysis project Ga0265293, IMG submission 192505) | Leachate microbial communities from a municipal landfill in Southern Ontario, Canada - Leachate well 138R | ecosystem: Engineered > Solid waste > Landfill > Unclassified | place: Canada...
TCATCGCGCTGTGCCGCCAGAAGGCGAAAGCCGCCGAGATCGAGATCGCGCCGACGCTACGCGAAGCCTTCTACCTCGCCGAGGCTCTGCAGGATGGGGTCGCGCCGAAGGACGCCCTCGCCGAGACGATCGTCAATCGCGCCGCCTCTGACTCGCAGGAGGTGCTGCGACAGCTGTGGCAGGCGAACGTGTCCGACGAGATGGTCGAGCGCGCTGTGCAGGGCGTCGAGGTCTCGATCGGGAACCTCCCCCCGGAGGAGCAGTACGACACGCTCGCCGTCGAGTGACCCACTGATGAGCGCCGGGTGGTACCGGCCGAAACGCCCTCGGGAGGGGGCGTCTGGGAAACCAACAGGAGGGTTCGAATGAACCTAGTGACTGGCGCAGCTGTGAAGGCAGCTGTGCAGACAGCCGCTGTGAAGCAGGTCGCCGCCTCGGGGCTCGCGGTCTCAAACGCCTCGGTGACGTGGCAGGGCGAGACGGCCTTCGTCGTCTGTAACCGCAACAAGCGATCCGTCGCCTTCAACATCAACTACCCGATGATGAGCGACGGCGCCCTGCTGACCCGGGCGGAAGCGAACATCGTGACCGCGATCACGCTGCACGAGACCGGGCACGTGCTCTTCACGGACATGGACTTCGCCCAGATCGCCAGAGGCCACAGCGCGGTCGGGAAGCAGAACCCCGGGCTGTGGCAGGCCGTCTGGAACGGGCTTGAAGACCCGCGGATGGAGGCGTCGGTGATTCGACTGTCGCCGGCCGCGAATGCGTCACAGCTGTTTCGGCTGTTGCTCGCCCGCCTGACCAGTAAGCTGAACGGCGACTGGAACCCGTGCCTGACCCAGAACGTGCCGGTGACCCTCGCGGTCCTCGGCCGGCAGGCTTTCGGCTACGGCAACGAATTCACGGCCCGCCTGCTGAAGCGGATCCCGGAGCCGAAGCGCGGCGTCTACCTCAAGGCCCTGCGGGCGCTGCGCGAGGCCCGGCTCGGTTACGACGGCACCTCCGACGTCTTCCCGATCGTCGACGCCTTCATCACCGAATGGCTGGCGCTCGATCAGACCAAGGTGACCAAGGTCCCGGTGCCCGACATGCCGCAGCCGCAGCCCAGCGAAGACGCCTCGATCTGGGACGAGGGCGAGGAGGACGAGTCGGACGACGAATTCGACGACCCGGACGAGATCTTCCAGCCCGAGGCGCAGGCGAGCCCTGACGCATCGCCGGCCCCTGCAATCGAGGGCGACGAAGCCGACGAAGAACAAGGCGACGGCGAGGCCGACGAGGGATCGGACGACGACGCCGAAGGGAACGACGACGCTGAGGAGGCTGGCGGCTGGGACGACAAGGGTGGCGAGCCCGGCAGCGAGGCTGACGAGGGTGACCTCGAAGGCTACGGCGACAGCGACGACTTCGGCGACGAGGGCGACGACTACGGCCCGGACGACGAGGAGGGGTACGACGGCGAGCCCGACGAGGGCGCCGCCAAAGACGGGCCGGGTAGCGGCGCGAGCGACGGGCAGTACGAAGACGAAGGCGACGACGTCAACGCGAAGCCCAAATCGCCGGAGCCCGATCTCTCGGACATCGTCAGCTCGGCCAACAAGCGGGACCGCAGTCGCAACAGCAACAGCGCGCTGTGGCAGGCCCCGGTGGCGAAGCGCGCGGCGGTAACCAACACCGATAAAAGCACTCGCCGGTATGCGGCGTACTACCCGGCTCAGCAACGCCCGCTGTCCTCGGGTCTGAAGGCCCAGATCGTCCGCCTGCTGCACTCGGTGGATCGCGTCGGCTGGAAGCGCGGTGCCTCCTTCGGCCGCTTCGATCCGAGGCGCGCTGCACGGATGGCGGCTGGGTCCGAGTCGGTCTTCCAGAAGCGCTGGGAGCGGGACGCGATCAATTCGCGCGTCTCGATCGTCATCGACATGTCCTCCTCGATGCTCGGCCCGTCAATCGCGATGGCGGCTGAGACCGCACTGAACCTCTCGGAGGCGTGCGAACGCGCCGGGGCGAAGGTCGAAGTACTGGGTTTCGTCGACAACGACAGCGCGGCGAGGCGAGTCGACAAGGCGTACGGGCACGACATGAGCGGCAAGTACCGCTACGGCGTCGGCGCCTACGTCAGCTGCTTCCTGTACCCCTTCAAGAAGTTCGAGCAGAAGACCCGGGACAGGGTCGAGTCGATCCTGAAGGCCCCCGAGCGCTGCGGAGGCGGGACCCCGGATTGGCCGGCGGTCGCCACCGTCGTGAAGGACATGATCCCGGCGCCCGAGCAGCGGAAGATCGTCTTCGTCCTGACCGACGGCATCGGCTATCAGGGCGAGATGCTCGCCTCCTGCCATGAGGCCGAAGAGCACGGCGTCGTCGTCATCGGGCTGGGGATCCAGACCATTCCCGAGATGATGGCGAGTACCTACAAGCGCTGGATCCGCATCAACGACATCAGCGACATGGCCTCGGCTGCGATGTCGGCCCTGATCCGGGAGCTGAAGCGCGAGATGCCGGCTGGCGACGTCGCCTGAGTCCGCACGGGAACGCCGGGAGGCGTGCCCGCAGCTGTCCAACATCCACAGGAGATCTCTATGACGACCGAGGAAGTCCTCGTCGAGCTGAACGCGTCCCTGCGTGGCGCGATCGATGCAACCCATGCCTGCTACCGGATGGTGCTCCGGCCCAACGTCGTGCGCGACGCCTGCTGCGGCGACATCGCCCGGTGGGTGGCGCTGCAGGACGAGTCGATCGACCCGGCGCGCATCGTGCGACAAGCTCGGCTCGCCTACATCTACGTGAACGACCTTATCCCCGCCTGACCCCACTGATGAGCGCCGGGTGGCACCGGCCGAAAACGAGGAGGGCCCTGCGGGGCCCTTCGTCGTTCTGGGAAGCCACAGCGACAGCTGTGCAACAGCAGGAGTGAACGATGGCAATGATCAAGGAGTCCTACAGCTCGGCGGACATCTTCTCTGCCGGGGAGTACCTCATCGACGAGTACGGCTACACCACGGGGCGCGAGCGCGCGATGGAGTACGTGCGAATGAACGAGAAGGTGGGTGTCGAAGTGCGCGTCGAGTTCTGGCTCAACGTCGTGTCCTACATCGACGAGAGGGCAGCCAAGAAATGAAGACCTTGCTATTCACGCTCAGCGTCTTCCTCAACTTCCTCGGGATCATCGGAGCGATCGCGCTGATCCTCTTCATCGACACGGGGCTCTGGAGGATCGCCAACGCACGCGCGCTGTGGTCCCTCATCGGGCTCTCGCTGCTCGGCGCCGTGGTGCTGACGGCCCTCTTCTGGGACGGCAGCGGTGAATAAGGACGTGCGCGACTTCATCCGCCAGCTACCGAAGGGGTGGACGTCCCGGGCGACGCGGAAGAACCACGTCGTGCTGCTCTCGCCCGGAGGCCGCAAGGTCTACATCGGGGGCACGCCGGGCGACCGACGATGGGAGGCGAACACGCGTGCGCAGATGGCGCGCGTCGAGCGCGAGGAACGGCAACAGTTGGAGGAACAGCTATGAGGGATCTGTACATCACTATGGTCGGTGAGCAGCGCGCGACGCATGTAGAGGCATACAACGACTACGAAGCTGTCGCTGAGATAGCCGGATGCACGGTTCATGCTGTCTGTCTGCCTATCTGGCGACGAGGCCGCAGATCCCGCTGGAATCCTCAGGACTACACAGAGCGGTGTTATATGCCCCGAGATAACACCGGACGTCAATGGCTCGTCAAAGACGAGAGGTAATCATGACCAGCACCACCACGATGATCCGCCGACGGGGGCACTCTCCCCTGTACGTGTCGCGAAGCTGGATCCGCCCGGCGCCCTGAAGGGATAGGTTGACCCGCGCGCTGAGGCCGCGATAATTCGCGAATCTCGACTGAGGAGACGACGATGGAAGAGAAGAGGATCAAGAGGGTTGTCGACGAATGGATCGAGCTGTTCTTCCTTCTCTTCTTCGTCGGGGCCACCGTCGTCGGCACTCTGCACGCGTTCTACGTCACCGCTCGCGCCATCTTCGGCTGAGCAGTCACACGTACTCTTCCTCCCAGCCCCCGCCGTGCTTCTTCGCGCGGGGGCGGACGAGGATGAAGATGAAGGGGTACATCTCGGATGCCACCTTCATCTTCACCTTCGCATCGTCGGTGTAGAAGCCCTTCACCTCGCGCATCTCCAGCCAACCGTCGGCCGTCATCACAGCGAAGTCGACTGTGAGGAAACAGTTGTCGGACAGCCGCAGCTTGATGCCCTCGAACCGGTACCACTGGATCTCGCCGGCTGCCTTTAGCCCTTCAAGATGCGCCGCATAGGCCGCCTCGGTCTTGTTCATCTTGCCGGCCTTCATCCGGCCCAGAGCTGCCGACTTCGTCCTGCCGAACCCATGCCTCACGGCCGCCTCTCCATCCAGAATTGATGCCGCACGCGCAGCGTCAGGATCTCGGCCTCCGAGATCTCAGCGCCCGCCCTTCGTCCGTTTCTCAGGTGCCCGTAGTCCCCGGTGAGCAACCGGTACTGCAACGCACTCCTGTCCAGCCCGGCGAGCCCGAACCAGACGTCGGTCGCGCGGTCGTCGAACAGAAAGTCGATCGCGCTCGCCGCGTCCGGGCAGAGGTTGCGGCGTTGCTCTCGCTCCTTCTCCGTGATCGGCTTCCCGGCATCTGCGACCGCGCGCACGATCACAGCTGTGCCCAACAGCGTGAGGCTGCGATGCACGTGCTCCGGGGAGTGGTCGATGACAACGGCTTCGAGGACTTTCATGCCCTCACCCCTGCGACCACTTCGGTCCGGTGTAGGCAAGCCAGCCCCTCGTGAAGAACTCGATCATCGTGGCCCGCCACGCCTCCTCGAACATCTCGATGCGCTCGTAACGGGTGAGCCGGCTGCCCTGATCGATCTCGCTGTGACAGCTAGCGCACAGCGCGGCGACCCGACAGTCATGCGCCTTGATCCCTCTCCCCTTCCCGTCCCTCAGCTGATTGCTGTGCGCCCCGACGACGGTTCCGTCGTCGGCGCCGCAGTGCTGGCAGGGCAGCATCCGGCAGGCTGTGACGAGGTCGCTGTTGCGGTAGACGCTCATCGCTTGAACAGCTTCGTCTCTTCCCAGCGACGAAACTCCCGAACCATCGAGAGGAAGGCAGCGGCCGCGTCCCCTCTCTGGTCCAGCTCGCGTCGAGACTCGATCGCAAGGTGGCGCTTCAGCGCAGTCGTCGCCGCGGCCTCGGTCGTGCAGTCGTCGAAGACCTGCGTCGCCAGCCACGTGCGGAACATGCCGCTGTAGCACAGCTGTGCGGCCTGCTGCGACAGCTTCGGGTCCTGCACCGGGCGCTCGTCCTCGCCGATCTCCACGAGCACGCAGGCGAGGCGCTGGCCGGCCTGCTTGCCCTTGGCGACTGTCATCGAGCGAAACGCTTCGAGATCGCTCGGATCCTGCAGCCAGAAGGTGACCTTCGCGCCGCCGTTGTGGGTCTCGGACCAACCGGCGAGCATCACCTCGCCCTGAAACGCTGGCTTGATCTCATCCATCACCGCCTCCCTTTGCCGCCGCGCTTGCGGCGCTTCGTCTTCGCTGTGCCTGTCCCCAGCGTTGGGAACAGCTGTCGCAGTCCTTCCACGCCGCCCTGCCTGATCCGGCTGGCGGCTGCGATCTCGCGGACCATCCGCATCCACTCGACGTCGGTGCGCCGATGCAGAACGTCGACCTGCGGCGCCGGGGACTCGTAGAAGGAGAACCGGTCCACGACGCCGATCTTCATCGCCTCGTTTTCATTCATCGCTTCCTCCGCTTCGCTGTCTTCTTCACAGCTGTCGGCTGTTCGTCACGACCGTACAGCTCACGCGTCGGGATCACCTCGACCGCGGGCGGCAGCGGCCTTCCCCACTCGCGATCACCGATGCGGGCGTGAAGGAGGCGGACCTCGCCGAACTCTTCGCGCATGTCCTGCAGCCAATCGAGCATCTCGGGGGCGCGCTGCGCGCAGACGTCGCGAAAGCTCATCGCTTGAGCCTCTCGATCACCGGGCGCATCTCCCACCCGTGCAGCTTGCAGAGGTTGCGCACCTCGTCTTCGACGCGCTCGGCCAGCTTCCAGACGGGCGTGCGCTTGTTCGCGGTCACGTGCATGCGGTACGGCGTGTCCGTCCCGTACTTCGAACGCAGTCGCACCTCGAACACACGAACCACCCTCTCGCCATCATCCTTCTCGCTCACGAGCCAGACGTAGTCGTCGGGGTGCATCAGAAGGGCACCTCCTCGGGCTCTCGCTGCGGCGCCTTGAAGCCGATGTCCGGCATCGGGTGGCGGGAGCTGTAGCTGTTGACGAACGAGAGCGACTCCCGATGCAGGAACAGCCCGGCCTTGCCCTCCCAGTCGTGATGGCGCTGCTTCTTGATGAGCAGCACCGTGTCCGGCATCTCGATCAGCTCGGCCCTCTTCTTCGCGTCGAGCTTCGGGTCGGCGAGCGCATCCTCCTTCCGGCGGTTGCGCCAGACGAGGACGATGTTGTCGACCTGATCTGCAATCACAGTCGCCCCGCGGATGTCGCCCTTGTCCGGGACGTCGTAGTCGGAGTCGGTCTTCTTCGTGTGCGCGACGAGGTGGATGTGGACCTGCTTCAGATCCATCGCTGTGCGGCACAGCTGTTCGACGAAGTCCTTCTGGCCGTTGTAGTCGTCTTCGTTCTTGACGCACTTCATCAGGCTGTCGACGAAGAAGTGCGAGACCCCGTGCTTCTCCCAGCAGTAGCGGATCGCGTCGACGATGCGGCTGCCACGCACCGAGTGCTGAACGTCGAGCAGCCACAGTCGATCCTGTGTCCACTCGCGCATGAAGAACTCCGCGTACTCGCGCGTCGGCGATCGAGTGCCGGCCATCCCGACCAGCATCCGCATCGCGGTCGACGCCGGCAGCATCTCCATCGAGGCGATGCCGACCTTCGCGCCCTGCAGCATCAGGTCGCCTGCGATCTGCGTCGTGATGAGCGACTTCCCCCCGCCATTGCTGCCGCCCCAGATCGTCACCTCTCCCGGGCGGAGGTCGAACTTGCCGTGCAGCTTCTCCCACGGCAACAGCTTCCTCGGGCGACCGCCCGGGTTGAACAGCATCTCCATCACGTTGGACGTGAAGCCCGACGCGGGGATCACCTTTTCCGTTGGCTTCGATACTGAGAGGTATTGCTCGAAGTCGAAGTCATCGGGAATTACATGCACGCCTCAGCCTCCCTGCACATCTGCTCGACGATGAAGGACTCGTGCCCCTCGTCCCACGTGAAGGCGTGCTCTCCGTACTTGATCGACGCGTCAACGTCGTACCCGAACCCGCGGTCGGAGACGAAGACCTCCAGCCAGTCCGGATCATGTTCGAGTAGGGCGTTCACCCACGTGAGGACGTCGGCGTAGTAGGCGACGAGGACCACCCAGAGCCCGCGCACCCAGCGCAGGTCGTAGCGGCCCGGATGACGGCCCGGGTCTGCCGCGGCGCCCCAGATCCCCACCGGTTCCCCGGTGAGGTTCAGGAACACGGGACCGGCCGGCTTGTTGCCAGCCAGCCGGGCCTTCACGATCCGCTGTGCCCCCTCTGGCAGCACGTCAGAGGACCCCCTCCAGCTGGGGGAGCGAAGGACCGCTATCCTCGGCGCTGTCCTCCCAGCGGCGGCTGCGGATGTAGCGGACTGGGTCGAGGATGTAGCCCTGCTTCCACTGGTCGCCGTCCTTGCGGCGGTCGATGTCGGCGAGGATGGCGTCGAGGTGATGCGCCGCCTTCGTGTTTGCCCATGCCGCACGGGCATCGACCTTCCCGACCTTCTTCGGGTACGCGGCCCAGAAGCGGCCGAAGGTTTCGTTGTTGATCTCGATCACGCTAGCGTCGACCACCTTCTTCGGCTTCAGCTGATCGAGCATCCATCTCGCGATCTGCTCAGCCTGATCGGCGCTCAGCTCGATCGTGACGATGCCGCCGTCGTTGTCGATGGGTACGTCAATCTCGAACACGCCATTCTCGAATCGACCGCTGAACTGCTTGTGCTGCAATGACCCCATTCCGCTATCCCTCTTTGTCGTCGTAGCCTCTGTGTATCCGTACAGCGATACACGGAAGGATTCTTGCACTACGAACCTGACGTGCGCAACCGGGTTTCTCCTCGGTGTTGGTGCGGTACGTCACAACTGTTCGGGTGTCTGACGGGCGGATCTTGACTGCTCGGCCGCGGCTCGGGCAAGCGCGTCAGCGCGCTCGTTCAGCGGGTGGCCGGCGTGGCCCTTGACCCAGCGCAGCGTCTGGCGCAGCAGCTCGGGTGGCGCGACCTCATCGAGCTGCGCCCACAGGTCGCGGTTCGCTCGGCGACGCCAGCGACCGACGCCGCACAACACGGTGAGCTGGCTGTCGGAGAGGACCTCGAACTCATCGGCGAGCAGCCCCTCCTGCGAGACTAGGTGGTAGGCGGCGATCACCGCCTGCATCTCCATCCGATTGTTCGTCGTGCAGCTGTTGCCGCCGACGCGCTCGATGGTGCGATCGCCCCAGACGAGGACGACGGCCCAGCCACCGGGGCCGTGCGGGTTCATCAGGCACGAGCCGTCGGTCGCGATCTGGATACGACGGCCGATGGGCTGGTGCTCCTTGACCATGCCCCCGACGGCTCTCTGCGCTGCCACCCTCATTCCCTACCCCCGTTCGTTTTGCGCGGGCATAGGCTTCGCAAGGGTGAAACGGCCTCCTCGGCCCTTCAGCCCCGCCCGGCGACCCAGAAGAGAAGAGGATCGAATCGCCCAGCGCCCGCATGGCGTTCGCATTCGCTGCGGACTAGGGCCCGTTCACCACTCGGGGCCCTAGCCTTCCCCCGGTACCTGCGACAAGTCCGGGTCGGCGCGCCGGGGGGTGTACCCGGGCCGGTGTTTGCGGGATGTGGCCCCATGCAGGACCGTGCTTGGCTGGTGCCCCCGCCACTCCCAAGGGGCCCCGGAAACGAATAAGCCCTGACTGCTGCGTTCCCGGTGGCCGGCAGGCGCACAACGAGCCCTCAGAGGGGTGGGAACGCATGAGTCAGGGCTCATGGCGCTTGATCTCGTTGCGGCCTGCCGGGCAGGAGCAACGATACCAGCGAGTATTCAGACCAACAAGCGGGTAGGGGCCTGATTCAAGAGCAAGATGTAACCTAACAGGTGCTAGGAGGGGCCCATCAGTGCCGGGTCTGGCTCTGGATCACCTCGCCCAGCAGGTCCCAGTCGATCCCGTCGCGCAGGCTCGGGTCGATTGACTGCCAGAAGTCGACTTTGCCGAACGAGTGCTTGACGCACTGCAGGGCAAGCCCGATCGGCGCCGGTCGGTTCCCGATGGAGATCAGCTTGTTGACGTAGGCCGGCTTGTAGCCCGCGGCCTCAGCGATCTTCGCCCGCTCGCTGCGGCGAAGCGTTTTCATGTACTCGATTGCGTCCATAAGACTCGACACGACTGTCTCATTTGTGCGGGACTGAGCCCTCTTGGTGTGCAAGATGCCACATTAAGGGAATGTCGCAATGGGGAGACGGTTGATTTCCATACCTTCATGTAGCATGGTCGCACCCATTGGGCGATTAACAAGCAAAAAGGTATGCACGCTGATACAGGAGCGCTGGTTCCGAATGGCAGAAGGGCTTCTCCAACCCCGCCTCCCGCCAATCGCGCGGAGGTCAACGACACCTTGATGATGGACATTTACGCAACGAGACGGCGTAATTTGCTGGAGCTGATCAACCGGAAGTACGGCGGGAACCGGGCCGCTTTCGCTCGCGCCACGGGCAAGCACGCCAACCTGATCAACCTCGTCCTGACGACGAACGAAGAGCTGCGCCGCAAGATCGGCGAGCGACTCGCGCGTGACATCGAGGAGCGGATGCAGCTGCCCACCGGTTGGCTCGACCTGCAACAGGCAGAGCCGACCACGGGCAATGAGGCGGTGACGATCCCGGTCCTGCCGATGCAGGGGCTGGAGGAGGAGCCGGGCTCGACGCTGGAGCGTGCCACCTTCCGGGCGGAGACCCTGCGCTACCGAATGACGCCGTCGACGGCGACCAGTAAGTTGCGCATGACTTACATCGACACGCCGGAGATGGAGCCCACGTTGAACCCGGGAGACGCGATCCTCGTCGATCTCGGGGTCACCGATCTGAGCGCGGACGGCATCTACGTCATCCGCCTGAAGGGCACGGCGAACCTCGTGCGCCGTGTCAAGCGCGGCGTGCTGGGCGAGCCGCGCCTGTCGATCGATTCCGATGAGGAGTCCAGCCCCATCGCCCCGGCGATGAAGGTCCACGTGGTCGGCCGCGTCGTGGGCGCCATCCACTTCGTACGCCTGTGAGGAGAACAGCTGTGAACGAGCCCGCAACACAGGAGTTCCTCGCCAGCTGCGTCACGACCGCGGTCGAGGGCGGCATCAACTACTGGGTGCGTGACGTCGTTCGTTACCGCTGGCGGGATCTGCCCTTCCCCGAGGCGGCCATCCGTTTCGAGAACGAGGACGGCGACGGGCTGGTGACGCGCGACCTGACCGAGGACCTGATGCGGGAGGGGGTCGAGCGGATCGTCAACGACCGCCTGAAGATCGCGCCGCATCTCGCCGGCATGCTGATCGAGGCTGTCGCCCGGGACGACGCCGGGATGGTGGACGCCGATCTGGCCGACTGCATCGTGCAGGCCGGTCTCTTCGGCGAGCTGGTCTACGGGTAAACCCCACGTATTGACCGTTACCCCGTTGTAGCAAAACGACGCCCCGACGACAACAAAGGGGTTGCTTCGTATCCCTGTTTGCGATACTCTGCGGTATTGATACCAACCCAGAGGGAGCGCAGATGGGCTTTAAGGTTTCAGCAGGCAGCGGCGGTGGCGACTTCACTCCGGTCCCCGAAGGGACCCACGTCGGTCGCTGCATCCGCTTCGTCGATCTCGGCACGCAGGTCGACGAGTGGCAGGGCAAGCGGAAGACCCTCCGCAAGATCGTCCTGAGCTGGGAGATCCCGTCCCAGCGCACCGAGGACGATCGTCCGATGACGATCTCGAAGCGCTACACGGCGTCGCTCGGCGAGAAGGCGACCCTGCGCGCCGACCTTGAAGCGTGGCGCGGCCGCGCCTTCAGCGACGCGGAGCTGGCCGGCTTCGAGATGCGCAACATCCTCGGCAAGCCCTGCATGCTCTCCGTCACCCACAAGACAAACGACGGCAAGACGCGCGCACAGGTCAAGGCCATCCTCGCCATGCCACCGGGCGTGACCTGCGCGGAAGCCGAGAACGAACTGATCTTCTTCTCGATGGAAGAAGGCTTCGACGCCGATCTCTTCGAAGCCCTGCCCGACTGGCAAAAGGAAGTGATCTCGGCCTCCCCCGAATACAAGGAAGCGCGCGGCTCGCGTGCGCCGGTCGCCAACGGCGGCTATGACGACGACGACGACATCCCGTTCGAGAACCCCTACAAGCGGGCTCGCGCGTTCGTCGTCTGACCACTTCACCTCACCCACTACGGAGATCCAGATGGCATCCGCCGCACGTTCTTACGAAGTCCTCGACAACGAGACCGGCAAGTCGGTCGTCGTCCTGAACGCCACCACGCAGGCCGAGGCCCTGCGCGCCGTGGCGCGTGACAAGTTCGCCGTCTCGGCCCTGAAGCCGCAGCGCGCTTTCGAGCTGGGCCGCAGCGGCGTGAAGACGATCGTGCTGGGTGCCGAGGCCGAGATGCCCGAAGTACAGCAGAGCTTCAACGACTGATGCTCGCGCTCGTCGCAGTGTCCCGGGCGGTGTTCGTGGGGGACTCACAGATCACCGCCGAAGGGCAGAAGTTCTGGGTGGTCAACACCCCGGACGGGCGCGCGGAGGGGGCCCCTTACACCGAGGCGCCCCCCTTGAACATCCGCACGTTCCGCAACCGCACGGAAATCACTGCGTTCACCGACGTCTGGAGGGGCGCTCCGTGGTTCGTCAAGCCGACCGAGTACGAGACGGTCAACGTCTCTCCGGTCTTCGCTCGCCAGATCGTGGGCTACACCGTGAGCAAGGGGAAGAAGGGGAGATGGTGACCAAGCGCCTCGAACACACCATTGGCATCTCAGTGCGACGCGTGACTGTTGCATCGGCTGTGGCAGCCACGGCTGTCCTCGCCTGCCTCGGCGCGATCTTCTGGATGGGGTATGCGAAGCAGTGGGCCTTGATCTCGGTGGGGGTCGCCATTGGATTCCTGCTGTCGGGAGTGCTTCGTGGCGGGAGTTCGGACTGAGGCCGAGATGCTCCTTTACCTGCAGGAGCACGTGTACGTCGAAGGCGATTGTCGGATCTGGGCCGGACCCTTCAACCGCGGTGGCACCCCGCGCGTCATGTGGAATCGCGTCACGTACCCCGCGCGGCGCCTGTTGCTGCAACTGCTCGGGCAGGAGCTGCCAGAGGGCGCAAAGACCTACGCGACCTGCGGCAACCCGAGCTGCATGTCGCCGGAGCACGTGAAGGCGGGCAAGCAGCGTGACGTCGTACGCAACACGAAACGGCTCGGCCGCTTCCCGAAGGGGACTCCGCGTTCACGCATCGGCGTGATCTCGCACTCGCGGCTCGCGAAGATGCCCATCACCGAGAGGGACCGTGTCGCGGAGATGGTCGCGGCCGGCAAGACGCAGAAAGAAATCGGCGAGGTCTATGGGATTACCGGATCCGCCGTGAGTTCCGCACTGAAGAACTGGCGACGAGCCGGACTGATTGACTGGTAGGGAGCGAACAGATGGAAGCCAAGCTGGCCCCGTGGCCGAAGATCGATGCGTGGGATGAGCAGCCCGCGGGAGTCACTGATGTCCTCAAGGCGCGCGGCAATCGCTACGGCGCCTTCATCGGACACGCCTCGATTACCCAGCAGTTGAAAACCGCGATCTTCGAGCACGCCGCACGCGAGGGGAGGAGGCTCGACCCCGACATGCGTGAGGCGCTGGAGATGATCGCGCACAAGATCGGGCGCATCGTCAACGGCGATCCGACCTACGCCGACAGCTGGATCGACATCGCGGGCTACGCGCAGCTGGTCGCTGATCGCCTAAACGGGACGGTGCGGTGAGCGCAGAGGCACTGCAGCTTGCCGACGATCTGGAGCTGTGCGGACAGCCATCGCGGCTGTGCCAGCGAGCAGCGAACGAGCTGCGCCGCCTCGCGCCGCTGGTCGGCACCTTCAGCGTCATCAAGGAAGGCGACCGCTTCCGCGTCATCGGCCCGCGTCTCGGCTCGGGCTGGACGTTCGAGCGCTGGGAGGACGCCGAGCGCTGCCGCAGCGGTCTGGAGAAGCAGGAGGAGGTCAAGGGGCCGTGCGCCTACCCCTACCTCTGCAACGACACGTGTCGGGCGCCGCAACTGTGCAACAGGGAGAGGTGATGAAGAAGCGATCGCCTTGGTTCCCGGGCTACATCACCCCGGTCCGCGACGGGGAGTACGAGGTGAGGTCGTCCCTGTGCCGCACTTGGAAGTGCGCCCCGCACACGGAGACGTACACGAAGAAGACCGGTTGGGGGGCCGCGCCCTTGTGCGTTGGTGAGCCGGGCTTCGAGTGGCGCGGCCTCGCGGAGAGGCCGTGATGTTGCGGCGACTGATCGCGAAGCTGATGCCCGGCTGGGCCGTGGTCTGGATCCTGTACTTCGATGGCACCACTGAGCAGCGCCTCGTTCGCCGCTCCGCCTATGGGTGGCACGGTTATGCGACGAGCCGCGTGCTCAAGCTCGGCGCCTTCACGTGCAACTCCGATGGCACGACGAGCGGCGCGTGCTACGTGAAGCACTGGAGGTTCGACGACTGAGGGCCCTCCTCGACCTGACATCCACAACTGTGACTGCTGCAACGAAGGACCATTGATGACGCTCCCCACGATCCACCGGCTGCCACTCGACCTCTCTCGCTTCCTCACGATCCCGGGCTTCTATGCGAGCGGGAGGTACTACCGCGGACAGAACCTCGCTCGCATCACCGGCGCGACGACCTCGATCACCGCGATCTGGTCGGACATGGCGACCGGTGGCGGCAAGCCCGCCCTGCCGGCCGGGACCTACACGGTCTTCGCGGACGGACAGAAGATCGGCGAGCAGGCGATCGACGGCATGGGCACCAGCAACCGCCTCGACATCCCGATCGACGCCAATCTGCTGAGGGGGAGCGACAAGCAGTGGGTCGAGATCAAGGTGGTCGCATCAAACGGGCTGGCCTCGATCGTCTGGCCCATGTTCGTCAACCTCGACGACACGCCTGTGACGGAACAGCCAGCTGTGATCCCTGTCGTGGGCACCTCGCATGCGCTCGCATCCGGGCCGGCGAAGGGGCGCTACCGTTGGGCGTGGATCCCGAAGGAGCGCATCGGCAAGGCGAAGCCCTGCCCTCTCGTGCCGCGCCCCGCGGAGCCCTTCTCCGACACGCCGGACTATCGCCAGCTGCATCGCACGAACATCGTCGTGCCGGTCGGCGAGGACAATCATCGCTTCAACGTCACCCGCGATGGCACGGTGACGACGTGGAACAAGCAGAACTATTTTTGGTCGGACCTGATCGAGCAGTATCCGAAGCAGCACCAGCTCGACGGGCCTCGTGGGGTGGGCGCGATCAACCTGCCGACCCACATCGAGCCCTCGCGTAACGGCGGCTGCCACGTTGTGAACCCGTGGCGCCTTGCGCGCATCAGTCCGGACGGCACCGTGAAGACGCTCGTCGGCTGGTACCACGATCCGCTGCCGATCTACCACGGAGACACCGAGGGCAAGAACGCCGTGCTGCCGAAGCTGGCCGGCGACTGGTCGCAGGTCAAGGGACCGCTCGGCTTCTGGGAGACGTGGGGCTTCTGCTGGCGCACGCCTTCGCTGGCGATCAATGAGGCGGCCGAGAAGATCGGCGGTGAGCGTAATCTCCATCGCGAGCCCGAGCATCCGCACTACGCTCCGGGGCCGCAGGGGTTCCTCGCCGACGCGCGCCACGGTCGCGTCCTGAAGTTCCAGTTCCCGCACGACGACCACCGCGAGCCCGTCGTCACCGAGTTCATCACGGGGCTGAACGACCCGTGGGACATCCGCTACCGGAAGTCGACCGACACGATCATCGTGTCCGAGCGACAGTCGAACCGCATCGTCGAGTACAGCGCGACGACGGGCGAGCTGGTGCGCGTCATCCTGCAGGGCGCCGAGGGTAAGGCACGCGTTGTGCTGCCGTCGCGCTTCGTGCAGCAGCTCGTTGGCACCGACATCATCCGTCGCGAAGACGTCGTATTGCCCGAGGGCATCGATCTGCTCGAACACGAAGCCGAGGAGTGGCTGTACTACGGCTCCGTTGCGATGCGCGAGGTGCGCCGGGTCAATCTGAATACGGGCGAGATCCAGCACGTCGCCTATCCGATCTACACGAGCGGGCAGTCGCACTTCTACAAGATCGCGGTATCCGACGGTAGTTTCGGCCCGGCCGGCACGTGCTTCGTCACGAGCTGGACGATCGCGCGGCACGGGTTCCCGCAGGCCTTCCTGCCGGGCGGTGGGGAGTGGAAGATCCACAGCTTCGGGCGCGCCATTCAGGGCTTCCCGAACGTCACCGAGACGATGGGCTACGGCTGCGCCGTGGGCGTGGGTCGTGCCGCGAACGGCGATGCGGGCGGTCGGCTCTTTTGCGGCGGCAGCCACGACGGCATCGTGATGGTCACCAAGGCACTGCCGGGCGACGAGCGCATCGACGCCAACAAGATCGCACGCGGTCGTACACAGTTCTTCGCGCGGGACCTCGATCTGCTGTTCGCGGACTCTGCGAGCATCTTCGGCTACGAGCCGCCCTTCGGCGAGAACGAGGACCTCGACTACTACCTGCGCCATCTCGGCTACGTGCCGGCAGCGGAGCAGCCGCCGGCCGAGGACCCCAAGGAGCCCGAGGAGCCGGAAGACCCTGAGCCCGAGGATCCCGAAGACCCGGAGGAGCCCGCGGACCCCGAACGCGAGGCGCTTCTCGCCGAGATCGAGGCGCTGCAGGGACAGCTGTCGGTCGCCGCGGCAGCCGCCGCGAAGGCGATCGAGGAGCGCGACCAGCTGCAGGGACAGGTGGAAGCGACCGCGCGTGAGCTGGACGAGGAGCGCAGCCGCTACGAGGACCTCGCCGCTCGCGTGCGCGAGGCCTTCGAGGCGCGCGACAAGCTCGCCGCGAAGCTCGTCGAGCTGAAGGACGCGCTGTGATGCTGGAGGAGTTCTACAGCCGACTCGCCGTGATCTGGACGGACGCGGCGAAGCGGTATCTTGAGGTGTCGACGAACTACGTCTCCTCCGGCGCCGAGCATTGGCACGATCTCGCACGACGCGCATCGCAGCGCGCGGCGCGCTACGCCCGGCTCGCTGCCAAGCATCAGGAGGGCGCCGATGGACGGTGACCGCATGATCGTCCGCGTCCAGCGCCAGATCTGGGGCGAGCGCGAGATCGCGATTCACTTCGGCTTTCGAGAGCGGGACGCCTACATGGCGATCGCCGAGCCGCTCGTGTTCCGGTCGATCTCGCCCGGGACGATCGCCGACAAGCCAGCGGTCGCCCTCACCCGGGAGGAGGCACAGCTGTTGATGGACGAGCTGTGGACAGCTGGCCTGCGCCCGACCGAGGGCAATGGGTCCGCCGGGGCTCTGGCGGCCGTGCAGGCCCACCTTCAGGACATGCGCCGCATCGCCCTGCAGGAGATTCCTTCGCTCGCCGACAATCCCAAGGGGTAGCGAAGTGGGCGAACGCGTATTGACGAACCGGCTGGGGCTGCCCAGCTCGATCGTCACGGCGATCCGCAACGACCCCTATACCCGGGGCGACTCGGACATCTCGGTCACCCAACTCATCACGCCGGCCTACCAGCGCCGGCTGATCGAGACGGTGCCCGAGATCCGAGTCGACGCCTCGGATGCGATCTGGTCGCTTGTGGGGCAGGTCGGGCACGCCATTGTCGAGCGGGCGCACGACGGGACCGGGATCGCCGAGGAGCGCCTCTTCATGCCCTGCGAGGGGTGGACGGTCTCAGGGCAGTTCGATCTCATCGAGGATGGCTGCCTCTATGACTTCAAGTTCACCACGGTGTGGTCGGCCGGCGGAAAGGACGAATGGACCGAGCAGCTGAATCTGCTGCGCGTCCTCGCCCACCACAAGGCACGGGAGACCGGCGACGAGCGCTACCGCGTGGACAAGCTCGCGATCATTGCGATCTTCCGCGACTGGCAGAAGTCCCGCGCGAAGTCCCACGACTACCCGAAGGCGCAGGTCGCGCAGATCCCGATCGACGTCTGGCCGATTGAGCAGGCCGAGGCCTTCATGTGCGAACGGGTGAAGGCGCATCAGGACCCGAACCCGCCGCCCTGCACCGACAAGGAGCGCTGGCTGCGCCCTGCGACCTACGCCGTGATGAAGAAGGGCCTGAAGCGCGCGGTGAAGCTGCACGACACCGAGGAGGCCGCTCAGGCGCACGCGGAGGAGCTGGGCAAGGGCCACAGCGTCGAGCATCGCCCCGGGACCTACGCGCGCTGCGAGGCCTACTGCGACGTCGCGGACCAGTGCCCGATCTGGATGGGCGAGGTGCCCTTCTGAGCCTCGACGTCCTCAGCCCGAGGGGGCAGCTCACGCGGGAGCAGGAGGAGCGCGCGATTGCCCTCTTCGAGCGCCGCTATCCCGGGTTCACGTTTGCGCGGACCCCGAAGGACCAGCCGGCCATCCTCGACGGCGTGATCGTGCGCAGCGGCATCATCGTCGCCCTCGTGGAGACCAAGTGCCGAGAGCTGTTGCTCGACACCTTCAGGGGCTACGGGTGGCGGGCGATCCTCACCGCCTCGAAGCTCGATGCCGGGATGAGAGCGGCGAGGGAGTGGCGGGTGCCCTTCGTCTTCTGGTTCTACTCGGCAGCCGAGGACTGGCTTCTAGTTCAGCGGGTGTGCAACCCGGACGGCACAGCTGTGATCGACATCGAGCGTCGGCGCAGCCGGACACAGCAGACCTGCAACGGAGGATCGATCGTGCGCGAGAACGCGTACCTCGACCTCAGTCGCGCAAATCTACTCAGGGGGGAGAGAGCATGAACGACAAGGTGAAGGCAGTCATCGAGCGCGCGATGGCCGAGCGCCCGGCGCATCTGGCGACGGACCTGTGCAACGTCATCGCCGACTTGCGGCTGTGCGAGGACAGGGGTGGCGGCTGGGCCACGGCGGGGTTTCTGCAGCTCCCAATCGCGGTAGCGATGCGCAACCTCCTTGCCGCGGTCGATGGTGAGAATCACGGGCAGGTCTCCGCGAGCGCCGCCGAGATCATCGTCATGGTGATCGCGCTGGCAACCTCGGTCCGCGTGCCGATCGACGAGATCATCTCGCTGATGATCGAAGTCGTCTCTAGGGGGAAGATCGGCGAGGAGACCGAGCAGAGCGAGGTCAGCGCAAGGATCAACGAGATCCTCCAGAAGCACGATGCACTGATGCGAAAAAGCGATACCTAAAGGTAGACGAACGTATTTCCAGAAGGTACGATCCCTCCTGAGAACAATCAGGAGCTAGGCGATGAAGACTCCAAGTTTGCCGAAGCCCACCCTCTTCCTTCGGGGGGGCGTCCTCTGGATGAACGTCACCATCCGGGGGCAGCGCTATCGCGAGTCCCTGAACACGAGCGACCCGGTGGAGGCCGCGATCGAGGCCAACCGTCGAGTGCAGATCTACGCGACGAAGGCTCCAGAGATCACGTGGGAGCGGCTTACGCGGCGGTGGTTCACGGACAAGGCGGGCAAGAAGTCGATCAACCGCGATCGCGACTTCGAAGCCTACTTCACCACCTTCTTCTCGGGGCGGGACATCGCCTCCATCACGAAAGAAGAAGTGCTCGACGCCCTCGCCCGAAAGCGGGACGAGACCTCGCCCGGTAACGCCAACAAGTACCGGGCGTGGATCTGCTCGCTGTGGAACATGGCGCGCGCGATGGGGTGGGAAGTGCAGGACATGTCGATCCAGCCCTACGACAACCCGAACGAGAAGCGGCTACGCTTCCTTGAGCGGGAACAGCTGTCACGGCTGTTGCAGGAGCTGCCTGAGCACCTCAGGGCGATGTTCGAGTTCTCGGTGCTCACCGGGCTTCGTAAGTCGAACGTCTGCGGGTTGAGGTGGGATCAGGTCGTTGACGACGTTGTCGTGCTGGAGGCGTCCACGATGAAGGGACAGAGCCTTGCTGTGATCCCCTTGCCGCCGAGGGCTCTGGAGATCATCGAAGCCCAGAAGGGCAAGCACCAGACCTATGTGTTCACGTTCACACACCACAGCGGGAAGTTCCCGCCGCGCCCGGTGAAGGACCCGAACAACACGGCGTGGAAGAAGGCGCTGAAGCGGGCTGGCATCAGGGACTTCCGCTGGCACGACGGCCGCCACACCTTCGGTGCCTACCACTCGATGAACGGGACCCCGACCCACGTCCTTCAGCAGCTTGGGGCGTGGAAGAACCCGGAGATGGCCGCGCGCTATGCGGCCCTCAACGTGAAGGGGCTGCGCAAGTTCTCAGACAAGATGGTCACGACAGGAGGGAAGGATTGAAGGGGACCGAGGTTCACCGGACGCTGCCGTCGCGGGTGGGCGATCAGCTGCACTACAGGGGACGGGAATGAGCCAATACGACAATCTCGACGCCGCGATCATCAAGGCGATTCGGCGCGGCAAGACGACGTTCTTCGTCATCGAGCACGACCGCGCAGTAAAGGCGGAATCCGACCAGCTCGGTGAACTCACGGGTGCGGCCGGCTGGCGCATCGTCGACCGCCGTTTGCAGGCCATGCGGAAGGCGGGCCGCATCGTGTACGCGAAAGGCGCGTGGTCGGTCGTGGAGCAGGCGCAGGAGGCGGCACGGTGAGCGCCATGACCAGCACCACCAGCATGACCGCCATCGACTACGCAGCCCTCGCCGAGCGGCTCAAAGAGCACGCAGCCCTGCATGACTCACTGGCAGCGCACAGCGACGAACAGCGGGTATGGGCGGATGACCTGCGGACGTTTGAGGCGATGGTGCGCGGGATGGCGAAGCAGGAGCTGGTCGGTTGGATCATAACGAATGGCATTGAAGTGCCGCTTTACCTGCACCCCGCGCCGCAACCGCAGCCCGCGCAGCTGCCGAAATGCGGCTGCCGCTCATGCCTCACGCCGGCCGAGTTGCTGAGCACGTTCGTCGTCTGTCCGAAGTGCGGCAACAAACGGTGCCCGAAGGCCGACGATCATCGCAACGCCTGCACGGACAGCAACGCACCGGGGCAGGCTCCGCAGCCCGAGCGCCAGTCGGCGAGCGAGCCGACCGACCGCTGCAAGCACGGCGTCCGCTTTCCGCACGAATGCAGGGAGTGCGAAGCCGAGCCATCCATCGAAAAAATCCAGCGATGGAGGGAGTCGGAAGGGTTGACAGAGCGAGAACCGCAGCCCGAGCCGATCGACCCGCACATGATCGCCGCAGAGGATCGCTACCCGGACGCCGAGGCGCAGCAGGGCGGGTGGACGTACTCGCATCCGCACTGGTCGAAGTGCGGCTTCGATGATCTGGTGAACTCCATCGTTGCTAACGCCGTAGCTTTTTATCGAGACACAAGAGACGCCTTCCGCTCCGACGTGATCGATGCCCTTCACCGAGCGCAGGAGATTGCTATGCAGGGACGCGAGCCGACCGAAGCGCAGATCGAGCAGCACCCCGACGACGCAGCGGTCGACCGTTTCGCCGCCGCGATGAAGGCGAAGCTCGCCGAGAAGCGAGCCGAGGGCCGGGGCGGATGGGACGACCCGGCGCAATGCTCGACAGGGTTCCTCGCTAGGTTGCTCCGTGAGCACGTCGAGAAGGGCGACCCGCTCGACGTGGGCAACTTCGCGATGATGCTGTGGAACCGAGGCGGCGCAACGAACGAGGAGAACAACGATGTTGACCGATGAGGAACTGATCGACCTGTGGATGAGCGCGCCCAATGAATCGACGTTCGGTGCTCTGGTAGGGCACTACGCCCGCGCCGTCGAGCAAGCGGCATACGCGGCGGCGATCAAGGCCTGTGAGGCCAGCGCGGAGCACGAGGAAGAAGCCCGAGCACTTCAACGTGCTGATGCGGCGAGAGGTGGCGATGAAAATGAAGAGCTTGCACGCCTGCGACACCTGTCGGACGTGCGGCTGTTCAACGCGGGTATCAGCACGTGCGCCGAAGCCATCCGCGCGCTGATGCAGGAGCAGTCGAAATGAGCGAAGCCGAAAAGCGGATACGCGAGGCGCTATCTGTGGCGTCGATAGAGCCGAGGGACGAGTGTTTCAAGGTGGACACGGACGATCTCACCGCCCTGCTCGCCGACCATGCCGAGCGCGAGGCGGCGCTGCGGGCAGAAGTCGAACGCCTGAAAGCTGCAATCGACACGCAGCCTTCACCGCCGACCCGCGAGGATATGGAGTGGGCCGGCAAAGTGCATCTTGCCAAAGCTGAGAAGGAGAACGACGCGCTGCGAGCAGAAGTCGAGGCGCTGCGGGCGGCGCTCAAGCCATTCGTCCACGCGGACTCAGAATACGCCGCGACGGGGATGCACACGGTGGCGGTCAACGGGCGCGACCTGATTGCCGCCCGCGCCGCACTGGAGGGACTGCGCCCGTGCCGCAGCCCCTATTGCGAGTGTGAGCAGGGGAAATGCACGCACCCGGGCTGCTACGACGCGAGGGGATGACGACATGGGCATCGGAAGGGCGAGCGAGCGCGAGGCGGCGCTGCGGGCGGAAGTCGAGGCGCTGCGGGCCGAGCGCGATCAACTGGCGGAGTTCGTCATCGCTGTTGGCGGCTTCTGGGGCCACTCAAAGAGCAAGCTGGTCGGTGAAAGCTCGCTGGCCGAAGTCATCAACCGCTCAATCAAAGATGAGGACGCGCTTCGGAAGGACGCGGAGTGCTTTCGACTTTTGAAAGCGCGGATGGGTGCCGCCATCGACGCCGCGCTCGCTGCGGCGAAGGACGCGGAGGCGCGCGGCTGATGAGCAAATACCTTGCTACCCCTCGGGAGCCTGCTGGCTACCTGCGGATTGCAGACGGATTAGTGATCTCGATTTACCGCAAGCCCGCCCGGATCCATCTGTGGATGATGAGGTGCTTGTTCGGCTGGAAGTGGGAGGCGCGAGGCTGATGGACGTTCCCGCGAAACCTATGCTCCTAACCGAAGCCGAAGTCCGCACGATCTTCGTGGGTTCCATCAATGTTGGCGCCCACGGCGGCAATTGGGAGCGGTATGCGCTTCAGGTGGCGGCGATCATCGAGCGCGCCGTGCTGAGTCTGCGTCGGAGGAAAGCCAAGACCATCCGCAATCTGATGACGCAGGAGCAGCCGACATGACGATCAGCAAGAAGTTGCGCGGCATGAAGCTGCCGCCCGGTTACAACGCCTGTCTGTTGCTGGACGCAGCGAACGAAATCGACCGCCTCGCCCGCGAGCGCGACGAGGCACGGGCAGAGCGCGATGCGCTGCGGGCCGATGCGGAGCGGTTCGCGTCATTCGCATTCCCGCCGTTTTGCGACGAATACGCGGGGGTCGACCTGTACGATCAAGCGAGTATCTATGCGTCAGCATTCGGGCGCGAGGAACCGAACCGAGACGACTATGTAGCTGCATTGCGAGACGCGGTTGACGCCGCGATGGCGCAGGCGAAGGACGCGGAGGCGCGGTGATGTGCATTCAGAAAGGCGACTACGTGCTGGCTACGAAGTGGAGCGACGGCGACCCCGGCGACCACTGGGGCGTCGGTTTCTACGACCGGTGCGACGAGCGCGGTCGCCACTACGTCAAAGACGGCAACGGCACGCAGATTCGCGCGAACGGCTTCCGTCGCGTCGGCAAGATCACGCCCGAGTTTGGGCGCTGGCTCCTGAGTGCTGCCGCCGTGCTCGAAGCGTCACCACCGGGAACCGTCAATCTGTGGACGATGCTCGCCGATCGTGCGCGCGGAGAGGACGCGGAGGCGCGGTGATGCCTGACCCCCAGCGCTATCGCCTCGTCAAGGTCCCGGGCGTCAAGGGCCGCTGGGCGGTGCTCGATGTCGTCGCCCGGAGGGTGGCCTTCGGCGGCAAGCGGAAGGAGTGCGAGCAATACCTGCAAGGAGCCCGCAACCAACAGGAGATGTTCCCGGACGAGACGGAGGAGGTGTGTCGGTTTGTGCCGGGCTGAGCCGGAAGGACGGGGCGGGAAGTGGCTCCGGGCCTACGTCTGGAGCGCGAAACCGGAATCACAATCCGGGACTCTACCCCTGAGCTACGCCCACCATCGGGAATGGCCTGCCCGACAGGAGCCTGAAACTACTGTCCGGACCCACAGCTAAATCTGTCACAGTCCGGGCACACCTGTCGGGTCGCGAAGTCTAGCACGCGCAGGTAGCCTCGACCTACTCCCGAGGATTGGGCGATCATCTGCCCTACATCCCCTTCTGGACGCACGCTCTGATGGACCGAGCCGACTTTCGCTTGCCCGATTTCAATCCCGAAATGATCTCGCCGCAACTGCCCGGAACCGGGAAACGCTACCAGCACCGATGGGCCTCACCGATCGCGTTGGGCTGGGACTGGGACCGCCGCGGCCGCACGGGCTGGTTCCCGGTCGCCATCGCGCCCGTGCGCTCTGGTCTGTACGAGGTGCGCGGCCCGGGGTTGGAGACCAACGTCCGCCGCTACGTCGTCTTCCGCGGCTGGCAGGGCTACACGCCGCACCCGAGAGACGAATGGCGCGGGCTGAGGAAGGGCTACCACCGCCAGTTCAGCGCCCCGTACCGGGAGAAAAAAGAGCCCGGACAGCTGTGAAGCCATCCGGGCCTGAAGCCGTGGGGGCCGAAGCCCGCGCCACGGCAGGGGAGGAGACATGCGCGATGCAATGAAGAGGCTACCCCGAGCCCCGGATCTCACAAGGCCCTATCGCTTGCCGTCCCGGTAGTCCAGCTCCGCGTAGAAGGCGCGGTTGAAGTCGACGTACAGCCGCTGCTTCAGCTCGTCGATCTCCTTGCGGCGCTCGTCCTTCTCCTTGACGCTCAGCCCCTCGTCCTCGATCACCGCGACCTCCGCCTTGCGCAGCTCCGAGAGCGCCTTCTGATAGGTCTGCAGCGCGTGACCGAGGCGGGCGATGCCCTCGTTCTCGCGCACCCGATCGGCGATGGCTTCGTTGCCGGTGGCGTAGAACTCCTTCCACTCGGCCAGCGCGATCTTCGCCTCCCTCGCGTTCTCGTAGTACGCGGCCTGATCGCCACGAATCGTCGGTCTGCGATAGAAGCTGCTGGCGATCGGGACTTTGTTCTTCTCCAGCGGGTTGATGCCCTCAGAGAGGAGCCCGAGCATCGTCGCCGTGTCGGTGACGAAGTTGCCGGCGCCGCCCGTGGCGAAGGTGGTCAGGTACCGGATCGTCTCCGGCGAGATGTCGATCATCCCGGGACGTGAGGCCGATCCGCCGGTCGCACGGTTGAGCCACTCCGTGAAGCGCTGCACAGCTGTGCCATGCGTGGCTGTGAAGTAGCGCTCGGAGTCTGGCAGCGGTGCGCCCCACGAGGGCTGCTCGGGCATTAGCGGCAGCCCGGACTCGCGGCGCTCGGTGGAGATCACCATCACCGGGTCGATCACCGTGGGGGCGAAGAAGGTCGGCGACGAGTCCATCGAGCCCATCGGGCTGAAGTGCTGCACGAGCGAGTCCATCACGTCGAGCGCGATGCGGCCCATCGACTTGCGACTGTCCTGCAGGTCGCGCAGCGTGTAGCCCAGCGTGACGAAGAAGCCCCAGCCGTAGGGCAGAGGGACTGCGACCGTGGTCCCGTCCGGGCGTACGAACAGCAAGCTCCTCTGCTTCGCGGAGTCGAGGTGCGGCTTGTCCCAGATCGGCTCGTCGTCCTCCCCGAGCACCATCGAGCCCATGAGCGCCAGCAGGTAGCCGAGCCCGACGAGGCCGGCAGCGACCATGCGCCCCTTCGGCGTGTTCACCGCCTTCATCGTGCGAATCCCGCCCTGCACCGCCGGGTTCCAGAACAGGTACAGCGCGCCGAACAGCGGCGTGAGCTTGCCGCGGCGAGCGAAGTCGACCGTGATGTCGCCAGCAATCGCCACCGCCTCTTCCTTGCTCTTCCCGGAGCGGCGCGCCTCGGCGTAGGCGGCCACGCGCGCGGCGTTCTCGATCGAGGTGTTCAGAGCCATCACGAAGTCCTCGGCCGCGCGTACGCCCTTCCTTGCCTTGCGGAACCACCCCTGCGGGTTCTGCCACGTGGCCTGCGCGTCGCGGAAGGTGTCGAGCACCTTCTTCTGGCGATCCTCGATCGTCTCGATGCCGAGGTGGCCCATCTTGCCGCCCTCGGCGCGGAACTCGTTGTACCAGCGCTCGTACTGCGCGGCGCCTCCGGTCCAGTTCCCGGTGAACTCGGCTCGCGCGATCCCCATCACGGCCGGCACGATGTCCCTCGCCATGCGCAGCGCGGACTTGCCGCCCTGCTCGATGCCGGTGTTCAGCAGCGCGGTCTGCAGGTCGCGTGCCGCGTTGGTCAGCACGAAGGTCGGCGACAGCGCGGTCCAGAACTTCGCGAGCGTGCGGTTGACCAACATGAACGAGGAGAGCACCTTGCGCATCACCTCGGACTTCCCATCGAGGAAGCCGCGCATCTCCAGATCGTCGAGGAGCGCGGGGTCCTTGATGTAGATGTTCACCGTCTTGCCGGCCACGCGCACCGGCAGCGTGCTGCGCCCGTCGTCCTTCTTCGCCTGATACTGGACCTCGCCCAGCATGCCGGCGATCCCGGACTTGCGGTACTGCGGCACGAGCACAACCCGGTCGACCTCCCACAGCTCGTCGTCCGGGTTGTCCTTCACGAAGCGCAGGAAGGTCTTGCGGACCTCGTTCTGCTCGGCAAGGAGGACGGCGCGTTCGTAGTCGGCAAGGATGTTCTCGATCACCTGTCCGGCGCGCGAGGCGCGGCCCTTGGCGCGACGCGCGAAGTCCTGCCGAAGATCGAACCCACCCGCGACCCGCTGCCCCAGCTCGTCGATGTTCTCGAAGCCCTTCAGCGGGACGTAGTAGCCGTAGGTCTTGTTCCACGCAGCGACCTGCGCGGCGTCGACCAGTCCGGAGCCCACCAGCACGTTCTGCGTGCGCTTCGTGATCTGCTGGATCTCGTCGGCGATCGCCTTCAGGTCCTTGAAGTCGGCGCGGCTGCGCAACTGTCCCAACAGCTGTCGTGCGTCCGCGGTCTTCATTCCCGAGCCGCCGTCCGGGAAGCGGGCGTTGATCCGCGCGATCTGCTTGTTGCGCTCCTCGGCGTGCGCGGCGTAGAGGTACAGCGCGACGTCGTCGAGCGAGATGTTCTTCGCAGCCGCCTTCCGGACCGTCTTCTCCACGACCTCCTTGCGGAACCACTCCAGCCGCTGCGCCGCCCGGCGATACATGCGGGTGCCGGCCGTGTTCACGCGGCTCTGGTCGGTCAGGACCCCGCCCTGCCGGACGACCTCCTCCTGCACCGCCTGCACGCGCGAGTATCGGTTGGCGATCGCGTTCGAGATCTGCTCCCTGCGGCTGCGCGCAGGCAGGGTGAATCGGCTGCCCGGGATCGGGACGTTGCGCGAGAGCTGCGGGCGCCGAAGGTTGACGACGGTCTCCGGGGTGTATACAGTCTTCCCTGACCGCTTCGTGTTACTCACCCCCGTCAGGAATTGGACCTGACGACCCGGGAGTACCGAGGCGGTTTTCTTTTCGTCCCAGTAGCGCAGCAGCGCACGATCCAGCCATTCACTGAGCCAGCGCTCTCCGGTCTTGGGGTATGCGCTGCTGATGTCATTCGAGGCGCCGTCCGATTTCAGGCTGGTGCCATCCTCGTAGGTCAGCTCGGCTCGACGATCGGCGCCGCGCACGATCGACACCACAATCGGGGCGCCCTCCAGTCGCACGCCCAGCACTGCGACCGCACTCTGCGGGTCCGTGGCGGACTGGAAGACGGCAGCCGGCGACTGCAGTAGGGCCGGCAAAGCAGCGATCTGCGCCGGGGAGAGCACCGCGCGTTCCCCGTCCTTACCCGTGGCGAGCTTGCGAATCACGCGGGGGCTGATGGTGATGCGCAGTCGCTTCTCGACGCCGGCCGCCATCAGCGCCTGCGGGCTCGTGTCGCTGATGATCTGCGCGACCTCGCTCTCACCTCGCAGCACCTTCTCGACACCAGCGCGCGAGAGCTGAACCTCACCCCGGTAGCCTTCCCCAGCCTGCTGCGGACGCACCGTGTGGTTGCCCAGCAGGACGGCGACGCCCATCCCCTTCGCGTAGTAGCCATCGAAGCCGGCCTCAACGATCGCCAGCTCCCAGCCGTTCGGGTCGCCGCGGTACTGCGCGCGCAGCCCGAGCGGGTCCGGGATGACGTCGTACAGGTTGTCGAGGTGTAGGAGGTGGGCCTGCGTGCCCACGCCGGCCTCAGGCTGGATGCCGGCGCCCTCGTCGACGTAGAAGTGGATGCGACTCTGCAGGCGCGGGTCGGCTCCGACGAGCCGGCGCGCCTCGGCGCCCTTCAGCCCCTGTCCGTAGTAGTACCCGGAGAGGGTGTCTCGGGGCTGTCGGGAGTAGTGGACTCCGAGGACGGAGATGGCGTGCTCTCGGGGCTGTCCGTACCGAGGTAGCCCTGCAGCCACGCCTCGTTCTTGCGGAACAGCTCCTGATCCTCCTCGCTCGGTGCTTCGGGAGAGGAGGGGTCGCTCGGTGAGGTCGAAGCGCGATGGAACGTACCGACGCTGTAGTTCCCTAGCTTCTCGATCTCTTCCTCGCTGAGCGAGCGAATCGAGGTAAGACGACCCCGTCGGGTCTGCGGTCCAGTCATGTTTCGTGCTCCCGATCTCGGTCGGATAACTGTGGGCGTCGACGAGATCGATGTCAACCGCTTCGGCCGCTACGTTCGCGGCGTCCATGATCTGCAGCTGCTGGACCTCGTTCCAGTTGCCGACGAAGTTCAGCAGCCGGATGCCCGGGACTCCATTCACCGTGACCTGCTGGAAGCCCGGAGCGATCGGCTGCCCGCCCTTCGTCGGCATCGCCTCCAGCATCTTGCCGAAGAACTCGGCGGCGACCTTCGGGTCCTTCAGAGCCGGCCCGAGGATGTCGATCCCCATCCGATTGCCCGACTTCATCGGACGCGTGTAGATCACCTCCGTCTGCTGGAAGACGTAGCCGACCATGTCCATGAAGTTCGCGACCGACTCTGGCGAGGCGAACGCATCGATCTGGATCGAGCCTTCGACGTAGGCCATGTAGGCGCCCACGCCAGAAACATTCTGCAGGACGTTCACGCCGGCCATCTTCGCCAGCCGGTTGATCTCCCTGCGCGCGATCGGCAACGGGATCTCGCGCCCGGCGAGCTGCTTCTCCAGCGGGGATCCGGCGCCCGGGGCGAGACCGATCGAGATCCGCCGCGTGTTCACGCCGATGATGTCGGAGACGAACTCGGCCTTGATGCCCATCGCCTTCTGCATCGTCGTCCAGCCCACGGCCTGCACTTCTCGCGCGGTCCATCCGCCACCGTCGAAGCCGGTCGCGTTCAAGTGCTCGGCGAGATCGTTGTAAAAGTCGACCCCGTATTCGTACTGCGGCTCCTTGTTCAACGTGCGGTCGACAGTAAGCGAAGCCGCGGCCTGAGGGCCGTAGGTCTTCCTCACGTACTCGTGGACCGTGTCGTCGACGAATCCGATGTCGCGCTGCGCCCAGACGTCGATCGCCGCCGGCTGCCGGCCACGTGGGTCGCCTCTCACAGCTGTGCGGGTGTCGAGCCCCAGCTCGCTATCGACGAAGTCGAGCAACTTCAACCCGATTGCGGACTCCGGCATCTCACCGCCGAGCACGGCCCTGAGCGCCCTCTCGTTCAATCCTGCGCCCACCGGACCCGGGCGACCGGCGACCATATCGGAGGCTCGCAGCACATTGAGCATGCCCTTCGAGGGCGAGGCGCGCTTCTGCGACAGCAGCCACGCCAGTGCGTAGCGGCTCGACTGCTCGCCGAAGATCGGCTCCAGCGTGGCGTGCAGCTGTGCGTACCAGTTGCGGGCCTCGCGAAGCTCCTCCGGGCTGTTCAGGGCATTGACACGATCGATCCAGTCCTGATGCGTGATGCGACCGACGGCGAAGGGGATCCCGTTCTTCTCGAAGACCTTGCGCTCGTTGACCGGGGCTCCGGTGCCGGGCTCCCTCTTCTCCCTGCGGCGGACGCGACCCTGCGCCTCCTCTTCGCTCACGTACTCCTGCAGCGGACTCACAGTTGTGTTGCGCGAGAACTGCACGCCAGCCACGCGACCCCTCCAATCCTGCGGGATCGCGATCGTCTCCAGATCGTGGACCCACGTGGGGTTTCCGTCACGGTAGTTGGCGAGGGCCTCGTCGCTTGCTACACTGGCAACTCGATCGCGAAGACCCGGTAGCCTCGGCAGGCCGGGATTCCTGAGAGAGTCAGGTTCAGGGCGTGGCGAGGACCTTGGTCCACGAAAAGCAGCGGCGCCACTCTGCGGAGGGCTGCCCGCCGGCACAGCCAATAAGCCCTTGACGCGATCGACCTCCACCTTCGGCATCCACGCCATCCGGCCGCTCGCGAGCGCCTCGACCACTGTGCGAGCCGACTCCATCAGCCCGTACACGGTACGGACGTCCACCACCCGCAGCTCCTTCTGGCCGGCCTTGCCGATGCGCGGCTTGAGCACGGCGAGCAGCGGGTTGCCATCGTCGTCTCGGCGCGCGAGCAGCATGTTCACCGAGTCGTTCGGCTTTGGGCTGTACCACACCGCCCGCGGGCGCTGCAGCAGCCCCGGCAGCTCGGCGAGCATCTCCGGGCTGATGTCGGGGTGGCGACGCGTGATGTGGCGAACGTCGCCGCCGCTCAGCACGACAGGGCGATTGCGGCCGTAGCCGTCGAGCTTGAAGAGCGCTGCGGCCATCTCTACCTGCGGCTGCATCGGCACGAGCGGGACGCTGTCCACCGACTGGCGACCTGCGATCGCGCTCTCAGCGAAGCGCTGCACGTTGCGCGACAGCAAGATGTTGGGACTGCCCGGGTCGAAGGTGCCGGCGTTGAAGACGGACTTGACCTGCTCGGGGCGGAAAGGTATCGCCCAGAGCGTCTGCCCGTTGCGGTATGCGACGACCCCGTCGTAGCCCTGCGCGGCCAGCTCCTCCGCGTATGCCTCGTCGATCTGGGTAAGCTCCGACCGATTCTCGTCGTCGATCTCGTCGCTCGCTTCGTACGGGTTTCGGATCGAAACGTAGACCGGGTGAACCGCGCCCTCATCACCCGCCGCGTAGTCGCTGGCTTCGCTCGGGTCTTCGGTGAAGTAGCTCGCCGGGCGGAACGCTTCGACTTCACCTGCGGCACGCATGCCGCGGTACATGCGCAGCGGCGCGCCGTTCTCGTCGACGACCTTCGAGTCGCCGAACCATCGCTTGAACTCCGGGGTCTGGGTGATGTCGCGCGACAGCTGTGACTGTTCGGTCTGCTGTTTGGCCTGCTCCCCCTTCACCCGCACCGGCAACGCCTTCCAGCCGTAGCGCTGCGCGCCGATGAAGGTGCCGTGCCCGTCGACGATCTGGAAGGTGCCGTCCGCGTTCTCGCGCACCGAGATCGGGGCGCGCTTGTCGACCTGCCCGTCGTAGGCCGCGATCATCCGCTTCGGCGAGTTCGTGTCGGCGCGAGTCTTCAGGTCCTTCGAGGGCACGAGCTGCTCGATCGGCACGATGCGATCGTCCGGCCCGATCTCGAAGTAGCGCTCGTAGTCCTCCGGCAGGGACGGCGGCATCGGCATCTTGTCGACGACCCGATGCAGATAGTCGGCGTTGCTCTCGCCACCCTTCCGCGCCGGGTATTCGGTGCCACTCTCGCCCGTTACAATCTCGGTATCGACATCGGAGGTGCCAGTAGTGTCCGAACCCACCAAGCTGCCGGATTCATTCCCCGAAGGCACCACCTTCTGGGACTGCAACGACGTACCAGTTTCTCGCCCGCCGCTTCCCAAGGGCGGGATCGCCGGCAAACCACGATCTGAACTGCTCCCGGTGGCGTGGTGGTCAGACGGCCCTCGGTTCTTCACGCCCTCGACGATCGACTCCGACGGGTCGCCCATCGACGAGGCGACGTTCCGGTCGATGCCGCGCCCGGTCCCGCGCCGGCGCAGCCCGTTGGCCGAATGGGCGGCGGAATACTTCGGAGCTTGAGCGGCGATCGCCGCCACCATCTGCCGTTCGATCTCCTCGGTGAGCGTGCCGCTCTTGACCGCACGCCACCCTTTCTGCTCGATCTCGTACTCCCGGTGCATTCGGCTCTTTGCTTCGAGCATCTCGGGAATGTTCACCTGCAGCTCGACCGTCATGCCCCGATAGCGGACGTTGAAGAAGACGTCCCGATATTGGTTTGACGCAACGATTGCATCGTCCGCGTATCCATTGCGCTTGAGCGTGACCGACCCGGGCGGGAAGTGCGCCATCACGGCGTTGATCGCGCCCTGAACATCCTCGATGAAGTCGACCTCGATCGTCGCCCGTACGAGGTCCTTGATCTTCGAAACGTCTCCTTCGTAGTCGGTCCAGATCTTCGCGAACGCGCGATGCTGAGATTTCACGTCGGCCAGTAGCGCCTTCGCGCCAATCGCCTCGGCGATTGCCTGAACCTCCTTGTCGAACTCGACCTTGATCTTGGCCGCGCGCTTTCGCGCCTCGGTCAGCTCGTCGTAGACCCGGCGAACCTCGGGCTGCGCGACCAGCTCGCCGCGCGAAACCGGCTTGCCGTCGGCGATCCGCTGCGTGAGTGCGTTGTGCGCGCGACTGAGCGCCGGCACCTCCTCGGCCGTGACCGGGCGCGTCTCGTCCGCCAGCTCCTGCTGCAGGTCCTGCGGCGTGACGTCCTCGTCGTAGGACGGATCCTCGTAGAGCGGCTGATAGTCGCGCTCAGCCCTCGGGGCGCGGGTGCTCTCTGGCGCCGGGGCCTCACCCGTCATCTGCTTCGGCGGCAGCGCTTTCGCTGCTGCGATCACCCGGTTGCGGTAGTCCCTCGCCGGTCCGGACTTCTGCTTCGCGCCGGCCTCGTAGAGGTTGGCGGCAGCACGGTCCGGGAAAAGCATGCGCTTCGGGGCGCCGCGGCCCGTCGGGACCGGGAGGCCGACCTGCGTGGATGCGGCTGCGGGCGCAGGAGCGGGCGCAGGAGCCTCCGCAACAGACGCAGGGGTAGACTGAGCCGTCTGCGCAGCTGCAGGCGCTCCTGCGGGCTGTGCGCGCCCCGCCTCCACGCGGCGGACGAATTCGACGTAGGCCTTCTGCGCTGCGGCGCGCGTCGTCTCGATCGCCTTGCGGTCGGTGACGAAGAAGCGCTGGTCGAACGCGGCGAGCAGCTTGTCCCACAGCTGTTGCAGGCTGTCGTAAATGCGCTGCGCCGTCGTGCGGTCGCCCGCCTCTTCGAAGACCTGCTGCCAGAACTCGGGGCTGCCCTGCTCGGAGATCGCCTCGGCGACGATCTCGGAATCGACACGCGACTCACCGTGCTTGGCGAGATTCGAGGCCCACAGCTGTTGGCTGCGCGTGGTCGAGTTGCGCTTGGCGACGTCGCGCAGCGTGGCGTACAGGTCCGGCGCGCGGCGTTCGAGGTCGTGGGTCCACTCGTGGGTCGCCGCCTTCCACAGCGCGGCGCCGTCGGCCTTGGAGTCGAGCACGACGAGTCCGGGCCGCACGAAGGCGCCGTTGAAGCCCCCGGTGTCCAGCGCCCGACCGGTGTCGGTCGAGAGCTGCCCGCCGACGTCGGCGAAGACGATCTGCACGCCGAGTTTGTCGGCGACGCCCTTGAGCGCCTCCATCTCGGGCGTGACCGTCGCCGGGGGCGGAAGGACGACCGTCTCGCCCTCCTCGATCACCCCGGTCTCCTGCAGCATCCGCTTCAGGGCATCGACAATCTCCGCTCGTACCTCGGCGTCAGTCTTAACGGGCGGCGGGGTGACGGGGTCGACGGTAGGCGTGGTCTCGCCAGAGGTCTCCGCCGCGGGTACAGCCGGCTGTAACAGCTGTTCGCCTTCAACGACATCCGGCACGAGCTGCTCGCTCGCCCCCGCAGGCAGTAGCCCATCATCGGCAATACCCCCGGTGTCCGAAAATGGACCAGAAGGGATCGTTCCATCCGTTCCGGTATCGGGCGCGGACGAAGAAGTGCCGGTTTCGGCATCGGCCAACCCCTCCGTCGTTGTGGTGACCGGGGCGAAGAAGCTGTCCAGCCCGGAGAGGACGTCCGGGGTAGCCGCGGCTGTGAAGGCCTGATCAGCTGTTGCTAGCGCTTCGGGCGAGCCGAGAATTGCCTCCACAGCTGTTGCCAGCTGTTCATCCTGCTGTCGCAGATGGTCAACGTAGGCCGCGGCCTCTCCGGCCGGGCGCCGGGAGATGTACGAAGCGATGACGTCGACGCTCTGGCTGGGGTCGACGCTCTCCTGCTCAGGATCCGGGCTGGCCTGCTCCCGCGGGCGCAGCAGCTCCCTGCCGGTCGAGGCGGTGCCGGTAATCGTGCCCCCGGCGAGCGCGCCGAGGGCGAGGTTCGAGAAGGAGTCCTCGCCGTACGGGGTGTCGACCACCGTGTTGATCCCGCGCTCGGCGGCGAGACCTTCGGTGAACTCCTGCGCGCTCTCCTCCCCCATCCCGGCGAGGGTCTTCGCCCCGACGCGGGTGGCGGCGCCGCCCAGCTTCTCGAAGGGCCTGAAGGCCCCGCCGATGAGGCGCGAGGTGAAGGTGTCCCCGGCCCCGGCGACGAGTGCCTGCAGGACCGCGGCCGCCTCCTCCGCGCGTTGCGTCACGTGCTCGCGAGCGGTGGCCGGGTCGACGCCGTCCGCAACCAGCGATGCGAACAGCGGGCTGTCCTGTGACAGCTGTTCGTCGCTCAGCTGGCCGATGCGGTCGCGCGCCACCTCAGCGCCCTCAGCACCGGCTGCGAGGCCACCAGCAGCGCCTGCCGCGGCGTGGCTGCCCGTGACCCTCCCGACGGCAAGCGCCCAGACCGTGGTGCCGAGGCTGTTGGCGACGTGCTGCATCACGCCTGCAGCGGAGGCCTCGTCCGTCAGCCCGAGGGAGCTGATCGGCGCGTCGCCCTTCAGGACCTCGATGACGTTGCCCTCGAACTGATCGGTCTCGCCGAGCTGCTTGCCCTCCTCCGTCATCGAGTCGCTGTAGATCTTCGCGCCTTCGTCGAAGAACTCCGCAACCGGTTCGACGGCCTCTCGGATCGCCCTCCCCTGTCGGGTGGAGCGCTCGATGCGTTCGCGGCGATCGCGGGCGACCGGATCCTCCGGCGGCGGGAGGCCCGAAGGGTCCTTGCCCTCGGCGTCGAGCACGCGCCCAGTGACCTCGTGCTGACGGATGCGCTCTTCACGACGGCGGCGCAGCGGTTCGAGGAGCCGTTCCTCACCCGGAAGCACTCCGGTGCCCTGAATGGCGGCGTCGTTGAGCGAGCTGGCGCCCTGCGCGAGGGTGCGGACCGAGTCTCCCATCGCGCGGATCAGGCTGGAGGTGACTCCGCGGTCGAGGTCGAGTGCGCGCTGCGGTCCGGGCCGATCGTCTTCGGCCGCGATCGGGATCGCCTGCGCGGGCGCCGCGGGCAGCTCGTCGAGCGAGGACTCCAGATCGAGGATCGAGACGGCCTTGCGGCGAGCGGGTGCGGCGGGTGCCTCGGGGGCGGCCGACGTCTCCGGCTCATCCCCCATCAGGATCCGTTCGAGATCGAGGATCGACATTACTTGCCCTCGGGCTTCTGGGCCTTCTTCCGTGCTGCGGCCTTCTCTCGCACCTCCGCCAACACCTCCCTCCTCGCGGCGTTGAACTCCTCGGCGGTCCAGCGCGGGTTGCCCCGCTTGTCGACCTTACCTGCGTTCCTCAGCTTGGCAACCGCGGCGTCGTCCAGTCGGCGCAGGAAGCTCTCAGCGCGCGCGAAGGCGTCGATGCCATCGAGTCCTTCGGCCTCCATGAACTCGCGCGAGAACTGGCGCAGCAGCGTCTTGGCCTCCGGGTCCTGCGTCCGCTTGCCGGTGACGTCGGAGACCCCGGGGATCATCCACTCCGTGTTGCGGACCTGATTCTCGATGTCGACCTTGTTCTGGCGGGCGGGCGAGCCGCTGCTGCTCCACCGGTTCTCGTCGATCGCCCTCGCCTTGGCGTCCTCTGCGCGCGCAGAGGCGCCGTACGCACCGGCCGCGGCACGGTTCTTCGCGGTCTCGGCGCCGATCTTCTGCATCTCCAGCGCACGCGCCTGCGCGCCCACCCCCGCCTTCACCGCCTGCTGGCCGAGGTTCAGGATGTAGTCGATGTAGTCGATCCCCAGCTCGACCGGGTTGCCGGTCTCGTCGGTGCCGACGATGAAGTTTTCGCGGATGCCCTGCTCGTTGGTCTTCGTCAGGACGTCGGCGTTCTGGATGTTGAAGGCCTTCGCGATCACCGGCAGCTGCGACTTGTCGCCGCCCATGAAGCGCAGCACGGCGCCGCCGATCTTGCGGTTCTCGATCTCCTCCATCAGCTTCTGCGCGTTCAGCACGTCCTGCGCGGAGGCCTTGCCGTACTCCCAGTCGAGCTGCGCGATGCGCGCCATCATCTGGCCCTTGAGCGAGGAGTCGTTCAGGTCTCGTGGCACGAGGCGCTTGATCGGCTGGCCGGTCGTCGGGTCGACGTCATCGACCTGTTCGGGCTGTGCAAGTTCCTGAAACACAGCTGTGCGCCGCTGTCGCCACTCGGCGTCGCGCTTCGCGTCCTCCTCAGCCTTCTGGACCTGCAGGGCGCGAACACGCGACTGCTGTTCGTGGCTCTCGCGATCCATGCGCAGCCGCTCGGCGTCCATCGAGGCGCGGTGCAGAGCGTCGTCGCGCCGCATCGCCAGTTCCTCTCGCTCGATCGCGGCGCGTCGGCCCTGTTGCAGCCCCTGCGCGATCCCACCCCACAGTCCAGTCGCCATTCTTCAGCCCCTCACCGGTTTGTGCAGCGCCTTCTGTAGCGCGTCGAGCTTGCTCTTTCCGATCTTGCGGACGACGTCCGCGCTGAGCACATACTCGCCGTTCGACAGCAGGATTTGATCCCCGGTGTCGACATTGACCGCCTTCACGGAGTCCGAGGTCCCGGTGCCCGGGCCGCGCACGTAGCCGCCGTTCGCCATCTTCTTCGGCTTGCCCCTGCCCTTCAGCGCCCGAACCTCTTCGGCCAGATCCTGCACGGCGCGCATCGTCACGCCGAGCTGGTCACGAACGTCGATGCGGACACCGTCACCAAGACCCGTCTCGCGCTGGAAGTCCTCCGCGTAGGGGCTGACGTGGCGACGTCCGCTGCCACCATCCTCGACGCCCGGCTTGTACTCCCACTCCTCGACCGGCATGTTCTCCAGCGCGCGCAGGGCCTTGCCTTCCTTGATCGGCTTCTTCCCGTCCTTCACCTTCTCGGACGAGAACGGGATCATCGAGGCGCCCATTCCGATAAGCTGCCCGATGCCGGCCATCGAGGAGCCCTGCTGTTGGTCGTAGGCGAGCTGATTCTGATACTGCGTGTTCATGGCGTTCATCTGACCGCCGATCGCACCCATCTGGCCGCCAAGCGCGTTCATGCCCAGCGACGAGTAGCTCTGTCCGATGCGGTCCGCGATCCCCATCGCGCCACCGGCCGCGGTGCCTGCGCCCACACCGGTGCCGATCGCCTGCAGCGACGTCGCCGGCATGTTGCGGCCTAGCTGCGAGACCCCGGCGAGCATGTTCATGCCCATCGCCTTGCTCTGCAGCGTTGCCTGATTCGCGGCGTTCGCGCGCATCGCAGCTGCACGTAGGCCGGTCTCGCCGAGCAGCTCCATCATCCGTCCGCTGTTCGGGTTCACGCCCATGCGCGAGAGCGCCCGCATCGCCGAGCCCCGCTGTAGCGCCATCTGCTGCTCGACGTCGGTACTGGCGCGCGCGGCGAGCTGACGCCGGTTCTCCTCGGTGTTGAACTCCATCGCCCGGCGCGCGAACTCTTCCTCTGCAGGCCGGAAGGTCCGCAGACTGTAGTCGTAGTAGTCCTGCGCCTGCCGGTTCGCCAGCTCCTGACCTTCGATCTGCAGCGCGGCGATGCGGTCGGCGGTCGGCTTCGACTCCTGATAGCGGCGCTCTGACATCGCGAACTGCGTATTGGCGATGTTCTGGTAGACGCTCGCCATCTCGCGATAGGCCTGCGCGATCGGCTCGTAGTTCGGTGGCTTGCTGCCCTTGCCGCCGCCGCGGCAGACATAGCCGCGCTCCTTGCGCTGCGTCAGGTCGCCCAGCGGCTCTCCGAGAGCCTCAAGCTGCCTTCTGCTCAGTTCCATTCGTTCTGCCTCGTCGCAACCAGCGACAGTCTTCTTTCCACATGACGTAGAGGATCACGTCCCCGCCGTCGCGTGCGGCCCCCTTCAAGCGGGCCTCCTCTCGAAACCCGATGTGCTCGTCGAAGCGACGTGCATCTAGGTTCGATTCTTCCACCCAACCGGTCAGTCTCCGTACCCTCATCTGCTCGAACGGGTACTGAAAGCCGACGTAGAGGAACTCGCGATTCAGCCAGCGACGCCCCTCGCCAGCAAGATGAACGAAAACGTTCGTCCCCGAGTAGTCGCAATAGACCGCGCCCGCAAGGATGCGATCGTCGTCCACGAGCCCGAGGCACGTGTGCAGACCGAACTGCTCGACCGGCAACCCGACCTTGGCGGCGACGTACTGCGAGATCGCTGGGTGGTCGTGGATGATCTGTCGTGTCACAGCTGTTATATGTGACGCCCAGAAGGGTCGAAGGGATCGAGGAGGTGCTCGGCGAACCAGCGAGAAACGCGTCCTCGCCAGCCCTCGCGGTACTTGTGGCGCTTCAGGCGCGCAGTGACCGTCATCTCTCTCGGCGGCTCGAAGAGCAGCACCGACATCGGCCCGAGGTTCACGAGGAAATCGAGGACGTAGCCGCTGGCGAGCAATGGGATGCCGACCATCTTCGCGACGCCCGTGAGCTGTCCGCGATCGCGTGCGCCCTTGAGATTCATCACGGCGAGGTAGTGCAGCCAGAGCAGTACCGCTCCGAAGATCGAGAAGCCCAGCCACCGCAGGCCAGTGAAGGCGACGTCGAACAACAAGGCCGGGTTCATGCCGGCCACCCCACTTCCAGCTGATTCATCAGGATCGCCTCGACCTCGCCGTTGCTATTCGCGGCTCTCACCGCGCTGTCCAGAACCCATGAGCGGACGAAGATCGCCTGCCCTCGCGCCCCCATCTCAGCGGCGAGCAGGCGCAGCTCGAACAGGTTCAGGAGATGCGACTCATCGTCGAAGTCGCGCCACTCGATCTTCGTCGCCTCGGTCGCAGCACCGACGATGATGGAGTCCTCCAGCGACGCGCGACGATCGGCGAGGTTGCCCTTGTCCTTCGTGATTGCGTAGGCGATGCCTGCGCTCGATACAGCGCGCGCGGCGAAGGCTTGCTCGCGGCGACGCTTGATAGCTTCCCAAGCGGCTATACGAATGGTTTCCAAGTCGCGGAGGTCCACCCACCTCATCAGCGTGTTGTCCCAGCGGGCGAGGTATGGAGGGAACGTGCTGCGGGCTTCGCGCTGCTCGGGTGTGTAGGCGAGGATCTCGCCATCCTTCACGTAATGCGTGCCGGGGCGGCCTTCCCCTATGAGGATTTGTTCGCCGTCAACAAGCGGCTGCGTGGCTACCTGCTCGGGCTCGCACATCCCCGCACGCACGATGCTGCCATCCGGATCATGAATGACGTAGTTGGTGAGCGGGACCCTCATACCTTCAGCTCCGAAATGCGGATCTCGTACTGGAAGATGTAGTACCCAGTTGCAACCGTCGGAGTGTCGAATTCAATACCGCTCATGTTGATTCTGACGGTGTGCGAAGTGTTCAACGAGATCGTGCTCATCACGCACGCCGTGAAGTTGAAACGGACATGCCCTCCTGCGTAGGTCGCATACTGATGGGAGCCAAGATTCCACGTATAGGGACTCAGCAACAGCACTGGATTGCAGTGCCCCCAATTAGTTCCCGGCGCATATATGAAGAGATAGCCGTTCACCGTGATGATCGGTTTTCCTCCACGCGAAATGTATGTAGTGCCGGGAGGGATTATGCGCGTGTTGCGAATGCCGGACGGGAAGTTGATTTGGCCCGCACCGGAACTCTCGGTGATCGCAACAACCGAAGCGTCACCGCGAACGACGACGTTGTTGAACTCCGCATTGCCATTGCTCAACAACTGAAACCCGGAGGAGCCTGAAGAGAAATTGCTACTGCGCAGGTACGTCGGTCCGATGTTGATGCCACCGATAACACCAGCTCGGAACTCCGCAGACCCATCCTCGAAGAGCTTGAATCCGGCAGAGCCCGGTGAATAGTTGAAGCTCTGCACCGTCCCCATGTACGAGGTGATCGCCGAGAGACGGTTCGCGGAGATCCGGTCGGCATTGATCCCACCCGCCTTGATGTGCCTCGTCTCGATCGTGTTCGCCTGAATGCGATCGGCGTGCATCGTGCCGGTGGTAATCCGGGCCGCACTCATCGAGCCGGTCGTGATCTTGTCGGCCGAGAGGTTCCCGATCTTCGCGTTCGTGATCGAAGCGTCGGCGATGTACGCAGTCCGCAGGTAGGTGCCTGCAGGCATCAGAACGCCGTCGACCACCTGCGGCGTCGCGAGGTGGATAAAGGGCGCAGTGCCAGTGCCCGACCCGGTAGGCGGCGCGATGGTGAAGCGATCCGCGACGATGGCGAAGGCGGACTCATTCGGGTCTGCGAAGAAGCCGTACCCCGTGACGCGCCCGTTGATGTCGGCCCGGATCGTGCGCTCCGCACGCACGAGCCCATCGAGCATCGCCACTGTCGAGCTGGCCTCCTGCAGCGCGGCCGACAGCGGGGTGATCGACCCCGACCCCACCGAAACCCAGTCGACATCCCAGACGCTCGCCGGGCTGTTGCTCGTCACGAGGTCGATGTAGAGCCCCCGGATTTCGTTCGCGTTCCAGTCCGAGAGCGAGGACATGTCCCATTCGAGGACGTTCCACTTCGATGGGTCAGCAGGGGCCGCAATCGTCTTGAAATAGGCCTCGTTGCGACCGTGGCCCGAGGTCGCGTAGTAGAGCTTCCCCTCCCACGTCCCCGTGCCGGAGACGCGCCGCACACGGGCGCGCACGACCGGAGCTGCCGAGCCGGTGAAGCGTGACTGGACCGGGAAGGTGACGCTGAAGTACGGGTTCGACGCCGAAGGCGCATGGCGCAGCGCGCCGGCCACGGACGTATTCGAGGACGCGACCCCATCCCAACCGTCGAGCGACTCGTCGAAGCCCCAAAAGAGCCGGTCCTCGATTCCGGTGTCGGCCCTCACCTGACTCTGCAGCGTGGTGATCTGCGACGAGAAGGCCCCCACGCGGGCGTCCCCCGCCGGCTCCCACGAGTCGCCGTCCCAGCGCTTCAGGAGGTTCTGTCCACCGGTCGTGTCGATCCACAGATCGCCCGTCTCCGGGTTCGAAGGCGTAGACGACTGCATGTAGGTGGCGTTCTTCGCCTCGGCGACCGTCTTCGTCTGAACGATCGACTCGTAGATGTCGCCGCCGATCTCAAGGCGAGCAGCGACATCCTCGATCGCCTGAGACAGGACGCTGTCCTCGTTGACACGCGCAGTGCGTTCGGCGTGCAGCAAACCGGAGCCGACCGCATTGATGTCCTCGCCGGTGTAGTGCCCGCGCAGCTGCACGGCGAGATCCGAGCGCGTCTGCGCTTCGGCGACGAGACCCTGCTCGGTGACGGTGACGCGGGTCTCGACGTCCTCGATCGCCGCCGCGTGCGCCGCTACAGCCTCGCCGATCGAGGCGTAGTCACCGATCTTCTCCCAGTACGGGCCCTCGACCGGAGTGTTCCCGGTGGTCGTCTGCAGGGCGCGCCACAGCGCCCCGCTGTACTTGACGATGTCGTCTTCTTCGTAGGTCTCGCCCGGGTCGTATTCCGGCGTGCCCGAGAGGTCGTTGATCTGGCTCTGCAGGACTTCGATCTGATCGATGCGCGTGCGCAGCGTCTGATGAAGCTGGTCCTGCGTGAGCGAGTTCTCCAGCACCTCCAACAGCTGTTCAACATCTGGCGCTGTGGTGTCGCTCACGGGGCCCGCCAGAGGGCCGACCTGTCCGTTCTTCCCCTTGATCCGGATCCAGTAGTAGAAGGTCTTCCCGTGCCCAACGAGGTCGGCGATGACAAGGGCTCGCGTCTGCCCCCAGAAGTAGGTCATCGGGGAGCTGTCGACCGGCGGATCCGGGAACTCCTCGTCCGCACGGAAGATCTCGAACTGGTCGATGTTGAACGTGCTCGCACCGACCGGCCAGTTCGGGTCGTCCCACGTCAGCACGATCGATGCGTAGGCCGCGCTCGCCTTGAAGCCGGTCACGGCGGGCGGCGGATCGTCCGGACCCGGTTCGGGGAAGATGATCACTTCGCCCGGCACCCTCGGCCCATCCATCGTCGGCGGGGTGACGACGTACGAACCCGATCCGCGGCGTTCGGCAAGGCCGCCGATCTGAAGATCACGGAAGGTGACGGCGCGATCGAGATCGCCTCGCTGCCCAACGAGGACGTCGAGAGCGCCCTTGATCGCGCTCAGGAACCCGCGCTGATTCGCCGGCAGATCCGGAGGGACCGCCGGGACCGAAGGCAGCTTCGGGCGATCAGACACTCGCCAGCTCCCGCGCCTCGTTGGCGAGGTGGACGGCAAGCACGCGCTGCGCGCCCTGAACCTGCACCTCCCAGAAGCGACCGAACCCGCTCGGCAGCCGGAAGGGCGCGTCGCTCGTCACGGGCTTGCTCACAACCACCGGGACCCCATCGGCCCACAGGTCGAGCGTCACCGGATAGCTCGTGGCGATGACCTGCCCCCACGCGAACGAGGACGGCTTCGTGATCGGATGCTTCTTGCTCTTCCACACCATCGTGAGCGGCACCCCCGCGTCCCACTTCTGGATGCGGCTGTTGATGCACAGGTACAGCTCATCGGTCACCGTGTCGCTGAACGCGGCGGTGGCGTAGATGTCGGTCGTCGTGATCGCGCCGTTGCGGGGATCGAGGACCAGTCCACCCTTGGTGGATCCTGTGTCGTAGAAGGCGATGTAGAGTCCGTCGTGCGAGGCGCCCACCATCGACTCGGGCTTCAGTTCCTGCCATTCGCGCTTCGTGAAGTGGTTCTCGGTGACGATCGAGATGCCGGCATCGGAAATCGACACGAGCCCGTCCGGGGACGGATAGAACACGGCATTGCCCACCGTCTGGATGCCGCGCTTCGAAACGCACGCCTGCTTGAGCGCGAGCTTCTGGCCGCTCATCAGCCCCGGGTCCGCACCGGAGAACACGTGCGGCTCACCTATCGTGAGCACTGCCAGCGAATGCCCGAACGCGGCCATGCCGACGATCGGAAGATCGACCGTCAGCCGATACCCTGCAGGCCACGCATAGGGGGCGAAGGGCGCCGAGAACCAGACGTCCTGCCCCTTGAAGGCGGCGAAGAATCCGTTCGGCATCGAGGTGAGCCCGCGCAGCTGCGCATCGGGCGGATCCCACCCATCGGTCGGGATCTCCTCGCCGAGCGTCTCGACGTTGTCAGCCCAGCCCGAGTTCAGCTGCGCGATCCCCACCTCCGCGGCGAAGAAGAACGAGCCGCCGTTCGACCCGCTCTGCGTGCGGTAGATGCGGACCTTGCCAGTGAGGAAGTCGTAGTTTCCCGCCGGGAAGCCTCCCGTGTAGGTGAGCGTGACGGTCTCGCCCAGATGCCAATTGACGCCGTTCGAGACCGGGCTCGGAGCGCTCTCCTGCCCGTCGCTCGTCACGAAGGTGATGACGTAGTAGCGCAGCTCGGGATCGGTCCCCTCCTCCGGCGTGCCGCTCTTCGTGGCGAACGGGATCCCTGTCGGCTTCGGCACGCCGAGCCGGAACCACTGCGACGGGTACGGGCCGCCGCCGGTCTCCGCCCGGCCGCTGTAGGTATAGCGAGGCTCGTGCGCGTCCGAGGTGTAGAAGGTCCGCTCCTTCTCGTCCCCAGCGACGTGGCCGAGCTGGAAATCAACATCGTTTGGTGACGTGAACCACCATTGGGTATCGGAGGGGGTCGCACGCTTGAAGCGGTAGATCGCCTTCGTTCCGGAGACTGGGCCGTAGACCTCCACCGGCTCGTTGTAGGGCTCGACGGCGCCACCGGACTGAAGGCGGCAGTTCAGCGCGATCTGCGCCCCGTTCGGCGGCAGCAGCGTGGGGTCGAGCCTCGGCGCGATCCCTCCGAAACCGGCGAAGGTGAGGACGCTCACAGACCCTCCGGATTTACGACGTGCTCGATGTAGTGACGCGCGCCGTCATGCCGGGCTGCGCACATGGAGAGCACGTGCTTGGCCTTGGCGACGGCTTCGGCTGCGACCTCTGGCGGCACACGACCCTCACCGGGGATCTGCGGCCACTGCTCGCAGGGCTTCATCACCCACTCGGGCGGTGCCGGCGGACGAACCACCGTCGGGCTCAATGTTCCAAAGCACCCGCCAAGAAGGAGGAAGAGACTCACACTGAGCATCCGCTTGGACATACTTCACGACCTCCTGCGTGACGGTCCTGACTCGCTCTGGGCGCGCCTTCAACCGCTCGACCTCGGCCTGCACCTTGCCGAGCGCCTTCTCCTGTCGGATCCGTTCGTCGTTTGCGACCCTGACCCACTTCGCTTCGCGCTCGCGCCAGTGCGCCTCGGACAGCTCGTAACCGATGAAGCCGGCTGCGATTGCAGAGGCAACGGCGGCCACGAGAGCGACCGTCAGCGCCTTCACCGCGCCTTCTCCGGAAGGGATAGCAGGAACCGGCGCAAACCAAAGCGAATCAGGATTCGCATACCCTTCGCTCCTCAGCGCGGCGGCGAACGAGGCCCGGCCACTTAATGCCCTTGGCATAGACCCAGCGACTCAGCTGCGCGCAGGCGCCCTCGATGTCGCCCTCCCTCGCGAGACGGGCGAGCGTCGACGTGCAGAAGGCTTCGGTGCCGACGTTGTAGGCGAACGAGACGAAGGCCGTGCGCGGGCCCGGGGCCGGTGCGTAGCCGAGGCAGCGGATCACAGCTGTGTCGAACTCGATGAGGCGCCCGGCGAGCATGTCCTCGCACTGCTGGCGCGACACACGATCGCCGAGCTGCACGCCCTTCGTCTCGCCGAAGCAAATCGTCGGGATGCCGACCGGGTCGAGATAGGCCACCGTGCGCAAGCCCTCGAACGAGGCGACCAGCGCAAGGCAGGCGAGCAGCCCTCGGGCTGCGATCTGCCGGCTAGTCACTGATCTTCACCTTGTCCTGCTTCGCTATACGCCTCCACTTCCACAGGAGGAAGCCGATCTGCAGAAGCACGTAGATGAGAGTTGCAGCCATCACCATCTGATTGAGCGTCCACCCAAAGACGGCGTCCGCCGTCACAACTGCAACGGGCGGCACCCCTTTGATTGCCTGCTCCGTGACGTCTGCCCGATCCATCACACTTCCCTCACTCGTACTCGAATCTCTGCTTCGACGCGGCGCCCCATCTCGGTCTCAATGAAGACGGTGACCTTGTAGTTGCCACCATCGACGCCCTGCTCGAACCACACCTTCACCCTCGACTCGGCGGGCGCATCGGCGGTAACGACGAGGGCGTCGTCGTCGACCGTGAACCACACCTCCCTGATCGAATCCCCGGGCCGGTTCGAGAAGAAGTCCCTGAGCGTGACGTCTCGATCCTTCCTCTCGCCGGGCTGCTTGATTACGGTGCCGATGAACATCTGATTCCTCGTCAGGCGGAGAAGTGGAGTTCGAGGTCCTCCACCGGAACGGACAGCTCGATCTCTTCAGCGGGCACAACCAGCTCGATCGTCTCCCCGGCTGGGATCCAGTCCCGGGCCTGCACACGGACGGTCTGCGTGAAGTCGCCGATGCGTTGCGTCTTCTGCAGCGTGACGAGCACGAGCCCCGTCGCTTCGCTACCGAAGGCGCCCACCATCTGGTCCGCCTCGGCGAGGTACTCCTCCTGAAGCGCGACCGCCGCGGCGTCCTGCCCGAAATCGCCGATGCCCTGCGACGCATTGAGCGAAACGAGGCTGTCGGTCTCGGCCTCCTGCGAGAAGGTCCCCACCGCCTGAGAGGCGAGAACGAGCCTCACGTTCGTGACCGTCGCGCTCGCCGACTGCGTGAAGGGCGCTACGGGCTGCGTGGCGTGCGCGCTGGCGGACACACCCCCCGCGGCCGCGCTGCCGAAGGGCTCGATCTCCTGATTGACGGTGACGTGGCGCGAGTCGGTCAGGACGACGATGACGACCTGCGTGAAGGCGCCGACGCTCTGCTGCACCGATGCCTCGGCGTCGACCTCAGCGCTCGCCTGCGATCCGAAGTCGCCGACCGGCGCCGGCCCCACAGCTGTGATGTCGGCAACAGCTGTCGCGGTACCGGTGAAGTCGCCGACATCCTGCTCGACGACGATCGCCGGCTGGACGGCGTTGACGTTGACCGTCTGCCCGAAGTCGCCGACGTCCTGCGTCGCGCTCAGGCCCGCGGGGGCGGAGGCCTCCAGCTCCTGCGAGAAGGCGCCGATGTTGTGCGTCGCCTGCGCCGTGAGGTCGACGATGAACTGCCCACCGCCGCCGATCTCGCCGTCCGGCAGCTCCTCATCGGCGTACGACGGCAGCCACAGCAGCTGTCCGTTCGAGAGGGAGGGGCGCCAGCGGAGCATCATCCCGCGAGGTCCTCGATCGCAACGCGACCACCAGCGATGAAGTCGTCCTCCGGATTGGCGCCCAGCTTGACGGCGATCGCGTAGCCGTAGTCACCGACGTTCAGCGAGGTCGAGTCGTTGACGTTGGCCTCGATCCACCCGTTCGCGTCGGTCGCGGCCGTATGGGTCTCGAAGACCGGCGCCCCGGCCGGCTTGGTCGCGTCCCACCAATAGAGCGCGACGTTGGTGAGGTTCGCCGCTGCCGTGGTCCCGTCGCCGAGCTGTACGCGGAAGCCCTTGATGACGCCGAGCGGCGGCGCGTTGACGGTGACGCCGACCTCACCCGCCTCGTCCGGATCGTCCGCGTTCTCGACGTCGATCGTGGTCGCCCCCTCGGTGACGCCCGTGACGCTGAACTCGGCCGTCGTCTCCGCCTCGTCCATGAAAACCGAGGCAGGCACCGTCGCGACGTTCGGGTTGTCGCTCAGGAGGTTGTAGGTGACGCCCCCAGCCGGTGCCGGCTGGTCGCGCGTGATCGTCGCCAGCTCGGCGGCGCCCGCAACGACGATGATCGGGCTCGGGGTGATGATGATCGAGGCGGGATCCGGGTCTGGGTCGGCCCCCGTGTCGATCAGCGTGTTGAACCAATCCTCGTGCAGCGCCTGCGCTTCGGCCTGCGTGATCAGCTGACCGAAGATGCAGACGCAGTGGAACCTCCCCGACTGCCAGCCCTGCCCGTCGTACCCGCCCACCGAGTACAGCGACGGCGTCGAGCCAAAGGCGTAATTGTGCGTCGTGTCGGAATCGGCTTCGAGTGCGATGTTCGCGTCGCTTTCGAGTCCGTAGAAGAGCTGGTGCTTGTTCAGCTCGTGGTAGTTCCCAGCGAACGAGAACTTCACCGACCAGTCATCGGGGGTGGGCGTGGTGTTGTAGGGGGGCGCGTAGCCGCCGCTGATGTTCGCGCCAAACCATAGAAGGTCCGTTGTCGAGTTATAGGAGATTCCATTCGACGGGGACGAGATTGAAACGAGCCGACGGTAGCTCGAACCCGGCCCAAGTCCGGCCATCGCGACGAACACCGCGCCGATGGATTTGTTCGGAAGTACGGGGCGCGGGGAGGGCCACGTCACGCCCTGCGCGACGTAGCTGCCGCTACCCGTCGTCTGGAAGTACCGGCGAGAAACCCCCTTCCACGTCGACGAATCGAAGGTGACGTTGGCGTGGACGGCGATCGTGTTGCCGCACAGATCGATGACGCTATTCCCGTCCTCGTCGACAACCAAACAGCTGACGAGTTTGGCGGTCAACGGGGAAGAACGAAGGGTGTATGCCATGTCACGCTGCCGAGAAGATCGAGGGGCGCTTCAGGACGTAGAGCGCAGCCCCGTTGATGTCGAACGCGCCGAAGCAGTCGTAGTCACTGAAGAACTCGATCCGCTTCATGATTCCGGCGTCGTGGACGTGCGAACCGGACGGGGGGCCTGCATGCGGGCCGCTCCAGATCCAACCATTCGTGTCGAGCGAGAAGAGGCCCACCCCCTCCACGAAGACGGCAATCTGCGTGCAACCCGGAATGAAGTCGCCCATGTAGATCCAGCGCGTGCCGGACCCGTCCGAAGGGACCCCTGCTGGCTTCGTATTGCCGTATGCGATCGCCTCGATGTCGTTGTGGTGGCTGCCGTCGTTGCGCTTGATGTCGATGCGGTGCGCGCAGGCGAACGTGGTCGCGGTGCGATCGTTGACGTAGGCCAGCCGACCCGGATAGACGGGATCGGGGACCACGGTGCCGTAGCTCTTGCGCGAGAACGCAGCACCCCAATAGCGCACCGTCTGCTGCCGCGTCTTGTTCACCGGGTCGACGAGCAGCGTCGCCTGCGAAGTGCGACGGAACACGCAATCGGTGAGCACTTCCCCGGTCGGGTTCAGCGACGAGTCGACGACGTGGACGAGCGGCACGCGGACGCTGTCCACATCCGTGCTCAGCATCGACCCTACGACGGCGCCGCTCTCGTCCCAGTGGCCGGTCTCGGCATCGATGAAGGTCCCGCCTCCGACCGAGCCGGTGCCGCCGCGATAGGGCGCGGCGCCCGCGACGAAGAGTTTCTTGATCGACGGCAGGTACGTCATTCCGCCGTACATGTGAGACGCGATCGGCGCGAAGCGGCCCGAGGGGTTGCGCCACGCAAAGAAGTTGCTGGTCGACTGGAAAGGGACCGTCGGGTCCTGCTCGCTGAAGTGCAACTTCGCGCTCTCGTCGGTGCGCTCCCACAGCAGCGTTCGGCAATCGAAACGGCCGACCTCCGAGCCGAGCCAGTCGTCGTGGCCGCCGCCCGTGAACCAGTATTCGCGGCGCCCGTGTGCATAAACGCCGCTCGAATAAGACCAAGGCCTTTGACTAGTAACAGTGACCGAGGACTGCCCGGGTGCGGCGTAATAAGTCTCGAAGTCCGGATCGCTCTTCGTGCGCTCGACGATCGAGAAGTAGGTGTTGCCTGCGATGTTCTGCGACCACTGCCCAACCGGCAGATCGGCGAGCACGAGCGACAACGCATCATCGCCCGAGGGCGGCTCCTGCGGCTCCGGCTCTGGCGCGATGCTCACGTTCAGGCGCATCCGCTGGCCGGCGATGAGCGTGCCGTAGACGGACGTGAAGCGCCCTCCCGGGCCGAAGGAGCCGACGATGTAGCGCGAGCCGTTGGTGATGCGACAGGTCCACGTGGCGGCGTTCGGATTGCCGCCCGAGGCGACCGCGCCGTCGAGTAGCACGTCCTTCGAGAGCGACCCGTCCGGGCCGACATCCATCGGACCCGCGAAGGTCCCGGTGAACTTCAGCGTCGCGCCGTCGAAGATCTCGACCGTGAGCGTGCCCGAGCCGAGCGCGTCCCGCACGGCTTGCGCCTTCTGCACGGGCGTGCCGGCCGCGTGGTAGGCAAGGGCTGTGGTCGGATCAAGCATCGTCCGATTCGTCTTTCACCGTGCCGACGGCGCGCAGCAGCACGACGTCGGACACCGACATGAACTCCTCGTCGAGATAGCGGGCCCCCTGCACCTGAACGACTTCGACGGGGATGGCCTTCCCGTAGTCGGGAAGCATCACCACCACCGGCAGGCGCGGATCGAACTGCTCCAGCAGCTCGGCGAGGGTCCCGACGTTCATCGGGATCAGGCGTGGGGGGCGTTCTTCGTCCAGCCCGTGATCCGGACCTGCTGACCCTCGGCGATGTTGGTGTTGTCGATCTGCATGTCATGCGCGGACGTGACTCCCACCGTGCCCTGCTCGCTCGCAGTTACGCCGTCCGCCTTGTAGATGCGGTAGAAGGTCGCGATGCCGGTGCGGGTAGCGCCCTGCTGCAGCGGGAGTCCCGTGAAGGTCTTGCTGCCGCCCGAGGCGTCGTCCATCCAGTTCGCCACGAGGGGGAACTCGACGAGCACGTTGTTGCCCGACAGTGCGGCGCCGACGTTCGCGGGCGGCGAGCCGTCGTAGATGCGGACCCTCGGCTCCTCGCCGATCTCCGTTTCGATCGCATTCAGCACCGCGTTGCGCAGGCCGACGCTCCAAGTCACAGCCATGAGAAGCTCCTCTTCAGGTCTGCCCCACCGCGGGGCCGTTGAAATGCGCCCACATCGCGCTCGCATGGCGACGCGACACGGGGACTGGGGTTTCGCAGCCACGCACCTCCAGCTCGTACCAACCGCCGAAGCGCGTCTGGCGGCGCAGCGAGATGGACTGGACGTGGCGCGGGTTGACGAGCGCGCCGCGGTGGACGCGAAGCCACTGGCGCGGGAAGCGACGCTGCAGCTCCCTGAGCGTCGAGCGAGTCAGGTAGCCGACGGGGCCGCGCTCGGTGACGATCTTCAGCAGCCGGCCATCGGTGACCACAGCTGTGATGTCGGGCACAGCCACCGGCACCCGGTGGTTGCGTACGCGCAGGATGATGTAGGCCTCGACGAGCAAGCTGCCGCAGCTCGGGCAGCACTCCCTGTCGTGGTGGATCACCCCGTCGCGCACGATCGCCATCACGGGCTCCGCATGCGGACACGGCGCTTCGCGAGCACGCCATCCTGCGAGGCGCGCAGCATCGCGCGGTTCAGCTCCACCTCGAACTCGTTGCGGTAGAACTCGGCCAGAGCCGGGTTGCTCCACGGCAAGCCGGGCTTGATCATCAACCGGTGCTTTGCGCCCGCAACGAACGCGCGGTGCCAGCGGTAGCCGATCTCGTCCGGGATGCTGGTCGCGGTCGGCAGCGGCGCGACGGCGAGCCGCACCGAGATCGTCGAGCCCGAGACGCCGTGCAGGCGCAGCGCCCTGTCCGAGATCCGCGTGTAGCCGCGCGCGAAGCCACGAAGGTCGCTGCGGTGGATCGGGTCCAGCGGCTCCCGGTCCGACGTCACGTACAGGACGTCGACCAGCCGCGTGCGCGAGGGCAGCTCAAGCAGCAGCTCCTCCTCGGCCGGCACCTCGTCCATCTCGTGGACGTAGGCGTGCCCGCGCTCGCAGAAGTCGATCGCCGCTTCGCGCAGCGCCTCCTCGATCGTGAACGTCGGGCAGCCGGTGACGTCGACCGCCACCGAAGGGGCGAGGTCGGCGAAGTCCACCTATCAGCCCCCGGCTGCAACGGCGGTGCGCGGCGGCATCCCGCCGACGTTCGCCGTGTTCGGGCTCACGACCATGCTCGTCTTGCCGCCGATCCCCAGCGAGTTCATGAACTGCTGGTAGTGGCTGGCGGCGCGCTGCGCGTTGCCGGCGTACTCGGCGTCCTTCGAGAAGGCGCGGTAGCAGATGTAGTCGACGATCGCCCCTGCGTAGAGGTCCTCGTGCTCCAGCGTGTCGCTCGCGATGTTCGCCAGCGTCGTGTCGGTCGGCGTCTGCGCGTAGGCGATTTCGAGCTTGTGCCCGGCGACGGCCGGCGGATACACGTAGAAGACGCGCGGCGTGCGCTCGTCGAACATGAAGTGCTTGAGGTCGGTCGACTCTTCCTCGGTGTGCCAGTCCGGCTTCTGCGCATCGAGCACCTCGCGCTCGACCACGCGCACGGCCTTGCCGATCGCGCCGGCCGAGGTGACGTTGCGGATCGCGTCGAGGAAGCGCGAGCCAGCGGGCAGGCCCGCGGGCACCGTGCCGTCGGGCAGCGACTGCTTGGTGCCGGCCACGAGCGGCATCACCTGCGTCGTGGCGTAGAGGTCCGGGCGAACGATCGCCACCTCGCGGCGGGCGTCGTTGTAGTAGTTCAGCAGCTCCGCTTGCGGCCAGCGGACGTTCGTCTGGTCCTGAATGATCGTCGCCGCACGCTCGATCACTGACTTCGCGGTGAGTGCCATCGGTCCCCCGTCAATACAAAACTCCCGATCGCCGCGTATCTACGGCGACCGGGAGGTATTGCCTCACTTCGTGACGAAGCCTTCGACCAGAGCCTGCGGCGTCACAACGCGAGCACCGTAGACGTTCAGGCCGCGCATGATGTCGCCGAAGGTCGACTCCGAGCGGAGCGTCTCGACCTTGGTGACCTGCGAGGCGAAGGTCAGCGCGTCGCGGGTCAGCGCGAAGACCGCGTGGCCGCGCTTGTCCGTGCCGCTGCCGTCGTCCTTCACACCGGTACGGCTGGGCAGGAGGTTCGACACGAACAGCTCGAAGCGGTCGATCATGCCGAGGCGGCCGTTGCGCAGGATCGAGGTCCCGTCTCCAGCGAGCGAGGCGTCCTTCAGGTCGGACTTCTTGATCATGGCGCCCATCCACGCCGGGATCACGAGCTTGCGTCCGTTCTCCGGGAGGTTGGCTTCATCCATGACGAGGCCCATGTCGACGATGAAGTCGAGCACGTTGGTCTTGTCGAGCTTGCGCGCGACCGCATCGCCGGCCACCGCCGCCGAGCCGTCGCCGAGGCTGATGTCGCCCGACTTCGCGCCGGCCGTGAGGCCGCGGTTCGTGTCGGCTGCCTTGCCGATCGAGAAGAGCTGCGCGCCATCGTCCGCGTCCGCCGCCGGGGCCCACGAAGCCATCGAGGCCAGCACGTTCGTGTCGACCTTGATCTTCATCTGCTCCGACGCGTCGTTGGAGAAGACCTCCATCTGCGCGATGTCGGACTGGATCTGGTCGACGTCGTCCGCGATGACGTTGAAGTACCAGCCGCGATCGATCAGGAGTTCGACCTTGCCACCCTGCGGCACCTGCTTCGCCAGCGTGAGTCCCTTCTTGTACTGGGACACGTTGATGGTCGGCACCGTGCGGATGATGACCTTGTCGCCCTGATCGCGGATCTCGCCTTCCCAATCGGTGTTGGCGATGGCCGGGACGACCGAGGCCTCGTAGAACTTGGCCTGAAGTTTCCCGGACCAAATCTCCGGGATGAAGACGCCCGCGTGGACGTCGGTTGCGTACGGGGCTACCCCCGAGACAGGCAGAGACATTTCTCAGATCTCCGATTGCACGCCTTACATGCGGGGACGTCTGATCCGTCCTTCACGCTGTGCGGCGTAGATGTCACGTTCGATCTGAGCGGCTTCGGCCTCGCGCCCCCGGTAACCGCCTCGCGAGACAGTGTCGAAGAACGACTTGATCTCGCCCGGCGTCCAGATGCGCTTCCCTTGCACGGGGACGTCGACCTTGCTGGTCGGCGGGACCACGTGCTCGGTAAGGTCCTTCGGCTGCTCAGGCTCCTTGCCTCTGCCGTACGTCGTGAAGAACCGGGCCGCGCGCTCGGCGTCGAACGACGAACAGGCGTCATCCAACAGCTGTTGGCGCTTGCGACCGCTGAACTGGTCCGACTCATCCAGCCATGCGATGAAGTCCGGGTCCTCGTTCAACGACTCCCAGTTCGGAGCAAGGCGCGTGAGGTCTGAGAGGAAGGCGCGCTTCGACTGACGAAGCGTTTCTGCGCGGATCTCCTCGATCGACTTCTCGATCTCGGGGACCTTCGACACTCCCTCCGGCACAACCGTCGATGCGGCGCGCTTGACGAAGTCGACGAAGTTCTCGCCGTATTCCTGCACCTCCTCATCCTTGATCGGACTCGGGGGCGGAGCGGCGGGCCGCGTCTTCAACTCCTTGATCTCCGCCTCCAGCGTGCGAATCTGCTCGTGGAGTCGAGGGACCTCGGCGTTGAACTTGCCCTGCAGGACCTTGTAGGCCGCCTCCCAGTTCTTGGTCGGCTGTGCCTGCTGTTCCTGCTCTTCTTTGCCGGGAGCCTCGTCCACCACGCCGACCGCCTCGTTCGGGGTCTCGTCGGTGTTCTCGGTGTTCCCGTAGACCTGCTTGTACCTGTCTTCCGCAACCTGAAGTTGCTTCTTCACTGCATTCGGCAGCATCGATTTCTCCGTGAGTCCTCAGCGCAATCAGAACGACCTGCAGATGTCGTTCGATACCATCGGGTATTCACACTGTGCGTAGGTTGTCCGCAGAGCGAGCGCCCTCGTGTTCTGCGGATCCGGGCTACTGCCCGGGGGCCAAGGTGTTGACGATGTCGACGAGTTCCCTCGCTGCGCCTTGTACCCGCAGCAGATTGTCGTCGTCATTCGTCATTACCAAATCGTCCTTTCGCTCGGCGAGCCTACTTCGCAGGTATTCGGCGACGACTTGGAAGTCTTCATCGGTGGACAGGCGCTTCACTGCCCTGACCAATTGTTCGTAGTGCGTCACCCACGCGCCTTCTTGAAGCTGCCCCGATTCCAGTTGCAGCGTGGATCCGGCGGCGTGCCTGCGCGGCAGTCGCCAATCATCCCGCCGTCGGCATAGCGAAAATCGGTGCTCACGGTGAGCGGCGGCTGCGGCTCGCCGACGATCGCGCGCGGGTCGGGATCCGGGCCCCTGTACGGGACGGCCGGCGTGAGCCCGGTCTCCGGATCGATGCCGGTCTCCTGCATCGTCGAGCGGTCGTAGAAGCCCTTCTGGGCGTCCATCAGCTCGCCGCGCTTCTTGCGGTACTCGCGCATCTCCTTTCGGTCTTCCTGCATCTGCTTGCCCTGCAGGTAGCCGGCTGCGCCGGCAGCGAGTGCTCCGAGCAGTTTGCTCATGTCGTTTCTCCGCGCGCCTCGCGTTCGAGAGGCATGTCCTCGTAGCCGTAGCGCAGCCACTGCCAGAGGTAGGTGAGGTAGAACCGCGCGACTCCCATCCGCGCCATCTGGTCGGCGTGGATGCGCTCGTGCGCGATGAGGGCGTGGTCGTTCATGCGCTCGCGGAGGATGTAGATCCCCCACGGCAGGATGACGCCACCGAAGCCGGTGCGGCGAAGGGCAAAGGCGACGACGTGACGGGCCTGCTTCACGATCACTGCGGCAACCCCCCTTGCTGTGCCATCAACAGCTGCTGCTGTTGCGCGAGCAGCGCGGCCTGCTCCATCTTCGCCTCGACCTCGTCGACCGTCGGGACCGCGTCGTCGACGTTCATGTTCAGATCCTTGGCCTGCTCGCGCAGCACCGCGGTGCGATGCGGCAGGTCGATGATCTGCGCGTCGATCGGGTTTGCCGTGGAGTTCAGGAACTCCTGACGGCGCATCCGGACCTGATCCTTCATCAGAGTCGCGACAACACCGGTCGGCACGATGCGCGCGTCGCCCTTGATCGAGTTGTCGGACGACGTGTAGAGGAGGTGCTCCTGAATGCGGACGATCATCTCGGAGACGCCGCGGTCGAGCGAGAGGATCGCCTGCTTGATGCCCTTCGCCGCGTTCTCCATCAGCATCGCGAGGCCCGATGACGTGCGCCCCGCGCCCGAGACCTGCGAGGAGCCGTAGATGTAGTTCGGAATCCCAGTGACTTCGTCGGCGAGCTTCAGGAAGAACTGGAAGACGCTCATCAGCTCGGCCGCCTTCATGTCGGGCTGATGCCAGTTGATGGCGCGCTGCCCGCCCCCGGTGCGGTCCGAGGTGAACTGCCAGATCTTCCACGGGTACTGCTCGGTGATGTCCGAGCCGGGCGGGATGCGGTCGGTGTAGACCTCGACCTGCGGGCCGCTAGCGATGCCCATGTTGTTCTGCAGGGCCCGCGCAGCGGCATTGCACATCGTCTGGACGTCGCGCATCAGCTCGGGCAGCGCCTTGCCGCAGAACGCCCCCGGGACGCTGCTGAAGCTGCGCTTGCTGAAGGGGCGCTTCTTCAGCGGGTGCGGGTTCAGTACGCAGCGCACGGTGTAGTTCCCCACCAGCCACGCGTTGACCTCGTACTCGCGATACAGCTCAACGTCGGCCATGCCCCACTCGCGGAGCATCTCGCCCGAGACCGAGCCCCAGAAGCTCAGGACCTCGATCGAGTCCGACGCCCAGACAGAGTGCGAGGACTTCCCCTCCAGCTCGGCGCGCTCGGTGTCGCCGTTGACGTGGAAGCGGAACCCCGACTGCCCGTAGTTGTCGAGCGCCTTCTCCAGCTCGGAGTCGTTGTAGCCCTTCGCCCCCATGCACGCCGACAGCAGCGCGCGATTCATCCGCATGCGGCGGATGAAGTAGCCGTCCTGCGGCGACGTCGCATTCGGCGACCAGAAGGCGTCGAAGGGACTGAAGCGCTCCGCGGTCTCGACGATCTTCTCCTCGACCAGCGGCTTGAAGTTGCGGCCCCACTTCAGGACCGGCTTGCGCCGCAGGATCGGGCCTTCCCAGATCGCGAAGGGGTACGTGCAGAAGTCCGTGATGATCTCGGAGTATGTGTCCTCCCAGCCGCACTCGGCGAGGATATCGTCGATCTTGTCCTGCATGCGATCGGCAGCTTCGCTTGCGGCCTCCCTCATGCGCTCAACGACCTCGTGGAAGACCTCCTCCATCCGCAGCTCGATCACCGCCTCGTCCGGCGCCATGCCGGCGTCGGCGAGCTGCAGGGCCTCGACTATCACCGTATTCATGATCCCCTCGGAGACTTCCGGGGGCAGGTCAGCGATCGGCGAGGGCGCGACGGCGTAGGTCCTGTCCATCGCGGACAGCAGCACGTCGCGGATCCAGCTCTCGGCCGCACGGCACTTCGTGTCGGTCAGGAGCATGTAGATGTCGGAGCCGCCCTGCTCGCGGATCTCGGCGGCCTTCTTCGGGTCGTAGATGCCGGCACGCTGGCGGGCGCACTGCAGAAGTCGTTCGGTGACCCCCGAGGAGTCCCGGTGCGTCTGCGCCTCGTGGAAGCAGGCGCTGATGTAGCCGCTGAGCCGAAGGGTAATCTCGACCGGAAGTTCGGTCTGGCTCATGTCCAGCCTCCTGCGGACCTTTTCTTCACGGGCCTCGCACGGACGGAGCTGGTGTCACCGCGCAGACGCATGCAGCCGTACTGCAGCGCATCGTGCGGGTGCGAGTGCTTGTCCTTCAATGGCCGATCCTTGTAGCGGGCCTGCCCCGAGACCTTGAGGCGCTCGTAGCGGTAGCCCCCGTTGAACCCTTTCCGCAGGGTGTTGCAATGCGGAGAGAGGAGAAACCCCGGCTCACCACCGGCAGCCCTCTGCAGGAAGAAGGCGACCGCCTCGCGCCTCGCGACGAACTCGTTCGTGTAGGCCGGCTCGCAGGTCAGGCCGAGCCCGAGCAGCTCCTCGTAGCAGGTCTTCTCGTCGGTCTGCGCCCTCTGCACCCCGGCCGGGTCGCCCACCGCCTCGATCCGATTGAGGCTGTAGCGCTCCAGCATGAGCGGGCGCACAGCCTGCAGGTAGAACTGCCGGATCCCCATCCCGTCCGAGGACAGCTCATCGAGCACGAGGACCTGCCCCTTCGGGCTCATCTGCAGGAAGGTCGCGGCCGGGGTGAGGCCGAAGTCGAACGACAGGACAACCGGCAGCCCCGGGAGCGGGTGCAAGATCTCCCGGGCGACGTGGAACTGGTCCCTCCACTCCGGATAGACGGGCTTGCCGTCCATCGTGGTCCCGTACTCCCCGCACAGCATCACGCGGATGCGGGACAGCTCCTTGCCCGGCACCTGATTCAGGTAGTAGTCGTAGCCCCCGGGGAGGTTCGAGACGTTCTCCGCCTTCGGGTTCGGCAGGAACTGCCCGTACTTCGGGCTCTCCTCGTCCTTGTCCTCCATGAGGCCGCCGGGCTGGCGGAAGATCTTGAACCCCCTCGGGCGCTCGATCTCGAACTTCGTGTACCACCAGCTGTCGTCGTCCGGCGGGTTCGTGTCGAGGATGATCCCCGTCCACGTCGGGCCGCCCCTCTTCTTCGCCGGGAAGCGCCCGATGCGCTCGTTCAGCGTGTCGAGGACGGCCCACTCCATCTCGCCCGCCTCGTTCATCCACGCCCCAGTCAGCTCCAACGACTTGAGCTTGCCGACGTCTTCCGGGCGATCCATCGCCATGAAAAGGACCTCGATCTCCAGCTTCGTCCCGTCGCCGATGTCGTCGATCTTGATCGTCGAGGTGATCGGGCTGTCCCACTTCATCGTGCAGATCGGCCCAAACCAGTCGACCCACGTCTTGATCGTCGTGCTCTTCAGCTCCGGGAAGGTGTTGCGCAGGACCGCCCAGCGCGTGCTGCGGACCCCGTTGTAGGGCTCCTGCTCCAGCGCGCGGCTGAGGATCTCCAGACAGCACGCCGAGGACTTACCGGAGCCAACCGGGCCCAGAAGGCCGCGGATGCGACTGTGGTCCGCGTGGAAGGCCGCGGCGACCGGGCCGGGCGGGAGGTACTGGACGATGCTCAACGGTGGACGTCGTCCATGCAGTCGAGCCTTCCTTGGCGGGGCTCGTTATTTTTTCGGGGGGAGAAGGCATGCCCCGGGGTTGCAGGGCCGTGGTCCACGTGGGGGTACAGCTCGGCCCAGCGCTTCGGGCTGTAGGCGGCCGACGAGGCGAGCAGCGCCAGCAGGAACCACCAGCCGCTCGCCCCCAGCACGAACACGGCGTAGCCCGTGCCCCCGAGGACGAGGGTCTCGTAGGCGAGGATGTAGACGAGGTAGCTCAGGGCGCGCATCGGGGCTCCACTGTCAGGAAACCCCGGGGAAAGCTGACAGTCCGGGGTGGGCTCCCGGGCGGAGGGCCGGGGAGAGAGGGTGCGGTGGCTCCCGTGCGGGGCCCTGTCGACCGAGAGTGCGTAGGGGTGTGTATGGGACCCAACCCCCCGGGGGTCGAGGGGCCGTGGTCCGCATAGGGGGTGACTCGGCGCGGGGTCACTGGTCGCCCTCGCGGGGCGCCGCGTCGGCCTCCGGGACAGGAAGACCGGATACCTGATCCGGCGCTTGTCCCTTTCCAGTCAAGGGCTTAGCGTCGACGTCGACTACTTCCGCGGACAGCTGTGACTGCGGCTGTCGTTGGATACCCAGCTGGAAGGTGACCTGCCCGGTCTGTTTGACCTCGATCCGATCCCCGTACAACGTAGGCCGCATGCGGGCTGCGACCCATTTCCGGGTCTCGATCCGCAGCTTCTGCCACTCGACATGGGCCTTGTCGATGTTTCCCCAGTTGTCCGGGGTGGGCTGATCGTCGGCGATGTCAAGGATCTCCTCGACGAGGGCGTCGGCGCGCTCCTGCCGCGCCTGCGCGTACTGGGCGGCCAACACCGCCCCCTCCACCACCACCTCCCCATTGTCCCGGGGGCCTGTCGTGATCCACTCCCAGATCGCATCCGTGCCCGGCATGTCCGGGTCACTGCAGACCTTGCGCATCGATCGCCCTCCCGAGATCCGCCGCAGGAACTCCTTCCACAGCTCCGGCGTGTAGATGCTCGGACGGCCCGGGCGCCTCTTCGTCCGCTCCAGCCACTCCCGGTTGCTCTCCTCGATCTCCTTCGTGATCTCTGCCTGTGCTGCCCGGTACTTCGCCCTCTTCGCCGCCTTGTCCTCCCTTGCGGGCTTTGCGGCCGCCTTGGGGGCGCTGCGGGCCTTGGCCGGGCTCTGTGCGGCCTTGGTGGGCTTCTGGGGCTTCGGTGGCTTCTGTGCGGCTGTCACGGCTGTTCCCCCCACAGGAACCCGATCGTCCGCTTCGGGGGCTGCAGGCTCTTGCCTGTCACCTCCTCGGCGACCTTGCGGACCTGCTCCTCGGGGGCCTCTTCGGGCGCATCGGCGCTGATGGCGTATGCGGTCCCCAGCATGAACAGCGGCGCCTCTTCGCCCATCACCACCGCCCCCACAGGGCCGGGATCGTTCCCCTGCGGCCCGGCGTGGCTCTGCGGCCGACTGGGCGGGCTAGGCCCTCCTCGCTCAGGGCGCTCAGGGCGCGGCTGACGGCGGCGCGGTCGAGCCCGGTGGCGCTGCAGATCTCGGCCTGCGTGACCGGCTGTGCCAGCTGTGACAGGACAGCGGCCCGGTGGCGATCGGCGGCTGTCAGCGGACCCACTGCCAACGGACCCACTGCGGCTGCGGCGGCGGGCTGCTGAGGCGTCGCTCCAGATCCTCGGCCCTGCGAGTCAGGACCGCGACTGTCCGCTCCAGCTGCTCGATCCGCGCCAACAGGCGCTCGACGGCCTCCTCCGGCTCCCTCGTCATCCTCGGCTCCCTTGGCTGTCACAGCTGTGACTGGATTCGGACAGCTGAGGCTGCCCAGCTGGTACGCCCATTCCGCGATCCAGTCCCTTGCGGCCTGCCGGGCCTCCTCGGTCGGGAGGGCCGCGGCGGCGCTGAGCAGGGCCTCGTGGGTCGTCACTGCAGCGGCGCCCCGGTGCGAGAGACGGCCTCCGCGGCCTCGACGGCGGCGAAGGCCTCCTCCTCGGTGAGGCCGCCCATGATCAGCAGAAGGGAGCCGTCCTCGGCAACGGCGAGGAAGGCGCTCCCCGGGGTCGGCGTCACCAGCTGCAGCGCGGCCTGCATCTCCTCGGAGACCTCCTCATCGTCGATACCTTCCAGCACTCGGGCGCCCCTCCGGGGTTGTCAAGATCGTCCCAACAACTGTTGTTATTTTACCGAAAGGCTACGTTTTCCCCAGCAAAGACGTTGCTGTGACACCCCACAGCTGTGCGAAAAGCTACACGAATGGCTTGACAAGCATACCTTCAGGTATCACAGTGGAGGCTCTGGCTTCGGCCAGACGGCAACGGCCCCGACAGTGCCGGCCTCCGGAGAAGCCCGGCGAGGACGGGATCAATGGGGTGGTCTGGGGTGGCGCCCGGGCTAGAGCGGCGGGAGAGAGAGTCCCGCCCCGGTCGTCTCTCACGAGACGGCTTTCGAAGCGGTCTGCAGCGCGGACCGCCCCGACAGCAACCCACCGGAAAGTGCAATGAGCAAGGCCAAATCCTTTCCCCCCGAGCTGATCTTTCTGATGGCGGTCGTCTGGGGCATGGCAGCCGCCTTCGCCGCGGTCCTCGGAGGATGGGCATGAGGAGCCACGTCCTCGATCAATACCTTTCGGTTCACTTCTGGACACTTCCAATGCCCGAAACGTTGACTCTCGTCCTCGTTGCCTACGCAACGGGATTCTTTTCCGCAATCGTCCTCCTGAGGGGGTGAGAATGGTCTCGTTCGAACAGCTCGACGCCCTACCGAAATCGCGCCTCGTCGACATCGTCCGCGCGCTGGGCATGTCGGCCGGGGATTACGCCCGCACGCCGAAGGCGGCCTTCATCGGCCTGATCCTCTCGAAAGACCCGGCCGCGGTCGAGCAGGCGATGTCCGCCGCTCCGGTGGCGACGGCGCCAGCTGTGCCTGCTGTGGCGCCACAGCTGCTGTCGCCGGTCGCCGTGGCGAGGCCGGCGAAGATCGTCGCCCGCAAGCCAGCGTCCGAAGTCTTCGGGATCCGCGGCAAGGCCCTGCAGGGGATCGAGGTCGACGTCTGGGACGACGAGACGGCCCCGGAGGTCGACGAGTCCTACCGGCTCAATCCCGGGCAGCTGCGGTCCTTCCTCACGGCCCTGAACCGCGATCGCCCGGCGTGGTGCTACGGCCCGGCCGGGACCGGGAAGACCGAGTTCGTCAAGAACGTCGCCGCCCGCCTCGGTCGCGCCTTCATCCGCGTGCAGTTCGACGCGGGGATTGAGGCCTACCACGTGATCGGTGGCGAGCGCGTGCGCGGCGGCTCCACGGTCTGGCAAGACGGCATCGTGCTACAGGCGATGCGGCGCCCCGGCGCGATCGTGCTGCTCGACGAGGTCGGCTTCGCGCGCTCCGAGTACACCTCCTCCCTGCACGCCGTGCTGGAGCCCTCCGGGTCGGTAACGATCGCCGAGACCGGCGAGAAGGTCGTCAAGGCCCCGGGCGTCTACTTCTGCGCGGCGGACAACAGCAACGGCCGCGGCGACTACAGCGGCGCCTACGTCGGCGTGCGCGAGATCAACGTCGCCTTCTGCTCGCGCTTCGGGCGCTTCATCGAGTTCGGGTACCCGACCCGGTCCGAGGAAGTGCAGATCGTGATGCTGCGCTCCGGGGTCTCGAAGCCGGTCGCGAAGCTGGCGGTCGAATTCATCGCGCTGTGCCGCCAGAAAGCGAAAGCCGCCGAGATCGAGATCGCGCCGACGCTACGCGAAGCCTTCTACCTCGCCGAGGCTCTGCAGGATGGGGTCGCGCCGAAGGACGCCCTCGCCGAGACGATCGTCAATCGCGCCGCCTCT
>Ga0265293_10001090_pt1 | contig 61016 bp, 69 predicted proteins | sample Munlanlewell138R_FD_192505 | JGI IMG/M metagenome (GOLD analysis project Ga0265293, IMG submission 192505) | Leachate microbial communities from a municipal landfill in Southern Ontario, Canada - Leachate well 138R | ecosystem: Engineered > Solid waste > Landfill > Unclassified | place: Canada...
GGCCGGCTACACCGTGCTGCGCCTGCCATACGAGGTGAAGGATCTGATGCGCGAATGGCTGGCCCTGCATCTGCCCGAGCGCGCCGCGCATGTGATGAACGTGCTGCGCGAGATGCGTGGTGGGCGCGACAACGACCCGGAATTCGGCAGCCGCATGCGCGGGCAGGGCGCTTATGCCGATCTTTTGCGACAGCGGTTTGTCGTGGCGTGCCGCAAGTTCAAGTTGAATCGGGGGCGCGAGGTGCTTGATCTGGATACGTCGCGCTTCGTGCCGCCGCGCCCGCCTTCGCCGCAGGGTGAATTGTTCTGAGCCGAATCAACGATGAACGCGGTGACCGGGTGGATATCCGCTGCGTTGCTGTCCGCCACTAGCATCCGGGTTCCATTTTCACAGGCGGACGATCCATGTATCGATGCAGTGCAGTGTTGTGTGCGGCCCTGCTGGCCATGGCCCCTGCGTCGGCGCAATTGGCCGAATACACGCAGAGCGACGAGGTATTGATCGAAGAGCCGCCCATCAGTGCTGACGCGCTGCCTTCGCTCGATGAGGCCATCGTGCTGGAAACCCTGGTGGTCAGCGGCACGATGCCCGGCCCGGGCATGTGGCAGGTGCGGCGCGACGGGCACACGATGTGGATTCTGGGCACGTTGCAGCCGGTGGCGCGGCGGATGGAGTGGGAGTCGGAGGCGGTCGAGCGCCAGATCGCGGCGTCGGATTTCGTGCTGCTGTCGCCATCGGCGAAGTTCGATATCGGGCGTGGGCGCTTGCGCTCGATGCTGCTGGTGCCTTCGATGCTGCGCGCGCGGCGCAACCCGGATGGTGATCGGCTGGTGGATGCCGTGCCCGAGGCCGATTACGCGCGCTGGCTGGTATTGAAGGAGCGCTGGATGGGCCGCGATCGCGCGGTGGAAAAGCGCCGGCCGATCTTCGCCGCGCAGGAGCTGTACGAAGCGGCGGTGGAAAAGTCCGGGTTGCGCTTCAAGGGGCTGGTGTCGCCGGTGGTCAGCAAGGTGGTGAAGGAACACGACATCCCGGTGTTCCGCCCGCGCGTGGAAATCACGATTGAGGATCCGAAGGGCGCGATCAAGGCGTTCCGCGATGCCGAGATCGACGATATCGCCTGCTTCCGCAAGACCCTGGATCACCTTGAGGCCGATCTGGAAAAGATGCGCATCCGCGCCAACGCCTGGGCGCGCGGCGACATGCTGACGCTGCGTGAGATCACCTACGAGGACCAGAGCCGGACCTGCACCGATGCGCTGCTGGAATCGCGTTTCGCGCAGGAGCAGGGCATCGACGATCTGCGTGATCGGCTCGAAAACGCCTGGCTGGAGGCGGCGGAAAAGGCCATCGCCGAGCACGAAACCAGTTTCGCGGTGCTGCCGATCAGCCGGCTGGTGGCGGCGGATGGCTATCTGGCCGCGCTGGCGGCACGCGGTTACGAGATCGAAGCGCCGTAAATACGTTGCTGGCAGGAAATCGCGTCCCCTTAGGGTGCGCTCCTGCAACCATGGTGTATCCATTGAGTTGCACGACACACATCGCAGATGGCGTGCGTGGTTGATTTCCCGGTCGCCGCGGTAGGAGCGCACATCGCAGATGGGCGCGAAGAATACCGTCACAGCTGCATAGGTCGGGGTGAGCGAATGCGAACCCCGACGCCGCGGTGTCGGGTCGCTGCGCATCCCGTTCGCCATTTGGATTGGATTGCCAGGTTCGGAGTGTTGGGGTTCGCGTTCGCTCACCGCCAACCTATGACGGTTTCCGGATTTTCGGGACTGGTCCTGGTCGGGGTGAGGCTTACCCGTCACACCGAACCGGCAGGCCGCGGTGAGTCTGTTCCCGCAGCAATTCCAGACTCACGCACTGGCAGACTCACGCGTTGTGCTGGATGAGCCGGGCCACGGCGATGACGTCGTGTGACCCGGCTGGTCGTCAGTGGATCGCATCCCAGCCGGGGCGCGGCGTGAAGCGTTCGCCGTGGCGGGTGGCCAGTTGCTCCAGGCGCTTCTTCAGTTTGTCCGCGCCTTCGCTGCGGATGTACTGGATCGGGCCACCGTGGAAAGGCGCAAAACCGGTGCCGAAGATCACGCCGGCATCGAGCAGGTCGGCATCGGCCACCACGCCATCGTTTAGGCAGGCCACGGCTTCGTTCAGCAGGCGCAGCACGAGGCGGTCGCTGAGGTCGTCCGGGGTGCGGTAGCCGTCCGGCAGCTCGGGCTTCACCGGCTTGCCTTCGGCCCATTCGTACAGACCCTTGCCGTCCTTCTTGCCGCGCGCATCCGGCTCGAACGCGAAATCCGGCGGCGTGGTGCCATGGAACTGCGCCATGATTTTCCCGACGCTGGCGGCCACGTCCAGGCCCACGGTATCGACCAGTTCGATCGGCCCCATCGGCATACCGAAATCGACCGCCGCCTTGTCGATGGCACGGCCCGGGATGCCTTCGCGGAAGGCCAGGATGGCCTCTTCCATGTAGGGCGCAAGGATGCGGTTGACGAGGAAGCCGGGCGTGCCGGCGACCGGCACCGGGAACTTGTCGATGGCCTTGCAGAACGCAGCCAGGCGGCGCTCGGTTTCCGGCGACATGCCATCGTGCTGGACGATTTCCACCAGCGGCATCAGTGCCACCGGGTTGAAATAGTGCAGGCCGGCGAAGCGGTCCGGATGCGCCAGGCCTTCGCGCAATTCGGTCAATGCCAGTGAGCTGGTATTGGTGACCAGCAGGGCGTCGGGTTTGAGCTGCGGTTCGATGCGTGCGTACAGCTCCTTCTTGGCGTCGAGGTTTTCGTAGATCGCCTCGATCACCAGATCCGCCTTGGCCACGCCGGCACCTTCCACATCGGCATTCAGGCGTGCGATGGCGGCGGCGCGCTTGGCCTCGACCTTGAGCTTCTTTTCAAACAGCTTGCCGGCCCGATCCAGGGCCGGCTGGATGTACTGCATTTCGCGATCCTGCAGCGTGACATCGAAGCCGCGCAGCGCACACCACGCAGCGATGTCACCGCCCATGACGCCGGCGCCGACCACGTGCACATGCGCGATGCCGTGATCCTTGCCGCCCAGGCCCTTGAGCCGTTCCATCAGGAAGAACACGCGGATCAGGTTGCGCGCGGTGCTGCCGCCGGCCAGTTTCACCACGGCACGGGCTTCGGCCTTGAGCCGGGCATCGATGCTGCCGCCGCTGCGCTTCCAGGTGTCGATCAGCGCGTACGGCGCCGGGTAGTGCGCTTTCTTCGCCTTGCGCGCGACCTGCTTGACCAGCATTGGCGCCATTGCGTGCCGCACCGGCCACAGGTTCGTGGCCCAGGCCAGCGCGCGCTGCTTGAGCGGGCGGCTGGTGCCGCGCTTGGCCATTTCGATCGCGGCATCCAGCAGCACGGCCGGTTCCACAACCTTGTCCACCAGGCCGATGGCGCGTGCGTTCTTCGCCGACAGCGCACGACCGGTCAGCATCATGTCCATCGCCGCCGGAGTGCCAACCAGGTGCGGCAGGCGCACCGATCCGCCCCAGCCGGGGAAGATGCCCAGTTTCACTTCCGGCAGGCCGATGCGGGTGGAATCGTCGCTCGATGCCACGCGGTAACGGCAGGCCAGCGACAGTTCGGTGCCGCCGCCCATGCAGTGGCCGTGGATTGCGACCACGGTGGGGCAGGACAGCCGGTTCAGGCGTTCGAACACGAGCTGGCCACGGCGAATCGCGTCCATCACCGTGCCGCGCGCGTCGAACTCCTGGAATTCCTTCAGGTCGGCACCGGCAATGAAGCCGGCGGCCTTGCCGGAGCGGATCACGACCGCCTTCGGGCTGTCGATTTCGAGCCGTTCGATGATGTTGTCCAGCTCTTCCAGCACTTCCTGCGAAAGCGCGTTGACCGGGGCGTCGGCCCGTTCCAGGGTCAGGACGAGGATGCCGTCGGCACGGGCCTCCGGCTGCCAGTGGCGGAAACGCAATCCGTCGAACATGGGAATCTCCTGTGCAGGCGCGCGGGCCCGGCGGCGAAAGTGGCTATGATCCCGGCTAGCGCGGTTCGCGGTCAATGCGGCAGGGTATGGTGGCAGCCGTGGCACTGGAATTGCGGGAACTTCCACCCCACAACCGGTGTCAATGAGGCGACCACAGACGTGCCGCCCGAATTGTTCAGAGGCAGGCCTTGGATGAGTGAGAACAACGTGGACCAGGCACTGATCAAACGCGTGCAGGAAGGCGACAAGCGCGCTTTCGACCTGCTCGTGCTCAAGTACCAGCACAAACTGGTGGGCGTGATCTCGCGCTACATACACGACTGGGCCGAGTGCCAGGACGTGGCGCAGGAAGCCTTCATCCGCGCCTACCGCGCGTTGCCCAATTTCCGCGGCGACAGCCAGTTCTACACCTGGCTGTACAAGATCGCGGTCAATACCGCCAAGAACCATCTGGTCGCGCTGGGCCGCCGCCCGCCGACCGAGGACATCGATGCGCAGGACGCGGTGCAGTTCGAATCCGGCAGCCGCCTGCGTGAATCCGGCACGCCGGAAAATGAAGCCATGCGGCGCGAAATTGAACAAACCGTCGCGCGCACGGTCGAAGCCTTGCCCGAGGAACTGCGCGTGGCGATCACGCTGCGCGAAGTGGATGGCCTCAGTTACGAGGAGATCGCCGAGACCATGGGCTGCCCCATCGGCACGGTGCGTTCACGCATCTTCCGGGCACGCGAGGCGATCGACAACAAACTGCGCCCGCTGATGGGCGATGCCACCGGCAGGAACGAGCGAAGCGAGAAGGTGTCGTGATGAACCAGGAAATCCGTGAACAATTGTCCGCACTGATCGACGGCGAACTGGACCGCGATCGCACCCGCTTTCTGCTGAAGCGGGCCGAACATGATGCCGATCTGGTGGCGGTCTGGCAGCGCTGGCACTTTGTCGGTGAGGCGATGCGTGGTTCGGCCTTGCCGCTGCGGCGTGATTTCGCGCGCAGCATCGCGGCGCGGCTGGATGACGAACAGGCCGTGGAGCAGGTCGTGATCCAGCACCCGCGTCCGGGTTTTGCGCGCTGGGGCGGCGGCTTCGCCATCGCGGCATCCGTGGCGCTGGTGGCGCTGCTGTTCACCCGCCCTGTGGATCCGACGATTGAAGCCGGGCAGCCGTCCGGCGACCAGATCGCCAGCCAGCCGGTCGGTACGCTGACACCGACCACGCTGATGCCGGCTGTGGTCGCGCCTTCACCGTATCGCGAACAGGATCTGCGGCCGCCATATCGCTTTGCGGCGCAGACGGTGTCCGCGCAGGATTCCGGCAATGCCGCGATGCAGCTGCGCTTTGACCCCAACCACGAGGCCTACTGGCTGCGTCATACCCAAGCGCTGAACGGTTACGGTCGCAGCGATGTGGCCGGCAGCGCGCAGCCGTGGCTGGCACCGTTGCGCCCGGATGCTGCGCAGGACGGCGTCCGGCACTGATCCGGACGCGATGCCAACGGTTCTGTGCGGCATCGCGTGTAATCCCGGGGCCGATGGCGGCCCGATATCGAAGCTGATGCGGTACTGGTGTGCCACGTGCTGGTGGCAGTTTCCATGCCGCCGCGTGTTTCCCACATTCCATTTGCAAGCGAGAACCCCATGAAGCGGATTCATTCCCGAACGATGTGGCTGTTGATGCTGTGCCTGGCCGCTGGTATGGCCAAGGCGCAATTGCCCGATTTCACCGGCCTGGTATCCGAAGCCAGCCCTGCCGTGGTCAGCGTGCTGGCGACGCGCACCGCCGAGGCGCAGGCCCAGGCGCGCGGTCAACGCGGTGCGGAAGATGAGGAAATGCATGAATTCTTCCGCCGCTTCTTCGGTCAGCCGGGCATGCCCGGCATGCCCGGCATGCCGCAGGTGCCGCGCGACCGCACCTCGCAGGGCACCGGCTTCATCATTTCCGCCGACGGCTATGTGCTGACCAATCACCACGTCATCGAAGGTGCCGACGAGCTTCATGTGCAGTTGGCCGATCGGCGCGAGCTGGCGGCCAAGCTGATCGGTAGCGATGCCGAAACCGACGTGGCCCTGCTCAAGCTCGATGCCAGCAATCTGCCGACGCTGAAGCTGGGCGATTCGGACACGCTCAAGCCGGGTCAGTGGGTGGTGGCGATCGGTTCGCCGTTCGGCTTCAACCATTCGGTCACCGCCGGCATCGTCAGCGCCACCGGGCGCAGTTCGCAGATGGCAGGGCAGCAGTACGTGCCGTTCATCCAGACCGATGTGGCGATCAACCGCGGCAATTCCGGCGGCCCGCTGCTGGATATCGAAGGCCGCGTGGTCGGCATCAATTCGCAGATCTTCTCCAATACCGGCGGCTTCATGGGGGTGTCGTTCGCGATCCCGATCGAGACCGCGATGCGCTCGGCCGATCAGTTGAAGAAGCAGGGCTATGTGGCGCGCGGCATGCTCGGCGTTCGCATCCAGGATGTCACCCGGGACGTGGCGCGCAGCCTTGGTCTGCCCAGTTCCAGCGGTGCGCTGGTGTTCCAGGTTGAACCCGATGGCGCGGCCGACAAGGCCGGCATCAAGGTGCAGGACGTGATCCTGTCGTTCAACGGCCAGGACGTCGCAGGATCGGCGCAGCTGCCGCCGCTGGTCGGTGCCGCCGATCCGGGCAGCAAGGCCCAGGTGAAGGTCTTCCGCGACGGCAAGGAGCGCACGATCACGGTCACCGTGGGCGAGGCGCCGCGTGACAGTACGACGGCCGGCGGCAATGAGTCCGCCGTGGACAGCAGCAATCCTCTGGGTTTCAGCGTAGACGATCTCAGTGCCGCGCAGCGCGAGGCCTTGGGGCTGGAAGCCAACGAAGGCGTGGTGGTCAGCCGCGTGGCAGGCTCTGCGGCACAGCGCCTGCGCGCTGGCGACGTGATCCTGATGGTCGGCAAGACCCGCGTCGGCAGCGTTGCGCAGTTCGAGCAGGCCACTAAGAACGTCAAACCCGGCGAGCCGGTGATGCTGCTGGTGCGCCGTGGCGAGGTCACCCAGTTCATCACGGTGACGCCGCCGAAGAAGGAGGATTGATGGGACCGGCCAGCGGCTCCGGGCTGGAATCATGGCCAGAGCCGCTGGCCGGGTTGGGCAGGGACAGACTTTGCCCGGCCCTGTTTCGTGATCCGGGCTGAATCGCTTGCCCGGATTTCCCTTTCCGGCGCTGTCGTCCGTGGCCGGGCGGTTCTTCCGGTGCCGCCCGGCATGGCATAATGCCGGGTTCCCAGCGCGGCATCCGCCACGCGCCCCGGACCTTTCATGCAGCACATCCGCAACTTTTCCATCATCGCCCACGTCGACCACGGCAAGTCCACGCTCGCCGATCGCATCATCCAGCTTTGCGAAGGTCTGACCGAGCGCGAAATGGAAGCGCAGGTGCTCGACTCCAACCCGATCGAGCGCGAGCGTGGCATTACGATCAAGGCCAAGTCGATCTCGCTGCCCTATACCGCGCTGGACGGGCAGGTCTACCAGCTGAACTTCATCGACACTCCCGGTCACGTCGACTTTTCCTATGAAGTCAGCCGCTCGCTGGCGGCGTGCGAAGGCGCACTGCTGGTGGTCGACGCGGCCCAGGGCGTGGAGGCGCAATCGGTCGCCAACTGCTACACCGCCGTGGAAATGGGGCTGGAAGTGATTCCGGTACTGAACAAGATCGACCTGCCCACGGCCGAGCCGGAGCGGGTGCGCGAGGAAATCGAAGCGGTGATCGGCATCGATGCCACCGACGCGGTCGAGGTCAGCGCCAAGACCGGCCTGAACGTGCGCGCGGTGCTGGAAGCCATCGTGCAGCGCATTCCGCCGCCCAAGCCGCGCGATACTGACCGGCTGCAGGCGCTGATCATCGATTCCTGGTTCGACAACTATCTGGGTGTGGTTTCGCAGATCCGGGTGATGCAGGGCGAGATCAAGGCCGGCGACAAGCTGCTGGTGATGAGCACCGGCCGCGTCCACCAGGTGGACCAGGTCGGCGTGTTCACGCCCAAGCGCAAGGTCGTTGCGAAGCTGGGCCCGGGTGAAGCGGGCTGGATGACGGCCAGCATCAAGGACGTGCACGGCGCACCGGTTGGCGACACCCTGACGCTGGCGGCGGCTCCGGCCGAAGAGCCCTTGCCCGGTTTCCAGGAAATGCAGCCGCGCGTGTTCGCCGGCCTGTTCCCGATTGATGCCGATGACTACCCGGACCTGCGCGAGGCGCTGGAGAAGTTGCGTCTGAACGATGCCGCGCTGCGCTTCGAGCCGGAAAGTTCCGAAGCGATGGGTTTCGGCTTCCGTTGCGGCTTCCTCGGCATGCTGCACATGGAAATCGTGCAGGAGCGTCTGGAACGCGAATACAACCTGGATCTGATCAGCACCGCACCGACGGTGATCTACGAACTGGTCGACGTGGAGGGCAATGTCACGCCGCTGGACAACCCGGCGCATCTGCCGCCGGTTTCGAAGATCGCCGAGATCCGCGAGCCGATCATCCTGGCCAGCATCCTGACGCCGCCCGATTACGTCGGCAACGTGATCAAGCTGTGCGAGGAAAAGCGCGGCATGCAGACCGGCATCCAGTACATGGGCAGCCAGGTGCAGGTCAGTTACGAGTTGCCGATGGCCGAGGTGGTGCTGGATTTCTTCGACAAGCTCAAGTCGGTCAGCCGTGGCTATGCCTCGCTGGATTATCACTTCGTGCGTTTCGAGGCCGGCCCGTTCGTGCGCCTGGACGTGCTGATCAACGGTGACCGCGTCGATGCGCTGTCGATCATCTGCCATCGCGCGCATGCGGATCGCCGTGGCCGCGAGATCTGCGAAAAGATGAAGGAACTGATTCCACGGCAGATGTTCGATGTCGCGATCCAGGCTGCGGTCGGGGCCCAGGTGATCGCACGCACCACGGTCAAGGCGATGCGCAAGAACGTGCTGGCCAAGTGCTACGGCGGCGACGCCACGCGCAAGAAGAAGCTGCTGGAGAAGCAGAAGGAAGGCAAAAAGCGGATGAAGTCGGTCGGCCGCGTCGACATTCCGCAGGAAGCCTTCCTGGCCGTGCTCCAGGCCGACAAGTAGACCCGATTCCGGCCCCGCGCCTGCCCGTACCCGAGGAGTTCCCGTGCATTTCGATTTTGCCGCCCTGTTGGTCGTCCTGAGTGCGCTGACCGGCGTGATCTGGCTGCTGGACCGCCTGCTGTTCGCCAAAAAGCGCGCGCAGCACAATGGCAAGGAGCCGGTGATCGTCGAGTACGCGCGCTCGTTCTTCCCGGTGATCTTCATCGTGCTGGTGGTGCGCTCGTTCCTGGCCGAACCCTTCCGCATCCCGTCCAACTCGATGATGCCGACGCTGCTGACCGGCGACTTCATCCTGGTCAACAAGTTCAGCTACGGCATCCGGCTGCCGGTCACCGACACCAAGGTGATCCCGGTGAGCCTGCCGGAACGCGGCGACGTGGCAGTGTTCCGCTATCCGAAAGACCCTTCGCAGGACTACATCAAGCGCGTCATCGGCCTGCCCGGTGATGTGGTGGAATACCGCAACAAGGTGCTGACGGTGAACGGCGAACGCATCGCCACCGAACCGCAGGGGCCGTATGTTGGCGTCGGTTCCGGGCGCGAAATGAGTGGCGCGATGCTGCTGGAGGAAGACCTGGGCGGCGTCCAGCACCAGATCCTGGTCGATCCGCGCATCCAGCGCGGGCGCATCGGTGAAGGCATCTGGACGGTGCCCGAGGGGCATTACTTCGTGATGGGCGACAACCGCGACAACAGCGAGGACAGCCGCTTCTGGAACTATGTGCCGGAAGACCATCTGGTCGGCAAGGCCTTCCTGATCTGGATGAACTGGGACGGCAAGAACGGCGGCGTGGATTTTTCCCGCCTGGGAACCGTCATACACTAGTGCCGCAGCTGCGCGGCAGCTGTATCCATCAACCAACCTGTTGCGGGGGATTCCATGAAGTCAGTCAAGAAGCAGTCCGGCCTCACGTTGATGAGCTTCCTGATCGTGCTGGTCGTGGTGGGCTTTTTCATCTTCATCGGCATGAAGTTGTTCCCGGTCTACAACGAATACTGGTCGGTGGTGACCGACATGAAGGGCCTGGCGGCCGAGCCGGGCGTCAAGCAGCTCTCGCCCGAGCAGGTGCGTGATCGCCTGTTCCGCCGTTTCGACATCAGCTATGTGGATTCGGTGAAGCCGCAGAACGTCAAAATCACACGGCAGAACGGCTATCAGCTCAACGTCGCCTACGAAGTGCGCCGCAACCTGATGTACAACCTGGATTTCGTGGCCGTGTTCGACAAGACCGTCGAACTGGGTGGCAGGGACATTGACTGACCGCATCGGCCACCGTTTCGCCGATCCGGCCCTGCGGCAGCGCGCGCTGACGCACCGTAGTGCCAGCGGACGCAACAACGAACGTCTGGAGTTTCTCGGCGATGGGCTGGTCAACCTGATCGTGGCCGAAGCGCTGTACCAGCGCTTTCCGCAGGCCGACGAGGGCTGGCTGACGCGCGCGCGCGCGCAGCTGGTGCGCGAAGAATCACTCGCTGCCATCGCGCGCGAACTGGAACTGGGCGATCAGCTCGAACTGGGGCCGGGCGAACTGAAGAGCGGCGGTTTTCGGCGCGATTCGATCCTGGCCGATGCGCTGGAAGCGATCGTCGGCGCGATCCATCTGGACGCCGGTTTCGACACCTGCCGCCGCATCGCGCTGCAATGGTTCGAGCCGCGCTTTTCCACCCTGGCCGAGAACGGCACCGAAAAGGACGCCAAGACCCGGCTGCAGGAATGGCTCCAGGCGCGCGGCCTGCCTTTGCCCGAATATGTGCTGCTGGAGGCGCGTGGTGATGAGCACGACAGGATGTTTGATGTCGCTTGCCGCCTCGCGCAGCCGCCACTGCAAGCTACCGGCGACGGCAGTTCGCGCCGCCAGGCCGAACAGCGCGCCGCGCGCAGCATCCTGGAACAGCTCCCCGCCTGACAGGCCATCGCATCCATGAGTGAAACCCCATTCCACGCCGGCCTGGTGGCCGTCATCGGCCGTCCCAACGTCGGCAAGTCCACGCTGATCAACGCCATGGTCGGCTACAAGGTCAGCATTGTTTCGGCTCGCCCGCAGACCACGCGGCACCGCATTCTGGGTATCGACAGCAGCCCGGACGGACAGATCGTGTTTGTCGATACGCCCGGCCTGCACAGCGACGGCAAGCGCGCCATCAACCGCTACATGAACCGCGCCGCCCGCGGTGCGCTGGCCGATGTCCAGCTGTGCGTGCTGGTGATCGAGGCCGGCCAGTGGCGCGACGAGGACGAGGCCGCCTGGCAGGTGGCGCGCGACAGCGGCCTGCCTTGCGTGCTGGTGATCAACAAGGTTGACCGCATCCGCGACAAGGGCGAGCTGCTGCCGTTCATCGCCACGGTCACGCAGGAGCGTGAGTTTGCCGAGGTGTTTCCGGTATCGGCGGAAAAGGGCGTGGCGCTGGATGATCTGCGGCGCGGCCTGCTGCACCTGTTGCCGGCGTCCGAGCCGCTGTACGGCGAAGACGAGGTCACTGACCGCAGCGAGCGTTTCCTCGTGGCCGAGCTGATCCGCGAGCAGCTGATGCGCCAACTCGGCGCCGAACTCCCCTATGCCACCACGGTGATGATCGAGCGCTTCGCCGACGAGGAACGCATGCTGCGCATCTCGGCCACGATCTTCGTCGAACGCGATGGCCAGAAAGCGATTGTGATCGGCGCCGGCGGCAGCCGCATGCGCTCGATTGGTCAGGCGGCACGGCTGGCAATCGAAGCGCAGTTCGAACGCAAGGTGTTCCTGGAACTGTGGTGCAAGGTGCGTGAAGCCTGGTCGGACAACGAAAACGCGCTGCGCGGGTTTGGGTATGAGTGAAGCAGGGATTGGGGATGCGGGATTCGGGATTGGATAAAGCCTGCGGTCCGTAGTCAGCTGCTTTCACGAATCCCCAATCCCGACTCCCGAATCCCGGCCGCATCCCATGGACCTCCAGCCCGCCTTTATCCTGCATGCGCGCGCTTATCGTGAAACCAGTCTGCTGCTGGATGCCTTCACTCGCGATCATGGCCGTGTCGGGCTGATTGCGCGTGGTGTGCGCGGCGCGCGTGGGCAGGCCACGCGGGCGGCGCTGCAACCGTTGCAGCCGCTGCTGCTTTCCTGGCGCGGGCAGGGCGAGCTGTGGACCTTGACCTCGACCGAGGCTGCCGGCGCTGCGCTGGCGCTGCGTGGCGACGCGCTGCTGTCCGGTTTCTACCTCAATGAACTGCTGCTGCGTCTGCTTCCACGGCACGATCCGCATGCGGCGCTGTTCTGGCGCTATGCCGAATGCGTGAATGCGCTCGCTGCGGGCGAACCGGCGGGCTGGGAGCTGCGCCGTTTCGAGCGCGACCTGCTCGATGCACTGGGCTATGGTCTGGAGTTGTCCGTCGATGCAGAGGATGGAACGCCGTTGCAGGCGGAAGGGCGTTATCGCTTCGATCCCGAATCCGGCCCCGGCCGGGTCTGGGGCGAGCGCGCCAGCAGTGGCAGCATTTCCGGAGCGGCGCTGATCGCGCTGCGTGATGATGTCGCGCCTGGAGCAACGGAACTGCGCGAATTGCGCCGCCTGATGCGCGGTGTGCTGCTGCACCATCTGGGCGGGCGTGAATTGCGTTCGTGGCAGGTGCTGGCGGATCTGGCGCAGCGTGGCCCGCGGCCGCCTGGTGCCCGTGCTGGTGTAGAGGATGCCGGGCTGGATGGGACTTCGCCCGATGCCACTGCGCCCGAAAATGCTGTGCCTGAAGATGCCGATCCGTGAGAGCCGCAGCACTCAGCCGCTGTAATCCACCGCAAGAATCGCGTATCCATGCCGCCCGCCGGGCAGTTCTACTTCAAGTTCGTCATCGCCGCGCTTGCCCAGCAACGCCCGCGCCAGTGGCGAGTCGATACTGATCCGGCCCTGCGCAGCATCGGTTTCATCCGGCCCGACGATGCGGTAGCGCAGGCTGTCGCCGCTTTCCAGATCCTCCAACTCCACCCAGGCGCCGAAATACACGGCGCGCGGATCGCTTGGCATGGTCTCGATCACCTTGAGCACTTCCAGCCGCTTGCTGAGATAGCGCACGCGCCGGTCGATTTCGCCCAATTGCTTCTTGCGATAGCTGTATTCGGCGTTCTCCGAACGGTCGCCTTCGGCGGCAGCAGCGGCCAGCGCCTTGACCACTTCCGGGCGCTGCTCCTTCCACAGATGGTTGAGTTCCTCGCGCAATCGCTCGAAACCTTCGCGTGTGATTACCGCAGTGGATGCGGGGGCAGGAGGACGCCAGCGGCTCATGGATGTGGGGCAGGGATTGGGGATGACGGGATTCGGGATTGGGAAGAGCAGCGTGCCCCGGATGCGCGGGTGAAGGCAAGGATTTCGGATACGCTTTGCTGTGAAAGTGTCCGCTCATCGGCTCCGTTCCATCTGGCTGCCACTTCTGACAAATCCCGAATCCTGTCATCCCCAATCCCGGCTGCCCATGCTCATCCTGCCGCTGCACCGCCCGCTGACCCGCGCCACGTTCCCGTTTGTCACAGCCGTGCTGATCATGCTGAACATTGCAGTGTTCGCATTGTTTCAGAGTGGCGATGGTGCACGTCTGGCGGCCACGCAGGAGTGGTACGCGCGTTCCGGGCTGGCGGCGCTGGAATGGCCGGGATATCTGGCGCATCTGGAAACCCTGGACCTGACGCAACAGCAGGAACAGGCGCTGGCACTGCCGGAAGACGAGCGCGCCGCGGCACTGTTCATGGCGCGCCTGACGGACGTGCGGTTGGATGCGGCGCTGCGGATTTCGACAGCAACCGAAGAACACACCTCGCAAGCACGCGCGCTGACGCCTGCCGGAAGCAAGGATGCCGATGCCGCGCAGCTTTCCCGCCTGCAGGCCGAATACGACCGTCGCATGGCGCAGATCCCGACCTGGCGTTTCCTGCAGCGCCACTCGGAGCTGGATCCGGTGCGGCTGCTGGCACACGCCTTCCTGCACGGCGACGTGATGCACCTGCTGGGCAATATGTTCTTCCTGGCGGCGCTCGGCCTGCTGGTGGAAGGTGCGCTGGGACCATGGCGGTTTGCGTTGCTGTATCTGCTGGGCGCGGCGGGTGCGGGGCTGTTTTCAGCGGCATGGAACTGGGGGACGCCGGGTGGCGGCCTCGGTGCCTCCGGCGCGATTGTAGCGGCGCGCGAAATTTGACGGCATCGTAGCGCGATAAATGCATCGCCCGATGATTTCCGGGCGCGCAATGGAATGGCCGGGGCGGAAACCTACGAGCCGCCCTCTGCCAACGCCGGCCGGTCGAACGCTGGTTCCCAGGTGGCTGCTGCTTCGTCCTGGTCGACCTTGATGATGCGCCCGGCGGCCACGTCGCCGACCACGGCGGCCAGCAGGCGCAGGCCCATCGGGCCGAGCTCCCGGCGCCATAGCTCCATCGGTGTGTCGTCCGGGCGCACCCAGCACCATTCCTGCGCGGCGATCGGGCCGGCATCGGCCCGGTCGGTCATCCAGTAGACCGTGCCGCCGGCCACCTGGTCGCGCATGTGAAGTGTCCAGCGGATCGCGTCGCGGCCCCGGTGCCGAGGCAGCAGGCTGGGGTGGTAGCCGATGGCGCCGTGCCGGGCGCGCTCCCGGGCGCCGCGTGTGATGAAGGCGTGGGCGTGGGCGCAGACGATCAGCTCCACGCCCGGTGGAACGCTGGCGGCGTGAAGAACGCGCCCGGCGTCCGCCACGGGCACACCCGCATCGGCAGCGGCCCGGTGCAGCCGGTCATCCGGTGGTGCGCAGACCGAGGCGATGTCGTGCCCGGCCTCGCGCAGGGCGTGGAAGGTCTGCACGCCCAGCCATGACTGGCCTACCAGCATCACTCGCATGGCGCGCCCTCCCCGAGGTAGCGGAAGCCCTGCACCGCGCGGAAGTGGCCGCCGTAGCCGGTGCCCACTGCTGCCATCCGCCCACGTGCGGCGGACCGGCGCAGGGATGCCTTGCTGCGCTCCCGGTTCTGGCCCACCAGGCGGCCGCTTACCTGCGTCCACTTCGGGTCGCGCCGCAACGCTGCACATAGCCCTGGGTGGCTGGTGTGGAACAGCGTTGGCACGTGGATGCCGTGGCGGTTATGACCCGTGCGCCACCGCTCGCATACGGCGGCGAGGAAGCGAAGCCCTACGCCAGCGCCTTGCCACTCGGGCATCACCACCAGGCGGCACGCCCGGGCCTCCAGCAGGCCGGGTCTGGTGGATACGGCGACGTGGGCCACCGGCTGCCCGCCCACCGTGGCCACGTAGTAGGTCGCGGCGATCATCGGCGGCAGGGTCAGATAGTGATGCGGCTCAAACAGCGGCCATTGATGGCGGTCGGTTTCCCAGACTTCGAAGCTGATCGGCGGGCGTCGTCGAAGACGCCCCCGCGCCTCGGCGCGCTCGAAGGCGCCGGTAGCTGTGTCGAATATCCAGCACGGCTCGAGCCAATCCAGTACGTCGTAATGGCACGACAGCAGCACCGCCTGGCCACCGGTGCGGCGCCACGCCTTGGCGAACGCCAACGCGCCGATGCGGGCTATCTGGCGATCGACCACGCTGCTGAACTCGTCCACCACCGCGCGCTGCGGCTGCTCGGCGATGAGCTTGGCCAGGTTGGCGCGGAACTGCTCGCCGTTGGAGAGCACGTGGTACGGCCGCAGCCACGCCGGCACGCTGCCCAGGCCGACGGCAGACAGCGCGGCTGGCGCGGTATCGAAGGGCTGGCCCGGCCCGATGGCGTCGATGATTGGTGAATCCTTCGGCCAGCGTGGCCGCCACATCGCACGAGGGCCGAACAGCTGCCGGCCGATGCTGGTCTTGCCCGAGCCGGACGGCCCGACCACGACGCCAATCTGCCAGCCGGTGTCATCGATGGGCAGCTCGGCATCGAGGCTGAAGTTGGCGCCGCTTTCACAGTTGAACAGCGACTTCACGCGGGCGGCGCGGTAGCTGTCGGCTTCGGCGCAGGAATGACGGACTGCGATCTTCATACCGTCACCACCTTGAGCTTCTGGAAGCCCGCGCGCTTGAGGTCGTTGTACGCCTTGGCCTGGGCCGCCTCGTCGGGCAGTACCACGACGATGCCGTACTGCTGGCGGTAGCGGTAGCCATTGCGGCCCGGTGATGTGCGCGGTTTGCCGGCCGCGTTGCCGGTGTGCTGTTTGGTTTTCATGCTGTCTCAGCCTGTGAGATGGGGCCGTGGCAACCTGCATCTGTCCTCGAGGACGGCAGGGCCTTGGCGGGTGCTTCGCAGGCTGTGACTGCGGGGTATCGGTGCCGGGTGGCACGCTGCAACGTGCTGCCCGGCGCCCTGTTTTTGAGGGTCTAGCGTTCCTCCACCACCGTCAGCGATCCGCCCCAGTACGGGCCGGCGCTGTGGCCGATGGCCCAGGGACTGTCGATGTGCCCGTAGACCATTGTGCGGTTGACCCACGTGGCGGTGCTGGTGCGTGCTACGGCGATGACTTCGCCGGTGACGCCGGCCTCGAGTTGCAAGGCGTGCAGGCTCATCCGGTTGGAGATCGCCTCGCTTCCGTCAGCGAAGCCCCAGTGTGTTTCCGTGTCGCGTGCGCCTTCGAGGGGAATTGTCATTACCCGGGTGATGACGCCGGGCGACTGCACCCATTGCTGCCCGTCAGTAGCATCAAGCGAGCCGCTGTCGCGGAAGGTCATCGACCAGCCGGCATCGATACCGTCCGGCAGTACCAGGGCATCGCCGACCCATAGCCGGCCGAGGCTGAAAACGCCGGTGATGCTGGAGGCATACTCGATCTGCACGATGGCATTGCCGGGCAGCGGGGTATCCAGCAGCCAGCCCATGCTTTCTGTCTTTGCGTGCACCCGCTCGGTAAAGAGCGCCGTCCAGTTTGGGGCGGATGCCATGCGCCAGGACACTTTGATCGTGCCCAACTCCGCGCGCATGCCGAGCAGTGCGATGAAGCGGATCAGCCCTGGCTGGTCTATGGGCCGCAGCCGCGCCACGCGCGTCATTGCCTGGCCGTCGACCTGGACGAAGGCGCCCCCGATATACGCCTCATCGCCGTGCATCCGGATCGAGTGCACGACGTTGTTGGTGCTGACATTGAAGCTGGTGTCCAGCGAGCCGTCCGGATTGAGGCGAGCCAAGCGGTTCGTAAACGACCCGCCGACCAGTATCTTCCCATCGGGCTGCAAGGCCACGGTTTGGACAATGCCCGTCAACGCCGGCGGCACGAAGCCGGTATCCAGCGCTCCGTCGGGGTGCAGTCTTGCGATGTTGACGCGCGTGGTGCCGCCCACCGAGTTGAACTGCCCGGCGATGATGATCTTGCCATCGGGCTGGACAGCAATGGCGTAGACCGTGCCGGAGGTGCCGACGGTCTGCGTGAAGCTGGTGTCCACCTCGTTGAATAGATCGTTTTTGAGCTTTGCGATCCCGACGCTTGAGTGCCCGCTCACTGCCGTCCAGCGCCCGCCGATCAGGATGGTGCCATCTGGCTGCGGCGCGATCGCGCGCACTTCGCTGGTGCCGGTGAACGTGTGGTTGAGGCTCGTATTAAGTGTGCCGGAGCTGTTCAGACGCGCGAGCCTGTTGCGGGCCGTGCCGCCCACCGTGGTAAAGGAGCCGCCGATCAGGAAGCCGAAAGTCGGATATCGCGCCACGGCGTAGACGGTGTTGTTTACGTTCGGGTTGAAGCTGGCCTCGTGCGTTCCGTCTGGATTGAGCCGTGCCAGGCGGTTGTATGTCACGCCACCGACCGAAGTGAAGGACCCGCCGACCACCCAGCCACTGGACCCGTCATACAGCGCGCACTGCACCGTGCCGTTGATGTTGAGCGCATCGGTGTTGGCGTTGAACGCGGTATCCGCCGTGCCATCGGCAGCGATCCGGGCCACTCGATCCGGCGTAGTGCCGGCCACACTGGTGAAGGCGCCGAAGAGCAGGATGCCGCCGTCCGCGTCGACGGCCAGGTCATACACCGTGTTGTTGACGTAGGTCAGCAGCGAGGTATCGACCGGGCCGTAGTACGAGTTGCGGTTATCGCAGTTGATCGATGCGGTGGTGCCGGCGACGGTCCGGAACTCGGCGGCCAACCCACGGACCTGCAGGTTTGTGAGGGGAAAGTTCGCGTCCGCGCTGCCGTACAGAGTCGCATCATCCGCGAAGTTGTGCCCTGTCCATGTGATGAGTGCAGCCATCGATTACTCCGGGATATCAAGCAAGGTGAGCGTGGCGCGGCGGCCACGGAAGCGGATCGTTGCGCCCATCAGGCACAGCCACTTGCCGGCATCCAGCCCGGCGACGGGGTGTGTGACGTGTATCCAGTCGCCCATCTCCAAGCCGTCGGCGATCTCGGATGAAATCGCGGCGTCGAGCTCGTACCAGGTCATCGGGCCGCTGCCGAAGAGATCGGTCACGTGGTCGGCAGCGGCTTGCAGTTGGGCGGCGTCTTGCAGCAGCGTGGGCTGCGGGTCTGCGCCATCGGCGTGAGCGTAGGCCGTGGGCATCGGGGTGCTGCCGGTCTTGATGGTGTACTCGGATTGCAGCTCGGCGCGCAGGGCGCCGTCGACGCTTGTGGCGATATCGCCGTCGCTGTGGACGTGGTGGTTGCGCAGGCCGGCAAGGCGCGTGGCAAGGCCCGGCGCGGTGTCGGTGCGGCGGCGCACGGTGATGATCTGCCCGCGCCCCAGCCGCACGCTGCCGGTGGTGCCGCCGCGCTTGCGCAGCCGGCCCACGGTGAGCCGCCCGTCGCGGGTGGAGGTCACCCAGCCGCACCAGCCATCCAGCGCGCGGCGCAGCAGCGTGAGCGCGGTGATGGGCGTGTCCTGGTACGTGCCCAGCAGGTACGGCGCTGCGGTGTCCAGCGCGGTGATCGCGGCGGTGTCGAGCGAGCCGGTCAGGTTTTTGCTCTGCGCGATCCAGTGCATGAAAGCCGGCAAGCGGTCGGTCAGCTGGACTTCGGTCAGGGTGATGCCCCGGATGATGGTGCCACCCAAATCCGCGCCCGCGTAAATCCCTAGAGTCATCGAGGTCGATGGGTGCACACTGGAGTAGAACGGCCACACGCCCGGCGACGATGCTGCATACCGATCATCTCCAAACCGCGAAAAAGAACTGGCTGTCGGCCGTGTCGTTGCTACGCCTACAGTGGCCACATCAAGATCGGCCCTGTAGCGCTTCCCTGGCAGCACATAATCCGTTGTTGTCCAGATGAGGCTGGCGCTTGCGCCGTAGAGGCGAATGCCCTGCGCCGTCTGCTGGATGTTCCCAGCGGGGTTCATCCACCCAACTGGGGTGCCGCCTGCCCATGGCCCGTCCTTGAAATCCCACGTCGTCGATGCCGCACCAGGCATGACCACGGTCGCGCCTTCGATGCTGGCAGTGACCGGGTTGTCGGGCTTGTTGTTGAGCTTGAATCCCTGTCGATCAGCAGTCGGAATCCAGTCGGCTGTGGTGAAGATGTCGCCCTTGTCGTAGATCGCGGTGATCCCTGCAAGGTGGCCATCGTGCAGGTCGTAGCTCCACGCATCCGGGCCGATGTCCGTGGTATCGCGCAGCGCGCCCGGCGCAAATCGGGCCGTGCCCAGCGTGATGGGCTTGGGCTTGCCGCGTGCTGCCGCGTTGGGCGCGTTGTCCGGATACAGGTCGGTTTGCAGCGGCACGTCCCAGCGCGCCAGCGGATCGGCCAGGGCAAACACGATGCGGCGGTCGCCGTCTGTCGTGCTCATGCTGTCGATGACGCCCGATTGCCAGATCGGGCAAGCGTCCCAGCTGTGGCCGGGGTCGGCTGCTTCGTCGTCCCAGCACCAGCGCAGCTGATACAGCGCGTCGCGCCAGCTTGCCGCCAGCACGGAGTCAAGCGCCCGGTCGCCGTTGAGTAGGCTGATGGTCCCGGCCTTTTGCGTGGGCGCGCGGTCAAACGGCCACACGCTGGCGCTGCGCTCGATGACGACATCATCCTGGCCGCTGATGCGGGCGCGCAGTGGTAGCTGGTTGCCTTGCGAAACGGGGATTGCGAACGCTACCCGGTCGGAGGAAAACGCATGAGTGAACAAATTGACAGCCGGCCCGCTCGGGCGCATCGCCATCAACAACACACGCCGGCGGCTCATGCCGTCACCCCTCGCCGTTGCGCCTGTGCGTGCCGGGCGCGGCTGGCGTCGGCGTTGCGGTCGCTGGTCGCGCCGGTGGTGACGATGGTTTGAGACACGGCTTGCGCCCCTTGTGCGGTGGTCTTGTCGATGCGGTCAAGCCGGGCGATGACGGCATCGAGCCGGGTCTCCAGTGCCTGCGTATCACCGCCTCCGCCGAACGCGCCCTGGCGCATCGCATCGGCCATCGGGCGCGGCAGCACCATTTCGCCCGCGTGCAGGATCGCCGGGCCGGTGGCAGGCACGTTGTAGGTGCCCACCGCGTAGCTCGGGATGCCAGCGGCGTTATTGGCGGCCATGGCGTTGTCAGCGATGCGTGCCAACAGGCCGTTTGTCGCCTGCGCGGCGGCGAGCTGCGCGGCACCGTGGCTGGCGATCTGGGTGAGGTAGCCCAGATCGGTCAGGGCCTTGGCCGGGAAAACCTTATCGAAGTACGGGGCCAGCTCTTCGCGGATGTCGGCGTCGAGCGAGTTGATGTAGCCGGCCATGGTGTCGATGGCCTCGTTCGCGTCGGCCTCACTTGTCGCCGCGACGATGTTGTCGAAATACTCCTGGAGCGCGCGCGCTTGATCGTCTGGCAGTTTGTCGATCTCGCCCTGCAAGGCTTGATTGAGCAGCGACTGCGAATCTGCGAGCGAGCCCAGGTCCGCGCCCACGCTGGTGGCGATATCGGCAAGGTCGATGCCCAGCTGGTTGGCCAGCCCGCCCAGCGCCTGCACCGACTCGACGGTCAGCGCGTCCAGGTTGGCGCCGGTCTGCTCGGCCAGCTCGCGGATGCCCGCGCCCATGTCGGTCAGCGAGACACCGAGCTGCCCGGTCAGCGTGAGCAGGTCCGTGCCCAGCAGGTCGGCCATGTTGACCAAGGCGAGGACGGTTTCTCCGGTGATCGATTGCAGGCTGATGCCCAAGTCGGCGGTGAGCTGGCGCAGGTCCACGCCCATGCTGTCCATCAGCTCCCACACCGTCTGGCCCACAGCGCCGGCCAAGTCGTCCAGGTGCTGGGCGAGCTGCACGGCAAGGTCCAAACGGTTCTGCGCGGCAATCTGCTCGGCGCCGGCGGCGGTGATGTAGCCGCTGCCGTCCGCGCCGGCGGGCACTGCGTCGGGGATCGGGCCGATGTTGTCGAGCATGCCTTGCAGCAGCTCGCGCACGCTCCAGAAACCGGCGTTGTAGTCCTCGCCCGATGCTTCGTGGCCGCGCAGAAGGCGGAGGTAGACATCGGCCAAGCGCGTGGCGGCGTCGGCATCGCCACCGGCCACCGCATCGTTGAGTTGGCTCCATGCTTCGGCGAGCTGCTCGGCTGGCGTGAGTGCGGACAGGTCGCCCAGCAGCATCGAATCCAGATACTGCTGCAAGGTCTCCGCGCTGCGGCGCTGTGACTCCCAATAATCCGCCGCCGCGTTGCTTGCCGATTCCAGCCCGCTGGTGAAGGCGCTGCCGATGTCGTTGCCGCGCGCGCCATACAGCTGGTCGACGAGCGACTGGGTTTCCTCGCGCAGCTGGGCGAGTGCTTGGGCACGCAGCTGCGATGCGCGCAGCTCGATCAGCGCCAGTGCCTGCTCGCTGGCCCCGGCCATGCCGGCGGCACGGGCGTGTTCGTGGGCAGTGGCGATGGCGCTGGTGCGCCAGCTGTCGGCGTCCATCATCGCGGACTGGTAGTCGGACAGCTGCACGGTCTCGCGCCAGATGCCGGTCACGAAATCCACGTAGCTGGCCTCGGCGCGGGCCAGTGCCTCCGCCTGCGTGGCGTAGTTGCGTGCCATCGCCACCGCGCGCTGTTCCTCCACTGCAGCCAGCTGTTCGACCGTGGCGCCGCTGGCGATCAAGCTGTCGCGCCAGTCGTCGTAGTAGCGCGTGGTTTCGGCGATGGCCCGCTGGCTGTCGGTGAGTCCGTCGAGGTACTGCTGCCAGGCGCCGTCGGCGATGGATGCATCGATGGCGGCCATGCGGGAGGCGCGGTCTTCCAGCATCGTGTAGTAGCTGTCGGACACGTCGGCGAGCTGTAGCAGCATTGCGATCTGTTCGCGGCCGCTGGCTGTCGTTGCATCTAGCGATTGCATCAGCTCCCACATCGCATCGCGCGACGTTGGGATTTCCAAGCCGAACTGGGCGAAGGCACGCGTCAATGCGTCTTGGGCAACGCTGAACTTGTGGCTCTCGGGCGCGAAGGCCGAGACGAAGCCGGTCATGCCGGCGATGAATTCCTCAACTCCGCCCATGAGATCGACCAGCCCGACGCTGATCTGCGCCAGACGCTCCGGGTCGGCCTCATCAAGCGAGATGCCGAGCTGGCGCACGGCCTCTTGCGTGACCTGGACGGACGTGGCCACGCGCACGAGCGTCTCGCCGAGGCCTTCGCCGACGCGCTGGAACTGGGCAACGAAGGGGACCACGTGCCCGGCCAAGTCATCGAAGATCGCGCTGAACACGGCCTCGAGTTCGGCTTGGGCTTCCTCGGCCGAGAGGTCCATGGTGCTGATGCGGATTTCTTCGATTTCGAACGCGGCGATCGCGGCGTTGACGGCTTGCATGTCGAGCCCGAGGGCTTCCGCGCCGGCGCGAACCGCGTCAGCGATGCTGTCCAACACGAGTTGGAACTGCACGGCTACGTCATCGCCCAGGTCCTGGACCTGCTCGCTGGTGCGCGTGCTGCCGAACCACCAGCTGCGCGACTGATTCTCTTGATAGGCGCCGACGGTGATGCCCTGCAACAGCTCGGACAGCAGGCCGCCGCCGATCAGGATGCCCGTGTCGGTGATCTTGTTGCGGGCGCCGAGAATCGTGGTTGTGATGCTCTCCATCGCGCTGCCGAGCAGCCCCATGACGCTGGGCGAGAAAATGCGGTTGAAGGCGTTGTGCTGCACGGTGAGGGCGTCGAACTCGAGGTTCCCCGCACCGCGCGCAAGCAACGTGCTGGCCCCGGACAGGCCGGCCGCCATGTTCTGCAGCGCATGCAACATGCCCCGGTTGATGCCGACGAGCTGCTGCGTTGCCGATGCAGTGATCTCCACAGCGCGCGCGATCGACTCGCTCTTTGCGCTGGCGTCACCCAGCACGGTGCCGGTGCCCTGCGTAGCCTGGCGCTGAGCCGCGCTGCCGCCGATGCTGGTGGCGTGCCCGCCCACGCGCAGGCCGATGCTGGCCATCGTCCCGATCATCGCTGCGATGCGGGCGAACGCGGTATACGGGTCGCCGCCGCCCTGGTTGGCGATCGCCGTCACCGCCGCTTTGTAGGCGAGGATGTCCTGGGCGATGCCCAGCGCGGTGTACGCAGCGGTGCCTTCCTTGGCCATCGCCTGCAAGCTAGAAACACCCTGCTGCATCAGTTCGATGTTGCGCTCTTCCTCGATCTCCTTCAGCGCCCGAACGGCCGCCTTCATGCGTTCGATTTGCTCTTCGGAAAAGGCCTTTCCGGCGGCATCTGCTCCACGCTCCAGCGCTTCCTCGACCAAGCGGATGTCACGGACCAGCCCGGACATGCCGATGTCGTCGAATTGCGAGAGGATGGATTCCAGCTCGCGGGCGGATTCGGCTGTGCCGTCGAACTCCTCCGTCGTGCGGCGCAGCTGTTCTTCGTAGAGCTCAAGCGCGGCGGCTGCATCCGCGTGGCCGATGACGCCGAGGAACAGCAGCTCCTGAAGCTCGTCCAAGCGCTTCTGGTGTTCCAGCTCGGCCTGCGCGAGCGGCCCGCTCAGCTCAGCGGCAAGACTGCGCATGGCCTCGCGGAAATCATGCGCGGCGCGGGCGTTGTCGGACTGGCGCTTGGCGTAGGCATCGAGCCGGGCTTGGGCGGCGGCTTGGGCTGCTGCCAGACCGCGAGTCGCCTTTTCCGCATCCCCGGAACCTGTGACCAGCGCGCGTAGCGCATCCAGCGACGCTTGGCGTTGGCGTTCCGCTTCTTCAGCACTTTTCTTCGCCGCGTTTTCGGCATCTTCCGCAGCGGCGGTGACTTGCCCCTGATAGATGATTGCGGCTTTGGCGTTCTCCTGGAGGGTGGCGATTTCTTCCTTGAGGTACGCGATGCGTGCCTGGCGCTGCTTTTCCGTCACGGCGGCCCACGAACGCTCGCCGTTTTGCAGCCGGATCAGCTCGTCGGACAGCTCTCGGAACCTCATCCGCCCCAGCTCCAGGTCGTCAGGGTCCAGCCAGCCCGTCAGCTTCATGCCGGCGAGCCGGCCGGCGAAGTCCGCGACCTTCTTGACCTCACCGAACAGCTTGGCCACCTCCGCTGCGGCGTTCACAGCGCCGATGGCGACCGCCGCGAACCCTTCCTTTACCTCGGGCCGGGAGATCACGTCGGCCAGGTCGATGATCGCCTCGGCGATGCCGTTGGTGGCGCTCGCCGCGTTGTCGGCGTAGCCAACGGTGGATAGCAGCGCGTTGCGGAGCACCGTGAAGGCGTCACCAATGGTGGCCGGCATCGACTCCGCGCGTTCTTCCAGCTCGCCCATCCGTCGAACCAGCGCGGTGAAGATCACGTCGCCGGTGATCTTGCCGTCGGCGCCTAGCTGGCGAAGTTTCAGGACACTGGCGCCAAGCTCGTCCGCAAGCGCCTCGGCCACGGCTGAGCCGCGACCCAATACGGTGTTCAGCTCCTCGCCGCGCAACGCACCCGTTGCCATGGCCTTGCTGAGCGCGTCCTGCACTTGGGCGAACTGTTCGCCCTTGGCGCCGCTGATGACGAGCGCGTTGTTCAGTGCGGTGGTGTATTCCAGTTGCTCTTGCGTGCTCTTGCCCAGCGCATTCAGCGTGGTGGCGTTGGCGGCAAAGCTCTGTGCGGTATCGCGCAAGCTGGAGTAGGTGCCGCGTGCCACTTGCGTCAGCCGCTCCATGACGGCGTTCGCATCCTCGGTTGCCCCGATGTTGACCTTGACGAGGCTGGTCAGGTCGCTCCATTCGTCAGCCATGCTCGCGAGCGCCTTGACCGACTGAAAGCTGACGAAGGCCGCCGCCAGCCCGCCGACAAAGCCCTTCACCTGGTTGATGACGGTGCCGGTGCGTTCGATCTCTGCGCGCGCAGAAGCGACGCCGCTGCCCAGTTTCTGCCCGGCCGACTGGCCCTCATCACCCAGGCTGCGGGTTTCCCTTTTTGCCAGCTCGACGCCAGTGACAAGACCCTGGGTGTTGGCGGTGATGCGCAGGGTGACGGTTTGGTCGGCCATAATCAGCATTCACCAAAGACAAGGGGCGCGGCATGAGGAAGGTGTGGGCTCTGGCGCTGACGGGATTGCTGGCCGCGTGCGGCACGCCACGCATTGACACCAGTAGCAATGGCGCGCTGCAGGAGTCGATTCAGGAGGTCAGCCGGTCGCTGTCCGGCGAAGATCGCGATGCGTTCGACGAACTGGTTGCACTGGCTCGCCGAGAGTCGTCCGCCCCGGATTTCCTCACGGGTAAACCCACCCCGATGACCACGCTCATGCAGCCTGTTCACGGCATGACGGGGAAGGAAATGCTTGCGTTCTGGCGAGGACAGGACGCCGTCGCCAAGGAAGAGGCGGCTCACCAGCAAACTGACGCACTGGATGCGCTTGAGTCCATCAACCGAAGCATCGTGCTCGCCGACCCGGTTTTCCTCACGGCCACGACCATGCGCGCCACCATCAGCAACAACCTTACCGTGACGCTTGCCGAGATCGATTTCGTGTACCAGGTGCGCACACGAGGGCGCGCCATGGCATGGCAGGAAGGTGATGGCTTCTTCAGCATTGATGGCGGGTTGGAGCCGGGTGAAACCCGCGAGCTGGTTGCGCTCCCGCTTGGCCTCCGGCTCCCCCAGACCAACTTTGCACTTGCTGGCAAAGCGGTCGACGAGCATCCCGGCGCGCAAGTGATCCTGACGATTACCGGGGCCAAGGGCGCGGACAAGAAACCGATTCTTTCCGGCTTCGCCTTCCTGCCCAGTGATGAGCTGCTGGACGAGCTTCGCCAGCGGCTGCCCCCCCAGTAGCCTCACCCACACGCCCGATCCATCACCCGCACGCCGGCCAGCACGTCCGGCCACTCCGCGCGCGGTATGCGCATCAGCAGCAGCGCGGCCCGCACCTCGGCTGCCGGCACACCCACGCGCTGACCCATGCCGGCGTAGGCCGGGATGCAGTGGGTCCAGATGGTGACGGTGGTCCAGTTGCATTCCAGAACCTCGATGTCGCTGGGTGGTGCGGTGTCCTGAAGGCGCGCCAGCACGTCGGCGGGCGCGCCCCATTGCCTCATCTGCTCGGTGAGGCCTTCGGTATCGATGGGCCGTCGCTTGCCGCTCAGCGCTTCTGCGACGGCTTGGAGTTTTTTGCCGGCGCGCCGTTGCGGTTTTCGAGGAATGCCTTGAGGGCGGCCAGCCACAGCGTCTGGTTGCTCAGAACGATGTCGAACTGGGTTTCGGGCGGGAGGTTGCCGCTTTCACCAGCAATACCTTCCACGCTCACCAAGATGCGCTTGACGAATGCGTACTGGTAGCCCAGCGATTTGCCCAGTTTCCCTGGCTGTTCGTCACCCCCCAGGGCCTGCAGATCGTCCAGAAAGGTGTTTACGTCGGCATCTTCCAGGTAGTTGAAGTGGCAGGTGAAGCTGCCTTCGTTGTACACGCCGGGCTTGTCGGTGGGTAGGCTGGCGAAGGCAGTTCCGGCAAAGGTGGTGATGGCGGTGTATTTCAGGGACATGTGAAGGGCTCCAAAGGGGTGTTTGACAGGGATGGAAGCCCGGCGGCCGCAGCCGCCGGGAGGTGCTGAACGAACCATTCGGGAACCCCGAACAGTTGGATCAGCGCCGCGTTGAGCACGCGGCTGGCTTGGATCAGGTGAAGATCAGGCTGTACTCGTCGCCGCCGGTGCCCGACGGGATGGCGGTGAAGGCAATCTCGAAGCCGGCCAAGCCATCGATATCCACCGGGTTGGGGTATTCCAGCTGCGCGCGGATGGGCACTTCCACATTCAAGCCGGCAGACTTCACGATGGTGTTGGTCAGCGTGACGATGGCCTGGGATTCGGCGATGGACCACGGATTCCACGTGGCCAAGGTCGCGTCCTTGTAAACACGCAGGCTGCCGGTGGGCTTGCGGTCGGTGATCATCACCTCGCGGCCTTCCGAGCACTCCACCAGGTTGACGGTGGCGTTCTGGTTCAGGCTCAGCTGCTGGGCGCAGACGTTCACACCGCCCACCTGCACCGTCCAGGTGTCGGCATCGATCGGCGCCGGGGTCTGGAAGGTGGACCAATCGATGCCAGCGGGCGGCTCGGCATCGGTGGGCAGGGTCAGCAGGCCGGTCAGCGTGACGGTGCCCTTGGCGTAGTCCTTGATGTTGAACGCCATGTCGATGGAGCCGCGCACGCCGGTCATGCGGAAGCGCACGCCGGCCCAGTAGAAATCGACCGTGCCGCTGGCGAAGTTCTTGCTGATCGGTGCGTAGGTGGCGTCGGCTGGCGGGCCGACATTGAGGGTTTCGCTGTGGCCGCACACGCGGTACAGATTGCCCAGCGGCGCGGCGGTGCCGGGTGTGGCGTGGCCGATCAGATCCACGGTGCCGGTCAGCGTGACGCGCTTGCCAACCAACACAAACGGGTCACCGCCAAAGTGCGGCGAGTCCGTGTTCCGCTCCAGTTTGTCGGCGGCGGTCTGGACGCTGGCATCCATCATCAGGATGGCATCGGCGGCGGTGCCCGGCACGGCGGTGCCGTAGGTGGTTTCAATCGCGAGCAGTGCAACGCGGTCGGAAGAAGATCGCATGGCCATGGGTTACTCCTTTCGCTTGGTGCGGCGGGTGGTGGTTGCGACGGGCGGCAACGCCTCGCCGGGCTCGGCGGTGCGTTCCTCGGTGGCGATCACGTCGGGTTCGTCCACGTGCTCGATGGGGGGCGATGCCGGCAGCGCCGGATCGTTGTTACTGATGGACTGCGGCCGGCACTTGCAGGGCCGTTCGGCGGTGGTGGGCGACAGCAGCGTCAAACTGCCGTCGGCGTTGCGGCGGTAGCTGCCGCCGTCCTGCGGGTTGGGGTTCATGGGCGCACCTCGATGGGATAGCGGGTCTGGAAAATCTCTTGCGCCACCAGCCAGCCGCCGCTGTAGCTCTCATCGCGGCTGGCCAGGTGGGAAAGGCCGTGGAAGAAGCGGGTGCTGTCCGGCGACCACTTCAGGAGCGCAGCGCGCACGCTGGCGATGAGGGCGTCCATCTGGCCGCGTGCGGCTTCACCCGTCGCGCTCTGGCGCACGTTCTGGAGCATCAGCACCACCTGCACGGTGACGCTGCACATCTGCACCAGCACGCCGTTGCTGGCCCCTGACGGAGCCCCGCTGCGCTCCTCCTTGAGTACGAATGCAGCAGGCGCTGCGCGGGGCTTGCTGTCGAGAGCTGTGCGCAAATCGGCGGCGGTGCCGACCAGGCGCAAGGCCGGCACCTGGCTTTCCAGGCGGGCGACGGCGGCGGCGAGCGGGAATGGGCCGGCGAAGCTCATCGCTGCCCCTCCACGTTGTCGCGCTCGTCACGCGCCAGCCAGGGGAAGATCGGCAAGAACATTTCCTCGCGCGTCATCGCAAACCAGAGCAAGCGGGCCTTATTGAGCCTGTTGCTGGTGTCGGCGGGGCTGCGCTGGGGCCGTGCGATGTGCCATGCGATCAGCAGCCCGAGCACGGAGAACGGCGCGAGCAGGCAGAGGATGGCGAGTGCGAGCGTCATGTGCCGAAGTCCCGCAGGGTGTCGTGGGTGAACACGCGACCAGGGGCGCACACCTGCGGCGCGCCGCTGCTGGGCGCGGGCAGAGGGTCGTCGGCGCCAAGGCTGAACTTGCCGTCGCGGGTGAGTTCCAGGAAGCGGATGGCCTGGCGGTAATCGCGCACCACCGGGTCAGTTTCCTCGCGAGTGCCGACGCGGTCCTTGTTGAGCAGATAGCGGGCGATCCAGCGCGCCCACGCGCTGACGATGCCAGGCACCGGGTTCAGCGGCAGCGTGTAAGCCACCGGCTTGCGCAGCGCCAGATAGCCGTCGATCACATCGCCGGCATCGGTCAGTGCCTTGATGACGTGCACCAGGGCCTGATCGGCCACGGCCACGTCTGCCGGATCGAAGCCGCTGCGATCTTCGTCGCGCAGGGTGGCTTCCATCAGGTCATCGGCCACCAGCGCGTTGCGTTGCGGCGTGGTGAGCTGGGCCAGTTCGGTGGTGAGCTTGGCATCGGCCAGCTGGGCGGGCGTGCAGTACATCAGAAGCCCTCCGGCTTCGTGATGCCGCGCACCAGCCACATCAGGCCGGTTTGCAGATGCGTCTTGGCCAGCGCAACGGCTCGCCTGTCCACATCGGGCATCGCATCGACCGCCTCAACCGCCAAGCCCAGAGCGTTGCCCTGCTCCTTGATGGCGTTGATCAGGTCGATCTGTGCGGCGTCCAGTTCACGGTAGCCGCTTATCTTGCGGTGCTGGTTTTCCATCACTTGGCCGCCTTCTTCCGGGGCGCGGCAGCCTTGGCGGGCGCTCGCGTCTTCGCCGGCGCCTTGGCACCATCGCCCGACACGCCAGCCGGTGCCGTCTGGCTGGCGGCGGGGTCAAGCGCGCCATCCGTGGCGCGATCACTGCTTTCATCCTTGCCGCTCTCGCTGGGGTGTGAGTCGCCGCCGTCCGGCGGCAGGCACGCCACGTCTTCACCACCCAGCACGCCGGCGTCCTGGTACTGGCGGGCCTGATCAGCGGCCAACTGCACGAACGCTGGCGGCTTGGCGATGACGCCCCGGAACTTGAAGGGCATCAGCACCGGGTAGCACAGCTGGGTTGAGGTCTTGGACATGGCGAACTCCTGGGATCAGTGCCGTCTCTCCGGCTGTCACGACAGGATCATTGGCGTCGTTCCCTGCCCTTTGCCCGATGCCGGGCGGCGTCTCGGGGCTCAGGCCGGCGCGGCGCCGGCGTTCTGGATCAAGTAGCCGGCGGTGACGCCCGCCAGCACCGGCGTGCGGTCGCAGCTCACCGGGTACACCCACGACACGCGGTTCTGGTCGCGGTAGGGCTGGCGCACGTTCGGGTGGCCAGGGATCGTGTAGGTGTAGCCGTAGCTGGGCTGGGCGCGATTGCGACGGTTGCTGCCGCTGGGCGGCGCGACGTAGGCCAGAATCGCGTCGTTGCCCCAGACGTCGCCGAAGTCATCGTCCTGGCCAGTGGCGGCCACGGCCTCGCCAATGACCACATTCGGGATCTCCCACATGTCGGCGATGACCTGCCGGGTGAGCGCGGCAATGTTGCGATCATCCATGTAAGTCCGGATCTTGCTGTTGGCCTTGAGCGCGGACAGCGAGCTGGCGGAGAGCAGCAGCGTGTTGGGTCGGATGCCGATGGAGCCACGGATGGCTTCCTTGGCGGTCTCGATGTCATCGGTCGGGTCGCCACTGGTGCCACGCCAGCGGTCCTGGCCGGTCAGGGCGACCTTGTGATCGTTGTCGTAGTTGCCGGCGGTACGGGCCAGATCGGCGCATTCGCACTCATGCTCCAGGCCGAACACATTGAGGACCAGGTCGACGGCGTCACCGGCGGCATCCACGCCCGGCACCTTCTGTGCGTCATTGGCAACCTCGTCCGGGACCAGAGCCTCAAGGGCGCTGGGCACGATGGCGTACTTCTCGCCTTCGTAACCGAAGGTCACGCGCTTGGTGGCCGCACCCGGCGCGCGCTTGGTGTTGTAGCGGCGGAAGCCTTCCTGGCCGAAGGTCAGAATCTGGCCGCCGTAGGTGCCGACATCGGCACGCGGGAACAAGGCATGGCCGACATTGCCGGGCATGACATAGCCCTGCGCATGCGTGGTCAGGATGGGATTGATGACGCGGGACTGGGAAAGCGTTTGCTGGGTCATGGTCAGGCTCTCAGGAGTGAAGACGGATGGCGCGATCGGCAGTGGCGGCTATCAGCCGCCGCCAGAGGCAGGCGGAGCGTTCGGGATCAGCAGCACCTCAATGCGATCACCGTCATCGGTGGCAGCCTGGAGGGCGCGGCCTACGGTGGCGCCCGTGGTGCGGGTGATGGCCTTGCCATCACTGCCGACCTGGACATAGGCGTTCTTGCTGATCGCGGCGCCAGCGGTGACGACGGCGGTGCCCAGCACGTCGATGCCCACCAGTTCGCCCAAGGCGGCCTTGGTGGTGGTGACGCCATCGGCATTACCTCCAGCCGAGGCATAGGAGCCGGCGGCAGTGACGAAGCGCTCGGCCACCAATGCGCCAGCGGCGGCGGTGGAAAGCGTGAGCAGTGAAATCTTCTGGGTCATGGGTATGTGCTCCGGTCGGGAAAGGAATCAGCCGCCCACCGCTTTGACGGCGGCGAGGTAGGCGGTGCCGGGGTGCTGCTGCATCCAAGCCATGGCCTTGTTGTGCAGCGCGATGCCGGTGGGGTCGGCGGTTTCGCCGGGCGGGGTGGCGAAAGCCATGGGCGCGGCGATGGTGTCGGCGCCGGACTTCTCGGCGTAGTTCACCTGCGCCGGCAGGCTGGAAAGGAACTCGCGCAGGGCCTGTGCCGGGGCGACCTCGGTGGTGGTGCCATCCTCGGCGGCGAAGCTCAGCGGCGTGTCGGCCGGCAGAACCAGCAGCAGCTCGGTGACCATCGGCGCGTGGCGCGGCAGCAGCTGACCGGCCTGCACCAGCCCGGCGGCGAACTCCATGGCATCGGCATGGCGCGCCTGGTGCTCACGGGTGGCCAGGGCCTGCTCGCGAGCAGCCAGGTCGGTCGCCCTTTGGGAAAGCTCTTGTTCGCGTGCGGCGAAATCGGCGGTCTGTTCGTCAGGCATGGGGGTTACCTCTTGAAGTGGCACGGCAAAGGCCGCTGCGGAAACGGGATCGAGCTGCACATCCGGCTGTGCGGCCTCGATCAGGGATTCGATCTGCCAGGCGGGGATGACCTGCTCGGCGGCTTCGGCGCCGTCGCGCTCGATCAGCCAGTCACGCAGGCGACCGAACACCTTTGCGATTTCACGGAAGCCCCAGCGGCGGTCGCTGGCGAACTCGACGAGCTGCTCGGCATCGGCGGCGAATTGCGCATCCCGCAATCCCTTTACCGCCGGCGCAGTGGCACCGAGGAAGCCGACGTGGTTGAGGTAGTAGCTGCCCGGCGCCGGATTGGTGGGCGATGCAGGCAGCAGGAACGAGGCGCTCTTCTTCTTGTATTTGCCTTCGTTGACGCTGGCGGCGAACGCCGGGTCCACCTGGTGCGTATCGGCGACCAGGATGTCGCCCTCCACGCGCAGGCCCTTCACCCAGCCGTAGGCCGGCGCGTCGAGCTTGGGATGGCCCACGACCAGCGGCGCTTCATGCTTGGCCGGATCGTACGAGGCGGCGATGGCGGCCAGCTCGGTGCGGTCGATGGTGACCTGCCGGCCGTGCATGTCGGTCTGCGTGCCGGCACGGAAGATGTCGATGGCGACGGAGGTGGGTGCGGTGTCCATGGAGCGCATGGTCCGCACTTGGCTTGCGCCGGTAATCGGCCCTGGTTCCGAACTTTCCGCGCGCGCGGGAAGGCGGATCGCGCGGTTTCACTGCGTGCCGACGGCGAACCCCCGAAAAGATGCGCGCGTTAACGCGCGGTGTGCCGTTCTGCGCGTGACACAGGCTGCTGGAGGTAGCAGCGTGGCGTAAAGGGGCAGGAACGCCGCGCAGGGCCGTACAGGCGATGCGGCGGATCAGCCGTCGGCGGCGTCTTCCAGGTAGGCGGCGGCGATCTGGCCGATGTCGGTGCGGTCCTCGTCGGACAAGCCCATGAACGGGCGCGGCGGCAGGCCGGGGTGGTTGACCTTGCGGCGGGCGATCCTGGCACCACCGGGGCCGGCGAAGGCCAGCGCTTTCTTCTTGGTGGGAAGGATGACGTACGGGTCGGTGCCTTCCTGATGCCAGCGTGCGTACTTTGTCGCAGCCGTCACCTGGGCAAAGTCTGAGCCGTGGCTGGGAAATATCTGATCCCGCAGGGTGCCGGTGACGCGCAACGGCGTGCGCCCGCTGCCGTCCTTCAACGGCACCCAGGGCACACCACTGGGATCAGTGCCGGAGTCGAAGCGGCGCTGGGTGCTCTCCAGCAGGTGCTCGCCGATCTCGGCCATCATCGGGCTGGCATCGCGGCCGAGCTTGGTCAGCCGGTCGAAAGCTGCCTGTACGGCGGCATCGTCCAGCGTGATGGTGACGTCCTTGGCCATGTTAGGATTTCCTCACGGGCTGGTAGAACACCGGTCAGGTAAGGGTGAGGTGCCATCGGCACTGCGTATGTGGGTTCGAGTCCCGCCCCAGCCCGTTCATTCGATTCTGCCGGCCACCAGTGCGTGCTGCCGTAACGCCGCCCCGGTGTACATCTCGACAGTCCTCAGCCATGTGGCCATAGCCGGCTCCCGTGCGCGGCGTTCTCGCAGGTCAACGCGTGCAACCAATGTCATGTAGTGGCCATCATCGCCGCGCCTGGCAAACATCAAGACGCCATCGGCCGCGTTCCACAGCACCGCATCAGCGCTGGCAACCCATGCTGGCGCATTCTCCAATGCGGCGGTGAACACGTCGCGCAGCTCTGGCCGATCAGTGAACTTGGCATCGCGCAGGCTGTGATAGACCGCGCGATCCGTGGTCGCCATCAGCGCGGTACGCGGTGTCACCGGCGCAAAGGCGCGGCCATTCAGCGCACGCCCGGATGCCAGGACGCCCAGCACCTGCTCAGGGATGAAGCCCAGCGGTGTAGCCGCGCCCTGCGGACGGGCTGCGCCGGCGGCAATCTCGCCGCGCACGGTACCGATGAAGCCGGGCCAGTCCGCGAACCAATCCGCACGGCGGCGTTGTGCATCATCCAGCGCGGCCGCGCGCCACGGCGGTGGTAGCTGTGCGACCTTTTCACCAAAGCTCGCCGCCGCCGGCAAAGAGCGTGCGGCCTTGCCGGGGTGATAGGCCCATTCCTCGGGCGGGTCGCCGTCGCTGGGGTCTGGTGCCTGGTCTGGCGCGTCTTTGCCCAGCGCGCGCATGCGGCCCTTGCCCACGCCGGTGACGGTGCAGCGGCAACCCCAGCCGTTGGGCGGATAGTGCGTGTTCCACCACGGATCGTCCGTGGCCAGCACCAGGCCGTTCCATTGCTTGTGGTCTTCACGCGGGTTGGTGACGGTGTTGTGCTGGTAGCGCAGGTACGGGAACTTCTGGAGCTCCTCCCAACGCCCGGCCATGTAGCTGGTGCGCAGGTTGGTCTGGTAGATGGTGCGCATGCGCCAGGCGCGGCGCGCGTCGGACTCATCGCCGGCGCCGCCGATCCAGCCGTGGCGGCGCAGGATGTCATCGAAGCGCGAACGGAAGGCGTCGAAGCCCTCACCGTCATCAATGGCGGCCTGCACGGCGCGGCGCAGGTCATCGAGCACATCGGCACGCGCAACACCGGCGGCCATGAAGCCGTGCGCGTGCTCACCGTGCATCAGGTCGTCCCAACGGGCGCTGGGCATGTTCACCTTGCGCCGGAAGTACGCCTGCTGCTGCGGGAACGGGCGGTAGGCGATGCGGTAGTCAGGCATTGCCTTCGTCCTGCACATCGGACTGGCCAGCCAGCGCGGCCGCGCTGAAGCCATCGGCCAGCGTCTGCCCCAGCTCGTCCAGCGGCAGCTCGGTCAGAAGTGCGGACAGGCGGCCCAGCAGATCGTCGTAGCCGGTGGCCTGGGAGGCTTCGGCGCGGATGCGTTCCACCCATGCGTCCACGGCGCCGCCGGCGCGTTCGGCCATGGTGTCGGCTAGGGCGTCGAGGTAACCAGGCGTCTCATCTGCTGCCGCGAACGCGACCGGCGGCGCACCGCCGCCTGGCAGCTGTGCGGCGACCACGGGTGCAGGTTCATAGCCCTCACCAAACACCTGTTCCACCTTGGCCAGTGTGGGCCGGTAGCCGATCCGGGTCAGGCGCTCGTCGCGCTCGGCCAGCTTGTCCAGGTCTTCGCTTTCTTCGGTCACGCGGAACACGCGGGGCGGCGCGGCACCGGGGAAGTTCCATTGGGTGAGCCACGTCGCCGGACCGAGGTTGAAGCTCTCGCAGATCAGGTCCGCATCGGCCTTGATGATGTCGTCGCGCACGTCCGCCTGCAGCTTGTCGTTGCCCAGCTTGCCGGCGGTGCCCTGGGTGCTGGCGGTCTGCCCCAGCACCACCTTCTGGATGGTGGCATCCATCATGTCGCACAGGGCCTTGTAATCGGCGGTGCCGCTGCGCGCGGCTTCCAGCAGGTCCAGCTCCATGCCCTTGGGCATGATGATGCCGGCATCAGTCTGGATGGCGCGGGTGGCGGCCAGCAGCTTGCTGCGTTCGGCATCGCTGGCATCGGCATCGTATTTGCCCACGGCGGTGGGCATGCCGAACTTCTCCAGGAACATCAGCCAGAACTTGATGCCATTGCGCTTGAACAGCACTGGCCAGTACAGCCAGTGCGCCAAGCCCAGGCCATAGGGTTCGTCGTCGTTGTCGGCACCAGTCTGGAAGTTCCAGAAGTACGGCGCTTCGGCGGGGATGCCCTCGGTCATATTGGTGGGTGTGAGCAGGCGCAGCTCGCCCTCGGGCGAGTAGCGAAAGCGGCGGCGATTGCGCACTTTGATGCGGTCGATGACGATGCGGCTGCCATCTGGCTTGTAGATGGTCTCAGCCACGGCATAGCCGTAGAACACGCCGTACAGCATCTTGGTGGTGATGTTGTCCCAGCCGATGGCGTTGAGCTGCTGGCGCAGGAACTCGGCGGCCTGTTTGTCGATGGCGCGCTTGCCGCCGGCGTCGACCTGCCACTCGCATTGGGTGACGGCGAGCTGGCGCTGGCCGAAGGTGGCCTTCACTTCCGGATCGGACAGCACCTGTTCGTAGATGACCAGGTCATTGCCGCCACGGGTGCGCAGCACGCTGTCGTAGGGCGTGAGCAGCGGCCCGGTGAAGCCGCGCGTGATGTCGATGCCGTCGCCGGTGGTGGCGATCTCGCGGTTGAGTTCGGGGCGTGGGGTGTCAGTCATGGCCGTGGAACTCCTCGTGCATGCGCTGATCAATGCTTTCCACCATGTCTGCCAGCCCCTCATGCTGGAGCAACACGAAGCGCGCCATGTTCATCGCACCCCATGCGGACGTACCGGCACGCTCCTTCATCGCTTTCCAGAGCAGTTCTTCTCGGTAGTTGCGCCCGTGAAGGCGAACAGCGACTGCCAGGAAAAGAATCCGCCACTGGCCAGTCATCCGAAGCATCCACCCCACAAAAACGAACGCTCCGGCAAGTGCTGCGGCCGTGGCGGCAATCACGCCGAAACCAACAATCAGAACGGATACGGAAGTGATTGCCCAACCGGGAATCTCGATCACAGGAAACCTCCAAAATCATTGCCGCCGGGCACGCTGCCAAAGCCGTGATCGGATAGCTCGAAGCCGACCGAGGCAATGGACGAGGCGCGGGTGCCAGTGGACTGGAACTCGACAGGGGCCGACGGGGTGGCGGCAGCGTGCACCGCGAGCGCCAGCGCCCAGAAGCGGTCGGCGTGGCCGTCAGGCGTGCGCTCGGCGGTGAAGCGGATGTTGCCGGCGCCGGTGGTTTGCTTGGTGACGCTGCGCAGGTCGGCGCGGATGTGCGGGTCGTAGGGGATGCGCAGGGTGCGATCCTGCATCTTGCCGCGCACCGGATAGGCCAGTGCCTCCTTCACCTTCGGGGTGAAGGTGACGCCTTCCACGCGGTGTTCGCCAAAGCGGCGCTGGGCATCGTCCACCCAGCCGATGCCCAAGCCGGTGGCGTCGATGCAGGTGCGGCGGCAGCGGGCGATCCACGGCCACAGGATGGCTTCCTGTTCGGGCTTGGGCATGTTCTGCAGTGCGATCACATGGCGGGTGTAGAGCACATCGCCCAAGCGCTCGAAGATCCACATCACGGTGAGGTCGCGCTTGCGGCCGATGTCGATGCCGGCGTACAGCTGGCCGCCTTCCATGCTTTGCCAGGCCGCGTCCTGGGCGTACTCGCAGGTGGCGATCAGGTCGTATTCCAGAAAGGCGACGTCATCGTCGGCCGGCTTGCACATGTATTCCTGCTGGAAGGATTCCTCATCCACACAGCCGGCGCGCACGAAGTCGAAGTACGCCGCCTCGTCCATCTCCTGGCGCTCGTCGTCTTCCGGCAGCTTCTGCTGGAGCTTGTAGAGCAGGCCTTCGTTGAGGGCGTCTTCCAGCGTGATGCGGTGCAGGCTGATGCCCTTGGGGTTGCCGCCTTCGCGCGCCTCGCGGATCAGCTGGTTGAAGAAGTTGTGGCTGCCGCGATGGGTGCTGAACACCTCAAGCGAGCCGCCCCAGGTGATGCCCGGATATGCGATGGCCCAGAGCTTGCGCGGATCCGGATGCAACGCGAACTCATCCAGCACGCGCCCACCACGCTTGCCGGCCTGGGCATCGGGGTTGGAGGACATGCTGTGGATGCGGCGTTCGTTGGCGAAGCGCAGCACGTAGGCCGATTGCTTGGTATCCGGATCAACCACCTGCTCGCCGAAGTAGCTGGCGCCGATGTGCAGCACATCGGTCCAGAGCTTGCAGTCTTCGATGAACAGGCGTGCCTGCATTTCGTCGCGGCTGCTCACCCACTGATCCCACCGCGCGCCCTTGCGTGCGGTGCGACGCACGCAGGCGTAGGCGGTGGCCCAGCTCCAGCCGATCTGGCGCGACTTCTCGGCCATCTTCAGGCGCGAGCTGTCCGCGATCCAGCGCGACTGCGAGGGCAGGAACGTTGCCTTCAGATCAGCCGGAATGCAGCGCGCGTTGCCCATCAGGTGACACCCATCAGGCGCGCATCGATCGCGGCCTGCACGTCGTCAGGCACGCCGGCATCGGCCGCGATGCGGCGCACGTCCTGGCGTGCGGCATCGAGCTTGGCCCGCACCTCGGCGGCCCAGCGCTGGCGTGCCAGGTTGCCGCGTCCGATGGCGGCAAAGTCCTTGCCGGCCTTGGTGAGCAGGGCCAGCTTCTTGACTGGATCGGCTTCGTCTTCGGCCTCGTCCAGCGCCATCAGTGCATCGAAAATGCCCGACTGGAACTGCGCATAGATGGCATTGCTGCGGGCGTCGGCATCGTCGCGGGCGGCTTCCTCCAACGCGAGCGCGGCCTGGGTGCTGGCCTTCACTGCGGCGATGTGGCGTTCCAGCTTCTTGCCGTGTACGCCGAGGGTGGATTTGCCAATCTCGAAGCCGCGCTCGGCCAGCCACTCGCTCAGGGCGACGTAGCCGCCGAAGCCGTTGGAGATGATCTTCTCCTCCAGCTCGCGGCGGACTTCTTCAGGCAACAGGTCGATCTTGCTCGGAGGCGGCATGGCGTCACCAGTACTTCGGCGGACGGGCGATGCCAGGGCCGCAGTCGATGGTGTATTCGGCGATGTCCACGCCGTGGCGGGTCAGGCGCGCCAGCCACGGGCCGGCCGGGGACTGATCCACTTCCACCAGGCGCCGGCTTTCCAGGTAATCCAGCTCGCGCCGGATCTCCAACAGCGTGGCATCCGGGTACAGCGCGCCTTGCACCGTGCCCAGCAGCACACTGCCGCCGGCACCGCGCGGACGCGCGTTGTTGAGGGTGAGCAGCAGCACCCAGCGCACCTGTTCGTGCCGGGGCTTGGCGGTATCAACGTCCATTCCCTGTTCCTCGCATTGGTGAAACCTGCGACTGCATCAGCTCCAGCTTGGCGGCCAGCGCATCGAGCTTGGCTTCCACCACGCTCTGGCTGCGCACCCAGTCATCACGCCGCACGTAGCTCTCGCTGATGTGGTTGCGCAGCTCCATCAGCTTGATCTCCTGCTGGCGCCATGCGCGGGCGTCTTCGGCCAGCAGGTTGAAGCGGTCGTCGATGCGCTGCTGGAACTGCGCCAGCAACCACCGCCCCAGGCCGGCCAGTGCACCCAGCACCGCCAGGCATACGCCGACCATCCAGACGATGTGGATGGGTTCAATGCTCAGGATCACGTTGTGCCTCCGGCGTAGGTGCGGATGGCGGATTGGAGAGCACGGATTCGGGCGTCGCATTGGGCGCCGGCTCGAACAAGATCAGCCGCACCACGTGCTCGAAGTTCGGCTCCGCCATCAGCTCCGGCGGCGGTTGCGGCGGCTGCGGACAGCTGGGCGGTGGCAGCACAGCCTTGCCAGTGGCGGCGCAGCCGCAGATTGTCAGCGCGCAAGTCAGCGACAACAGTGTCGTGATCGTTCTGTGCATCTTGCATTTCCCTGGCAAAGATCAGGCGGATGCCGGCGAGCGCTTCGTGTTGCTCGCGCTCACGCTGGCGAGCGCGTACCTCGAACTCGGCGCGCTGGTGGATGACCTGGGCGGCGATGGTGTCGCGCTGCGAGCGGGCCTCGTCACGCTGCGCGGCCAGGGCGTAGACCACGAACACGAACAGCAGGTTGGCAACCACTGATGCGAGCAACGCGGCGCGGAGCATGGGGCCGGCCATCAGATCCGCCCCTCGCACAGCTTGCGCTCGGCAGCGGCACGCCGGACCAGCCCGCGCACGCGCACGCCACCGGCATAGACCCAGTCATCGAACTGCGCGCAGGCGGCTTCCCAGCGGCCTTCATTGGCGGCCACGCGGATGGTGGGCATGCGCCCGGACTTGAGCCAGCACACGCCGTCTTTCACGCCCTTGCCACCCGGCCCAACGCGGAAGGCCAGCGACATCAGCGCGGCGGCCTGGTGCTCGGTCATGGGGCCGGTGTAGCAGCGCGCCACGGTGCGCCAGGCTTCGCCCAGATCGGATGCAAAGAGCTGGTCGCAATCGGCGTCTGTATAGGTGCGCTGCTCGACGCCGCCGGTGTGGCCGTCGCACACCGTCAGCACGCCGACGATATCGCGGTAGGGCTTGAGTACCCGGCCTTCCCAGGGCTGGATCAGCAGCGCCGCCAGCAGCATGGCCACCAGCAGCGAGCCGCCGACCAACTGCTCGGTGACGTTGCGCTGCACCGGATCAGCCACGGCGGCCACCGGTGTGGTGCTGGATGTTGCAAGGCATGGCGGACTCCTGCCCGGATGAGTTCCGGTGCAGTGTCCGCATGCGTCAGGGCGCGATCATCGGCCCTGGTTCCGATTACTGCCTCGCGCGCGCGTGGGAGGCTCGTACTGGGCGACTATTGCGTTGCGCTGCGGCTCAAAAGCAACTTCAGCCAACTCCAACAATCAGCGAGCTGAACATGCCCGTTGATGTCCAGTACCGCCAGAGCGCAAAGCACAAATACCAAGGCGACTAAAACCCAGATAGTTCGAAGCGTCACTCGCTGTCTCTTGACACGCAGTTCCAGAGGCTTAAAGAGCTTCACTGCTTCTCCACCTGCCTCGGCAGGCATCGCCTCAATTTTCTTCTTTCGAAGGCCAATGTGAGTCGCGATGGCGTTGATCGAATGGTGCTGATTGCCGATCAATGTCCACATCAACAGGCTGAATACCAGCACTCCGGCGAGGACGGCATTGTTACGGATGGGGTCTTCCATCTTGAGCGTAGCGCCAGCCAGAAGGATTGCTGCTGGCAGTGCCAGCAGCTGGTTCTGGATGTCGGACAAGGTCTTATTCAGACTCAGCATGTCGTCCAAGTTCTGCTTTTCGACTTCGCTCATCACCTTCTTGACCGAGAACTCAGCCATGTACATGGCATAGGACTTACGAGCCTCACTTTCAATGGCCTCGAATTGCGTCAGCACATCGCCGAGCGTTGCGTTTTTGCGGGACTTGAAGGTTTCGATCAGGATGGAACGAACAATTGATCGCTTCTGGTCGGCATGGATCTCATTGGGACTGAAATCCGCAGCAAAGGGCGCCAACTCCAAGTTACCGCTCAACTGCTGTGGCAGGTAGTCGGCATGCAGCGTCAGACGTTCATTGTGGCCAGCGACGAACAAGGCGTGCCTACCCGATGGGTCGGGAAGATCGGCCAGTTGACAGAAGGTGCGCCACAGGCCAACCACATCAAAATATCGGCTCACCTCGGTCGGAATCGAGCCGCTTGCACTATCAGCAGGGTACTTGAAGCCAAGGGAGCGAATCACGAACCGACCAGGAACAAGAACACGGTTCGCCACCACCCCGAGCATTTCCGTCATGTCCTCATACACATCAACGAGGTGCGGGTGGAACTCTATAATGCGAGTACGGGAATTGCATACACCCTTAAGCTCTTCGGAAACGGCCTCAAGGTGCTGCTCTATCTCAGCAAAGTCGAACTGCACAGGTAGTCGCCCACTCCACTGGCGTGTCCCCGCAACTCGACCGACGCCTTCTAGCTCTGAAAACAGCCACAGCGCAAGGTCTTGAGGGTCAGTTGGAAGTTCCACCGGCATACTTTTCGACCTCGCTCCGGAGCGCTTCGCTGGGATGCGAAATCAATAAGGCATCGTGCTCATGGCTGTAGGATACCGCTCCCGACTGGACATCGGCGACATCAAAGCTGACTCGAACGGTGCCTGTGGTTCCTGTAATGCGCTTCAGGCTGCGCACCGCTGTCTTATCTGGGCGGAACCGATCACTGAAGTCGAAACGCGGCTGGCCACCCACATGACCCTTGGCGTAGTCGATGAACTCCTGGGGATCTTGGGGGCTGATTGCAGCAGCAACCGTCTGCAAGGCAACTTCTTCGGGGTTTGCCCTGAAACAGTCAAAAAGCCGCTGCCTGGCGTCAATCGTCTCCGCTCTCTTGGCTGCATTGTCAAGGTCGGTGCGCTGTGCAACGAACTCATCAAGTGCAGTGATCACATCCTTGGTCTGCACCAATGAGCTCGTGAAGTTGGTGCAAGAGAGCGCCTCGCGAAAGTAGCGCGTGATTTCGTCCCTTCGCTTCGGACCTTTGATGAATGTCAGATAGGGCTCAATTTGAGCGCCATGGCGCGTGATGTTCACGCGGGCAGCTTCGTTCAGCAGACCAAGATCGATGCTCAGCGTATCCTTGAGGTCGAGGCTGGCATCGTCGATGGAGGCGCCGGCTTTCTGCTTCAGCATTGCGATAAGCAGGAACTCGTTTGGCGGAAAGCTATATCGCACAAACAGGACGTAACCACCATTCGCTGCACTTGTGCCCCCCATCTCTCTCGCAATGAGAGCCAACACATCCTCTGAAAGCTGCTGGAAGGTGCGCGTCTGATTGACGTACTCATCGAAGACACGAGGAAAGACATCCACTGTTGGGTTGTTTGCGAACGTGCCCTGACTGTCGAGCTTCTTGGTGTACATGTCCAGAAGTTCGTGGCACACCCGCGATAGCGTTTGGTCAATAGGTAGGCATGTGGGCCGTACATGCGTCTGGGCCGTTGTCGCATGCTGTTGTTTTTCGATCCTATGGATCGTCGCCTCAATGATTTGCATGTCACCCCCTGTGGGTTGCTGGTGGTGGTCAATCGTTGGCTGCAGGCCGCCAGTCCGGGCGGTTGCGCAGTACGTCCTGGATGATGGCGATTACTCGTGCGTCCTCTACGATGTCGGCTCGCCCGACATGTGGATCGACGCGCAGCACGAGTAGCGTGGCAGCGCCGGCAACAAGCCACCCGAGCATCCAGGAGCCGGCCTGTGGCCAGCCGATGTACATGATGACGAGTGCGCCAATGAGCACGGCGTACCACAGGCTCCGGTTCCACTTCTGCTCGCCGCGAACCGCCTGTATGCGGTCATGGCGCGCCTGCCAATTGGCCAGCAACTCCGGAGTTGTGAGGTGGGCGTATGTGAGCTGCGCACCCTCGTTTCGGATGTCTCGCCCAGCCACCTGGTGCACATGTCCGTAAAAGTTCTGCGTGGTCATCGCTTGCTCCTTGGTTTATTGACAATGTCCCGCCCAGCAACCTGGCCCACTGGCTGATAGAAGTGCTGCGCAGTACTCCCGTCTGGCGGCACTGCCTTCTTGGCCGGCGCGCGTTTCTTGGCTGGGGCGCGTTTCTTGGCGGCGGGCTTTGGCTTCTCTGCCAGCTTGTCTTGGTAGGAGGCGGTGGTGAATTTGCCCGCATCGTGAACACCACTCGTTTCGGAAGCGGTAGCTAGCGCCCTTGCCATCTGTGCTATCGCGATGCGGCCCCGCTCGTTGCATTGCCGGTAGTCGCGCAGCAGCGCGCCCTCGGTTGAATCGAGGCGTATCCCGGCGCCAATGCTTTCATCGCCGGTAAGTAGCCATAGAGGCTGGACGCCGAACAGCAGGTTGAGCTTCACGATCATTTCAACGTCTGGATCACGCTCATCAGCTTCATAGCGAATCCAAGTTTTCCGGGAAACGCCAAGTAGATCTGCGAACTCCGCTTGCGTCGCAGCTCCTCTTACTTCGCGCAATCGTTGCCCTGTAGTTTTTTTCATATCGGTCCCTTGACAAGGAGACCGTTCGGTCTCATTATCTATCTCACGTCATTTATCTGCTCGTGAGGATAGCGCAATGCCCCAAACCGATACCGACCCTGGCACTCGCCTGATGCAGCAGGTGCGCGCGGCCTTCATCTTGCACGGCACTACCTACACCTCGTGGTGCCGCAGTCAGAGCATCGATCCCTCGCTGGTACGGCAGGCCATCTTCGGCACATGGGCGGGACCCAAGGGCCGGGCTTGGCGCCGCAAGGTGCTCACTGCCGCTGGCGTGAAGGAGGCGGCATGAGCGCGCCCGCCGGCCTCGCCCGGGCCAAGGCCGTGATCGAAACCCTGGCAGGGCACAACTACGACGGCCTACGCAATCAGCAGGTGGCCGAAGCAGTGCGCCAATCCGCGAGCACCACGCTGCGCGATCTGCAGGCGCTGGAGCATTTGGGCTGGGCCGAACGCATTCCAGGCAAGGACGAGCGTTGGCGGCTGGCACCGCGACTGATCCAGCTGGCCATTGCGCACCAGGCCGAGGTGGGCCGCGAAGAGCAGCGCCTGTCCGACTTCACCAACCGCTACAGCCGCACGTTCGGCTAAGGAGACCCCTGCATGACTACCAAACGTGGTGCCCGCCCCATTGCTTCGGCTGAACCCGCCAGTGCGCCGCTGGATGGCGAGCTGCTGGACGAACGCAGCCAGCAACTGGCCGTGATGAACGAGCAGCAGCAGGCTGTAATTGATCAGTTCGGCGATGGGCTGCCGTGGAGCCCAGAACATTACGAAGCCGAGATTCGCCAAGACCTGGGGCGAAGCGCTGAGTCTTTCCTTCGGGCGGGGCGGCGGCTTCTTGTTGTGCGAGCTTGTACTGCCCACGGCGAGTGGGCCGGAATGCTGCGTCGCCTGAACTTGGGTGACGACACCGCGTTGCACATGATGGCGTGGGCACGACAGATTGGTGGGGTGGCAAATCCCGAACGCGTTCGGGATTTGACCAGTGCTGCCACAACGATCGGTCGCATGATCGAGCTGGCCAAGTTGCCACCGGAGCAGTTCCAGGAGCTGGCCGAGCACGGCCAAACGGGGGAACTCGCGCTGGACGAGGTCGCGGTGATGTCACGCGATGAGTTGCGCGCCGCCGTCCGCGAAGCCCGCGCCGACATGCAGGCCAAGGACGATCGCGCCGCCAAGCGCGAGAGCGATATCGAGGCACTGCAGAAACAAGTGCGCCGGCTCAAGGGCCAACGTACCAAGGCCACGCCTGGCGAAACCGCCCTGGAACTGCGCCAGTTTGCGACTACCGCCGCGCTCCAGGCGCGTGCGGACATCAGCGCACAAGGGGAGGATGTGGATAGCCTCTTCGCCCGCTTTACCCAGTTGCGCGAACACGCGATCAACGAGGGCGGTGCCGAAAGCATGGGCGACGAGCACGACCAGTTCATGGCCGGGCTGGTGGGCGAGCTGTTGGGCGAACTGCGGCGGGTGCGCGATCACTTCGGCTTGCCCATCGTCAACGATCACGGCGCGCCCGACTGGCAGCAGGGCGTCTGACGATGTCCGCCGCCCTGTCACCTGCGATGTACGAGGAGCTGGCCAGCGTGGCCCGCGCCGCACAGGCGGCTGGGCATGGCGGCAAGACGCCGATCTACCGCGAGGCAGCACAGCGCATGGGCATCTCGGTGCCCACGCTGCTGGCGCGCCTCAAGCATGTGCGCGTGGGCAAGCCACGCAAGCGCCGCTCGGACGCGGGCGTGAGTGCGTTGATGCGCGATGAGGCGTTGATGATCGCAGCCATCATTGAGGAAACCCGCCGTCTCACCGGCACGGGCGAGCTTTCCATCGGCGATGCGGTGTCCATCCTGCGGGCCAATGGAAAGATTCAGGCGGGGCGCGTGGATGAGACCACGGGCGAGTTCCTGCCGCTGTCCGAATCGGCGATCAGCCGCGCGATGATGACGTACGGCTGCCACCCCAGCCAATTGGCAGCCGTCACGGCGGCAGTGTCGGTGGCGAGCGAGCATCCCAATCACTTCTGGCAGATCGACGCCTCGATTTCACGGCAGTTCTATCTCGCCGACGGTGGTACCGAGCAGATGCCGCGCGCGATGTATTACCGGGGCAAGCCCAAGAACTTCGAGGCGATCAAAGATCGCCGCCTGATCCGCTACGACATCGTGGATCACTGCACGGGTCACCTGCGGGTGTTCTACGCGCTGCGCGCCGAATCCGCGCTCAATGTGATTTCGGCACTGATCCATGCGATGACGCCGACGCCCGGCATCGCGATGCACGGTGTGCCGCGCCTGCTGGGCATGGACAAGGGCACGGAGTCGCAGGCGTTGCTGGCGTTCTGTGTGGCGATGGGCATCCAGACATGGGCGCACGCGGCAGGCAACCCGCGCGCCATTGGTTCGGGCGAGCGCGGCCAAGGGCTGATCGAAACGCACTTTGAGGCACCGCTGAAGTTGCGTGATCCCGTGGTTTCGCTGGCTGAAATCCAGCGCTTGGCTGATGAATGGTGCGCGCACTACAACGCCACGCGCACGCACAGCCGCACCGGCCTGACGCGGCGGGACGGCTGGCTGCGCATCTCGCCAGAGCAGCTGCGACTGGCCCCGCCGGTGGAGGTGTTGCGCGAGCTGGCGACGACACAGCCAGTGGAATGCACCGTGCGCGATTTGGCGATCAGGTTCAAGGGTGCGCGCTGGGACGTGCGCGGCATGCCGGGCGTGTTGAACGACAGCAAAGTGCAGGTGGCAATAAATGCCTTCGACACCGACACCGTGCGCGTGCTGACGACCGGCGAGGATGGCAAGCCTGCGCATTACCTCGCACCGCGCCTCCAACTTGGTGCCTGGAACTTCCCGGTGGATGCGGCGCGCGCGGGCGAGGAGTTCAAGCGCATGCCGGACACGCCTGCCGACGAGGTGCGCAAGGAGATTTCCCGACTGGCGATGCAGGTGCAGACCGATGCCGAAGCGGTGGCGGCGCGGAAGGCCAAGCGCACTCCGTTCGGTGGGGAAATAGACCCAACGAAGGCTTGGCGCAAGACCGAGGTCATGGAGGCATTGCCGCGTGCCGGCACGCCTTCGCAGGTGGAAGCGCCCGCCATCGTCGAACCCACAGCGACGATCCCGATGATCCGCCCGCAGTACGTGCCGACGCCACTGAGCCACGCCGAAATGGCCCGCGCCCTCAAGCGCCGGGTAGAGGAACGCGGCGGCGCTTGGAGTGCAGATCAGTACGCACGCATGGCGGCCCTGTGGCCGGACGGCGTGCCCGAGGAGCAACTGGACGATTGCGCCGTGGCGCTGATGCGCGGCGGCCTGCGTGCGGTGATGGGGGGTGCGCAATGACCGCGCTCACCACGCTGCCGGCGAACTTGAAGGCGACGCTCGCCGAGCGCGGGCTGACGCTGAAGGCCCTGGCCGAAGCCGCCGGCACATCGCGCACCTGGATGTCGCTGGCCGCCAATCACGGCATGCCGCTGCAACCCGCCGTCGCCGGGCGCGTTGCCGACTGGCTCACCCAGCACGGAATCTGCCACCAGACCGGCAGCGCCGAGAAAAAGAAGGCCCCGAAGCGCGGCAACGCTTCGAGGCCGGTTGTCCCACCCACCAACGTAGCAGAGAGGAACGACATCATGTTACTGCGTAAAGCCACTCTTTCACCCACTGCGCGCCAGCACTTCAAGCTGGCACGCGATCCATTCGCCGAATGCCGCGAGCCGGCAGACGTGTACCTCTCGCCCGATGCGCGTTACGTGCGGGAGGCGATGTGGAGCACGGTGCGGCACGGCGGCTTCTTGGGCGTGGTCGGCGAGTCCGGCGCTGGCAAGACCACGCTGCGCGAGGAGCTGCTGGAGCGCATCCAGCGCGATGACCCCTCGGTGATCGTCTGTCAGCCCTACGTGCTGGCGATGGAAGACAAGGACACCGTCGGCAAGACGCTGCGCAGCCATCACATCGCCGAGTGCATCGTGCGTAACGTGGCGCCGTTGGCCCCGCCGCGCAGCAGCCCGGATGCGCGTTTCCACCAGCTGCACAACGTGCTGCGCGACAGTGCCCGCAGCGGGATGCAGCACACGCTGCTGATCGAGGAAGCGCACTGTCTGCCGAGCGCGACGCTCAAGCACCTGAAGCGCTACCTGGAACTCAAGGACGGCATGCGTCCGTTGCTGTCGATCGTGCTGATCGGCCAGCCCGAGCTGGTGCTGAAGCTGGACGAGCGCAACCCGCAGGTGCGCGAGGTGGCCCAGCGCATCGAACTGGTGCACCTGGCGCCGCTGGATCAGCACCTGCCGGAGTATCTGCGGCACCGCTTTGCACGCGCCGGGGCAGACCTGGATGCGGTGATTGATGCCAGTGGTCTGGAGGCGATCCGTGGCCGGCTGACACCGAGCGGCAAACAGCAGCGCGGCGGCTCGATGCTGTACCCGCTGGCTGTGCACAACGCATTGGCCGGCGCGATGAACGCGGCGGCGGAGCTGGGCGCACCGAAGGTGACCCGCGACATCGTGGCAGGAGGCTTGGCATGAGCATCACGGCCCCTACCCACAACCCTCATTTGCCGCTTGCAGGCACGCCTCTGGACGACGTGGAGCAGCAGCGGCTGCTGGCATTGCTGGGCGAGCTTGCGCGCTTCCTCGGCGCACCGGGCGACTGGGGTTACGAGACCCAGATCGGCAAGTACACGATCCACACGCTGGCGCTGTACCAGGCGATCCGGATGGCCCCGAACACAGGAGGCGCCAAGGCATGAGCATCTCCACTTTGGCTCTGGCCAACGCACTGGCGGTGGATGCAACGCGCATCGCCATGTCCGCTATCCATCACCTGGACGACGCCGGCTGCACGGTGCGCGAGATCGATATCCGCAACCGGCGGCCTGTGATCCGCATTGAGCAGCCCCCGATCAATTGCTGGTTGCGCGGTGCGCTGCGCAAGCGCATTACCGAGTGCGGCGTCACCCGCACCGTCTACGTCACCACCTGCCACGGCGCATTGGTGGAGTGGGAAGCCAGCCAGCACTGCACGCCGGAGGTCGTACGCGCATGAAATCCGATCCCGAACGCCTCGCTCTGATTCTGCGCCGCCGGGCCGAAGGGCACACGCTGCGCGAGATTGCCGCAGACCTGGGCATCAGCCGCCAACGCGTGCACGTGCTCGAACAGCTGGCCCGCCAGAAGTTGCTGCAGGCCGCACAGGCATTGCCACGGGGGACCGTGCGATGAGCACCAAGAGCCACCGGCAATTGGCAAGCGCCATCGCTGCTGATCGCGCCCATCAAGGCGCGGCCGGCGACGTGCTGAGCGCGATCCAGGCCATCCACCGCATCCGCGACCTCGTCCAGCTTTCGGACGAGGCGCGGCTGCATTACCTGCGCTGCATCCGCCGCAATCTCGCGGCAGCCGAAGACCACGTGGCGGACATCGAGCTCGCCCCGTGTCTGGGCGAAAAGATGGCGGACATCGCACACGACCACCACCGCATGGAGATTGACCTATGACCGCTTCCACCACTCCCACGCCCGACGGCTACCGCAAGGATGCACAGGGCCGCTTGATCCCGGAGGACCAGATCCGGCCGATCGACAAGCTGCGCGACGAACTGGTCCAGTCACTGGTAGCACGCGCGCTGCCGATCCGGGATCTGCTGATCGACTACCGCTCCCAGGCGTTCGGCGATATCCAGGCATTCATCCAGCTCAGCGCGGAGCAGTACAACGCCCGTATCGGTGGCGCCAAGGGCAACGTCACGCTGCTGTCGTTCGACGGTCGCTACAAGGTGCAGCGCGCCATCGCCGAGACCGTCATTTTCGACGAGCGGCTGCAAGCGGCCAAAGCACTGATCGACGAGTGCCTGCGCGAATGGACGGAAGGCGCCCGCTCCGAAATCTCGGTGCTGGTGCAGGATGCGTTCCGCGTCGACGCCTCCGGCAACATCCGCACCGGCAGCGTGCTGGGCCTGCGGCGCCTGGAGATTGTCGACGAGCGCTGGCAGGAGGCCATGCGCGCCATCGGCGAGGCGGTGCAGGTCATCGGCAGCAAGACCTATCTGCGACTCTACGAGCGCGATGCCAACGGCGCCTACCAGCCGATCAGCCTGGATATCGCGGCAGTGGATGCAGCGAGGGCGCGCTGATGGCCCGTCATCACATCATCCTCCCCGGCGACAAGCGCAAGCGCGACCTCGCCGCCATCCATGCAGGCGCCAAGCAGCTGGACATGGATGAGGACACCCGCCGGGATCTGATCCAGCGCCTCACCGGCCACCGCAGCGCCGGTGATCTGGACGATGCCGGGCGTGCAGCGGTGCTACAGGAACTGCGCCGATTGGGCGCCGGCGGCAGACCAGGCCGGCATCGTGGCAAGCCGCGCAATATGGACACGCGCCCCATGCTGACGCGTATCGAGCAACTGCTGACTGTGATGCAGCTTCCCTGGGCGTACGCCGACAGGCTGGCCCAACACATGTATCGCATCGAACGCTGCGCCTGGCTCAAGACTCACACGCAGTTGCAAGGCGTCATCGCGGCATTGGACGCCGAGCGAAAGCGGCGCGCGGCACGCGGCGCGGGAGGTGTGTGATGGGCTGTGTAGCGAACATCACTGCGGATGCGTTTCCACGCCAGATGGAGCGCACTGGTATCAGCGGCCTTGGCGCGCGAGTTCGTGTTTTCTTTCACTTCGACACCACCCGATCCGTTCTCGGGCGGATCGTTCGGGCAGACGCGGAGGAGCCAGGGAAAATCATCATCGCCTTGGATGACGGTCGCTATGTGCTATCGACCGAATGCCAATGGCAAGTCGTACCAGGGGGTGTTTGACGATGCTTCCCGGTTGCTGCCCCAGCTGCGGATTCACTGGCCAGATCGAGGCGTTTCTGATCGAGCCAGAAGCCAAGCGCGCGATTGCGCGGGTGGCGGCGTTGGAGCCTGCCATCGGCAAGGTGATCGGGCCGTACCTACGGCTGTTCGGCACCGGCAAGCGTGGCGTGCAGATGCGCCGTGCGGTGAAGCTGATTGATGAGCTGGTGGCGCTGGTAGAGACCGGCGATGTGTGCCGCGATGAGCGTGCAGGCGTGCGCCGGCCGACCACGACAACAATGTGGGCGGCCGGTATCGAGCACATGTTGGTCGCGCCGCCCAGTGGCGCGCTGCAAAACCATCACTACCTGCGCGCGGTGGTCTTCGGCATTGCCGATAGTGCGGACGCACAGGCAGAACGTCAGCGCGAAGAAAGCGCCCGCATGGGCCGGCGTGGCACGCAGCCTGCGCCCGGCGCGAAGGAAGATCCGGTGTCCGTCGCCCTGAGCTGGACCAGACAGCAGATGGAATTCGCGGGCATGTCACAGGCGGAGGCTGATGCCTATGTGGACAGCATCCGCGCAAAGACGGGCAGTGCACCAGGAGGCCCACGATGAGCACCCCTCGAAATGCGATGGCGGTACGCCGCCACGAATTGCTCCTGGATGTGGAGCAGTCCACGAAGGCTACGGCCTTGGAGCTCGGGGCCACGCATGATCTGGCTGAACACCTGGGCGCCGCCGTGGCCGACATGCTGCTGGAGCGGTGGGGAGGCCAGCAGCTCACGTTCCCACTGAATGGCCACTACGGCCTTTCCCCACGGGAAATAGCTATCGTCGATCGACGGGACCAAGGCGCCCGCGTTTTCGAGATCGCGCGGGAGTTCCGCATGACCGAGCGCGGAGTGCGGAAGCTCCTCAAGCGCGTGGACGAACGCCTTTCCCAGGTGAGCGATCAGATGGACCTGTTCGGCGACTCGTCAGGGCAGCCCGGAGCGCGCTAGGATTCATTGCGCCTGCCGCAAGCATCTTTCCGGGCGGCTTTTCTTCTTCCACCTTCTTCCGGCATCTTCCGGGTGTTTTTCAAGCTTTCCTTGGTGGATATATCAAGAGCGGGGACACGCGATCGCGGCCTTGATGGGCGCGTTCTGCGTGTTGTGGGGCACGCGCCCGGTGCGTTTTTTCTGGTGGTTCTTCGTGCTGTTCGATTACGTGCGCAAGCCCGCGATCTGGCTGCTGCCGGCCTGGGTCGGCTGGGAGGCGCTGAACATGCTGTTCAACCGCGGCGCCGGGGTCGGCTTCGATGCGCATCTGGGTGGTCTGCTGACCGGTGCGCTGGCCGGCTGGGCCTTGGTGCGCAGCGGGCAGGTGCGGCACGATTTTCTTGACGATGCCGATGTTCCGCCGGATGTTGAAAAAGTGCTGGTGCAGGCGCGCGAATGGCTGGGCCGGATGCAACTGCCTGAAGCCGACGCGCTGCTGGCCGAACTGGATGAAGCGCTTCCCGGCCGCCTCGATGTCGCGCTGCTGCGGCATCGGGTCGCGTTGCTGGGCGGCAATGCCACTGCCGCGCGCCAGCGTGCGCTGCGTGCGCTGGAAATCGACGCTGCCGATGTTGGGGACGTGGCACAGCAGCTGGCCTTGCTGGAAGAGGCGCTGCCGCTGGAGCGGCCGATCCCGCCGGGCGCATGGCGCCAGCAGCTGCGGCGGCGCTGGATGGCGCTGGGTTGCCATGCCGAAGTCGAACGCCTGCTGGAGCGTTGGCTGGCCGACGACGCCAGCGCCACGCACTGGTTCGAACTGGCGCTGCGGCGGCGTGATGCCGGCGACGAGGCCGGCTTCCATCGTCTGTTGCGGATCGTGCAGCAGCGTTTTCCGCTGGCGCCGGAAGCGGCCAAGGCGCGTTTTCTGCTGGAGCAGGCAACCGGCACCGCCTGAGCGCGGTGAAGGGTCAGTCAGCCGGCAGTTTCGCGATGGCCTGCGTGATGCGTGCTCGCGCTTCAGGTTCCAGGTCGCGGCCGACGTATTCCAGAATCTGGCGCGCCAGCGGTACCCGGTCGCGTTGCACCAGCAGCGCGGATACTTCCAGTGCCCAGTCCACGCGCGCCGGTTCGCGCGGCCAGCGCTTGAGCATCGCCAGCCACAGGTCGATCGCCAACTGGGCCTGGCCGGTATCGCGGGCGCGCAATGCCAGACGGTGGCCATCCTCGGGTTGTTGCAGGGTGAAGGTGCGTTCGGCGTCGAGTGATTCGCGCGCCACGGCCAGTGCGCGGCGCTCCTGTTTTTCCAGCAGCAACAGGTTCAGGTAGAGGCCGGCGTGCTGCAACAGCGCGGCCTTGTCGTTGCGGCTGCGAAGCAGCTTGCGGTACAGCTCGTGCGCGTCCATCGGCACCGCACGGTCGCGCATTTCATCTTCGAGCCGGGCGATGGCGGCATCGGCCTGCCCATCGGCGACCAGTGCCTGGGTTTCTTCCATCAGGTCGGTATCGCGGGTGCGCAGCTTCGGCTTGCCGTGGATTTCGCCAGGTTCGAAGCCCAGTTCCTCGTGGTACTGGAACACCAGATAGCCCATCAGGTGGAAAGTCGCGAACAGGCCCCAGAGCGTGGCCGCGCGCAGCAGCAGATCGGCCAGCAGCATCGGCATGAACATCTGCAGCCAGTGTCCTGCGGTGGCGGCGCTGGCCTGGATCACGAACAGCAGGCCGAAAGCCGCAAAGTACGGGCCACCGATGCGGCGCATGACTTCCAGCGCGGTGGACGGATCCATCGCGCGGCCGAGACTGCCGTCAATCGCCAGCGAAATGATCGCGCCAGGCAGCAGCAGGGACAGCAGCAGGATCGCGACGATGCCCAGCCCGATGCCGCCGATCAGCATGCAGGCCACGAACAGGATCAGCACCAGTATGTACAGCACAAGGAAACGCCAGACCACGCCGTTGTCGGTATGCGTGGTGATCTCCGGCGCATCCATCTGGCCGTGCGCGGTGCGCACCAGGATTTCGAAGGCGTAGCGGTAGATCGCCAGCCACACCACCGCGCCCAGGATGAAGCCGACCAGACCGGGCAGCAGCCCCAGCAGGCCGGCCACGCTGAAGGTGATCAGGCTGACCAGCGCGGCACCACGGAATGGATACAGCGCGATCTGGTTCAGGCGGTTCCAGAACGGCTCGGGCGTGGCAGTCGCGTTCATCGGGGGCAGGCTGGGGAACAGGGCCGGGAAGCATGGCGCAAGCGCGCTTTCCGGTCCATCGCGGCAGCAGTTGCGGCGGCGATGCAGTAGGCTTGGCGGGTTATCCATGGAGGAAGTCCGATGTCCCGCAGCAATCCGCAGCACGCCGTCTGGCGAACCGCGATCGAAGGTGCCTGGGAGCGCCGTGCCGAGTTGACCATCGCCGAGATCGACGGCGCCACGCGTCCGCTGGTGGACGAAGTGCTGGAAGCGGTCGAACGCGGCGAATTGCGCATCGCGCAGCCGGCGCCCGACGGCAACGGCTGGCAGGTCAACGAGTGGTTGAAGAAGGCCGTGCTGCTGTCGTTCCGGGTCAGCGAAAGCGAACTGATCGAAGCCGATCCGGCCTCGTTCTGGGACAAGGTTCCACTGCGCTTTGCCGCCGCCGATGAAGCCACCTTCCGCGAAGTCGGTGCGCGCGTGGTGCCTGGCGCCATCGTGCGGCGCGGCGCCCACATCGGGCGTGACGTGGTGCTGATGCCCAGCTTCATCAATATCGGTGCCTATGTCGGGCCCGGCACGATGGTCGATACCTGGGCCACGGTCGGTTCCTGCGCGCAGATCGGCGCGCGCTGCCATATTTCCGGCGGCGCCGGCATCGGCGGCGTGCTGGAGCCGCTGCAGGCCGCGCCCACGATCATCGAGGACGACTGCTTCATCGGCGCCCGTTCGGAAGTGGTGGAAGGGGTGATCGTGGAGCAGGGCAGCGTCATCGGCATGGGCGTGTTCCTGGGCCAGTCCACCCGCATCTACGATCGCGCCAGCGGCGAGATCAGCTACGGCCGGATTCCGGCCGGCAGCGTTGTGGTGTCCGGCTCGTTGCCGGCCGCCGATGGCAGCCATTCGCTGTACTGCGCGGTGATCGTCAAGCGGGTGGATGCCAAGACCCGCGCCAAGACCTCGATCAATGAGCTGCTGCGGAGCGGGACATGAGCGTGCAACTGTTCGGCCTGGACAACTGCGACACCTGCCGCAAGGCGCGCAACTGGCTGACGCGATTCGAGATCGAGTACAGCTTCAGCGACTACCGCGCACAGCGCATCGAGCCGGCCACGCTCAAATCCTGGGCCACGCAGCTGGGTGGCTGGGATGCACTGATCAATCGCGCCTCGACCACCTGGCGCAACCTGCCGCCCAACCGCAAGACACCCGGTTCGGATCCAGAGTGGCAGCTGCTGTTGAAGGAATACCCGCAGCTGATCAAACGCCCGGTGGTGCTCACGTCCGATGGCGTGGTGTCGGTGGGCTTCAAGGATGCGGCGTTCAAACAGCGCTTCGGAGTCTGAGGCGCGATGCATCCGAATCCGGCGGTGTTCCGGCGCGCTCCGGGCTGATCTGTTCCCCGTTTCCATCCTGACCTGCTGCCATGTCCGATGTCCTTGAACTTTGCTGTGAACTGCTGCGCCGCCCTTCCATCACGCCGCAGGACGCCGGCTGTCAGGCGCTGATCGCCGAGCGGCTCCGGAAAAGCGGCTTCAGCATCCGCGAGCTGCCGTTCGGTGAGGTGGAAAACCTCTGGGCCACGCATGGTAGTGGTGGCCCGGTGCTGTGCTTCCTCGGGCATACCGATGTGGTGCCGACCGGCCCGCGCGAGGCCTGGAGCCAGGATCCGTTCGAGCCGACGATCCGGGATGGCCGGCTCTACGCGCGCGGCGCGGCCGACATGAAAGCCTCGGTCGCGGCGATGGTGCTGGCGCTGGAGCAGTTCGTCGCCGCGCATCCGGACCATCCGGGCACGATCGCGCTGCTGCTGACTTCGGATGAAGAGGGTGATGCGATCGATGGCGTGCGCGCGGTCGCCGCGCATTTCCGCGCCACCGGGCAGCGCATCGATGCCTGTCTGGTCGGCGAACCCAGCGCCGCCGTGCAACTGGGCGATACCGTGCGCATCGGGCGTCGCGGTTCGCTGTCGGCGCGGCTCACGGTCAACGGCGTGCAGGGCCATGTGGCCTATCCGCAGCTGGCCGACAATCCGGTGCACCGCGCCTTGCCGGTGCTGGCACAACTGGCGGGCAAGCGCTGGGACGAGGGCGATGCGGACTTTCCCCCGACCAGTTTCCAGGTTTCCAATATCGCCGCCGGCACTGGTGCCAACAACGTGATTCCTGGCACGCTGGAAGTGCATTTCAACTTCCGCTATTCGCCACGCTGGAGCGCGGATGCGCTGCGCGAGGCGGTGGAAACGATGCTGCGCGAGGCGGGTGTGGATTTCACGCTGGCCTGGCACCTTTCCGGCGAACCGTTCTTCACTGAAGAAGGCCCGTTGCGTGCCGCGGTGCGCGCTGCCGTGTTGGAATACACCGGCCAGTTGCCGGAGGAGAACACCGCCGGCGGCACCTCCGATGGCCGTTTCATCGCCCCGCTCGGCGCGCAGGTGGTGGAACTGGGGCCGCTCAATGCCAGCATCCACAAGGTTGACGAATTCGTGCCGCTGGATGAGCTGCAACGCCTGCCGGGGCTGTATCTGGATATCGCGTGCAGGATGTTGTTGACGGCTTTCGGGCGGGATGGGGGTTGATGGTGGGGTTCGGTGGATCAGTGCGTGCGGCCGGGCAGGGCATATGCATGCCAGCGAAAACATCATGGAGAAAGCCGGCCCCGGGTGCGGCTGCGCCTTACCCGGGCTACAAGGTTTGCTACAAGGCTGGAGTGGCCCAGGCCATATCATGTGCGGCTGAGTATTGGTGGAGAACGATGATGCGATCCCGATTCCTGTTTTCAGCGGTCCTGCTGGCGCCGTTGCTGTTGGCGACGGCTTGCCAGCGTGCTGCGCCGATTGCTACGGAGACGTCGCCCCAGACCGCTGCCGCCGAATCTGTATCCGCGCCTTCAGCCGAATCCGGCTCGCCGCAGACGCCGGCGGAAAGCACGTCACCTGCTGCCGGCATGCGTGCCGCGCATGGCGCACCGGCACCGGCGCAGGCTTCCAAGATCGAGGTCGAAGTCGTGGCCGAAGGGTTGCAGGTGCCGTGGGCGCTGGCCTTTCTGCCCGATGGCCGGATGCTGGTCACCGAACGTGGCGGGCAGTTGCGCTACATCGGCGCCGATGGCGCGGTGTCTGCGCCCATTACCGGTGTGCCGCAGGTGCATGCGCAGGGGCAGGGCGGTCTGCTGGACGTGGCGCTGTCGCCGCAGTTCGCACAGGACGCGCTGGTCTATCTGAGCTATGCCGAGGCCGGCGATGACGGACTTGCCGGTACCACGCTCGGGCGCGGACGTCTGGTCGGTGAGCAGATCCGGGATTGGGAAGTGATCTTCCGGCAGACGCCGAAGCTGTCCAGCGGCGGGCATTTCGGTTCGCGCATCGTGTTCGACCGGCACGGTTATCTGTTCCTGGCGCTGGGTGAGAACAACCAGCGCCCGACATCGCAGCTGCTGGATCACCTGCAGGGCAAGCTGGTGCGGCTGTACCCGGATGGCACGGTGCCCGACGACAATCCCTTCGTCGGACGCGATGATGCGCGGGCGGAAATCTGGTCATACGGCCACCGCAACCAGCAGGGTGCGGCGCTGCATCCGGACAGCGGCGCGTTGTGGACCAGCGAGCACGGTCCGCGCGGCGGCGACGAACTGAACATTCCGCAGGCCGGTGCCAATTACGGCTGGCCGTTGGCGACGTATGGCATCAATTATTCCGGTCAGCCGATTCCCGAATCGGTCGGCACCTGGGCGCCAGGCACCGAGCCGCCGCATTACTACTTCGAGCGTTCGCCGGGCCTGAGCGGCATGGCGTTCTATCGCCACGAGCGTTTCCCCGAGTGGAACCACAGCCTGTTTCTCGGCGGGCTGGCCAGCACCGATCTGATCCGGCTGGAACTGGACGGCGACCGCATCGTGGCCGAAGAGCGTCTGCTGACCGACCTGCGCCCGCGCGTGCGCGATGTGCGGCAGGGGCCGGATGGTTTCGTGTACGTGCTGTCGGAAACCGATGGCCGCCTGCTGCGGATCGGTTTGGCACGCTGATCAGCGTGACAGCTGATCCGGTTCGATACGCAGCGGGCGGGGATAGACGCGTCCGGGTCGCAGCGGACGGAACATGTCGCCGTCGAAGAATCCGGGCTGGTGCTGGGCGTCGCTCCAGCCCGGCAGCCCGGCCAGTGGCAGCGGGCGCAGTTCCTGCGGGTCGTTCAGCACGCGGCCATCACGGATCGCGCGGGCCAGATGCGACTGCCATTGCGTGGTGTCACCGCCGGCCAGCACCAGGCATTTGGCGGTGGCCATGCGGCCCGGCCACAGTGCGTGTTCCAGCAGCGCATGGCCGAAGACATGAACCCGGATGCGGCCCTGCGCGAAAGCCTCGCGCTGACCGAACCAGCGTGGCCAGTCATGCGCGTCCCAGGTTTTCACGTCGTCCTCGTGCTCAAGCAGAACCACCGCGCCGGCCTCGTCGAAATGGGTCAATGCGCATTGTGCGCGGCTGCGCATGCGCGGCCCGACGCTGGCGATTTCTTGGACCTGACGCAGGTTCAGCGCGCACTTGAGCGCCGCGTGCTCGAACCAGACCAGTGCATTGAGCAGGTCGTGCCAGTTGCCGGCCCGGGTGGCGATCAGGCCGGCATTGTGGATGCGGGTTTCGTAGTGCAGGCCGTCCTGCAACAGCGCTGCGTCCTGGGTGGAAAAGCGCAGGCGCCGACCCGCGGCCGAGCAGGCATCAAGCCGGGCGTCGAGCATGGCCGGTTCGGGCCATGCATCAGCCAGCAGCAGGTCGTGATGGCGCGCATAGCTGGCGAAGATCGGGTGCGCGAACACCGCTTCCGGAACCTCGCCGCGCGCCGGTGCGATGAAGCGGCTGCGTGCCATGACAGTGGTGCTTCGCGTGATGGCGTCAGTCGTCCTCGTCGGACAGGTTTACCCGGCCATAGAGGTCGTGTTCGTCATTGCCCAGGATGTGCACCTGAGCGAACTGGCCCGGTTGCAGGCCGGCTTCAAGGCCATCCTGGATCTGCACGCAGCCGTCGATTTCCGGTGCATCGGCCATCGAGCGCGCATAAGCCAGTTCGCCGTCGATGGCGTCCACCAGCACGGTCTGCACGCTGCCGACCTTGCGTTCCAGGTTCTCTTCACTGATCTGCGCCTGCAACGCCATGAAGCGCGCGAGCCGTTCCTGCTTGACCTCTTCGGGTACCGGATCGGGCAGGGCGTTGGCGGCGGCGCCTTCCACCGGCGAATAGGCGAACGCGCCGACGCGGTCCAGACGGGCTTCTTCGAGAAAAGCCAGCAGCTCTTCGAATTCGGCCTCGGTTTCGCCCGGAAAGCCGACGATGAAGGTGCTGCGCAGCGTGATGTCCGGGCAGATGCGACGCCAGTTCTGCACCCGTTCCAGCGTCTTTTCGACCGCGCCGGGGCGCTTCATCAGCTTCAGGATGCGCGGGCTGGCGTGCTGGAACGGGATGTCCAGATAGGGCAGCAGATGCGGCGTGCCGTCCTCGTGGCGGCGCGTCATCAGTTCGATCACATCGTCCACGTGCGGATAGGGATAAACGTAGTGCAGCCGCGTCCAGACACCCAGTTCAGCCAGTCCTTCGCACAGCGCCTTCATCCGGGTGGCGTGGAAACGGTTGCGCCACATGCGTTCGGCATAGCGCACGTCGACGCCGTAGGCGCTGGTGTCCTGCGATACCACGAGCAATTCTCGCACACCGCCGCGCACCAGTTTTTCAGCCTCGCGCAGGACCTCGTCGACCGGCCGGCTGACCAGATCGCCGCGCATCGAGGGGATGATGCAGAAGCTGCAACGGTGGTTGCAGCCTTCGGAAATCTTCAGGTAGGCGTAGTGTTTCGGGGTCAGCTTGATGCCGTAGTCGGGCACCAGGTCCACGAACGGATCGTGCTGTGGCGGCAGTGCCTGGTGCACCGCGCCCATGACGCTGGCGTAGTCCTGCGGGCCGCTGATCGACAGCACGTCCGGATGCGCTTCGCGGATCACTTCGGCGCGTTTGCCCAGGCAGCCGGTGACGATGACCTTGCCGTTTTCGGCCATGGCTTCGCCGATGGCGTCCAGTGATTCCTCGACCGCCGAATCGATGAAACCGCAGGTGTTGACCACCACGACATCGGCATCGTCGTAGGTGCCGACGATCTGGTAACCCTCAACCCGCAGCTGGGTGAGGATGCGCTCGGAGTCGACGAGGGCCTTGGGACATCCGAGGCTGACGAAGCCGACTTTGGGCTGGCTGGCGGACATGGCGGGCCGGTATCAGGGAAAGCCGGCCATTATACGGTGGCTTGGCTGAGCGGCGGCCTGCGCCGCTGCGGCTTGCCCGCGCTGCGGCCAGGCATTATCAAGGGGATGTCGGAAAGGCCGCACGCTTGCGGTCACCCGGAGGCGCGACATGCAATATCTGACCCTGGATACACCGGCCGGCCTGATCGGCGCCTGGCGCGCGGACCCGGCGATTCCACCCAAGGGCGGGATTGTCGTGGTGCAGGAGGTGTTCGGCGTCAACCGCCACATCCGCTTGCTGGTGGAACGTTTCTCCGCGCATGGTTTCGTCGCGATTGCACCGGCGCTGTTCGATGTGTTCGGCCCGAGAATCGAACTGGACTACGACCAGGACGGCGTGCAGCGTGGATTGGCGCTGGTGCAGGACCTGGGTTTCGAGCGTGCGTTGGAAATGGTCAACGCGGCGGCCGGAGCACTGTCCGGAAGTGTCGGGAAAACCGGCGTGGTCGGCTATTGCTGGGGCGGCAGCGTGGCGCTGCTGGCCAATACCCGGCTCGGGCTGCCGGCTGTGGGCTATTACGGTGGGCGCAGCATGGGCTTCCTGCACGAGCGCCAGCGCGCACCGCTGATGCTGCATTTCGGCGAACACGATCCCATCATTCCGCCGGCTGATGTCCAGGCCCACCGTGAGGCATTGCCCGAGGCCCAGGTCTTCGTCTACGACGCCGGCCACGGCTTCAATTGCGAGGAACGCAAGGATTACGACGAAAGCGCCGCGCAACTGGCCTTGCAGCGTACGCTGCGCTTTTTCGAACAGGCCCTGCATCCGTGAATACTGAAATCTTCGCTCTGCATCCGCGTCTGGCCGGCGATACCCATGTGGTGGGTGATCTGGCGCTGAGCCGGGTACTGCTTATGGACGACGCCAGCTGGCCCTGGCTGATCCTGGTGCCGCGTCAGCCGGGGCTGCGTGAGCTGACCGACCTTGCGACGCCGGATCTGCACACACTGACCGATGAGATCGCGCTGGCCTCGCGCGTGTTGCAGGCGCTGTTTGCGCCGGAAAAACTCAATGTCGGGGCGCTGGGCAATGTGGTCGAGCAGCTGCATGTGCATGTGATCGCACGGTATGCCGATGATCCGGCCTGGCCGGCTCCGGTCTGGGGGCATGCGCCGCCACAGCGCCACGCCGCGCCGGAGCTGGCGGCGAAACTGGACACCTTGCGCGAGGGGTTTGTTGCAGCTGGGCGACAGTTGTCATAAATCCGTGACATCGTGCCCGCACAATGGGCACCACAGGTGTCGGCAACGGTGCCTCTCTCTCCCCTCTGATGCTTGATCGATAAGCATATGCGGCCGCCTGCCAGCGCAGGTGGTCGTTTTTTGTTGCCGCCGTCCATGGCGGCAACCCCTCCGGGGCCA
>Ga0265293_10001091_pt1 | contig 60995 bp, 48 predicted proteins | sample Munlanlewell138R_FD_192505 | JGI IMG/M metagenome (GOLD analysis project Ga0265293, IMG submission 192505) | Leachate microbial communities from a municipal landfill in Southern Ontario, Canada - Leachate well 138R | ecosystem: Engineered > Solid waste > Landfill > Unclassified | place: Canada...
CAGCGATAGCCATAACAGTTACAGCAGATGATAACTCCAAGGTTTATGATGGGACACCATTAACAGATTCTGGGTGGACATTAACCAGTGGAACCTTAATAAGTGGAGATGTATTACAGGTAACAGTCGTAGGATCTATAACAAATGTAGGAACTGAAGATAATGAAATAACTTTAGTTAAGGTAATGAATGGAGCAGAAGATGTAACTGCAAACTACACCATCACTGAAGTAGATGGGTTGTTAACAGTAACTAAAAAGGCAGTAATGATAACAGCAGCAAGTGAGAGCTTCACATATGATGGAACAAGTAAGTCCAATAGTAACTTTACAGTTACAGGGTTGGTAGGGTCAGATGACCTTGATGCAGTAGTTTCAGGATCAATCAAGTATCCATCAGAAAGCCCAGTGGTAAATAAGGTAATGAGCCATAGCTTTGTAGTAGGATTGGCAGGAAATTACAATGTTAGCTACACAGATGGAGCTTTGACAATGAATACAGCAGCGATAGCCATAACAGTTACAGCAGATGATAACTCCAAGGTTTATGATGGGACACCATTAACAGATTCTGGGTGGACATTAACCAGTGGAACCTTAATAAGTGGAGATGTATTACAGGTAACAGTAGTAGGATCTATAACAAATGTAGGAACAGTAGATAATGTAATAACTTTTGTTAAGGTTATGAATGGAGCGGTTGATGTAACTGCAAACTATAACATAACTGAAATAGATGGAGAGTTAGAAATAACCAAGAGACCAGCTACAATAGTAGTTGATAATGCAAGTAAGGTATTTGGAACAGCTGATCCAATATTTACTGGAACAGTATCCAACTTGATTAATAGTGGAGATTTAGGAACTGTAAGCTATATTAGAAATGGAATAGATGAAGATGTTGGTGTTTACAATGATGTCTTAAGAGCATCCTATACACCAAATGCAAATTATACTGTAGATGTAACTTATGGTGACTTCCAGATCATACCTGCAGAAGGTGCTCAATTGATAGTTAATGGATATACTGGAGTCTATGATGGTAATCCTCATAGCATAAGTATCAACAATCTATTAAATGATGATACTGTATATTATTCATTAACAAACAATGGTAGTGACTGGTCAACAACAAAACCTGATTTTACAAATGTAAGTTCAAACCTAGTTTATGTCTTGGTTGAGAATGACAACTATGACGATAGAACTGGATCAGCAACAGTAACAATAACACCAGTAACCATAGTATTAACTGCAAATAGTGATAGTAGAGTCTATGATGGGACACCATTGACAAATGGAGGCCACAGCATCACTACTGGATCATTTGTAGGAAGTGAAGGTTTAGAAAGCGTAAGCGTATCTGGTTCTCAGACTAATGTGGGATCTAGTGCAAATACAATTACTGGACATGAGTTAAAGGATAACACCTTGGCAATGAACTATAATATCTCATATCTTCCTGGAACACTTACAATAACAGCAGCACAGATAGCAGTAAGTGTAACAGCAAATAGTGATAGTAGAGTATACACTGGTTCAGAGCAGACTCTAACAGGCTATGGATCACCAGTAGGCTTATTATCAGGCCATGTATTAAGTGGAATAAGTGCAAGTGGAAGTGGAACTAATGTTGGATCATATCCAGTAACATTTACAGGAACTCCAGTAATAATGGATGGACCAGTGGATGTAACAGAGAACTATGATGTAACCTTAGTACCAGGAAGCTTGGCAATAACTCCAGCACAGATAGCAGTAAGCGTAACAGCAAATAGTGATAGTAGAGTATATACTGGTTCAGAGCAGACTCTAACAGGCTATATGACACCAGTAGGCTTATTATCAGGCCATGTAATAAGTGGAATAAGTGCAAGTGGAAGTGGAACTAATGTGGGATCATACCCAGTAACATTCACAGGAACTCCAGTAATAATGGATGGACTAGTGGATGTAACAGAGAACTACGATGTAACATTAATACCAGGAAGCTTGGCAATAACTCCAGCATCAAATGATGACTTTGATGTTGAAGGATATACAGGAGTTTATGATGGATTAGAACATGGAGTTTCAGTAACAGGACAAATGCCTGGAGACTTAATTGAGTACAGTTTAGATGGAGAAGTTTGGAGCACAACTAATCCAATGTTTATAAATGTTAGTACAACTACAGTATATGTAAGGGCAACAAATCCTAATTATACTGACAGAAGTGACTCAGCACTTGTAACCATAACACCAAGACCTATAACAATAACCGCTGCAAGTGATGATAAGATTTACGATGGAGACCCATTAACTAATGCTAACTTTAGCATAAGTGCTGGATCATTAGTAACAGGTCATAATCTAAATGCAACTGTAACTGGTTCTCAAACAAATGTAGGTTCAAGTCCTAATATACCAAGTAGTGCTATCATAATAGATGTTGAGACAAATGTAACATCAAACTATGAAGTAACTTATGTAAACGGTCTATTAAGGGTTGATCCAGCAACTGGACCATCACTAGTGATAGATAGCTACAATGGAATATATGACGGAGCTTCTCATGGAATCGAATTAGATGGAATAATAGATGGAGATCAGGTATTCTTCTATCTATTAGGAGACGATGAAGATTTAGAAGAGATTGATTGGAATGAAGTTGAGTGGGGAAGCTTAAATCCAACCTTTGTAAATGTTGGTAGCCACACAATACTGGTTAAGGTAGAGAATCCAAACTACAATGATAGAACAGGTAGTGGAACAGTTGATATTACACCAAGACTAATAACTATAACTGCAGGAAGTGCTTCCAAGGTATTTGATAATCAACCATTGTCTAATGATAGCTACACTTTAACATCAGGAACAATAGTTGAAGGGGAAGAGTTATTTGATGTAACAGTAAGCGGAACCATAACTCAAGTTGGATCAGTTCCAAATATTCCAAGTAATGCAATAATTGGAATGATTGAAGGTCCTAACACAACATCAAATTATGCAGTGACTTATGTCAATGGTACCCTAACCATAACACAACAATTTATACCAACAATCTATGCAGTAAACTTTATAGCAGGAGAGGGAGGAAGCCTAGAAGGAACCACTACTATTAATACAATAGCAGGAACAGTATGGAGCTTGATTACAGTTCCAACTCCAGTGGCAGAGGAAGGATATGAGTTCATTGGTTGGACTCCAGAATTCCCAGCAAATATTTATCAAAACTGGACCTTTACAGCTAACTTCCAAGAAATTGAAATAGAAATTGAAGAAGAACCAGTTCCAGAAGTACCACCAGTTGAAGAGGAAGAAGAGGAAGTAGTTATCGAAGAAGATCCTATTCCAGAAGCAACTCCAATTCTACCAAGAACTGGGCAAGCAGATCCAATGTTCCTATATGGATTTGGAGCATTATTTGCAGGATTTGCATTGAGAAAAAGAAGAAGATAGTTAAACTATAATCGACCCTAAGATTAATTTCTTGGGGTCTTTTATTTTGTCTGAATCAAAAATAACATATAATTCCATTTAATACAAAATATGGTTATAAATTAAAGAAATATATAAAAAATTTAAAAATTTATGTAAAATTTGACATTTGCCTTGTAAATTGGGTATATTGTTATTTATAAGGTAGGTGTGACTATGAAGCTTTATATTAACACATTGGGCGACTTCGATATGATTTTTAATAATGAATCTCTAATGCAAGATGCCAGTCGATCTTACAGACTATTTAAGCTCCTGCAGTATTTTCTTACGTTTAAAAACAAGAAACTTCTTCCTGAGACAATTATAGAAAATCTATGGCAAGATCAGGATTCTCAGGATCCAAAAAATATGATCAGAGGACAGATTTTTAGACTTAGACAAATTCTAAAGAAGATGCTACCAGATGAAAAGTACCTAAACATTACATTCAACAACGGTTATTATACCCTTGAGGTGAGTGATGATGTAGTACTGGATATTGATCTTATGGAGAGGTATGTAAGTGAAGGAGACATAGTTGTATCAACTGATACAAGTGAAGCCATTAAGGCTTATTCTAAGGCTGTAGACTTATATAGAGGAGGCTATCTTTCTGAGAATCAATACGAGATTTGGTTAGTTCCTGTTAGGAACTACTACAAGAGAGTCTATATAAAGACTTTGGAAAGATTAGTAACTCTCTATCAACAGTTTGATAGTAATGAAGAAATTGTTCTCTTATGTGAAAAAGCAATAACCATAGAACCTTACGAAGAAAAAATACACATATTATTAATTGAGAGTTTATTAAAACTTGGTAGAATAAAGAATGCCTATAGCCATTTCGAGTTTATGCAAGTGGCATTTGAAAAGGAAATGGGTATTACAACCACATCAGGGATGAGGGAGATACAAAGGAAGATACACAACTACTCCATTGAAAAAGGAGAAGTTGAAATACAACAGTTATCTACGAAACTTGATGAAAAGGATAAAAAAGGACCACTATTGTGTGAATCTGAATACTTTAAACTATTATATAATAGTCATAAAAGAAGAAGAGCCGATGGAGAAGAAAATGATTACATTGCACTAATAAATTTTAAACCCTATGATGAAAGAGAAACCTCAACAGAAGGATCAATAAGGTTGATGACAAGGATTTTAGATACAACCTTAAGAAGGGGAGATGTTTACACCTTCTGGAATGACAGCCAAATTCTTTTACTCCTTCCTGAAGTTAAGGATGGTGGTATCAATCAGATTGAAAATAGGATCAAGAAAAACTATGAAAAATTAAAGGAAATAGATTTAAGGCTTACTTGTAGCTTTGAAACTGTACAAAATGATAGTAAATTGAATATTAAGGATCAGACTGCGAGAGGATAATACCTCTCGCTTTATTTTTTAAAAGAATTACAGTAGCTTTATTACATAGTTTTAACTACAGAGATTATGATTATTAGTCATTTTTGTGGTAGTATATTATTAATGAGGCTATTTAATAGCTTGCACTAAAGTATCAAACTGGAGGTCTAGAATGGACAAAAGATTTAAGCTTATTAAGAGTATACTATTAATTATTATACTTTTTATGGTAATTTTTGCTTTACCATCTCAATCATATGCATTTTAGGATATAACTGAAACAGATTGGTTCTTTGACAATATCATGACCATGAAAGAAAGAGGCATCATCAGTGGCTATCCAGATAATTCTTTTAAACCCATGAATAATGTTACCCATGGGGAGTCAATTAAAATGGTTGTAATGCTCAGTGGAGCACCTGTTATAGAGGACACTGAATTTACAGTTTTGGAAATTAATCAGATGGGTCAGATACACATTGGTCACTAACATATATAGAATCTACCTATCAATGCAAGATATTAGAATTTAAAGATAGTGGATTAGATTATGATAGAAAGGTAACAAGACTTGAAACAATAGAATACATTATTAATTACATAAACACCACAGTAGGCTCAGAGATAGTTCCAAGGGAAATAGAGTTGGGCAGTAATAAGTACTCATACTTTGTGGATGCATATGGTGAAGGGATGGATTTTCTATATGAGAATGACATTCTAAAAGGGAACCCCACCATAGATGGTCCAGCTTTTTATGGAAAGAAGAACATAACTCGAGCTGAATTTAGTGCAATAATTAACAGGGTTGAAGATTTTGTAAAGGCTACTTAGATGGGAAACCAATCAATAGGGTTGTTAGGATCTATGAAAATCCTAGAACATTTAGTCATGATTTAGCAGAATTGCTTGACAATCCATTTTCAATTGAGGATTATATTAAAATTATTTATTATTTGAGATACTCAAATAAAAATGAAATTACAATGCAATTTTCTAAGGAAAACTATAATAGAGTAATTTTAGATAATGAAATACATCCAGATATTATTGATGAAATGAGAAGAGCTTACCGAATAGTTACTGAGATTTATCAAGAGCTATACAGAATTGACAATAGAATTAGTTTTAAGGGTGTTGTCAAAGCCGATGGAAGCATCAATATACAATATACTTTAATTTCACCAGTTTTATCAGCTGAAGAAATCATAACAAGAAGAGATATATTTAATGAAGAAACTATTAGTGTTGCCAAAGATATGGTTGAACATGGCAAAATTACTCCTGATATGTCCCAGAAGGATATAGCTCTATACTTGAGTGATTGGGTTATAGATTTGGTAGAATATGATTATGAGTATTTTGACACAAGTTATGATGGATATTCTGCTCTGATAGATAATTTATCTGTTTGTGGAGGTTATACAGCCCTATACAACAGAATGCTTTCTATATTTGGAGTTGAAGTCTATGGTGTAAGTGGGGATGAAATGAATGGTGTACTTCATTCTTGGACTGAAGCTTTTTTAGATGGGGAGCTTTATTACATCGATACTACGTGGAATGATACTGCTAATACTCAAAAATATTTCACAAGCGATAAGCAAGTTTTTCTTGATACTAGAAGCTGGAATGAAGAAGATTCCTACAATTTCAGAAATATTATGCAATAAGACAAATAAACAGCAAATATTAAAGAGAGTTAGAAGATAATTATAATACTTGGGGATTAATAATTTAAAATTGATTGGCCACCTGTAAAAAAGCAGGTGGTTTTTTTAACGCAAAATTAAAATAAAATTGAAATAAAATCAGTCTAAACGCGCTATAAAATTGGCGATTGGTATATTAGTAGTATAAATAAAACTGGAGAGGAGGATTACCATGGAAAGACCGTCAAAATTTGACTTCTATATAAGATTCAAAGCTCTTTTTAATGAAAATGGAAGATTTATTGACTATATATTAGTTGAAGTAAGCGAAAACTTCTCAATTGCAACTAAAATGAATTCAGATCGGGTGCTAGGTTTGAAGCTAGCGGATCTAGCTTATGATGTAGTAAACCCAATACTTGGGCTTAAGGATTTTCATTACCATATGTTGCCAAACACTAAACGGAAATTCGAACACTATGTTAAAGAGGTCAATCGATGGTACTATGTGAACCTCTTTAGTGATAAGGATGATTACCTTATGATGATGTATACGGATATCTCCAAATTAAAGGAAGAATCAATAGATAGTTACATTGCAGAATTTAAGAATAATGGAGAAATGGAATATAGAAAGAAAGCTAATTGATTATAATAGATTAATTTATAAGGAGGACTAATAATGAATAAGAAATTTAAGAAATTTTTGACTTTAATAGTTGTGTTTTCAATGATAGCAGGCATGGGAGTTAGTTTTGCATCTAACACTTATACAACTGACGAGAGGATACCTATAACAGGTTCCTCAAATAACACTCATACAGCTGCTAGACATGCATAGTTCGATATTGATAGAAACTTGTATATAGCTGTAAATTCAACACATTCAATGGACCCCATTATGACTTTAGATGGTACTATAAACTCAGATTACTCAATTGAACTAGGGGTTGGAGTAATATTAGAACTTGATGATGACGATTATGAACCAGACATTTTTATGCAAGGAAATACTAATGATTCGAGATGGACTATATATAGATTCAATGCAAGTACTTTGTTATCCGGTACAAAAACAGTAATAGCTTTAGGTATTGGTGGAGGTCATAATATAGACAATCAATCAATTACATTACCATTAGTGGAGTACAATGTGAACTTTGTAGCAGGTGCAAATGGAAGTTTAACAGGGACAACATCCTTCACAAATATATTAGATGGAACAGCATGGGGATCAGCAGGAATAACAGTACCAAACCCAGTGCCAGCAAGTGGATACCAGTTTGATGGATGGAGTCCAGTATACCCAGCAACAATAGAAGAGGACTTAACCTTCACAGCAAGCTTTAGCTTAACACCAGTAAATCCAGTATATTGGGATGTGAACTTTGTAGCAGGTGCAAATGGAAGTTTAACAGGGACAACATCCTTCACAAATATATTAGATGGAACAGCATGGGGATCAGCAGGAATAACAGTACCAAACCCAGTACCAGCAAGTGGATACCAGTTTGATGGATGGAGTCCAGTATACCCAGCAACAATAGAAGAGGACTTAACATTTACAGCAAGCTTTAGTTTAATACCAGTACAACCTCCAGTTATAATAACGACAGTTACAACTTATGAAGTAAACTTCTTAACTGGAGAAGGAGGTAGTCTAGAAGGAACTACTGAAATAACAACTGTAGCAGGAACTGTATGGAGTCTAATAGATGTTCCTACACCAGTGGCTGATGAAGGATATGAGTTTGTTGAATGGGATAATGAGTTCCCAACAAATATTTATCAAGACTGGACATTTACTGCTAGATTTAGAGTAATAGATAATGAAGAAATAATAGATGATGAAGAGATCCCTGAAGTAACACCAGAACCTGAAGTGGATAAAGAAGAACCAGAAGATACAGTGGTAATAGATGATGAAGAGACTCCAGAAGTAACACCACAACCTACTTTACCTGCAACTAGTTATGCTAGTACAGGATTAATCACTGGACTAGGAGTAGCTTTAATGGGATTAGGATTTGCATTAAGAAAAAGATACAAATAGATTACAATACTTGAGAAATATTGAACAAAGTATAGAAAGGGTGTACACTTAAATGTGTGCATCTTTTTTAATGCAGTTGGGTAGATAAATAATAGGGTTACAATAGGGTGGTGAAATAAATGCTTGGGTTTTTAATGTTAATTAAGTTAATTATATATACTAATATAATTGAGGTTGAATTTAATAGAGTATTAGTTATAGTCGTTGGATTTTTAATATCCACTATGATACTGTCAAAGCTTTATGAAAAAGATGAAAGAAAAAGCAATAAGTACATTATAGCTTTTTATATTTTCATATCTTCTTTAATGCTCATAAATGCAACATACTTTGGCCAATTTCACAATCTGACATCTGTTGCAGTAATCAAGCAGATACCACAACTTAAAACTGTGGGAGACAATTTAAAAATACTCCTAGATTTTAAGAGGATGGCCTTAATAATCGATATTCCATTTGTGCTATACTTTTTATATAAGAGTAGAAAAGAAGATAAATTTAATATAGATAAATATAGAAAGAAGTATAACAAACTAATTTTAAAAACTTCAGTGGTACTACTATCTTTTAGTTTGATATTTGCTGGATTATCCGGTCAATTTGTATCTCTTAGTAATCAGGATATCTATATTTATCACTTAAAGGATATTATAAAAAGCCAAATAAGAGATTATGATGTAGAAGCAAGAGGGATAACTATTGATGATCTAGTGAAGAAGATATCCCTAAGAAGAGAGTTAAAGGATGGAGAGTTCACAGGAATTGGTAGGGATAAGAATCTTATTGTACTTCAAGTGGAAGCACTTCAGGATTTTGTTATTAATAGGAGTTATTTAGGTCAAGAAATCACACCAAATCTGAACAGACTAGTTAATGATAGTGCATCTATATACTTTGATAATTATTTCCAACTTGTAGGCAGGGGAAATACATCCGATGCTGAGTTTGTTTCTCAAAACTCCTTGCATCCTTCAATGAATGAACCAACATATATTCAGTATGGTGATAATACTTTTTATGGACTACCTTGGTTGTTAAGGGACAATGGATATACATCATGGGTCTTCCATGGTTATGAAAGAGAATATTGGAACAGGGATAATGCCTATGTTAATTTGGGATTTGAGAGATTTATTGCAGAAGATAATTTTCAATTTGAAGATATTGCAGGTTTTGGAATTAAGGATGAAGATTTCTTAAGCCAATCATTGGATTACATTAGGGAGCTTCATAATTTAAATGATAATCCATTCTATGCCTTCTTAATAACCTTAACAAGTCATACTCCTTTTTATATGCCCCAAGAGGATCAGCACTTAGTCTTATTGGAAGAGCATGTTGATACTATATTAGGGGACTATCTACAATCAATTCACTATGTGGATAAAGAATTAGGTAACTTCATTCAAAGTCTAAAGGATGAAGGGATATATGAGGACACTGTTATTGCATTGTATGGAGATCATTTTGCAATTTCATCCACTGATGAAGAATACAAGGAGTTGATGACTGACTTCTTAGGTTATGAGTATGATTTTGATGAGATGATGAACATTCCACTAATGATTCATGTACCTGGTGAAGAGTTGGGATTAATAAATTCAAATTTAGGTAGTCAAATCGATTTCTATCCTACTATTGCAAACATAATGGGGTATAAATTAGAGAAGGGAATAATATTTGGACAGGATTTGAATAATCCTACTTCAAGCAATTATGTATTTCCTCAAACTTATATGCATATTGGTTCTGTTATATCCAAGGCGGATGTTTTTGTAGTTTCAAAGGATCTTGTTTTTGAACACAGCTCAGGTTTCAATAGAACTACTAGAGAACCTATAGATATTGAAAAATATAGAGGACTAAATAGAAAAGCAATAGAAGAGATCAATATTTCTAACTATATATTAGAAAATAATATTATCCGTGAATATGTTAGATAAAAAAGGGGAGATTTATATGTCTAGAGGAAGACTTAAACATTCTGTATTAATCTTAGTTTTAATAATAATCCTTAGTATACCATCCAGTGCCTTTGCGGGGAGCTCAGGAATCGATTATGAATATATAGATTACATCATCAATATAATTGATAACTTCTATATTAATGATGTTAGCACTGACACTCACCAGACAAATATAATAAAGGGATTATTAAATAACCTTGATAAATACACCACCTACTATACAAAGGAAGAGTATTCTAAGTTCATGGAGAACATGAATGGTAGCTTTGTTGGAATTGGTGCCTATATTAAGGAAGAAAACGGAGAAATAATAGTTGCATCAACAATTACTGGTAGTAATGCAGAAAAAGCGGGGCTTAAATCAGGAGATGTAATATACGCAGTTGATCTAAAGAAGACTGAAGGTTTAGATGCTGATCAAGTATCCTCAATGATAAGGGGCAAGGAAGGTACAATAACCAATATATATATTAGGAGAGATAATAAGTATAGGTTATTTAGGATAGAAAGAACATTGATTAATATTAACCCAGTTAGATACGAAGTTATGAATGGTTCAATTGGTTATATTGTATTAGAGGACTTTACAGCTGAGGCTACTTATGAAGTAAGAAGAGCTCTTAATTATTTTGATACTAAGTATATAGATGATATTGTACTAGATCTTAGAAATAATCCTGGGGGGTACCTTGACCAGGCAATAAATATTGCAAGACTATTTGTTCCAAAAGGAGCAATTGTAAATATTAAGGATAATAGTGGAAACATAGTCAGGTATGACTCATATCTTGATGAATCTAAATATAAGCTTGTTGTATTAGTCAATGAGAATTCAGCTAGTGCATCTGAAATTGTGGCCGCTGCTGTCAAGGATAGGGGAGCTGGATATATAATTGGAGCAAAGACTTTTGGCAAGGGTAGTGTGCAGAGCTTAGTCCAACTCCCAAAGGGAGATGGACTAAAAATAACTATTGCAGAGTACTTTAGTCCCTTTATGAAAAAAATAAATGGTGTTGGAGTATCACCTGATTTAGTAATAAATAATGATCTTTATGATGTTCAGCTGGAAAAAGCTTTGGAGTATTTTAATAGGTAATTGTTGCAATCACTTTACTTTGTTAAAAAATGTAATATATTTGTAATGTTACTTTGTCCATTTATAAGGTATAATAAAGTTACGTAAATAAGCCGTTTTATGTTATATTACATTCATGTGACATAGGATAATAATATTGACCACAAATGGCTTAGATGTTATAATACCTTTAAAGTGCAACGAGTATTTGTGCTTTTAAAGGCAATACTAAAACAAAATTATAAGGAGGTAATACAAACATGAAGAGAACCCTATCATTGGTGTTAGCTTTAGTAATGCTTCTAGGAACAATTCCTGTATTTGCTGCTGACACAGCGGCTGAGCAGGCAGCTTTCTTAGAAGAAATGGGAGTTCTTAAGGGAAACACAGCAGGTGATTTAATGCTTGCTCAAGAACTTAAGAGAGAAGATTCAGTAGTAATGCTAGCTAGACTTCTAGGATTAGAAGCAGCAGCAGAAGCTTGGGAAGGTGCTCCAACTTGGACAGATCTTCCAGAGAACCCATACTATGTTAGCTTTTTAGCATGGGCACAAGAAGCAGGATATTATCAAGGACATTCAAATCTAAGATTTGGATTTGGAGAAACTATATCTGCTAACGATTTTGCTCTAGTATTATTAAGAGCATTAGGATATGCAGAAGTAGGCGATGATTCTTGGGAAACTGCATTCGAAGATGCAACAGAATTAGGATTATTAGAAGGCTTAACAGTTGACAAAACTGGTAAATTATTAAGAGGCGACATGGCTGTTATGGTTTATTTAGCATTAGGAACTGAAATGGCTGAAGGCGGAAAAACTCTTGCCGAAGAGCTAGGAGTAGAAATGCCAGTAGTAGCTATGGAAGTAGAAGCGACTGGAGCTAAGAAATTAACTGTAACATTCAACAAAGCAGTTGAAGGAGCAACATTTGCTATAAACAAAGGTAGTATTGTTGTTAATTTTGACTCAGCTGTTATGGCTGAAGATGGAAAATCAGCAGTTATTACTACAACTACTAATTTAACTGCTGGAGATTATACAGTTAAAGTTAGTGGAGTAGCTGAAGAGGTTTTAGAGGCTACAGTAACTGTAACTAATGAGAGAGTAGCAACTATCAATTTGTTATCAGATAAAGCACCAATGACTGCTACAGGTAGTGCATATGCAACTGTTGGTTTTGAGGTATTAAACCAATATGGTGAGAAAATGACTAGCTTTGGTACTATCAACTGGACAGCTTCAACTGGTAAACTTGTTAATGTTGGAGTTGGCAATGTATTGACAATAGAATCAGCAACAGCTAATTTTATCCCTGGAAATGTTGTTTATTTAACAGGAGTACATGCTGCTTCAGGAACAGTATTTAATGGTTCAGTAGAAGTTGTTTTACCAGCTCAATCTAATGAAGTTGTATTTGCTGGAGTATATAGTGTAGATGATGCTAAATTAGCACCACTACCAGCTGGATTTGCAGCAGGTAAATATTATTTATTATATCAAGTTAAAGATCAATATGGTAACGTAATGAGTAATCCTACATTTAGCCAATTAGTATTTACTTCTAGTAATCCACTATTTGTAGATTCTACATTCGTTAAGCCATCAACTCTTACACCTGCAGGTAGTGATACAATTACAATAAGTAATGTAACATATCAAGCAGTTGCGCTTAAGCCAGGTGGAAACGTAAATGCAGGTGGAACAGTTACTGTTCAAGCTATATCAAATGTAACTGGAAAAATATCAACTTATACAATAGAAGCTGATGCTCTTGCTACATTAAAGAGTTTCACTTTATCAGCTCCAGAAAAAATGGTAGCTGGTGGAGAAACAGTTGTAATCCCATTTGTTGCTGTAGATCAATATGGCAATCAAATGACAGCATTTAGCAAATTAAATGCAAATAGTTTATTAACACTTACTCCTGGATTAGTATTTGAAGAGCAAAATGATGGTAGTGCTAAGCTTAAATATACTACTGCATCAAATACTAACACAACAGATGCATTAGTATATTTGACATCAGTTGTAACAGGTGGCAATTTCTCTAATGTAATGTTAACTGTTAAACCTAATGCAGTAGCAACATCTATTATTGGATTAAAACCAGCTGTTGTAACAAGTGTAGCTGAAGGAAATGTTCTTACTGTTAATAATACTGATATAGTAATTAACGACCAATACGGTAGAGCGATGACTTCATACCCAACTTTAGGAGTGCTTGTAACAACAACAGATAGTGCCTTTACTAGTTCAATTACGTCTCCATTATTAGCAACCCAATCATTTACAATGACAGCTAATGTTGGCGGAACTGCTACTACTCAATCAGTTAAGTTTGTTTTGAATGGTGATACTGATGAGACTAGTGCAAAAACTGTAACTTTTACGAGAGTAGCTCAATCAGCATACGTTGATTTTGAAGTTTCAGATTTAGGTACAATGTATGTTGATGGTTCTGGAGCGGCAACAGATGTTAAGTACAACAAAACAGTAAAAGTTTATGGAGTGTTATCAAATGGAACTAAGGTTTTATTACCTTCAGCAGATTACTCTGTAGTTCTTAACAATGCAAAAGTGACAGTATCAGCTGCAGGAGTTATATCAAATAATGGTTTATTAGATGCAGATTTCGGAACTGGAACTAATTATGCAGATATAAAAGTTTCTGTTTTAGTAACAATAAATGAAAGAGCAACAGGTGCAGCATTAGAGATAATAGAAAAAGAACTATTAATTTCTAATAAGACTCCAAAAGCTACTACTGTTAATTTAGATACTGATGTAGTAGAAGCTGGTAAGGCTGTAATTAACCCAACAACAGCTGGAGCTATAACATATCTAAACTTAACAAGTGTAATTGATACAGTTAAAGACCAATATGGAGTAGCTTATTCTGAGAACCCAACAGTTACTATTACTAATGTAGCTAAAGTTAGTGGATCAACATTTACTGTTACAGCAAATGGACTAAACACTGCTGCAATATCAGGAGTTAAGTTAGGAGATAAATTCACTGCAACTTACAAGTATGCAAGTGGAGTTACAGCAACTGTTGAATTCACAGTAGGTATGGCGAAATAAACAAGCATAATAATATAATTGAAAAGAGCCCTTGAGGCTCTTTTCTTTGTTTGGGTTTTAGGTTCTTTGTAAAATAGTGTTGGTTGAGAATAATTCAATTAGAGAAACTAGACAAACTTGATAAAGTATAACCTGAGACTTGGGAACATTATTAACTAATAATCCCAAGTCTTTTTCAAATTGGACATTATTAGCAAGTGATGATAAAATTATTAACTTTGAAACAGTTAAAGATTATTATGCACTTAAGAAGGCTAATTTAAGACGGCTTAAAGGATTATAGCATTTTTTTGTATGTATATATTAAGATCATATAATATCTATAGAATAAATCCTCCAATGCAAGTATTAAACTTAAGATGCCTTTACAACTGCTAAATTATGGGTAATAAGGATTTTGTTCTTAAAATATAAAGACCTACGATAACCAAATGCTATCCTCTTAATAACTTTAGTAATATTGTTAATTCCTTCTAAAATACCATTAGTATAATCGTATGTTAAAGAGTACTTTATGTAGTCCTTGTGCTTAATAAATGACTAAATTTAGGTCTTCATTGTAAATGTCAATCAAAAAATCCACATTTGGAGGTGCGGACAAAATCCTGGACTTAATTTAGAATAGGAGGAGTTTAGGATTGGCTTATTGAGGTCCAAAAAAACGTCCGCACCTCCTTTTTTGATCATTTTCAGTTTATTATTTACAATATGTAGAGTAGTTAACTTTAGATTTATTCTTAAAAATTAATTTCCAATACTTTTTGAGCTTGTTGTAGTTTTTACCTTCATTATTGTTATCCAAATTCATAATCCTAATTCTTGTTTTGTTAAGAGCTTTGCTAAAAAGTTGGATAATATGGAACTTATCAATAATGATTTTAGCCTCTGGAAAGACTTCATTAATCAAAGATATATAAGTGCTAGATGGCTATACATATCGATAATAATAGTCTTAACAGACCTTCTGATAGCATTAGAATACTTTTGAAAGCAGTTTCTAAGAACAAAGAGTCTTCTATCTTCAACAAAATCAACAATCCTACCAGAATCATAATCACAGAAAATAAAGGACATAGCTCCATCAGAAGCTTTGACAGATTTAAACTCATCAAAGCAAAGATGTTTAGGTAAAAAGTTAAACTTAGGTTTGTAGTATAAGTAGAAACTATAAATGATCCTGTTAACAGTAGAATGAGAAACATTGTGATTCTTAGCAATATCCTCATTAAGGAATCTTATCCTTAGCATTAAGAGCAATAGAAAGATAAGTATTAGAAGAGATAAAGCAGTTTTTTTCAACAATATCAGTCATAAGAGTGAAGGTAGAATTACGTTGCCTACAGAAGTATCTTTGTTTCTTAAGTTAAGAATAATTTATTTGTCTCATCTTTTTTTGAAAAATAAAAGGTGCTGGTTATTATTCACCAACACCAAATATTATAGAATTTAATTAGTTAAATTGAGTATATATTAGTTGCTAGAAATCTTTTTATCCGGAAGAATCTTATTATTTATCATAAATCCAACTCCTAGTAATAACCAAATCAATGGAGTTACTGAGATCAAACTGTCATTTGAGAATCCAGTAAATAAGAATACTAAAACTGAAAGGAGAATTGAAACACCTATTGCTTCTAAAAATGTATCATAGTTCCTCTTATTAAAGTAAGCTTTAAAACTAGAACCCACATATAATATAATTATTATTATAAATGATAGTAATGATAACAACCCTGTATTAATGCCCATCTGCATGTACAAATTATGTGGCTTATCTACCAATGTATTAATATTTAAGCCTCTCATCTTGCCTACATAATCATTGTTTGGAAAATGGAGTGCGTAAGTATCCGGTCCTTGACCTATTACTATATTATCCTTTAACATGGGTAAAGTTCTGGACCAAATATAGCCTCTATTTGATGCAAGGGATTCTCTTCCTTCAAATCCTATATAAGGAGCTTTGATATCGTCAATTAATTCCAGCGAATACCCCAGTACCTTTAATTCGCTATTGGGATCGATAACAAAACTCACGAAATGCCGTCCTGTGGAGGTTGTAAGTCTTGATTTAAGAACTGGTAGAGAATCTAGCCTTTGTAACTCAAAGGTGTGCTTATTATATGGTTCCTTTAATGTTTTAAAAATATTGTCTTTGAATTCTACTTCAAGAACTTGGTTATTCTCATCGTAGAAGGTAATCTCATTATTCTCATATGATAGTCTCAAGGAATAAGTATCAAATACTATCGTAGCATTACTACCATCCAATACTATATCTTGAAAGTCATATTCCTTAGTAGCTTTTAGAGACTCTATACCAGCTTTTAAGGAGTTTATTATCAACCCTTCACGGTAATCGTTATACCAATAGAAAACACCACCAGAGATGGCTAAAATCACTACAAAAGCTTTCCAGTGTTTTAATAAGAAATGTCTAAAGAAGACTAAAGAGACTAGTCCATAAACGACAATACTAAACATACCAGCTCTTGACCTTGAGCCTAATAGCATTAGTAAAGATGATGCTGATACAAGAAGAAAGAATATCTTGTAGTACCATTCCTTGATTAGGATGAACATTGTAGTAAATAGGGCGAATATAAAGCTCATGTATACACCAACATAGTTTATGTTATATAGAGTTCCATAAACATGTTTACTGGATTCAAAGGTAAATTTAAGCTCATCAGCAATATGTTCGTATTGTGCTGGAAGGATTAATTTTTTTCCAAAGTCAGTCATAAGGAAGTCATTACCCATGAACTGAGTAACACCTAATGCTGACATGACTAGGGCTGAAATACCTAATCCAATAATTATGGGTTTAAGCTGTTTTTCATTATCTATGACATTAAATCCCAAGAAAAATAAGGTAACATATGCAATAATTGCATACAATCCCTCATACCTATCCACAAAGCCAATTAGGGCAACATCTCTATGGGTTGCAAAAATAGTAGATACTATAGCTAATAATAGATAAGCTGCTACAGGATAATAAACCTTGTCTTTCCTAATAGTAACTGTATTGGTAAAAAGAAGTTTACTCATATAGATAACAAATCCCATACCAGTAAATATAAGTAGCCATATCATCTTATAATACGAGAAAAAGTCTAAGTTATCATTTCCATTGGTAAAAACTCTACTAGGTCCTTCTACGGGAATTACCTTAAGATATACAATCAAAGGTACTATTGTTACTACTAATACCAAAGGTAGAGCTAATAATAGATCATATTTTAAGTCTTTCTTCATAACTTTTTTTGAAGTCTTGCCCATATTATTCCCTCCAAACTAACTTATTCTGATTTCCAATATAATCCACAACAATTATATATATTCAGTTTCTAAATAAGAGATTTATATTATTTTAAATTTCCATTGGTACATTTTACCTCTAATTACTATATATAAGTATAAGGAGGTGAGACAATGGCAATAGAAACAGTAATCGGTAAAAGAGCACTAAAGCTTGAACTTGATGGAGGAACTGTTGATGGTAAGCAAAAGGTTGTTAATAAGACATATAACAACATTAAATTTGATGCCCTAGATGATAGCATTCATCTTTGTGGAGAAGCACTATCAACCCTTCAGAACAAAGCACTACTTCAAGTGAAGAAAGTAGAAGAGACAATAATCAGAACAGTTTAAGAAAAAATTATTTTAATAATGAGGAGGTGATTAGGTGGTTAAGACTAAGTTAGAAATGGATTTTTTAGATGCATTGAATAAGAATTTTAGGATAAGCTTGGATGATCCTAGAGTTGACTTAACTGAAGCAGAAGTTACAGGAGTTATGGGAGACATTATTACTGCAGGAGTATTTCAATCAAAGAATGGTAATCTAATAGAGGTTGCTGGAGCAAGAGTCGTATCAACAACGGTAACTGAGATGGAAATTTAATATAGATAATTAAATAAAAGGGTAGGTAGATTAACTCAATAATATCTACCTACCCTTTTTTAGGGAGGATGTTTATGGATGATATTTATTCAAGTATAGCCAATTTAGGATTTCCCATAGTCATATCTATTTACTTATTAGTAAGGATAGAAGGAAAGCTAAATGAGCTAACAAAGAGTATCACAGAATTAGCCCAGGCTATAGCAAAATAAAAAATGGGTAGAAATTCTACCCATTTAATTTAAAATGCTAAGTTAGTATTTAGTTGTAATCCCGGAATTACAAAGTTTTCAGCCTTATCTCTGATATAGATTGGCTCATCTACTACTCTTATGGAGTATCTAGATGGTGATGGTCTATTAGGAATTGTTATAACAAGAACGGATCTACTAGTTGATTTAATACTAGTTGTATACTCATCAGTTGTTAAAACGTGACCATCGGATAATCTAGTAACTATTAAGTCTCTTCTATATAGACTTGAACCATCTACTTCCAATTCTTCTGTAAAGAATACTTCGATGGAATTTCCACTTATGAATCCTTCATTTATTAACAAGGTAGGACTAGCCATATCCTTAATCTTAAATATTCCAACTTCTGCCCCAGTACCTATTGTAGTTTCAATCTTATTATTCTGAGTTACAACTCCTCCACCATAGACCACGGTTGTGTTAGCTGTATCTTCAAATCTAATTGTAACCACATTACTACCATCAGCTATAACATTGGTTATCTTTCTTCCCATAACATCAAAATCACTAGCTTGTGCCTTTATGATTGGCATATTAAACTTCACTCTAACTATACCAGGTTCTGTTAGAACAGCTTCATAATTACCATATCTTGAATCATATTGAACCACTTTAGCCTTACCAGATGATGCTGCATCAAAATTAAGATCTAAGATTAATGGTGTAGTAAAGTTTCCGGATGTATCTTTAACTCTTACTATATTTAATTCAGTAAGATTGTTTTCTGCTCCAATCATAGTTGCTCTACCTTCAATATTGGTAGGAAGTGTTATTGTAACAACCTTATCTAGTTCACTGAAAGTGAAGAGAGTGCCTGTAACTAAATACCTTTCAGTGTTATTAAATGTCATAATATAATTATTTAAATCAGTTATACTATCTCTATCCATTGGCTTAGAAAATTCCAATTGAATTAGGTTACCATATCCAGAATAATTCAACAGTCTAGGTTGAATTACATCCTTCATCTGATAAGTGGATGTGAAAGTATTAATCTGTAAACCGTTTCTATCTTTAACTCCTGAGATTGTAACAATGGTGTTACCCATTGGAAGTGCTGCATTTAAATTAACTATATACTCTGATCCACTTCCTGCAATGGAAGCGATGGAAGCAGTTCTACCAGCAGAATCTATTATGGAATAATTTGCCTTGTCATTACCAACTACATTCTTATTGTAGTTTACAACTAAGCTCTTTCCATCACTTGATAGGTAGGCACCAACTACTTCAGGCTTTGTAGTATCAACAGTAGGAGTTACCTTGACAGCTCTTTGTGACATTTCATTACCATAGTAATCTGTCATTCCTTGAATATAGATTGGGGTTTCAACTTGTGGCACAGGATGTGTAGTAAAGGTTGCTATGGCTTTATTATCAACTATAACAATTTTGTCTGAGTATTTTTTTGATACACCATCCATCCAATAAACATTCTCTCTAAATCCGGATATGGGATCAAGTTTTTCACTGAATGTAATTGTAATTTCCTCTGTGATACCTGCTATACTTTCAACCACTGGTGCAGTTGTATCATTTGCAACAACAAATGGCCAGTAGGAAATATTCATCTTGTTTCCAGCGTAGTCTTCCAAGTCCTTTATTGTAATTGAATAGTTACCAGGAGCTAAGAATGATGTTGATGGTGAATAACTAAGTGTTATTGTATTGTAGTTTACTACTGGATTTGATAGTGAAGAAGAAACGTTTAATTGGAAGTTATCCATGCTAGCAATTGGTTTGATTGGTTCAGAAAGAGTAATCCTTATACCTTTTTTACCTAATACCTCGATTCCTCCTGTTACAACAACAGGTGGTTTAGTATCGCTTACACCAAACACTTCATTTACATCAATACTTTCTCCCTCTACTGATTTTATTCCCTTAGCTGATAAGGTATATTCTGATTCATCAGTCATAATACCATCAAGAACAAGTATTATTGTTTTGTTGCTATCGGCATAATTAACTCTGTTTATACTTCCTGCATCAGTTGTATAATTCAATATTTGAGATGCTACTGATGTATTAACAGCCTTATTAAATTCAATCCTAACTTCTCTTAAGTTTTCTGCGAAAACATCTTTAACTGCAAATTTAACATTTGTAATTACAAAACTTTTATATGCTGATGATTGTGTATCAGTATAATATCTAAAATCATAGTTTCCAATAGCCAATTCATCAACTATAAACTCAAAACTTCCATCATCATCTAGTGTAACATCAAGATCGATTACATCGCTTGTATTAGTCTTTGATCTAATTAGTATATTCAACTCTTCAACATTACTTACTCTTCCTTTAAAGGTAACCTTATCATTTGAAACTAAAACAGTATCTGTAATAGCTAAAGGATTTAAACCTAGTTTAACAGCTAAAGAATCAAGAGAGTTCTTTAGCTGTATACCAAGGGTGTTTTCTATCATTAGAGCAATCATACCACGAGTTGGAGCGGATGTTGCAGATACATTTAATCCTCTCATAATACCTAATTGAAGAGCAAGGGCAGGGACGCCTTCCCAGTTCTTAGCTTCTTCGGTATAACCTAGTGCTCTTAGTAAAACAGTTTGAAATTGTTGCACGGTTACATCTTCATCCATACCAAATTCACCGTTGGCTTTACCTTGAATAAGGTTATTGGTTCTTGACCAAACCAGGTATGGGGTATAGTACAAGTGACCTGGATTTAGTTCTAAATCACTAAAAATCCCTCGGTTTATAAAAGCAGCTGCTTCTGCTGCAGTTACAAATGTACTTGCATAATCTTCTTCGCCAAACAGTCTTGATAATAATACTACCATGTCTTGTCTTCTAAGATTTTTATCTAACATCAGGTTCCCGTTTTCGTCACCCTTGTAAATTCCTAATGCTTCTAATCTTTTACCTGCTGCCTCATATTCTGTGGCTGCCATAACTGGAGAAACAAGACTAAATAGCATTATAACTGCCAAAGTTAAAGACAATATCCTTTTCATAGAATCACTCCTTTACCTTATTCATACCTATACTAGTATTATACCTTAAAGATATTGATAAAGATATTACAATTAGGTTAAGAGTTATACTGTATGTAAAGCCTAGGATCAAAGGTAATAATTTTTTTGGGTATTTTATGGAAGACGGGGTATAAAAGAACTTGAGGAGGGATAGAATGACAGATATATTTAATACAATGGTTTTACCATTTGTAAGAAGTCTAGCTTTAGCTTTAGTGGTTCTACTTGTGGGATTATTTATCATCAAAAAAATTACTCAAATTCTAGCAAAACAAATAGATAAATCAAAGCTAGACACTACACTTAAACCATTTTTGCTATCATTAGCAAGTGCCATCTTGAAAATTTTATTAGTACTTTCAGTTATTAGTATACTGGGAATTGATACTACATCATTTGTAGCTGTAATAGCTGCTGCAGGATTTGCTATAGGTTTAGCATTCCAAGGTTCATTATCAAATTTTGCGGGAGGAATCTTGCTATTAATATTCAGACCTTTTAAAGTTGGAGATTTTGTTGAGGGAGGAGGTCATAGTGGATCAGTTGAGGCCATAAACATACTTACAACTACTTTGACCACACCAGATAATAAGGTAATATTTATACCAAACGGTACACTTTCCAACTCATCAATAGTTAATTACTCAATTAAAGAAACAAGAAGAGTTGATTGGAAGTTTGGTGTTGGCTATGAAAATGACCAGGATAAGGTCAAAGATGTTCTCAAGGATATTGTTATGAACCATCCATTAATACTTAAGGATCCAGAGCCTTTTGTAAGAATGTCAGAGCACGGTGATAGTGCAGTTGGTTTCACAGTAAGAGCTTGGGTCTCTTCTTCAGATTACTTCACTGTAATGTTTGATGTAATTGAAGAAGTTAAGAGAAGATTTGATAAAGAAAATATTTCCATCCCATATCCACAAATGGATATTCACATGGAGAAATAATAATCATATCCCAGATTAAGAAAGTAATATTTCAAATCTGGGATTTTTACTTGTTTATTACTTCCCCTTTATTTAATATAATATAGCATGGGGTAGGTTATTATATTAAGGTTACATTCATAAAATCATAAGGAGAAAAGCCATGTTACCAGATCAAAGTATTTTAGATAAAACCATTAATGAATTAAATAAAAATGGATTTAGAGTACTCTTAGCGGAAGATGAAAGAGAGGCAGAAGAAATCTTCTGGAAAGAACTTTATGAAGAAGTAAAACCTAAATCAGTATCCTATGGGGATTCACTGACTTTAAGGGGTCTAAATATATTAGATGATCTTAAAGATAAGGATATTGAATTTATTGAGACATTTGGAAATGATCTAAGTTGGAGGGAGCAGATACATAATAGAAAGAAAGCACTTAGTGTGGATCTATTTCTGACAGGAACCAACGCTATAACAGATAAAGGTCAACTGGTAAATCTTGATATGGTGGGAAATCGTATAGGAGGCATGGCCTTTGGACCAAGAAGGGTTGTAATTTTTGTGGGAGTGAATAAAATAGTTTCAGGACTAGATGAAGCAATGGAAAGAGTTAGAAAAATAGCAGCCCCTCAAAATGCCATAAATCATCCTACTTTAAAAACTCCTTGTCAAAAAACAGGAGAGTGTATGGATTGTGATAGTAAAGATAGGATTTGTAATAGTTGGTTAATAACTGAAAAATCATACCCCAGGGAAAGAATTATAATAATACTAATAAATAAGGAACTAGGACTATAGTTAAGAAAAAAATAATGGTATTGGGTTTAATCCAATACCATTATCCTTTTTCTTACAAACATGAAGGAGTTAATTATTATTGTAACTTAATATTAATCAATAGCTTTTTAGCTTAGATAAACAAACCCTTGATTTCAACGAATTCATCTAGACCAAACTTACCGCCTTCTCTACCAAAACCAGAATGCTTGAAGCCACCAAAGGGTGCTCTATGAAGTTGGTTACCATTGTTCATTACAAGAGTACCTGTTCTTAGTCTCTTGGCAACTTCATAAGCTTCTTCCCACTGGCCAAAGACTCCACCGGATAATCCATAAACAGTGTCATTTGCCATTTCTATAGCCTGATCCACATCATCATAGGGGATTACACATAGTACAGGACCAAAGATCTCATTCTGAGCGATCTCCATCTTATTGTCCACATCAGTAAAGACAGTAGGTCCAATGTAGTAACCATGAGATTCAGTTGGGACTTCACCTATCAATAGTTTAGCACCTTCTTGAATCCCTCTTTCTATATAGTATTTAACCTTGTCAAACTGCTTCTTATTTGCCACAGGTCCAATTAGTACTTCTGGATCACTAGGATCTCCAAACTTATATTCCTTGGTCATCTCAAGGATCATATCCTCAATTTTTTCTTTTTCATCCCTTGGAACAAACAATCTACTATAGGCACTACAAGATTGACCTGTATTGAAGTAAACCTTATCCAAAGTCTTCTTTAGTGCAATCTTGTAATCAGCACTCTTTAATATAATAGCAGGGGATTTACCACCTAATTCAAGAGATAGTCTCTTAAAATCATCTATAGCCAGTCTTGCAACATCAAGACCACCATCAGTGGAGCCAGTAAAGGTAATTAAGTTAACATCCTTGTGGGTTGCCAGTACATTACCAACTTCCTTTCCTCTACCTGAAACTAGGTTGAAGATTCCCTTTGGGAAACCTGCTTCATGGATAGCTTCTGCTAGTAGAAAAGCAACTAGAGGAGTTTTTTGACTGGGTTTTAGGACCATAGCATTTCCACCTAAGATGGAAGGGGATAGTTTTTTCATAATCTGTCCTAGGGGATAGTTCCATGGTGTTATTGCTCCTACTATTCCAATAGGCTCCCTTCTAACTATATACTCATCAAATTTCTCCTCAAATGGATAGTTATCAACCATAGCTAAATAGTCTCTAACATCCTTGATGTAGGGTAGAACATGCATAGACTTAGCAAACTTTATGCCACAACCAAGTTCCTTGGATATAATTTCTGCCATTTGATCAACTCTTTTTTCAAGTTGGGGGATAAGATTATTCAGCAATTGTTTTCTTTCTTCTATTGTGGAAAACTGCCAGGTTTTAAAGGCTTCCTTTGCTGCAGCCACAGCTCTATTTACGTCTTCTTCACCAGCTGCAGGGACACTGCCAAAGATTTCCTTGTTAGCAGGGTTCTCAACTTCTATCTTTTCCTTGGATATGGGGTCAACCCATTCTCCATTAATATATAGTTTATCAAAATTCATTTTCACAACCTCCTTAGACCATATATACCACTTAAGGGTATATTATTAACCATTTTTTAACTGGAATGTCATCATTATGTTACCAGTACTAATGAAAATATTGATACAATTTACTTATTACAAAAGGAGGCTTGCAAAATGATCAAAAAAAAGAGTAAAATCGCTTTAGTACTTGCAGTTTTAATGATTAGTTTATCACCTATTGCTTCACTGGCGGAAGTTCAGTTAGTAGAAGCACCAGATGAGGAGATGAATATAGTGCCAATTTCAGAACCTATTAAGCTTGAGGATGAAAAATCTTTTCAATATATCACTTTTAAGGGGATAATTGAAGAAGTAGATGACAGTGAGAATTTAAGGATTCTAGTTAGAAGAGAAGTAACGGAAGGTTTAGATGTGCTGTGGGCATATATAAATGAGGATGTTCTTTTATTAAATGACAAGACAAAGGATACTATGGATAAGACTAAGCTTGAAGTTGGAATGGAAGTTTCAGTGATATACCATAAGGACACAGTAATGGCTTTAAGCTATCCACCTCTATTAGGACCAGATGTAGTCCTTGTTCATGAGGAAGGAGCTAATGGATTTGTTTATGTTGAAAGGTTCGATGAAGAACTGGTTAGCTTTGACAATTTTCTAAAGCTAATCCTAGAAGATGAAACAATAATTCTAGATAGAAAGGGTAATAACTACCTAGGGGATCTAGAAAATAAGGACTTAGTAGTATTCTATGATGTTTCAACTAAAAGTATACCTGCGCAAACAAGGCCAGAAAAAATCTATGTACTAGAGGATGAACAATTAGACTATAGGGAAGTTAAGCTTAGTGAAGATATGATTATTGAAAGAAATAATATCAAACTGATTCCACTTAGATATGTAGCTGAAGAGCTAGGTTTTAAAGTAACATGGCATGAAGAAAAAAGAGGTGTGGAGTTACTAAATGGAATACACTGGACCTACTTGACAATTGGCGAGAACAATTATAGCTACGCTAGAATGTTGATTAAGTTAGAGATGGAACCAATTATTGTAAACAGCAGGACTTTTGTACCCTTATCATTTGCAGAAGAAGTTTTAAAAGCAGATTTAGAGATGGATGAAGATGGAAGTATATTAATATTTAAATAGAAATAGGGAGTACCATAAATGGTGCTCCCTAAATTCTTATACCAGCAATTGTAAAAACTTAAGCTCTAAAGGTTATCTCTTATCTTTTTTACCCTTAAGGGTTAACCCAGCAACTAGAGACATTAGTCCATATAGTAGTAGTGATGGACTAGAACCAGTTCTTGGTAATGTTGCTTGAGGAATTGGATCTTCTTCAATTTCTATCTCCTCTTCAACTTCCATTATCTCTTCTTCAATTACCTCTTCCTCCTCAACAACTGGAGGTGTTTCAGGTATAACTTCTTCTTCGATTATTTCAACTTCTTCTTCAACCTCATTTATAACTGGAGGTGGGAAGAAGAATATTGGGGGTGGGTTATTTATTATTGTATATACCCTAGTATTTGTTACTGTTACAAGGAATATATCATCTGTTTCATTTTCCTCTGAAATTTCAATATTTCCATTATTAGTTATTGATGTTTGATATAGGCTGGATAGTACCTCTCTTACTTGATATTGTCCTTCACTTAATCCATTAAATTCAACAATACCTTCTGAATTGGTAGCAAGAGGACCTCTAATTCTAACTCCATCTTCCCAAAGTTCCATTTGGAATCCAGATAATGATGGATTAGAGTTTTGAGAGTCACTAACGGCCTTTTGAACTCTTATGGTTCCAGTCCAAGGATCATCCTCAGTTTTCCAGGTATTGGTAACATCAATCTCAAATACATCATAAGTTTCGTTTTCTTCTGTTACTATAACTATACCTTCATTTTCATAAGTTACTGTCCATAAGCTAGCAGCTTCCCCTAGTATTTCTTTAACTTCATAGGTTCCTGGTGCTAAATTTGGAAACTCAACTACACCAAACTCATCAGTTGATAATGGGCCAGCTATCTTAACATCATCTTTCCATATTTCAAAAGCAAAGCCTTCCAAATCAGATTCCACTTCTAGTAAAGACATCTCATTTAAAGGTGGATCTTCGGGTTCTCCAACTACATCCTTAATTATTCTAATGGTTCCAGTCCAAGGATCATCCTCTGTTTTCCAGGTATTGGTAACATCAATCTCAAATACATCGTCTGACTCATTTTCTTGTGTTACTATAACCATACCTTCATTTTCATAAGTTACAGTCCATAGCATAGAAGCTTCTCCAAGAATTTCTTTAACCTCATAGGTTCCTGGTGCTAAATCAGGAAATTCAACTTCACCGAACTCATCAGTCATAAGTGGACCAGCTATTTTAACATCATCCTGCCAGATTTCAAATTCAAAACCTTCAAGATCAATTTCATTTTCTGGAATACCTACTATATCTTTGATTACTCTAATGGTTCCAGTCCATGGATCATCTTCAGTTTTCCAAGTGTTAGTAACAGTAATATCAAATATATCATTTGTATCATTTTCTGGGCCAATGGTTATGTTGCCATTATTTTCAATTGATACACTGAAGAATTCAGACCATTCACCTAGGATCTCCTTAATTGTATAATCACCAGCAGTTAAATTTCCAAATTCAACGATACCATCATTGTTAGTAGGTGTAGGACCAAATAACTTAACTTCATCTTGCCATAACTCCATGTTAAATCCTGCTAAAGGTGAAATTACTACTAAATTTACTTCATTTTCTGAAGGACCATCAATAACAGGAACACCAACAAGCTCTTTCTGAACCCTTATTGTACCCTTCCAGATTTTTTCATTATGAACAGTTACAGTATAGGTTGTCTTATCATCGTTTTGGTCTAAAACAACTACACCGTTATTTTGAATAGTTACATCCCATTCATCTGACTCTTCTCCAAGGTTTTCCTTGATCAAGTATGATCCTTCAGATAAATTCGAGAATACTACTTTACCATTTGAATCTGTGATTTTGCTTTCAACTAGAACACCATCTTGCCATAGTTCAATGGTAAATCCAGCTAAATCTGGAGTATCATCCATCCAATCATCCACAGATTTAGTAACTTCTATATTACCTAACCAAGGCTGAATGATAGTTCCTAAGTTAAAAGAATAGTGTGAAATAGTTGGTACATTACCACCATTGTTAAGTGGTGCCCTTAAGTCTTCACCAGTTGCTCCAAGTCCTGAGTAAAGTCTGTACTTATTACCACCCTTTACTGATATCTGTGATAGGGTGATATTGTTTGTCTCAAAGCTTAAATACTTACCATCTTCAGATACTGTAAACTCAACCCAATATTCCGTAGGGGTATTACTTAGTGTTAGGTCCTGATTGAAGTAGAAGATAGAATCAGTTGCCCCATTCACCTTATAATCCATACCGTTATCATTCCCTACAATATCCACAAATGTAAAGCCAGAGAAAAACATACTAATAATCAGTAGGATTACAAGTGCTACACTTTTTCCTCTCATTTTATTAAAGATCTACAAAAAAACAGAAATCGGCTGCCAATTTTCATAGCAGCCGAACTATCATAGCCCATAGGCTTTAGACTTCTAGCTTTGTGTAGCTATCTTTCAATAGCTTTACCCTTGTATGAAATAAAAAAGCTGCCATGATCAATCACAGCAGCTGAACCATCCTAGTCATAAGACCGTAGACTTCATGCTTTGCGCCCCTAAATTTCTCTAGGTTTGCCCTTAATGATATACACTATCACTATTATAAGTATATGATACCATAGTTCTTATCTATTTAAACTATTAAAGAATTAAATATTCGTAACAAATTCAAGACATATTAAATTTTTAAGTGGTTAATTTTTACATTAAGGGTATATAAAACATGTAGTAAAAAATAAAAGGGGGATGTATATATGTATATTAAGAACAAAAAGTTTTTAAGTGTATTTCTAACCTTGGTACTTTTCCTTGGTATGACCATATTACCAGGTCAAGCTGCCTTTGCAGAAGAAGAGACCATGAAACTTACAGTTGTACATGTAAATGACGTTCATGGTAGAGTTGAGGAAGATACCAGAGAAGGTGCTTTGGGATTTTCTAAGTTAATGACCAAGGTTAATATGCTTAGAGAAGAAAATCCGAATCTACTTTTCTTAAATGCAGGAGATGTATTCCACGGTACTACAATTATTAACGTGACACAAGGTGAAACAATGGTTGAATTGATGAATATTATGGGATTTGATGCAATGGTTCCCGGTAATCACGATTTTAACTATGGATATGAAAGACTTATGGAATTAAAAGGATTGGCAGAATTTCCTATACTAGGATCAAATATTGTTTGGGAAGAAGATGGCACATCAGACTTTGAACCTTACGTAGTTTATGAAATGGAAAATGGATTAAAAGTTGGGATATTTGGTTTAGGTACAGATGAAACCAAGTACAAGTCTCATCCAAAGAATACTGAAGGAATTGAATTTACAGATGTAGTAGAAGTAGGAAAAGAGATGGTTGCAGAACTAGAAGCATTGGAAGTAGATTTTGTTATTGCCCTAGTTCACTTAGGAATTGATGCATCCTCAGTTAACACAGCTAAGTTAGTTGCAGAAGAAGTTCCAGGAATTGATTTAATTGTTGATGGACATAGCCATCACGAATTGACAGAAGGTGAGTTAATCAATGATGTATTGATAGTTCAAGCTGGATCATATACTAAGAACATTGGTATAGTTGATATTGAATTTGATGCAGAAGGATTTACTGCAGCAGCAAGACTAATGCCTTATGAAGAAGCTAAGGATCTTGAAGTCAACGAAGAAATCGATGAAGTAATTGCAGAGATAAAAGTAATTAATGACCCAATAGTTTCTCAAGTTATTGGAAAGACTGAAGTAGATTTAGATGGTCTTAGAGAGCATGTAAGAGCTGGAGAAACAAATCTTGGTAATCTAATCACCGATGCAATGAGATTATCAACTGGAGCGGATTTTGCCCTTACCAATGGTGGTGGAATTAGAGAGTCAATTCCAGCTGGTGATATTACAGTTAATCACGTATTGACTTCGTTCCCATTTACAAACACCCTAGCTGTGATTGAAGTAACTGGTCAGGAAGTTTGGGATGCTATAGAGCATGGAGTTAAGGACTATCCAGCAGCAGCAGGTCAATTTCCTCATGTTAGCGGATTAACTTATGAATTTGATGCTAATTTGGAACCATTAAGTAGAGTAACAAAGATTATGATTGGTGGAGAAGAAATAGATCTTACTAAGACTTATACAATGGTTACTAATGATTTTATGGCCAGTGGTGGAGATGGGTACACCATGTTTGGTGGGAAACCATTTGTAGGTGAAGGTGGATTATTATCTGATGTTCTTATAGAGCATATAACTGAATTAGAGACTTTAGCTCCAGAAAAAGAAGGAAGAATAACAGCAGTAGAAGTAAAGAAAGATATTGAATATGTTGTAGTTAAGGGAGATAACCTATATAGAATTGGATTAAAGCACAACACAACCTGGCAGTTTTTAGCTGAGTACAATGAGCTTAGTAATCCACATCTAATATTCCCTAATCAGATTATTCATATACCACAATAGTTGTAAGTAAGTAAAGAAAGAAATAGATTAAAACAGCGGCCATGGTTGGCCGCTTGTTTTTTAGCTTTGATAAAATTAAGTTTCTAATCCGTAAACAATTGGGTCCAGTAATAGTATTGATCAAAATATACACCAATACCTATTCTGTTAAACTCAGGTCTTAAGATATTCTCCTTGTGTCCCTGGGAATTCATCCAAGCCTCTACTACCTTTTCTGGTGTCTCCTGTCCGTAGGCTATATTTTCACCAGCTGCTCTATAAGAAATGCCAAAGCTTTTCATCATATCAAAAGGGCTTCCGTAGTTTGGTGAAGTGTGGGAAAAATAATCAAAAACAGCCATATCCTTGGATTTTTCCATAGCAATATCTGATAATTCATTCCATAAACCTAATTTGTGCAATCCAGCTTTTTCTCTTTCTATGTTTACTAGATTTAATACCCTTAACTGGTACTGACTTATATAATCAAGTTGGGGTGGTACTCTCTTAGTGCTATCCATGATTCTAAGAATTACCGTTGCAGCCTCAGCTCTGGTTAATTGTCTATCCCCTTCAAAACTCTTGTTGGGGTACCCAGTTAAGATACCTTCAGAGAAAGCATGCAGGACTGATTCCTTTACATCAACTGCTCCAATATATGATACATCTGATAGCAGGGGCTCATATATTGATAGATCCTCTTCAGGGGCATTATTTTTATAGCTTAAAACCTTAGAAATTATTCTGGCCATATCATATCTAGAAATCTTCTCATCCAGGTTTGTACTGTTGTATGAGCAGATGATTTCTAGCTCTAATCCCTTGTCCACGTAACCACTAGCCCAATGGGAAGATGTTTTAGGCATATTTGAATAACCTAAAATGGAAAGTACCGACTTTATAAACTCTCCTCTGGACATTTTTTCATCCGGTCTAAAGGTTCCGTCTGTATAACCATCAAAGATTCCATTTTCTCTTATATAATTTACACTTTCATAAGACCAATGTGAGCTATTAACATCAACAAATCCCATTGCAAGGGATTGAATAGGTGTAAGTAGCAATAAAAGAGAAAGTGTTATAAGAATTACTCTTTTCATTAAATCAACTCCTAAAAGAATTATATCACTAAACATATTAATATCAATCAATGAAATATAATTGTAATTTAAATGAAACAATAGACATTTCTAAGTAGATGTAATGAAAATTATATTTGCATTGAAATCTTGTAATCAAGACGTTTTAGGAGAAAAATTTCGTATATTAATTGTAACTCCATTGTAACCCTACTGTAACTTTACTGAATAATTCTATGGGTATAATTATGTCAAGGAGGTTTATGCTATGAAAAGATCTAAAATTATAATTCTAGTATTGGTATTTATTTTAACTCTAAGCTCTGTTGTTTATGGGGATATAAGTGAAAAGTTATCAGGTCACTGGGCAGATAAAGATATTAACAGAACATTCATGGCCTACTACTTCCCATATTTAACAAAGAATAACTTTAGAGATTTTAGCCCCAATGAAGGAATAGAAAATCAAAATTTCACCTTATCTACAATATCATTATTTAACAAACACTATTTTGAAGTAGACGGGCTGGATAATCTAGGAATAATAAAAAGAAGCGAAATGCTGAATATAGTAGGCTCAAGACTGGAATCAATTGGAATTATGGGCAGTTTGGAATATCCCCTTAATTTTAAGGATGTAAATGATTTAAACGAAGAACAAGTAAGGTATTTGAAACTCTTGAATGAAAAAGGTGTAATAATTGGTGAAGGAAACAGTATTTTCAATCCAAATAGGAATTTAACTCAAGCTGAAGCAGTGATAGTACTCCAGAGGTTGGATAAGATACTAAAGGAAGAAAATGATATATCTTTTAAAATCTTAAGTATAGTCCAAGCTTATAATGGGCAGGAAGAAATGATAACCAAAGTTGAAGATGAGATTGTAAAGATTACCATTACTAAGGAGTTTCCAACTCCAGGCTATACTTTAACAGTTGATAAAATTCAAAGAGAAAGCGATGTTTACAGGATATTCTTTACAATTACTCCACCAGATCCAGATTTAATGCAAGCTCAGGTTATAACCTACAAGACCATAACATTAGAAATTGAAAAGAGTGTGTTAGGGGAAGAACCATATAATTTCGTAGTGGATGGATTTAGAGAATAGAAGAAACATATTAAAGGTGTGGAGAGTGATTAATTTCTTTCCACACCTTCATCTATTTTCATATGTTTTCAAGCTTGTATACTTAAATTAACTGATATGTAATTCCGATAATAAAGAAATTGATCAGAGTCCCAGCACCAATCTTCTCAGGGTATCCATGACATCTTCATATGATATCTCATGTGCGTACCGATAATCTTTTTTGTACTTATTCCATCTTGAACTCAGTGTTTTGCTTTCACTGAGTTCATCTAAGCGGCTTTTGAGATTAGTAAATATATGAGTTGTTTCTCTATGTGTGGCTGTTGATATTAGTGCTTGTAAAAATATGGAATATTCAAAAGGCTGAGTTTTCACCAGGGTATAGACATCATAGAAATCTCTGGCACGTGTATTCAGTTCACCTCTTCTCAAAATTGTTTCAACTTTTTCTGCCAAGATTGTTTCAATATTATAAGCCCAAATACTCACGCTGCCTTCTTTAAAAATCATTTTATACAAATAGAGTGCTTCCTTAGGAGTGATGACATCACCTGTTGAGATATCAATCTGCAAAGGAGTGATGATCGTATCAAATTCAGCAATGATGCTTACTCGATATCCACCATAGACATCTTCATCCCTAATGGAATTAATGCCCGAAAATGAGAATGACACATCATCATCAATAAATACATTGCATATGTCTTTGATCGCTTGGGTCACTGATTCATCATTAATAGAATAATTCTTAATCGTAGCATCCATATCCATTGTTGATCGGTTATCTATGCCAACAAGCGCTGCTATTAGTAGCCCTCCTTTCAAGATGAATTTATCATGATACTTTGACTTTGAAAGCCTTTCCAGGAACCGCTCAAACATATAGTTTTGCAGTACGACTTGGGGAGACATATCTTTCTTTCTGGCCAAATTTCTTATATTTGCCTTTAAGCTCATGGATTCTCTACTCATATTAGCACCTCCAGATATCTTTTCAGTACTGATTCAACTTTTAGTTTTTTAGCGTAATCCATAAGAATCAAGTTATCCATAGATTTCAACTTCACAAAACGATTTAAGGCATCATTAAGGATCTGAATATCAATACGGTTTCTACTTCTAATTAAATCACAGAGAGTCCTTTCCACATTGTAAATCCTTATTGGATTGCCATGGGAGCTCTTAATCATTTCAACACCAAGTTCGTGCAGCTCCTTTTTGATGTAATATATTTTGAATCGATTTGCAACTGATCCAACCACTTTGTAACCACTAGGAACTGAGGCAGAATACTCGAAAGGTGTTCTGTCAGAAAGTCCGTGAAAGTAGAGCGCTGTCTCATGAGAATAAATCAATTTTGGATATTTTGTTTGCATTGAAAACAGCTCATCTTCTATGGAATCAATTGAAACATAAATACCACGTTCAACTCTTTCAAGTTTTCCTTCGGATACCATCATTTGGAGATAGATTCTAGGAATGTCATATAAATCCAGATCGGAACTTAAAACTGTGCCATGTTGCTTTCGAATTAGTTTTTCAAGTTTTTCTAAATGTTTCATCATCATCACCTTACTTTACAAATATACTTATATTATAAGCGATTTAAGTATATTTGTAAACAAATTTATGAAGTTACAGCACAACTATAGATAATCACTTATTTGTGCTAGTTTAACGGATATTAAGAAATGTTGAGATATATTATAACTTGCGCCTGTGAATAGTAATTGTTAAAGAAGTATGAGTTAGAAAATAGTACATACCCAGAAAATTGAGTTTGTTCGATTCGCAACTTATAGAAGAGTGAGATTCCTGGACCTTAGTCTTGTGCCTGCTAAGGTAACAAGGTCTTATTTAGGACTCCACAGGCTTAAAATTGGGTAGTTCCAGTACCCTAATAACATATAGTGATGAATCTATCCTTAAGCCTTGTGCTTTAATGTTCTTAGCTGCATTTTCATCTCTTTGATTAAATGCAAAACAAGAAGGATACTCCCATGTCCTGATATTTAGCTACTTTGTATTTTGGTTAATATAGCCACAGTTTGAACAAAGCTTTCTTGTATCAAGAAGATTTATATTTAAGCATATTAAGAAATCTGCCCCAAGATGCATCAGCTATAGATTTGGATAAGCGTCTGTTTTTAATCATGTTTTTAGGTTTCAATCCTTCTACAAGAATAGTTTGGTTTTCAGCTACTATTGTAGTGGATAGTTTATGGAGGAAATCCTTTCTAGCATTTGCGATTCTTTCGTGAAGAAGTGCTACTTGAAGTTTAGCTTATTTAAGTAAAGGAAGAGTCATAGAATAATAACTGTAGTCAAGGGATCCATCAATTTTAACTAATGCTAAAAATGATTGTATATGAATCTGTTACAAACAATGTTTTTGCTAATTAAATCGAATAAGTGTTTCGTAACAAGACCTATTAATTCAGCTCCTGTTTACAGAGGGAGGAGTATTTTTACTAAGAGGCTTTGATAAATCAAAGAGAAAAGACTAGAAGAGGACGAAAGAAAGTTGGTGTGAGTTTAATTTGTAGAAAGCTTGGTTTTAGAGCCATAGGAAGTCAAAACCCCTAAATCTTATGATTTAGAGGTTCTTGTTTTTATTTATCGTTTATCTTTGCAAAACCACGGGTTTGTAGGAACCATCTCAAATCAGCCTTGGTCTCTCCCAATTCCTCATCAGGGAAACTGAAGCAGGCTGCGCTTCCTTTTTTGAAACGTAGGAAGGTTCCGGAAACCTCCTGGCTCCACAATGAAAGGTAAGGCTGCTGTCCAACAACTATTGCAGCATTGCCAGGTTCAATCTCCTTGAGAAGCTCTCTAAGTCTACTGACACCACTTCCTGTGGCAAGGAAGTCCAGATATATTGGTTCATCCAATCCTAATTCCTCTGCTAACATTTCAGCTGTTTCCTTAGCCCTAAGGACAGGACTTGAATAGATTTTAAAGTCCCCATAGTTACTAATCATTGTTTTGAATCCAGAAACACTTTTCTTCAATAGGATTTTACCACGATTGGAAAGTGATCTCAAATCATCATCTTCTGCAGACTCCTTTTCCTCCGCAAGCCCATGTCTATAAAGTATAAGATATTTACTCACATTTAATTCCCCCTTTTCAAATAATGTACTCATTTCTCATTTTACCCAATTTCCTGAAAAAAATCCAATAAATTGCTTCTTTAGAAATTTATTGGGATAGGAGCCCAATAAGATAACTTAATCAAGACCCATTCCAAATTTACTAAATTAAAATATCATGGTGGGGTGAACAAAATATTATAATCAGTTTAATAGTAGCTAGTCCTTGAAGAAATCCTGAAAATATAGAGAGAAGGGAATTATTTTAGGGTATTTATAAGTAGTAGGCTATTAAGAAGTAACTCAATTCTATATTGAAAGTATTAAAGAACATTACAATAATATGAAAGAGGTGGTCTTATGAGGCAGTTACTAACTGGTAATCAGGCAATTGCAAGGGGATTCTATGAAGGGGGAGGTCATTTAGCTGCCAGTTATCCTGGTTCTCCAACTGTGGAGATACTGGATAGTTTAAAGGAGTATGATGAGATCTACTCAGAGTTTTCCGTCAATGAAAAGGTGGCTCTGGAAGTTGCAATGGGAGCATCTTTCTATGGAGCAAGGGCTATGGCTAGCATGAAGCATGTTGGAGTTAATATAGCAGCAGATCCTTTGATGACCTTTACACAAACAGAAATTAACGGAGCCTTCCTTCTGGTTTCAGGAGATGACCCTGGAATGGCCAGTTCTCAAAATGAACAGGACAACAGGATATTTGGTAAGTTTGCCAACATGGCAGTAATATATCCAGGAAATTCTCAGGAAGCAAAGGACTACGTGAAAATAGCCATGGAAATATCAGAACTTATTCAAATCCCAATATTAATTGATATAACTTCAAGAGTATGCCACAGCAGAAGTATAGTTGAGATAATGGATAGAAAGGATGTAAAACCAAAGGGGTTTTCACCAGATAGGGAAAAGTATACCATGCTTCCACCCCATACCTTTAAGGCTCAGCACTTTATGAAGGATAGATTAAGTAAGTTAAGTGAAGTGGCTTATGAAATGCCCTTAAATCAACTGGAGGAAGTTGAGGGATCAGATACACTGATTATAACATCAGGACTTATGTATTATAACCTCAAGGAGTTAAACCTTGATGTATCCATATATAAGCTGGGTCTTGTGTATCCTTTATCAGAAAGAAGGATGCAGGAGTTAGCAGCAAAGTACAAGAATATCATAGTACTTGAAGAAATGATGCCCTTTATTGAAGAAGAGTTAAAGTTAATGGGGATTTCCTCCAAGGGCAAGGAATATTTTAGCTTTACAGGGGAGTTACATATTGAGGATATTAGAAATGGACTTATTAAAGCTGGAGTGATACAAGGAGAAGAGAAAATATATGAGGTGACTGATACTGTAAAGAGACCACCTATGTTTTGTTCAGGTTGTCCTCACAGGCCTGTATTTGATGTTTTAAAGAAGTTAAAGGTAAGAGTCATCGGAGATATAGGCTGTTACTCAATATCGGCTCTAGAGCAGTGGGATGTGTCTCAGATTATGATCAGTATGGGGGCCACAGTTGGAATGACCAAGGGAATGAATAAAGTAATGAGAAGATTCCAGGATGATCAACCCTTAGTATCAGTAATAGGGGATGGAACCTTCTTCCACTCAGGTATGACAGGTTTTGTAAATCTTCTTCATCAGCTGGATGAAGAGGATAATATGACCTTTATCATTCTGGAGAATTCAACCACAGCCATGACTGGTGGTCAGGCCAATGCATCCTCAGGTAATTACAACAAAAATGATGATATGAAGGTAGATATTAAAGCAATGCTATCTTCCATAGGATTTGATAATGTTAGAGAAGTGGATCAATTTGATTATAAGGAAGCAAAGAGTGTAATAGGAGAAGAGGTAAAGAAGAAGGGAATCTCTATAATAATTGCAACCAGACCCTGTGCCTTAAGATTCAAGATCAAGGAGAAGAACTTCTATGTTGATCCCAAGGTATGCATAGGATGTAGAACTTGTGTCAAGACCAATTGTCCACCTATAAGGATGAAAAAGTATCAGGGAATAGATAAGTTGAAATCCTTTATTGATCCTGATATGTGTGTTGGTTGTTCCGTTTGCGCTCAGGTTTGTCCTGTGGGAGCTATAAAAAGAGCTTTTTAGGGGGGATTATTGATGGTTAATATATTGGTTGCTGGAGTTGGAGGACAAGGTTTGGTCCTAGCCACTAAGATCATAGCTGAAGCAGGAATGAAGGCAGGATTTGATGTAAAAACCAACGATGTGGTAGGCCTATCCCAAAGGGGAGGTATGGTTTGGGGTAGTGTTAGAATTGATAAAAAGGTTAATTCTCCCAATATACCTGTGGGAGAGGGAGATATAATCCTTGGGATGGAGCCCCTGGAGAGTCTTAGATGGAGCTATTTACTTAAGGATGGAGGTAGAATTATTATCAACACTAGAAAAACCTATCCCAGTTCAGTAATACTTGAGAAGGATATTTATCCTGAAGATGAGATAAAAGCATTGGAGGATGGGTATAAGGCTACCCTTGTGGATGCAGTTAAACTAGCCAAAGAAGCGGGAAATATTAAGGTTGCAAATACCATTATGATAGGAATTCTAGCAAAATACTTGGATATTAAAAGTGGTATATGGGAGGATGTACTAAAGGAAAATGTACCTAAGAAGGCAATAGAAGACAATATAGTAGCCTTCTACAAGGGGTATGAGTATAGCTAGATTGCAACTAATGTTTATTTATAATTGAAAAGTTAATCTTTATTTCTTAGTATAATCTGATATAATAGATTCTAAAATAATATGAGAGGGAGGGAGAATTATGAGCCAATTGTTGGAAAAGGGTGAAAAACTTAAAGGAGCAAAATTGAGTCTTGGAATAGCATCTACTAAGGAAAAGAACCAAGCTCTTAGCTTAGTTGCAAAGTCCATTAAGGACCACCAGGAAGATATCCTTATAGCAAATATTAAGGATATTGAAAATGCAAGAAAATCAGGCATGAAGGAGGGTCTGGTTGATAGGCTACTTTTGACTGAAGAAAGAATAGATGGAATTATTGAAGGAATAGAAACGGTGATTAAGCTTCCCGACCCTATATGGAAGTCTGATAAGGTATGGACCCTGGAAAATGGATTAACCATATCTAAGATGAGTGTGCCCTTGGGAGTAATGGGAATAATATATGAATCAAGACCAAACGTTACAGTTGATGCCTTTGCCCTGGCTTTAAAATCAGGGAATGGAATACTCTTAAGGGGTAGTTCCACGGCAATCTACTCAAACATAGCTCTTGTGGATGCCATTAAGAAAGGCTTAAATAAAAGCTCCATAACCCCTGAATGTATCCAGTTCATTGACGATACGGATAGATCACTGGTCCTTGAGATGCTAAGGGCAAATGAGTATTTGGACTTAATTATTCCAAGAGGTGGTGGAGATTTAATAAACTTCGTAGTAAAGAATGCTACAGTTCCTACCCTTCAAACGGGAGAAGGAAATTGTCATGTTTTCATAGATGAAAGTGCTAACCTAGATAATGGAGTAAAAATTCTAGTGAACGCAAAGACCCAGAGAGTTGGAGTTTGTAATGCCTGTGAAACCCTACTGGTTCATGAGAAGGTTAAGGAGTCCTTCTTACCATTGGCATATCAGGCCTTAAAGAACAAGGTTGAACTTAGAGCAGATGAAGAGACAAGAAGTATAATTCCAGCAAAAGTTGCAACTGAAGAAGACTATGCAACGGAATTTTTGGATTTTATTCTGGCAATCAAGGTTGTAAAGGATGTTGATGAGGCAATTGAACATATTAACAAGTATGGGACCATGCACTCAGAATCAATCATCACTGAAAATCTCAACAACGCCTTGAAATTTCAAAGACAGGTGGATGCAGCAACAGTCTATGTAAATGCTTCAACCAGATTTACAGATGGTTCAGAATTTGGATTTGGTGCAGAAATGGGAATTTCCACACAAAAAACCCATGCGAGAGGTCCTGTTGGCCTTGAGCAATTAGTTACTCATAAATACCTTGTAATGGGCCAAGGACAAGTTAGAAAGTAGGGATGATAAAGATGTATGATACCATGATAAAAAACAGCAGTAAGATAATGATAAAAATTGGTAGTTCAACCATAACCAGTGAAGATGGATCCATAGATAAGGACTTTCTTGATAATTTCGCCATGAGTGTAAAATATCTTATGGATCATGGTAAGAAGGTAATAGTAGTTTCTTCTGGTGCAAGGATAGCAGGAGTTTCAACCATTGGCAAGTGGTCTAGAAAAGAGGATATTCATTACAAGCAGGCCCTTTGTGCCATAGGTCAAGTGGAGTTAATGGATTCCTACAGAAGAATCTTTAACAAATATGATCTTCATATAGCACAAATACTTCTAACAAAGGATGACTTCGATTCAAAATCAAGAACCTTAAATATTAGAAATACTCTTTTTACACTGCTAGATGAAGGGGTAGTACCAATAATAAATGAGAATGATACAGTAAGTGTAGATGAGATAAAGATAGGAGATAATGACATGCTTGCCGCTCATTCAACAGTGGTATGGGGTGGGGATCTTCTGATTCTATTAAGCGATATAGAAGGGATATATGATAAGAATCCCAATGAAAACTCTGATGCTCATATGATTAATGTTGTTGATGATGTGGAGGAATTGGAGAAGAAAATTTCTATTGGTAAGACATCCAGTTTTGGAACTGGTGGTATAGCAACCAAGATTAAGGCTGCTAAAATGGTCAACAAATATGGAATACCAATGATTGTAGCCCATGGTAAGACAAAGGACATTATAAAGGAAATAGCTGAAGGTAGCAAGAAGGGAACAAGATTTATTCCCAAAGAAAAATAGATGTAAGTGACAAAAGGAGCACCATCATGATGAAGTTCTCTACAATTAAAAAACAGGCTCAGGATATATTTTCATTTGGCTTAGGGGCTAGAATTCTGAACTTTTTTAAAGGCATACTACTTGCCTACTTTATAGGAGCTAACTTTAGAACTGACACATACTTGGTGGCACTTTCAGCATCAGTCTTCCTAGCTGGTATTCTTGCAGAAGGACTTATAGTATCTCTGGTACCACTGTACCAACAAATAGATAGAAGAGATGGGGTAAAGGGAAGATTTCTCTTTACCAATAATTTACTCAGCTACTGGACCATTCTTGGATTAATGCTTATATTTATATCCTATTTAATTGCTCCTTTAATCATTAAGATATTTGGCCCAGGATTTAATGGAGAAGAGTATAGGATGGCCTTGAGATTATATAGATGGGGCATACCGGTTATTTTAGTTCATATATATCGGGCGATATTTGGTGGATATCTACAAAGTCAGCATAAGTTCAGAGCTGGAGCCAAGGGTGGAGTTGTAAACTCCATTATTTTTATTATCTACCTTATTCTCTTTTCAGATGCTTTTGGTCTGGAAGGTCTTATGGTAGCAGGGATTATAGCCGTGGGAGCCCAGGCATTTATCCTAGCCCAGCCAGTTTTTAGTCTTCAAGGGTATAGATATAAACCCCACTTTATTCCAAATGACAGATTGATCCTTAGGCTGAATACCTTCTTACTACCAGTAATGATAGGAGTTGGAATAAACAGTTTAAATGGAGCAGTGGATAATGCCATTGGATCAGCTCTAATAGAAGGTACTGTTACTGAACTAAACTATGCAGATGGAATCATTGAATTATTTGTAGGTCTTTTTATCATGAGTATAATTACTGCAATTTTTCCCATAATATCAGAAAAGGAAAAATTTGAAGGTCAAGATGCCCTAAAAGATGCCCTAAGGTATTCCTTAAGGATTGTTACCCTAATATCTGTCCCAGCCATAGTTTTACTTACTGTTATGGGGGAACCAATAGTAAGGATATTCTATGAAAGAGGACAATTTGGGATTGATGCCACACTGGCAACTGCAAATCTACTTGGATACTACGGGGTTGGAATATTTGGGATGGGTTTGATCCTTCTTATTAATAGAATGTATTACGCTTTAGAGAATACTATTACTCCACTAATTGTAAGTGGCATAGCACTGATTCTAAATATTGTACTTGATTTAATCCTCATTAGGTTCATAGGACCAGGGGGAATTGCCTTGGGAACAAGTATCGGGGTCACAATATCTGCAATTTATGGCTTGTATAAATTAAATCAGAAATTGCAGTTTATAGACTGGAAGGATATAGCCCTAAGAACCATACGATTTATATTTGCAGGGTATGTAATGGGACTTGTAATGTTAGTTTTAAAGAATCACTACATGGGAATGGTTGGAACTAGTCTAATGTATAATATATTTCTAGTAGTAGGATCACTGGTAGCTGGATTATTTACATTTTATTCAGTGGTCTTTATCGCAAGAGCATAGTAAAGAAAAAACCATTGTATTGTTCTTAAAAGAAGGGTATAATGGTTTTTAATATTTTAGAAGGGAGGTCTTTGGATGAAGAGTCCATATTTAGCAAAAAAATACTGGAATTTCTCAAAAAGTGAGTTGGCAGATAGTACTGACAATGTACATTCCATGGACGATCTAATTAACATGACAATTGGGGATCCAGATGTTACAACAGATGAGAGAATTATTAAGGGAGCATTTGAAGATACTCTAAAGGGGAGTACCCATTATACAGAATCAGTAGGGATGAGAAAACTAAGGCAAAGAATAGCGGATCTTTATTTGGAAGATTTTTCATATAGTACTAGCCTGGATGAAGTTATGGTAACAACAAGCGCTTCCCATGGGATGTGGCTTGTAATGAAAGGAATTCTAGATCCAGGGGATGAAGTCATTATACCAAGTCCCTACTTTAGTCCCTACAAGGATCAAGTGGAAATGATGGAAGGTATACCTGTATTTGTTCCCATGTATGAGGATGAGAACTATCAATTGAGCATTGATAGATTGGAAAGCAAGATCACAAATAGAACAAAGGCAATTATAGTTAACACGCCCAACAATCCAATTGGAAGCTGCTTAAACAAGGAAAGTCTTGAGAATATTGGATGTATCGCAAAGAAATATGATCTCTTGATTATTGCAGATGATATTTATACAATATATAGTTTTAAAGAGCCATTTATTCCCATAACATCCCTGGAGGGGATGAAGGAGAGGACCATAACCATTGGTAGCTTTTCTAAGAACTTTGCCATGACAGGTTGGAGGCTGGGATATATTCTAGCACCAGATTATGTAATTGAAGTCTTGAAAGGAATAAATGAGAGTAATGTATACTCTGCACCATCAGTATCTCAGGTGGCTGGGATACATGCAATAGATTTAAGGCATGAAGTATATAGGGACTTGTTTAACATGTATAAGGAAAGAGTATACTATGCATATGATAGATTAAAAAAGCTCAAGGGTATTGAGATTCTTGAACCAAGGGGTACCTTCTACCTGTTTCCAAATATAAAGGGAACTAAGCTTACATCCAAGGAAATAAGCATATTGTTTCTTGAAGAGGCTCATGTTGCAGTGGTTCCTGGGACGGCCTTTGGTGAAGAAGGAGAAGGTTATATTAGGTTAGCTGCAACACTAAGTTTAGAAGATATGAAAGAAGCCTTTGATAGATTAGAAAAGTTAGATATATTCAAGTAGGGAGAGATGAGTTTGGCTAAGGTTGTTTTAGTTGGAGTTCCTGGAATGAATGATGAAGAAATAGAAAAGATAGAAAAGTATATAAAGGAAGAAGTTGAAGATATAGACTTTGTATTCCTAGGTAAGGGTGTTTTGCCAAAAGATGAGTTAATAGAAAAGTGCAAGGATGTAGATGTATTAGTTACCTGGAATCAGCAGATGGACATGGAGGTCTATAAAGCCCTTAGCTTAAAGGCCTTTTGTGCAGCCAGCACAGGCTTTAATGCTGCAGATATAGAGTCTGCTACAAAATGTGGAGTTATGGTTACCAATGCCAAGGATTATTGTGTGGATGAGGTATCATCCCATGCACTAATGCTCATTTTAACCTTTGCAAGAAAGTTAAATCTTGCTGTGGAAAATGTGAAGAATGGTAAATGGAATATTGAGGGGATGGGAAGAATAAGTAGATTTTCAGATTCAACAGTTGGCTTATTTGCCTTTGGATCCATAGCAAGGGGTGTGGCCAAGAAACTTTCTGGTTTTGGTCTTAAGATGATCTCCTATGATCCTTATGTTGATGAAGATGTAATGAGAGAATATGGGGTAAAAAAGGTTGATTTTGACACCCTTCTTAAAAGTTCAGATTACATTTCTATTCATGCACCACTTACCAAAGAGACCTACAAGATATTTTCTAAAGAAAAACTAAGCCAAGTTAAAGAAGGAGCATATATTATTAACACAGCAAGGGGTCAAATCATTGATCAGGATGCCTTATATGAGATGCTTGAAAGTGGAAGAATTCAGGGGGCAGGCCTTGATGTGATTTTCAATGAACCACCACTTGACACTGATCTGAAGTTGATAAATCTACCAAATACAATAGTTACTCCACATAGTGCCTACTATTCAGATGAAGCCCAGGAAGATCAATTGCGAATCACAGCTAGAGATGTGGGGAGAATAATTAGAGGAGAAGTGCCATTTAACCTTAGAAATCCAGAAGTTTTAGAATCTAGCAAGGGGAATTAACCACCCCTTGCTTTTGTTTACAGTAATTTGAAATTATGTTAAAATAAGTTAACACATACAACTTACATAATATATATAAGTTGGCACTAAAAAGGAGGCATAATATGGCGGGAATACCAGTAGAATTAATATATCTATTTTCACTATTAGCAATTATAGTAGTAGTTTTTGTATTTATAAAAAGACCAATATATGAGGCTATGTTTATTGGATTTTTAGTTATGAGTTTTGTTCTAGGAAGAAGTGATAAGATCTTTGAATTTTTGATTAAACCTGGAACCAATACTCTTTTTTATGCTATTGTTGCATTCTTAACCCTGGCATTTATCTTTGGGGAGACGAATGTGGTTCAGGCAATAATTGATTTTGTCCTATCTCTTGTAGGAAGATTTAAGGGTGGTGCAGGTTATGTAAGTCTACTATCTTCAACATTTATGGCTTCTTTATCTGGCACAGGACCGGGAAATGTTGCAGCAACTGGAGTTTTTACCATACCAACTATGATAAAGACTAATTTCCCACCAGCACTAGCAGCTACTGTGGAAATGTCAGCTAGTTCCTTGGGTCCTATGATTCCTCCATCTGGAACAATCCTACTAGCCTTTGGAGTTCTCGATACCATGTATCCAGGCAAGTATTCACTTTCTGGATTCTGGATGGTAGTTTGGGGAATAGGTGTCTATTTCATTCTACAAAGAGTGGTTACTTTATATTATTATTGTTACAAATATAAGGTAAGTCCCATGCCCCCAGAGGATATACCCAAGATAAGAGATACCCTTAGAAGAGATTGGAAGGCACTACTGGTTCCACTAATAATCTTTGTTCCATTATTTCTAGATTTTAGATATGGATCCACTTTCTTTACTCAGAGACTTGGGGAATCAGGGGCTAAGTCCTTTTCAAGTTCAGTTATACTATTCACCCCTGGTGTAGCTGCAGCTTATACACTATTTATTTCCAGAAAGGAAATCAAAGGTGGAGTAGGGATAAAGAATCTATTTAATTTACTTAAAAGGGGAACAAAACAAATAGTCCCAGTGGCAGCAACAGTATATTTTGCATACTCAATATCCTACCTCTTTGGGGATGCCAAGGTTGGAGAGAATCTAGGATTTCTAGTTGATTCATTAAATATGACAAGACTACAATTGGCCTTTTTAATACCCATATTTACAACCTTCCTAGGTATGATCTTACCTGGTTCATCTCAGATAGCAATATTTGGAGCAGGGATAATGGGTGCCTTGGTCGCTGTGGATATACATCCAGTACTTGTTGCAGCAATTCTACCTGCTATAACTGGAGCCTTAGAGGGAATGACACCTCCACTGGCCTTGGCAATGTATGCAGCCATGGGAATTGCCAAGTCAGAGATTAAAGAGACTTCTAAGTTGGCCTTAGGATGGGTCTTCGCTCATTTATTAGTTGCCATACTAATAGTAGCAGGACTACTACCAGTATTGTTTTTACCTTAAGGGGAGGTTTAAGAAATGAACAAGATAGAAAATATTATGATTTCAATATTTAGCATAGGAATAATGGTTGCAATATCAGGGGGAGCTTTAGTATTTATACTGTTTCTAATGGGATTTATACTAGGAGGAGAAAGTGCAGTTTACTTGTCAAATTTAGCAAGTAAGATTCTCATGCCGTATTTTATCAAAAGTGCGGCTATAGGTGTATTTGCTGGTTTAATAACCTTTTACATTCATGGCAAACACGAATTATCCATCAAGTAAACCAGGGCATCCCTTGGTTTATTTTTTTTAAGATTGAGTGTATAATAGATTTAATAATGAATTATGGGAGGTCATAAGATGGAAAAGAGAAGACTTGGAAGAACCAACTTTTTAGTTTCTTCCGTTGGTTTTGGGGGAATACCCATTCAAAGGGTTAACCAGGAAATGGCAACTGAATTACTGAAGGAAGCACATAATAATGGGATAAATTTCATTGACACTGCCAGAGGCTATCTAATTAGTGAGGAGCTAATAGGAAATGCAATGGCTGAAGTAGGTAGGGAAAACTTTATATTAGCTACAAAGAGCATGAATCGTACATATGATGGGTTTTTAGAGGATGTTTATGTCAGTTTAAAAAATTTCAAGACTGATTATATAGATTTATATCAGTTCCATAATATAAAGACTATGGAACAGTACAATGATCTACTGAAAGAGAACAGTGCTTTGGCTGCAGCAAAAGAGGCAAAGAAGAGAGGACTTATAAAAGAGATTGGAATCACAAGCCATAGCGTGGATGTATTAAAGCTAGCAGTTGAAACTGATGAGTTTTCAACCATCCAATTCCCCTACAATGCTGTGGAAAGACAAGGGGAAGAGGTCTTTAAGAGAGCAAAAGAAAGAGATATGGGTGTAATCATTATGAAACCTCTTGCAGGTGGAGCTATTACAAATGGCGAGCTTGCAGTAAGGTTTATCCTGGAGAATAAAAATGTATCAGTTGTTATTCCTGGAATGGATTCTCTTGAACAAGTTAGAGAAAATGCCAAACCAGGGTTGGATGGATTACCTTTATCCCCTGAACAAAGAGAAGTGTTGGAAGGGGAAGCAAAACAACTAGGTACAACATTCTGCAGAAGATGTGGTTATTGTGCACCTTGTACTGTTGGAATAGATATTCCGGTGCAATTTGTTTTGGATAGCTACTATACAAGATACAATCTTCAACAATGGGCAATAGATAGGTATAGTGCTCAGAAGATCAAGGCAAGTGATTGTATCCAGTGCGGAGAATGCGAAGAAAGATGTCCATATGATTTACCAATAATGGATATGCTAAAGAAAGTTGCATCTCATTATTAGAAGATGAGGGATGAATTATGGGTAAAATACAAAGATTCGATTGGGGTTTTATAGATTGGATATACGATTCCCAGGAAATGAACTCACCTAATAATCTTCACGTAGGGGTTAGTTCAATACTTCCAGGAAAGAGACAAAAAGAGCACATCCACTATGGGGATGAGCAGGTTCTATATGTCCTTTCAGGACGGGGAGAACAAATTATAGATAAGAATAAATCCATTAAGGAGAGGGGATCATATTACTACATCCCAGCGGGCTCCGTCCATGAGACTATCAATGATGGCAATGAGCCCATTGTTGAATTAATAATTTCTGTTCCTGTAAAAGATAGGCTACTTAATAATATGGAAAGCGAAGTGGATTTCAAATTCACTGAAGATTTCACCAAAAAGACTTTGACCCTTACTAAGGAAATGGAAAACTTGTATTTGGAATCCAGTAAAGCTCTAAAGATTCCCTTGGTAGTTTTTGATAAGAACAATGAACCTGTTAAACTGCCAGATGATTACCCTGACTTTTGTATAAAAAACTGTAGAGTACACGAAGATCTAAGAAATTGCAAGCAGTATTACATAAACGACGGTTATGTTCCCCCTCAGTATAAGGATCCATTTGCATTTGTTTGTCCCTGGAATTTAAGAATATTCGTGTGGCCAATAATAATTCAAGGAAGACTGATTGGCTATATAAAAGGTGGTCAGTTTAGAACTCCTGATGATGATTTAAACATCGATCAAAAATTACTAGAGGATGAAGATTACCTAGGAATGGAAGTATTACATAGTGGTAGGTTAACAGCCATATTGGAAAATGTAATAACCCTTAGTAAAAATATAGGGTATTTATACATTCTTGAAAATTCAAACGAGGTTATTGGTGAGAAGGAAGAGATAATAAATACCATATCCAAAAATGAAATGTTATTGAAAGAAAACCTAAAAAAGACAAGACAACAAGTCCTTCAGATTCAACTGGACCAACATTTCCTATTTAACACTTTAAATGCCATAGCTGGATTGGCAATCAAGGAAGATAGCCCAAAGGTATATGATTCTATCATTAGACTATCATCCATTTTTAGATATTCTTTAAAGGAACAAGGCAGACTTGTTGACTTTCAGGAGGAACTGGATTTCATATGTAACTATCTTGAGCTTCAGAGATTAAGATATGGAAGTAGAGTTAAGTTTAATTTTAATATTTCGGATGAAGTAAGGGGCTATAAAGTACCCTTTAATTTCTTACAGCCCTTAATTGAAAATGTATTTACCCATGGGATTACACCTAAAACAGGTGATTTTTTCCTGGATTTAAAAGTTAGAGCAGGGGAAGAGGATTTGTTTATTGAAGTTAAGGACAAGGGTATTGGAATTAATTCAAACAAGTTATTGGAGCTTAATGAATGTATTGATAATATTAATCACGAAACAAAACTATCAGGTTTGCTTATGGTTGGCAAGAAATTAGAATATTACTATAATAAGAACTGGGATTTTAGGCTTAATAACAATCCTGATGGAGGATTGTTAGCTACAATTAGAATTCCGATTTTAGTAGGTGATGGTGATGATTAAGGTTATTATTGTGGATGATGAACCCCTTTCAAGGCAAGTATTAGAGTATCAACTAAATAAAATCAAATACCCCATAAGCATAGTTGGTGAAGCTTCAAATGGAGATGAAGCAATTAGGTTGATTAGAGAAAAAAATCCAGATCTTGTTTTTATGGATGTTGAGATGCCTAGATTTAATGGATTGGATGTAATTAAAATGATCAACTTAGATAATGATATTGATACAGAATTTATTATAATAACAGCCTATGGTAATTTTTCCTATGCCCAGGAGGCATTAAGACTGGGTGTTAAGGATATTATACTTAAGCCCTTAGATGGAAACTCACTATTAAATGGAATTAATAGGGCTTTAGACTTTAATCTTACTGATAATCAATTGTTAAATGAAATTATAGCCTACCTAGGAAAAAATTATAATAAGCAAATAAGACTGGATGAATTATCATTAAGGTTTCATACCAGTGAGAATAATATCAATCAACTGCTAAAGAAGTATTTTGATATGACCTTAATAAGCTATGTTAACAAGATAAGGATTGATAAATCAATTTGTTTGATGAATGCAGATCATCTTAATGCAAAGGAAGTCTACACTGATGTAGGATTTAATAATCTTAATTACTTTTACAAGGTTTTTAAGAATATTACTGGGAAAACTCCCAAAGAGTATTTTGAGAAATGAAAAGATTTACTTATTATTATCAGTAATAATTATTATCTGTTGTATATACTTATTACTGGTTTTTTAAATTTATATTTGATTATTCTTATAGATATATTATTAACGTTCATAAAAATATTAAAATCCGAAAATAAAGGTTCCATCAATTTTAAATATATGGTAAAATTAAGATACATACAAATATTTGGCAAACTTATTGAAAGATAAGGACGCAAAGCTTCGGACCTAAAGAGTTTTCCATGGTAGCCGGGTTGCATAGTTTGCCTAAATTGTATCCTTGGATACAATTTTTATTTTAACTAATTTCTTAGCAACAGTAATACACAAGGAGGGATTTTATGTTTAAAAAATGGATGGCATTTGCACTATCAATAGCTATGGTTATTACCATGCTACCAGTGGATGCATTTGCTGAAACGACAACATTTAGTGACATGCCAAATGATTGGTCCACTAATGCTTTAGAAAACGCTGTAAAAAATGGACTGTTGAACGGTTCAAATGGCAAGATTATGCCAAAAGAAAATCTTACCAGAGCACAGATGGCTACTGTTATCAACAGAGCTTTTGGAGCAGAGAACATAGCTAGCATTAGTAAGTTTACAGATGTTAAGGCATCTGATTGGTTCTTTGCAGAAATGTCTAAGGCTGTTGCAATGAAAACTTTCCAAGGTAGTGGGGATAAATTAAATCCTAACAACTCAATAACAAGGGAAGAGGCATTTGTAGTAATTGCAAGAGCTTTAAATCTTGGTAAGTCAGATAAATCACCTAATGGATTTAATGATCTTGGTTCTATTTCTGAATGGGCAAAAGGTGAAGTTTTTGCACTAATAAACAATGGATATATTCAAGGGGCAAATGGTAAAGTAAACCCTAAAGGATTTATTACAAGAGCTGAGTTTGCTCAGTTAATGGATAACATAATAAAAGGATATATAAGTAATGAAGGAGAATATACATTAGAAGTAGAAGGAAACCTAATGATAAATGCTCCTGGTGTAGTACTTAAGGAATCAAATATTTCAGGTGATCTAATCATTGGAGATGGAGTTGGAAATGGTGAAGTAACACTTGAAGATGTAGTAGTAGAAGGTAGATTATTAGTTAGAGGTGGAGGAAAGGACTCTATAGTAATCAAGGGATCTTCCACAGTAGGAAGTATAACCATAGCTAGAATTGATGGAGTAGTTAGGGTATTTGCTGAAGATGGAACTGAAATTGGTGAAGTTACAGTAGATGGAAGTGATGATGTTATCATAGAAGGTACCTTCACAGATATTATAGTTCTTGCTAACGAAGTAACCGTATGGGCTACAGATGCTCAACTGACTAATGCAGTAGTTGAAGGCAATGAATCCAAGATTATTGTTGGGGAAAATTCAATAGTTGATAAGTTAGTAGTTTCTGGAGAAAATTCTGAAATACAAGTTCTAGGAACTGTAAAGGAAATTGAAACAACAAATACTGCAAGCGATACTAAGATAGTTGTATCAGAAGGCGGTTCAATAGAAGAAATAAATGCAAATGGAGCAGGAACACAAGTAGAAGGAGAAGGAACAGTAACTACTGTTAATGCAAACTCCAATGATGTTCTGGTAACAGTCAATGGTACAAAGGTTGTAGCAGCTGAAGGAACTACTGGAGTACTTGCTGGAGATAAAGAAGTAATTCCAGGAGGAAATGAAGTAGTAGGTCAAACTCCACCTGTCGTTGGAGGAGGGGGAGTATATGTACCTCCTGTACAACCAGTAATTGCTATTAGTGTGGATAAAACAGCACTCTATCTAGACATTAATGACAATGAGAATAATAGTGCTACAATAATAGCAACAATTTCACCGACAAATGCCACTAGTAAAAATGTTACTTGGACATCAAGTAATAAAGATGTAGCAACAGTTGCTGATGGTGTTGTTACTGCTGTAGCTGAAGGAACAGCAACAATTACGGCAACATCTAATAATGGTAAAAAAGCAACAACAACGGTTACAGTACTTAACAAACTGGAGGAAAACACTGTTGCTGTGATTGGCACTAAGCAATACGATAGCTTACAAAACGCGCTTGCCGCAGTTGGTGATGGCAATGTCGTAATTGAGCTTATTAAAGATGCAAGACTTGAATACGGCGCAAGGGATGCTTATGGTAATGAAAGCACACAAAAAGTTACTATTAAAGGTAACGGTAAAGAGCTCACATTACATCAAACAGATAGCGATTGGAGTTCTATTGGTCTTACAGGTGCCGATGCAATATTTGCTTTAGAGGATGTCAATGTGGTAAAAACAACTGTTGGTGGAAACGGCGCTTGGAACAATCACGCAATAAACTTTAGTTCTAAAATTGAACTGACGAATACGACTTTCAGTAACGCTATTAATTTAAGCGCAGACGCTAAGCTTACTGGTGTTACGATTACCGAAGATAGAGAGTACTATGGAATTTGGATTGGAGCCAATGGTCAAACGGTAACTATTGAAGATACAACAGTAACCGCTAATACAAATGGCGGTCGCGGAATTAAGATCTCTGATCAATACATTGGGACTCCTCAACTTGTGAATCTTTCTGTTAGCAACTCTACATTTAACACAGCAAAGAAATCTGCAATTATTGTAGGTTCAGAAGCTGGTGCAAAGATCACTATTGACAATTTAAATATTGAAAATGTACAAGCAGATAAGATAAACGCAGTTTGGGTTGACGAAGGCTGGGCTCAATATCAGGATAAAGTAACCGTAACAGGTGGAACTAAGACTCTTGAAGGTGCAGTTGCAAGGATAGGTGATACCGGATATCTAAGCTTACAAGCAGCAATTAATGCAGCGGTAGATGGAAGCACTATAAATGTTATAAAGGATTGCACTCTTATAGGTGCCACAGCTAACAACAAGGACCTTACTTTTGTGGGTAACAGTAGTAAGCCAAAAATTGAATTTCCACAAGGAAAAGATCAACCCAATTATCAGACTTATTACGGTTGTGAGTTTACATTTGAAAACTTGACGTTACAGTGTGAGCCTGACAAAAACTATCAGGGAATCCAGCCCGATAAAGTGATAGCAAGAAACTGCGTGATTAATGGTAAGTTTTGGGGTTATGCAAAGGATCTTGAATTTACAGATTGCATCTTCAATCAAGAAACCTCATATAATATTTGGACTTATGGTTCCAATGTGACTTTTGAAAACTGTGAATTCAATTCTGCTGGCAGGAGCGTGTTAATTTATAATGAAAGTGCAACATTGGCAGACCCTGCTGAGATCATATTTAAAAATTGTACTTTTAGCGCAAGTAGTCCTGTTGCTATGAAGGCAGCAATAGATATTGATACAAGATTTGGAAGTTTCAATGTTGAAATCGAAAATTGCTCTGCAAGTGGTTTCTCTAATGAAACAGAAGCAGGAGGTACAGTTATATCTGAGGGCTTTGTACACCTTAAGGCTACTGATAAAGGAGAACTTACGGTCAGTATCGATGATAAACTGGTCTATCCTACTGTTTTAAATGCTACCCAGAACAAAGGCTATAACACTATCCAGGCAGCAATCGATGATGCAGTAGTTGGAAACAACATTATTGAGATACTCCCAGGAGATTATGGTACAGAGTCTATAAACATAGTTCAAGAAGAAGGCGTAAATATTACTTTAGAAGCAGTAGGGGAAGTAGTGTTAAAGAATCAATTTAAAATTAGTGGGGCAGGCAGGAGTAGTGGTACAGAGACATTAACTATTAAAGGATTTACCTTTGATTTTTCAAACGCTAATGAGAATGTTGAAATTATCTTAGCAACTGCAAAATTACTGGATGATACGAACAACTATGCCCACAATATTAGTATAGAGGAAAATATATTTATGGGGAATACCGAGGTTGATGTTGTGGCTATAAAAACTAACAGTGCTTTTGGTTTAGACATTATTGATTGTGAAGGTATTGGTTTACACAGCTTAGGACAAATACAAGGACAATCCAAGTACTTTACTGTATCCAATTGTACAGTAACAGGTGGAGAAAGCGGCATTAACTATTACGGACCTAGTGATGCAGTAATAACAGGATTAACAGTAGAAGGTACTGGTTATGGAGTACGAGCAGGTCAAAGCAGCGGAGTAGTAACGACTGCAACATTGACAATAAGTGATAGTAATCTAAACACCCTTGTTCCTGTTTGGCTTCGTGGAGATGCACCAGGAACAGTTACAATCACTAACTCAAATCTTGAGCCTACTGAAGATGGACCAATGATATATGATGTTGCCGGTGGTAATGTGAATATCACAATAGACGGAGCAATGTATGTAACAACTGAAGATGAACTAAGAGCTGCGGTAGCAATAACAGATAATGACATTATTCTTGGTTAAGACATTGCAGTAAGTGGCCAACTGTTTATAAGAAAAAACATTACTCTAGACGGTAATGGTAAAACAATAACATCAACTGCTACTAGTGAGAGCAAGCATAGTGCAATAAAAATAGATAGCCCTGGTAGTGGTACAGCTATAAAAGATTTAACGGTTGAGGCTACTGGATATACTAGCAATGTCCTATCTGTGTCAACTGCTGAAAACGTAACGATAACAGGAAACACATTTGAAAGCACAGATAACTTAGCTATGGGTGTATATTTTGATAGAAGCTCAAGTGGCGAGTTAACAAACAATGTTATAGTAGGTAGAAAAGGTGTAGGTGCCGATACTTTAAAGAATGTTACTATAACTGGTAATGAAATAACATTTACAAATATGGGAATTGAACTTCATGATGGGTTGAACCCTAGGGTAAATACAACTGTAATTAACGATTCTAGTGAAGAAACCGATGAAGAAGTTCATGTATTTGAACAATATACTGTATCTGGAAACATATTTAATAAAGTAACAAAGTAAAGAAGTACACTTTGATACGGTGCAAAGAAAGCCAACAAACCCCGTGGGAAAGCAAACAATTTAGCTCTCACGGGGCTTTCTTTTACCCCCCCCAGCAAACCCTGAGAGTAATCAAGCTTTTAAGGGGCCGATGGCGATGTTGTTTACCCTGCCTCCCGATGCGAACGTGGGCGGCCACAGGGGTTTGGCAGCAAACTTGTCCAGCGGAAATACCAGTGGCAAAGGATGGTGGGTATTGGTATCTTAAGGGGCTGGGGGTTTCTTTATGGATTTGTTTCCTTGAACTGAGCACCAGGTGCTATCTTGGATGATGGACAATAACCTTATAAGAACTTGCCACGCAGTCAATATTGAACCGATAAAGCAAAGTCCTCTGAAAAGATTGATGATGCTGTATCTATGATTATTGATTTTGATAGAACTATTAGGAATGAAGAAAATCATGGTGGAAAGTCGGTTTATGATTCGAGGACTTCTTAGCTTTTAAGAAAATGAAATAATGAGAACTGCAAGCGAATAATACTTCACATAAATGGTTAAATGAAATAACATGAAAAACATCCAGACTTTATTTAATTTTAAATGATAAATTGAAATAAAACTGATAACATTAAACTATTATTTCGCGATAGAGATATAAATATGAAAAATAGAGCAGGAGAATTCCAAAAAAATTTAACAGGTGAGCTAAAGTATAAATCTTTATTGCCAAGCCCATTGCCTCCAAAACCCCCTCTTGAAATTGATGAAGAGTTAGATCTTTCTTATAATGCAAGGGCTAATGTGGTAAAAAACTAATAGATTTAGGGATTCTAAGTCTTTGAGAAAACGTTTAAAGAAATAGAGTTTTCTCTTAGAAGTATATTTAAATATTTTAAGGCAAGACACTTAAGATCCTAAATGGTGAGAGCATCCACTAACTAATATCATACCTCTGAAGTAGACATGGTAAATAACCAAAATCTATTTTAGAGGTTTTTTTTTATTTAGAAATTTTGGAGAAAATTATGTTGAAAGGCCTTATTCAATAATTCATGAGGATTTTCATCAAAATATTGATTAATAATTAACTAATGATTTTGTTCATATATTATGTGATTTTATTCCTTTAAAACATTACTTGGATTTGAAATAATATAAGTATCATACAGAAAGAAGGGATTTTATGCTTGAATCAGTAAGGGAATCAGATCCTTTGTTATATTCTATTGTAAATAAGGAATTTAAAAGACAGCAAACAGGACTTGAAATGATAGCATCTGAAAGTTATGTTCCACCTGAAATACTTGAATTACAGGGGAGTATAATGACAAACAAGACTACAGAAGGCTTTCCTGGCAAACGATATCACGGTGGATGTGAATTTGTTGATGAAATGGAGACACTGGGAATTGAAAGGGCTAAGTCACTATATAAGGCAGGATATGCCAATATTCAGCCACATTCAGGCTCACAGGCAAATCAGACTGTTTATGCAGCCATATTAAATCCTGGGGATAAAGTACTGGGATTAAGACTGGACCAGGGTGGTCACTTAACCCATGGGAATAGTGTTAATTTTTCAGGTAAGTTCTATGATTTTTCTTCCTACGGTATAGACAAGGATACAGAATTGATAGATTACAATTTTTTGGATGAATTGGCAAATGTACAGAAACCAAAACTCATAGTTACTGGTGGAAGCGCTTATCCCAGACAGATAGACTATGAGAGAATAGGAAGAATTGCAAAGTCAGTAGGGGCCTACTATATGGTTGATATGGCCCATGTTGCAGGACTAGTTGCTGCAGGTCATTATGATAATCCTATGAAGTATGCTGATTTTGTAACATCAACTACCACAAAGACTCTTTGTGGGGCTAGGGGAGGATTTATCCTTGCCAAGGAGGAGTTTGGGAAATTAATCGACAAAGCCCTTTTTCCTGGTTCTCAGGGTTCTCCTCACCTTCATACAATGGCAGCAAAAGCATTTACATTTAAAAGAGCAGAAACTCATGAGTTTAAAGAGTTGATGGAGCAGGTAATTCTAAATGCTAAAGCATTGGGGAGAGAATTATCCAAAAAAGGATTTAGAATGGTATCGGGAGGTACAGATTCACACCTTTTATTAGTGGATTTAAGAGAAAAAAATATAACCGGTAAGGAACTGGAGGTAGCCCTTGATAGGGTTGGGATTACAGTAAATAAAAATATGATTCCTTTTGATCCAGAGAAGCCCCTTGTAACCAGCGGTATAAGGATAGGAACAACTGCCCTTACAATAAAGGGATTTAAAGAAAATGATATGGTAGAGATTAGCGATTTGATTAACCGGGTATCCATTTCTATAGATGACCAAACTGCCCTTGAAAAAATCAGGGGAGAGGTTTTAGAAATTAGTGGAAGATTCCCCTTGTATAAGGGATACTTCCAAGAATAATGGGAGGTAAAAGATGGATATTTTGCAATTAACTAAAAACGTAGAAGAGGACATGATTAGATGGAGAAGAGATCTTCATAGGATTCCGGAGTTAGGATTAGAATTGCCAAAGACCAGTGCCTATGTCCAGGGAGTATTAGATGAACTGGGAATAGAGTACAAGACACTGGTTAATGGAAATGCAATCGTGGGATTAATCCATGGTGGACAAGAAGGCCCAGTAATGGCCTTAAGAGCTGATATGGATGCACTTCCCATAAGAGAAGAGACAGGACTTGAATTTGCCTCAGATAATGGAAAGATGCATGCTTGCGGCCATGATGGTCATACTGCAATGCTTTTAGGTGCAACAAAGGTTCTACAGGAAAATAGAAATTTGATTAAGGGTAAGGTGAAGCTATTATTCCAACCAGGAGAGGAGTATCCTGGAGGGGCATTGCCTATGATTGAAGAAGGTGCCATGGAAGATCCTAAAGTTGACGCTGTAATGGGTATTCACAATGGACATATATTCCCAGAGATTCCAAAGGGAATGGTTGGAATAAAGTATGGACCAATGATGGCATCAATGGATAGAATTCTTCTTAAGATAAAGGGCAAGGGTGCCCATGGAGCATACCCTCATGATTCAATAGACCCTATTTCCATGTCATTCCAAATTGGTACTGCACTTCAAACATTAGTTAGTAGAGAGACAAAGCCAGTGGATCCTGTAGTTCTATCAATTTGTAGAATTGAAGGTGGATTTAATCAAAATATCATTCCTGGAATGGTTGAAATGGAAGGTACAGTAAGAACTTTAAATAGGGAGACTAGAAGTAGAATAGCTAGGAGGATAGAAGAACTTAGCAAGGGAATCGCTCAATCAATGAGAGGAGATGCTGAACTTACCTATGATTTCAAATATCCACCATTGATAAATGATGAGGAGTTTACTAGATTCTTTAGAGATATTGCCGTTAAAGTAGTGGGAGAAGAAAAGATCTTTGAAATGAAGGAACCAGTAATGGGCGGAGAAGATATGGCATACTTCCTGGAAAAAGCACCTGGAACCTTTATATTCTTAAACAACCCAAAGGAAATCGATGGAGCTATTTATCCTCACCATAATTCCAAATTCGATATAGATGAAAGCTACTTCAAGGTTGGGGCAGCATTATTTGTACAAACTGTATTTGATTATCTTAAATAATATAAGGGGTCATTATGACCCCTACATAATAGGGGGGAATCGATGATAAATTTCAAAGATGTTAAAGATAAGTATGAAGAAGAACTTATAGAATTTAGAAGAGACCTTCACATGTACCCTGAGCTTAGTTTTAAGGAGTATGAAACAACTAGAAAGATTAAGGAGAGGTTAATTTCCTTAGGAGTTGAGATTATTGATATTGGAATGGAAACTGGAGTAGTTGGATTACTAAGAGGAAGAGAAGATGGACCTACCATAGCTCTTAGAGGAGATATCGACGCCCTTCCTATTAAGGAAATATCCAGTAGAGAGTATAAATCCAAAATTGATGGTGTAATGCACGCCTGTGGTCATGATATCCATACTGCATCAGTTATGGGGGCAGCTATGATATTATCTGAAATGCGAGACAAGTTAAGAGGAAATGTAGCGTTTGTTTTTCAACCAGCAGAAGAGGTTAATGCAGGGGCAAAGATGATGGTAAAGCATGGCCTATTTGATAAGCTTAAAATAGATAGAATAATTGGGTTACACAACAATCCGGAAATACCATGGGGTAAGATTGCAATAAAGAAGGAAGGCCTTATGGCCGCTGTTGATACCATAAGAATCAGAGTATATGGAAAAGGAGGGCATGGTGCAATTCCTCATGCCACAAGAGACCCTATTATTGCAGCAGCAGCCATGATTATGAATGTCCAAACCATAATCAGTAGAAACATCTCTCCCCTAAATTCAGCAGTTATATCCTTTGGAACAATAAATGCTGGAACTGCTAACAATGTAATCCCTGAATTAGTTGAAATATCAGGGACGGTTAGAAGCTTTGATCCTGAGGATAGAAATTTGTTACCTGAAAGGATCAAAAAGATTATAGAGTCCACAGCAGAAGGATATAGGGTGGAGGCTGAGCTTGACTATATATTTGATTTACCAGCTGTGTATAATCCAGAGGACTTAACAAACCTAGCTTATGAATCCTGTAGGGAAGTATTAGGAGATGAGTATATATATAATCCAATTCCATCCATGGGAGGAGAAGATTTTGCCATATTCACTGAAAATGTTGAAGGATTCTTTTTCTGGTTGGGAGTTGGAAACCATGAAAAAGACATGAATTATGTATGGCATAATCCAAGATTTGATGGTGATGACAGAGCTATTATAAATGCCTCAGCCTTTATGAGTGAGATGGTAATCAAAAGTATTGAAAAAATGACTTAAACAAGATATTATTAATGATATCAGTACTTTATCTTTATAAGGGGATAAAGTTAAATGATATATATAAAATAAATAGGAGGTGAACTGAGAGAGTATTTAACCAATCTAATAAGATAGGAGGTATTGTATGAAAAAATCATCTGTAGTAAGCTTGGTTCTTGCCGCATTTATTATTACAATTATTGCCGAGCTGATTGGAACTCAAAGAATTGATATTGGAATTGGTGTAATCGTTCTTTTACCTATGCTTTTCGCAGTTGTAATGGGTATTTTAATCACACCTGGAGTACTAGGAAAGAGAATAAAGGCCCTTGGTAAGGCCATAGGAACTGAAGAGGTGGATTTAGCTGGTACATTTGTAATGGTAGCACTATTACCACTGGGAGTAAAATACGGTACACTTGTTGGTCCAAACATCGTTAAGGTAGTAGAAGCTGGACCAGCATTATTACTTCAAGAACTTGGAAATTTAGGAACTATATTTTTAGCTTTACCAGTAGCGTTATTGTTAGGACTTAAGAGGGAATCTGTTGGTGCTACATTCTCAATTTGTAGAGAATCAGCTCTTGGAATAATTGGTGAGAAGTATGGTATTAGTTCTCCAGAGGGTACAGGGGTTCTTGGTACTTACCTAATCGGAACATTATTTGGAACAATATTCTTTAGTGTTTTAGGTTCACTTTCCCTATCTACTGGACTTCACCCATATGCATTAGCTATGGCAACTGGTATGGGTAGTGGTAGTATGATGGCAGCTGCATCTGGAGCTTTATCTGAAGCTGTAGATCCAGCTATGAAGGAAACAGTTCTTGCATATGCTGCAACTAGTAATATGTTAACAGGAGTTACAGGGTTATATGCAGAGTATTTCCTTGGATTGCCAATAACAAACTTCCTTTACAAGAAGTTAGAACCAGTACTAGGAAGGAGGAAATAACATGTCAGAAAAGAGCGCAAAGTTTAAAAATTATACACTTGTACTACTAATAACTGGTGTTATGATCCTTGTTGGTCAATGGATTGGATATGATAAGGCCATCATCCCATCAATTCCTGGTATGATTTTAGTTTTATTAATAGCATTTATAGCACTTGTTATAAAGGAGTATGTACCTGCAATTAAGTTTCCTGCTTTTGCATGGGCATCTCTAATAGCATTTATTTTAAGTATGCCATTTATGCCAACTGCAGAGTTATTCCTAAAGTATACAAATGAAGTTGAATTCTTAGGAACTACAACTCCAATTCTTGCTTTTGCAGGAATCTCTGTTGGAAACAAACTTGGTGAGTTTAAATCACTAGGTTGGAAGGTATTCATTGTAGCAATATTCGTATTCGCAGGTACATTCTTTGGATCTGCCATAGTTGCTCACATAATACTTAGTGCAACTGGACTTATCTAGTATAATAATTTAGTGGGTAGCCTTGCTACCCACTTTGTTTGTATGACGGGCATGCCTTCTGTCTGTTGTGAAAGTCCACAAGGGGCGTAGTTGCCGACGAACCCTATAGCGACTTGCAAGGTTCACATCGTGAGGTGGGGGCGAGAGGAAGCAATAGCAAAATCGTAGCCTGACGGACAGAAACCTGATACCAA
>Ga0265293_10001092_pt1 | contig 60960 bp, 57 predicted proteins | sample Munlanlewell138R_FD_192505 | JGI IMG/M metagenome (GOLD analysis project Ga0265293, IMG submission 192505) | Leachate microbial communities from a municipal landfill in Southern Ontario, Canada - Leachate well 138R | ecosystem: Engineered > Solid waste > Landfill > Unclassified | place: Canada...
GGCCCTGATCATCAACACGGCCAACGCCCCCGAGGCGGTCGAGAGGGAGGCGTTCGGCGACCCGCTAGACACGTTCTGGCGGAGGATCGTGTTCGCGCCCGCCGGGGTGGCCGACGTCAGGCGGTTGCGGTTCTCGAAGGTGGTGGGGTCGGCGGCAGAGGAGCGGGCGAAGTGGTTGCGCGAGGTTGAGGCGGGTGTGGCCGCGCTGGTAGCCGGACTTTAGGGGCCGCAGCGGCTGCAGCGGCCGCGTTGGCTGCCGGTGGAGGTTGGCCCCTCGCCGGTAGTCAGTGGCGCGAATGGGTACTCGTCAGGAGGCCTCGTCCGGCCGCGCCGCTGCGATCCGCGTCACGCCCACCTCGATGCTGCCGACCAGGAAGTCGTTGAGGCTGACGTCCAGTGCGGCGGCGGTGATGGCCGCCCGGCGGTGAAGGTCGGGCGGCAGCCGCAGCAGGATCTTGCCCGAGAAGGGCTTGGCAGGCTCGACGCCACGGGTGGCGCAGTCGAGGAGGTAGCCGTCGACGGCGGCGTGGAACTCGCGCCTGAGCTGTGCGACGCTGGTGGCCTCGAACGTAATCTCGTCTCGTAAGTCGATGACCTCACCGCGCAGGCTGCCGCTGGCGTCGTCGAAGAGGACCTTCGCCGTGTAGCCCTTGTGGCGCATGGTGCTGGTGCGAGGGGACGGGCGCGCGCCGGTCCTGGGCGGCTTGGCCGAAGGCGGGCGCCTCGGCTTGCCGCGGGGTGTCGGCGTGGCGGCGGTGCCTCGCCGTTTGCCGCTTGGCTTCGGATCCATGGCCATACCTCCGAGCGTGATACTAACATCAGATATTTAAGGATGCCAAGACGGAGCGGCGGTTCCACCGTGGTGGCCGGCTGAAGGTCCCGGACCGCGGAAGCCGGGCACGTTCTAGGCACCTGTTCCAAACTTGAAAGATATTAAATACCGGTACTGTCCGTGATAAATCTAACCAGAGCCGTGCTGGACGCTCCCTGCCGCGGTTTCCCGGGTGCGGCTTGCGCTGCGGCCGGGGATGCGCCAACCTTGGGCATGCTCACCTTGAATGCGGCGCAGACGGCCGCGCTGCTGCCCTATCCGGAACTCGCAACCGAGATCGGCCGCGTGCTGGCGCTGGCGGCGGCCGGCGGGGTGCACGCCCTGGAGCGCGGCACCCTCCCGCTTCCGGGCGGTGGAACCTTCCTCTCCATGGCAGCCGCCGACGCAGGCGCGGCCATCGTGAAGGTGGGCAGCGTTCACCCGCTCAACACCGAACGCGGCCTACCGACGGTGCAGGCCGCCCTGGTGATCGTCGACGCGGTGGACGGCTCGCTCCGCGCCGTACTCGACGGCACCACCGTGACGACCAGGCGCACGGCCGCCCTGTCCCTGTTGGCGGCACAACGCCTTGGCGCGTCAGCGCGGACGACGGTGGTCATCGGCGCCGGGGTGCAAGCTCGCGGCCACGTGGAGGCGTTGGCAGGGGGCCTCGAGATGGAGCGCCTGCTCGTGTACGCGCGTCGCAAGCGGCCCGCGGAGCAACTGGCGGCCGCCGCACGGAAGTCGGGCGTAGAGGCAGGCGTCATCGATCTTGCGCCAGGCGCGCTCGTCCGCGCGATCGGTGATGCGGACCTGATCATCACAGCCACCAACTCGGTGAGTCCGGTGATACCCGCAACCGTTGCGGAGGCGCTGCGGCCTGGCGCCACCGTCCTCGCCGTTGGCGCCTTCAGGCCCGACATGGCGGAGGTGGCGCCAGAGGTGGTCGCGCGCTGCAACGTGGTGGTCGACACGCTGCATGGAGCGCTAAGCGAGGCCGGCGACCTCATCCAGGCCGCCGAACGGGGTGCATGGAGCTGGGACGGCGCCACCGAGCTGGTGAGCGCGCTGGGCGGTTTCGAGCGCCAGGGCAAGCCGGTGCTCTTCAAGAGCGTCGGGCACTCCATGTTCGACCTGGCAGCCGCGAGGCTGGCGTTGCGTCTCATGTGAACGGCCCACCCGTGGGGGTTCGGCGGTACCGTTAAGGCGTCAAGGAGGTCCTGATGTCGAAACGTTTGGACTACGGTAAGGCGTCTCCCCAGGTGCTACAGGCGATGCTGGGGCTCGAACACGCGGCCCGGAGCTTGGTGGCCGATAACACGCTCTACGAGCTGGTGAAGATCCGGGCCTCGCAGATCAACGGTTGCGCGTACTGCCTCGACATGCACACCATCGATGCACGAGCGGAGGGGGAGAGGGAGAACCGCATCTACCTGCTGTCCGTTTGGCGCGAGGCCGGGGAGCTCTACACACCGCGCGAGCGCGCCGCCCTCGCCTGGACCGAGGCTGTCACCGAGGTCGCTTCCACGGGGGTGCCCGACGAGGTGTACGAACAGGCGCGGGCCGAGTTCAGTGAGGCCGAGCTGGCGAACCTGACTCTGGCCATCATCGCCATCAACGGCTGGAACCGCTTGGGCGTCGGCTTCAGGCTGGAGCCGGGCCACTACAAGGCGCGGGTCACGGCGATCTGAGGGCGCGGGGGGCGCGGGCTGCGGCAAACTTGGGGCGCGGCCTCTCAGAGCCGGCGACGTCAGACTATGTAAGTCTCCCGCTTCGCGGCGCCAACGAACTCGCCTGCGGGCGATAGGAATCGCTCGTAACGGAACGGCCCCAACTCGAGACTGGTCGCACGGCCTTCCAGCGCCTCTTCGGCCAGCAGCCGCCCCACCGCGGCCGCCTGCTGCACACCGTGGCCGGAGAAGCCGGAAGCGTTCAGCCAGGCGGTGGCGCCAGGTGCGAGGTCCGGCATGCGGCCGAGGACCGGGTTCTCGTCGGGCGTCACCTCGTAGTAACCCCACCAGCACGCCCGTCGATCCAGGCCCGTGCTCCCCAGCCACGGGAAGCGCGCGAGGCCGAAACCGAGCACGCGGTCCAGGTCACCGAAGTCGACGCCCTCGAAGAACCCCGCGGGCTGCTCATGGTTGGAGCGGCCGAAGATGACGCGCTTGCCCTCGCTCCTCAGGTAGAGGCCGGACGAGAGGTCGACGGTGAGCGGATAACGGTGTGGTCCGGACAACGGCGCCGTGGCGTACACGCTCCGGAGCATGGGCAACACGGGCACTTGAAGTCCCGCCAGCGCCGCCACGGCGCCCGACCACGCCCCGCAAGCGCAAACGACCTGCCGCGCAGACAGCGGCCCGGCCGGCACTTCCAAGCGCCAAGAGGAGCCGTCGAAGCGCGCAGCGCGCACCCGTGAATCGAGCATGACCGCGGCCCCCAGCGACCGCGCCATGCTCAGGTAGGCCATGGTTATCGAGTGTGGGTCGACCACGCCGTCGGCAGGGCCGAACGTGGTGATGAACGTTGCCTCGGGGTCGGCCGTAAACGGAACGAGGAGCTGCGCCTCGGCGGGGCTCAGCTCCTGCACGGGTGCTCCGAGGCCAAGCTGCAGCGCCATGGCGTTGCGGTGCTCCTCCGCGTTCTCGGCCGGCACGAGGAACAGGTAGCCGACGGGATCGTAGCCCGACTCGTAACCGTACAGGCGCCCGAAATCGCGGTACTCCTGGATGGACTCCCACGAGAGCTGCACGTTCAGGGCCTCGCTGAATTGCACCCTGACACCCGCTGCGCTCCGGCCCGTAGAACCGGTGGCCGGGGCGGGTTGAGCCTCGAGAACGACCACTTTGGCGCCCCGGCGGGCCAGATTGAAGGCGACCGCGGCGCCGATGATGCCCGCGCCGATCACGGCCACGTCGGCCGTTCGGGTCAAGCAGGCTCCTCGGACGGCGGCCCGACGCGAAACGCCGCCCGCAGGAAGATCGGGGTGACCAGGGTGGTGACGACGACCATCAGGACGATGATCGCGAAGAGGTCCTGCGGTATGACGCCGCGGTCGACGCCGATGGCCGCGACGATCAGGCCGACCTCCCCGCGCGAAACCATGCCGGCGCCCACGCGCAAGGACTGGAAGTTGTTGAAGCCCATGACGCGCGCCCCGAGGCCAGAGCCGAGCATCTTCGTGAGGATGGCGATGACGATGATGGCGAGGCCTATCCAGATGAGAGGCCCGCCGAGAGCCTCGCGCAAGTTGGCGCGCAGGCCGATGTCGACGAAGAAGATCGAGACGAAGAAGCCGTACGAGAACACCTTCATGGCGTTCTCGATCTTGTGCTTGAAGTCGGTCTGGCCTATGAGGATGCCCACCAGGTAGGCCCCGGTGATGGCCGCGACGCCGCCCAGGTACTCAGCCGACCAGGAGAAGAGGAGCACGAGCACCAGTGAGATGGCCACCAACGGCTCGGCGATAGGCAACTTGGAGAACCAGCCGAGCAGCCACTTCACCACGGGCCCGAGCGCTATGGCGATCACGAAGTAGGCCACCATCTTCACGGTCACGAGCCACACCGGCACGACCACGCCCCCGCTGGCGAACAGGGCTACGACCACGGAGAGGATGAGGATGCCGAGCACGTCGTCGATGACGGCGGCGCCGAGGATCGTCATGCCCTCGTGCGTGCGCAGTTTCCTAAGTTCGAGGAGCGTCTGAGCGCTGATCGACACGCTGGTGGCGGTGAGGATGGTTCCTACGAACACGGCCTCGTTCGTCGGCATGCCGACCAGGTGGCCGAAACCCCAACCCGCGAAGAACGGCAGGACAACGCCGCCCAGCGCCGACACGAGCGCCGGCATTCCCACCCGGCGCATGGCCGACAGGTCGGTCTCGAGGCCCGCCAGGAACATGAGGAGCACGACGCCCAACTCGCCTAAGAGCTTGATAGTCTCGCCCGTCTCGGCGGCATGGGTGAAGATGGGCATGCCCAACACGTTCAGGACGCTCGGTCCGATGATGAGGCCGAAGGCGATCTCGCCCACCACCGTGGGCTGGCCGAGCATGCCGACCAGGTACCCGACCAGCTTCGCGCCGGCGACTATCAGCGCAAGGACGAGCATGAGTTCCAAGAAAGGCGTCACGGTGGGCTCCTAAGGGGGCGAGTGTGGGTCGGGCGGCGGTTGTAGCGGCCGCATTGCCGGCTAACAGGGTATATCGCGGCGCTCGGCGATTTGTCCCGCCGCGCGTTCACGCGGCCGGAAGGGCATCAACCAGCCCCACATCAACCGGTCGCCACATCGGCCGGCTGCCACCTCGACCCGCCGCCTCGACCGGCCCCCACATCAACCGGCCGCCGCCAGCTCTTCCAACTCGTGCACGTAACCGTCCAGGACGCTGAAGGCCTTCTCGATGGGCGCCGGGGTAGTCATGTCTACTCCCGTGGCGCGGAACAAGTCGAGCGGCTTGACGGCCGAGCCTGCCTTGAGGAAGGCGAGGTAGCGCTCGGCCGGCTCGCGATCGCCGGCCTCGTAGCCGGCGCGGACCTCGCTGGCGAGCGCCGCCGCTGCGGCTATGCCCACCGAGTACTGGAACGTGTAGAAGGGCATGTAGAGGTGCCCGAACTGGGCCCACGTGATGCCGGTGCGCTCGTCGGCCTGGATGGCGTCGCCGTAACCCTCCTGGAAGAGGCGCTGCATCATGCCGATCAGTCGCGATGAGGTCAGCCCCTCGCCCCGCGCCACGGCCTGGTGAGCCTCCAACTCGAAGCGTACGAGGGTGGGCATGATGAAGAAGTAACGGTGGAAGTTGTAGAAGGCCTCGTCCAGCACGGCCAGGCGCTCGGCGGGGTCGGTGCGGACGCTCAGCAGGTGGCTGCGCACCAACGCCTGATTGAAGTTGGAAGCCGTTTCGGCCACCGCCATGGCGTAGTTGGCGTTGGGGGGCGGTTGCGAAGCGTCCATGAGCTTCGAGTGCATGGCGTGGCCGAGCTCGTGCGCCAGCGTGCTCATGCTCTCGAGGTCGTCCTGGTAGCTCATCATGATGTAAGGCGGACCGCCGTACCAGCGCGTGGCGAAGGCGCCGTCCCGTTTCCCGCGGTTCGGGTAGACGTCCACCCAGCGCTCCTCGAGCAGGCCCTTGCGCAGCGGTGCCGTGTACTCCTCGCCGAGGGGCGCCATGCCCTGGAGCACGTTCTCGATGGCCTCGGAGTAGGGAAGGGGTGCGGGGTTCTTGGCCAGCGGCGCGAAGACGTCCCACTCCTTCAACTCGTCCACCTGCAGGAGCCGCCTACGGGCCTCCCAGTAGCGGTGCCACACGCCAAGGTTCTTCTCGAAGACGCTCAACACGTTCGTGAGCACCTCCCGCGGCACCTCGCGGGGGCGCAGTTGCTCGTCGAGCGTGTCCTCGTACCCACGCACCTCCGCCAGGAACACCGACTGCTTGATGCGCCCGACGTAGAGGTCGGTGAACGTGTCCTTGTGGGCCAGGAACGCCTGGGAGTACGAGTCGTAGCTCTTCTCTCTCAGGGTGCGGTCCGCAGCCATGCGCAGCGCCGGAAACGTGCTGCGCTCGACCTCGTACGTCTGGCCCTCGTGCATGACCGGTTCGAACGGCAGCTCGCCGTTGGCCAGGGAGTTGTATGCCCGCTCGAGCGCGCTGAACGGATCCGCCGTGCGGCCAAGCACGTCCTCCACCTCGGCGGAGCGGACGAACGGACGGCTGGCCTCGAGGCGCTCGAAGTAGCGCCCCAGGTCTGCAAGGCGCGCGTCCTGGGAGCGGAACTCGTCGAGCTTCTCGGGGCCGATGGACAATAGCTCGGGCTGCGCGAAAGCCAGTTCGGCACTGTAGCGGGCGACCAGGGCCTGGAAGCGACCCGCCACGGCTCGCGCCTCCTGGTCGTTCTGGTCGACGGCGAGAGGCATGGTGGCGTAGATCCTCAGCTTCTGGAGCTTCTGAAGCGTGGGCCAGTAGGCGGCGAAGAAGTCGCCCAGCGTGACGGCGCTATCGCCCAGGCGGCCCCTGAACGAAACCAGCCGCGCCAGGTCGTCGTTCGCAGAAGCTAGGTCGGTATCGAAGGCTTCCCGAGTGGCGTAAGTGGCTTCTAGGTTCCAAGTGAAGGCGGGGTCGGCTTCGTTCCTGCTGGGGAGAGGTTTGGCCATGGGGCGAGTGTAAAACCTGAACCGCGACGGGGGCGCCGGCCGCCACGTACCCGCGCGTGTACCTCGGTCGCCCATGGGCCTCGGCGGCACACGTACATGGCGGCGCACGTTCTTGGGCACCCACGTGTCCGGCCGCACCGCGCCACCTGAGCGGCCGGATCGCGACGGGAAAGAGAAGTGGGCGCAGAAGGTCTCTGCGCCCATGTGATCCGGGTTGGCCGAACGTGGATCAGCTGACGGCGAACTCCTCGATCATCCCTTCCATGAAGTGCGGCAGGTGCGGGGGGGTCAGGTCTTGGATGAAGCAGACCGCCACCCAATCACCCTTGCTCAGGTCGAGCGGGATGTAGACGGTCTGGCCTGGGGAGACCGCTTCGACGTCGACCACGGCGCTCGGGTCGAACGGTGGCGGCCCGCCTGCGGAATCGGGCGAGAGGAAAGCCTTGAGGTCGTCCACGGACTTGCCGGGCAGCAGCTTGTAGATGGTGGACAGGTGAACCTGACTACCGGCGTTCGTGATCTTCCACAGGTTGTCGCCCGCCGGCACCTTGGCGGGGAAGTCGAAGCTGAAGTCCTTGAAGTCAACGGCGTTGGTGGTGCTGGGCGCTGCCGCTGCTGCCTTGCCGTTGTCGCTGACCGTGAAGGCCAGGTAACTGGTCTTCCCGCTGGCGGCGCCGTTCGGACCAACGGCCGAGGCCGCCACCACGTAGGTACCGGCCTGGAGGTCGGCGTACATGTCGATCTCGCCGTTGGGAGCGACTATCGTGCCGCCCAAGGCTTCAACCGACTTCATGAGGTCGGGGATCACCTTGGCCTCGTCGCCGTGGCTAGCGATCGCGGCCAGCAGGGAGTCGTTGAGGCTCTCGTAGCCGGCAACGTCGGTGCCGTCCTTCAGGTAGGCCAGGGTGAACGTCGCCGGGGCAGCGGTGCCGTTGACCAACCCCAACGAGTGATAGCCGAGCCCTGCGAACGTGTCGGTGCCCGTCAGGGCGCCCGAGGCGTAATTGAACGACAGGTCCGCCGCGGCATGCGCCTGCGTGGCCCCCAACAGGAGGGGCAGTGCAAGTAGCAACGCGGCCAGGACGCCGCGCGGTGCGCTGAAGCCGTCCGAATTGGTTACTGCCAGTGAATGTGAACGCATCATGGATGCCTCCTTCACGCGGGCATGATGCGCTCCTGAAAACGCAGGTTCCGTGACGCGTGATGCTGCACGCGGCCACGCGGTGAGCCCTTGCCGCCGGGCTACGCTGCTGAGGTGAGGGTACTGGTGACGGGCGCCAACGGTTTCGTGGGCGGCTACGTCTGCCGCGCCCTCGTTGGCGCGGGTTGCCAGGTCACGGGGCTGAGCCGTAAGAGTGACGCCAGGCTGCCGACCGACGTTACGGCGCTCACAGGTGACGTAACCAGCGGCGACGGGCTGGGGCGCGCCATGACCGGGATCGACGCCGTGGTGCACCTCGTCGGCATCATCCAGGAGCGCGGCTCGCAGACGTTCGAACGCGTCCACGTCGAGGGCACTCGCAACGTCATCGAGGCGGCCACCGCCGCCGGCGTCTCGCGGCTGGTGCACATGAGCGCCCTTGGCGCCGGCCTCGACTCGGGCAGCGGCTACCAGCGGACCAAGGCCCGCGCCGAAGAGCTGGTGCGCGTGTCGGGTCTGGCTTGGACCATCATGCGCCCGAGCCTCATCTTCGGCGTGGGGGACGACTTCTTCGGCGGCACGCTGCGGCAACTCGTCAGGTTGCCTCCCGTCGTTCCCGTGGTGGGCACCGGCGGCTACCCCTTCAGGCCGGTGTACGCAGGCGACGTCGCCACTGCGTTCCTGCGCGCGCTGGAGCGCCATGGCGTGGCGGGGCAGGTTTTCGACCTGGCGGGCCCGAACGAGTACACCCTGCGGGAGTTGCTGCTCCTGGTGCGTGGCGCGCTCGGTTCGAGAAAGCCCCTCGTGAACGTGCCGCTGCCGCTCATGCGGATGGGTGTGGCGCTGTTCGGTCTGCTGCCCAACCCGCCGATCACGCGCGATCAGTTCCTGATGCTATTGGCCGGCAACACCGGCGACCCGCGGCCGGCGGTGGCGGCGTTCGGGCTCGCGCTCGAACCCCTGGAAGACCATCTGGGCGAGGTCCTCGAGGCCGCCTCAGCGCGCTGAACCCGGGCGAGACGGACGCCCAGCTCAGGCGGGATAGCCGAAGGCGAAGCGCCCTTCCGGATCGCGGCGGTGCTTCAACTCCTGAAGCCGCGCCCAGGTGGGTTCGGGCCACGCATGTGACACGGCTTGGGGTGAGGTGGCGTCCCCTTGGAAGTTGATGAGTGTGCCGCCCGTGCTCCAGGGCTCCAATGCGGCCAGCACCGCGTTGCCGGCTGCCGTTACGGCCTCTTTCATGGGCGGCGGGCAGGCCCCGACGACCTCTAGCGAGAACGCGGCGTGGCGCCCACCGACGGCGTTCGGTACCTGCGGGGGTCGCGCAAGGGCCCCGCCCATCATGCGAACCTCGACCATGATGAGCGGCAAGTCGACACCCGGCCCGGCTGCTGCAAGTAGCGTCTCCACGGCCTCTGGCGGCAACTCGCGTAGCAGTTGCCCGCGATCCCAGCCGGGCAGGGGACCCTCCGGGTCCTGATGCACGCTTCCGATGGCCGTGTACGGGGTGCGCGCGACCAAGTCGAATAGCGGGCTCGCGGCAGCCCGCATGGGGCCGAGCAGCGCCGCGCCACTCTCGTCGTCTCCTACGAAAACGTAGCGCAGGCTGAGCGACAACCTGCCGCGCAGTGGCTCCGGGACCTCGTCCCAATCGGGCAACCGCAGGAGGGCCAGCGAAGTGCTCGCCTGTTGGGGTAGCGTGGCGGCCCACGGGCCGAAGGCGTTCAAGACGGCCTCGGCTGCGGAGCCCGGGTAGAAGATCGCCCCGCCGTAGTAGTCGGCCACTTCCATGAGCGCGAACTCCAACTCGGTGACGATCCCGACCGAGCACTTGCCGCCGCGTAAGGCCCAGAAGAGCTCCGGCTCGTGCTCGGCGTCGACTTCGATCACCGCGCCCTCCGCAGTGACCAGTCGGAGGCGCAGAACGTGATCCGCGGCGAAGCCGAAGGTGCGGCCCATGGGCCCCATGCCCCCACCCAGGGTGAGGCCGACGACGCCGACGCTCGGAGAGGAGCCGTTCAGGGGGGCCAACCCGTAAGGTGCGGCCGCCTCGATCACCTCGCGCCACATCACGCCCGCTCCAACGCGGGCGGTCATGGCGTGCGGGTCGACTGTCAGCGACTGCATCCGGGAGGTGTTGACCAGCAGCCCGTCCGTTACCTGGACGCCACCGCCATGGCCCGTGGCTTGCACGGAGACCTTCATGCCGGCTGCACCCGCATGCTTGACGGCCGCGGCAACGTCATCCGTGTTCCTCGCCATCACGACCATCTGCGGTCGTTTGGTGAGGGCGAGGTTGAAACCCAGGCAAGCTCGGTCGTAGTCCTCGTTGGTTGGCAGCAGCGCTCGCGCCGGCAAGGGAGCGGGTGCTACGTGGACCTTTGGATCTTCCGGGATACTCATGACGCCGCCGATGATATTGCGTCCACCCGTCCCGCTCGAATCGGCCGTCACGGCTTGCGCGAACCGAGACCGGGCGCAGAGCGAACCGAGAGGGGGCGGAGGGCGTGGCCTTGCGGGTGGGCTCCACGTAGGCCATGGGGCCAACGCTCAACACGAACCAGCGGCAACTGGAGCGGGGGATTACCATTAGGCATCGCGGCTGGGCCCGGCCTTCGCGTCGTCCGGCAAACGCGCCTAGGAAGGGTGAAGACGAATGACAGACAAGCCCCTGTTCCCCGAAGCGACCCGTGAGTTACGGAACCAACGGAACGAGTTGGCACCCGAGATCGGCGAGGCCTGGACCAAGTTCAGCAGGACGGTGTTCGCGCCGGGCGCGCTCGACGCCAAGACGAAACAACTACTGGCCGTGGCCGTGGCTCACGTGACGCAGTGCCCCTACTGCATAAGGAGCCACACGAGGGGGGCCCTCAAGGCGGGCGCGACCCGCGAAGAGGTCATGGAGGCCATCTGGGTGGCCGCCGAGATGCGCGCCGGTGGCGCGTACGCGCACTCGAACCTGGCGCTGGACGTGATGAACGAGCTGGCTGCCGAGCAGGCTTGAGCACGGGGTCCCCAGTCCCCAGTCCCCAATCCCCAGCCCCCAAGATGACAAGCCGTAACTAGAGGAGGATGCAGGTGGCGTGGTTCGTTCTCGTTGCTTCAGGCGTGTTCGAGGCGGTGTGGGCGGTCGCGCTGGGCAAGTCGGGCGGGTTCAGCAAGCTCGCGCCGTCGCTGGTGTTCGCCGTCGCCCTGATCATCAGCATGAGCGGCTTGGCGTACGCCATGAAGACCCTCCCGACGGGCACCTCCTACGCCGTCTGGGTCGCCGTCGGCGCCACGCTGGCCGTGATGTACGGGATGATCACCGGCACCGAGCCCGTCTCCACCATGAGGGTCGTGCTACTGCTCGGAGTGATCGGGTGCGTCGTCGGGCTGAAACTCGTCAGCTGACGGCAGGGTCCGCCAACACTAGGTGGCGATCACGACCTCGCGCCTGAACCGCTCCCGCGCGAGCAGGATGACGCCGAAGACGAGGGCCACTATGTTCACGATAGTGGCCGGGTAGAGCAGCACCAGCCCGACGACGGCGAACAGGAAGCGGTCGAGGCGCGGCAGGCGCACGTACACGAATCCGGCTCCCGCGGCCGCCACCAATACGGTGCCGGCCAGGGCGAACACGAAGCGCGGCACGATGAGCAGCAGCGCATTGACGAGCGTGGTGCCTTCGATGACGGGGATTATCAACAGCGCGGTGCCGGAGAACGACAGCAGGAACGTGAAGCCGATCAGGTACTTGGGTAGGGCCACCATGGCGGAGTACAGGCCCGTGCGGATGGGATCGGTCTTGAAGACGGACGCCGAGGCGAACGCCGACAGCGCCACGGGCGGCGTGACGTCGGCCAGGACCGCGTAATAGAACAGGAACATCTGGGTTGACAGCAGCGCCGCGTGCGGGGGCACGCCGTTGGCCATCGCCAGCTTCTGGATGGCGGGCGCGACCAGCGCCGAGGTCAGCACGTACGTTGCGATCGGCGGCACGCCCATCCCCAGGATGAGGCTGAACAGCGCACCCAGGATGGTCCCTATGATCAGCGACTGCCCCGAAACCGCCAGCAACAGCTCGGAAACCTTCGAAGCCAGGCCCGTCATGACCATCATGGTCATGATCATGTTGGCGGCCACCACGGCGACGCCGATGGGGATGAGGTGCTCGAAGCCGTCGGCCAACCCCTTGAGGAGCTTCACGACCGGGGGGCGGATCTTGGGATCGACGTACGCCAGCAGGATGAACGTGAAGATGGCGAGGCTGACGGCGAGGCTCACGGTGTAACCACGGAAGATGAGCACGAGGATGAGCAGCACGGGGGCGAACACGTAAGAGAAACGCAGGAGGTAACGGCGGTCGACGCCGGCCGCCGGCTCCACTGCCTCGAGCTTCTCCCGGCGGACGTAGAACTCGTTGAAGGCCCAGACCGCGACGAGCATCAGGATCATCGGGCCGATGGCCATGACGATGATCTGCGTGTAGGGAATGCCGAGCAGCTCGACCATCACGAACGCGATGGAGCCGAGGACCGGCGGCGTGATGTAAGCGATGGTGCCCACGGTCGCCGCGAGGCCGGCCGCTACCAGTTGGCGGTAACCCGCGCGCCGGAACAGCGGCTCGTTGAGCGTCGCGACGAAGAGCGTGTCTGCCGCGCCGGAGCCGGAGAACCAACCCATCATCACGGCCATGACGGAGGTAGCCCGGCCCGGCGCCGCGGGACTCTTGCCCACCAGGCGGAAGGCGATGTTGGCGATGACCTCGCCGTAGCCCATCGCCGCCAGCACGGCACCCAGGACCGTGAAGTACACGAGGTACTTGAGCGAAACGCCGGTGATGATCCCGAACAGGCCGGCCTCGGTCTCCGCGTAGAGCTTGCCGAGCAGCATGTCGAGTGGGAACCCCGGGCTCTGCAGGATGCCGGGGATCCGGTAGCCGTAGAGGTTGTAGAGCAAGAAGACGATGACCAGCCCGGGCAGCACCGGCCCCAACCAGCGATATGCGAGGCCCAGCAGCAGGAAGATCAGCCCGAAGGACATGACGAGGTCCCAGGGCTCCGCCACCATGGCGCGGTTCACCAGTTCGTTGAACTGCAGCAGCAGGTAGAGGTACGGAGCAACGCTGAGAAGTGACGCCAGCAGGTCGAGGACCGGCGCCGCGCGCGGCAACACCGCTGGCAGCACGGCGGCGACCCAGAACACCGTTCCGGCGAGTTTGGCCATGAGCGGCAGGTCGAGCCCCCAGAAGGCCCAGAGGGGGACCGCGCTGAGCACGAGGAACACCCAGCCGCCCACTCCCGCCTTCTCGACCGGCTTGCGCGCTGCCAGCAACAAGAAGCCGCACAGCGCGAGGAGGAACACGTGAGTCGCGCGTTGCACCTGCGTCAGGTCGAAGATGGCGATGTGCGCGCCCGACCATGGCGTGAAGGGGTTGATGACCAGGTACAGGTGGTAGAGGGTGGCCAGCAGGAGGAGAACGAACGTTACGCGCTTCAGAAGGGTGGCCACAACAGTGTTATCTCCAGGCAGCTGTCCGCTAGCGCGTAGCGGTGGGAGGCTATGGCGACGTCGATCCCGACGATGGAGCAGTACCTGAGTTGCCGCGTGCGCTTGCCCAGCAAGCGCTGGTTGAGGTCGTAGGTGCCACTAGTGTAGTAGTTCTCGGTCTTCTCATCGGTCAGCATCCGCTGCCGGTCTATGCCGGTCAAGAGGCCGAACTCTATGACGACCGGCGCCCCCGTAACGGAGTTCGTGAACGTCACGCTGCCTTGCTGCCAGGCCCAGAGCCACAGGTGCTGATCGATCCGGTCGCCTTCGACGTGCACCGGCCGCGACAGCGCCACCGCCAAGAACGCCGCGGCCAGGAGTGTGAACCCGAGGGCGCGGCGTGTTCTGGTGGGTGAGCGGATCAGCGGGTCTGCCTCGGCGAGTCCGGTCGGTGCGTGTTCACTTGGCGACCGACCGGACCGGACCGACGGCATGGGTTACTGCGTGGCTCCCACTTCCTTGAAGTACTTTATGGCTCCCGGATGGAACGGGATGGTGGTCTCGCCGATGAACTTGGCCGTGTTCTCGACCGAGGTGTCGATGGCCGGTTTCACGGCCGCCTGCAACTCGTCCAAGTGCTCGAACACGGTCTTCGTGATCGTGTAGGCCACGTCGTCGGGCATGGACGCCGGGCACGCCATCAGGTTCCAGAAGGCCAGCGTCGTGACGTCGGCGGGGCTGCCGTACACGTCGGCGGGGATGGTGCGCACGTCGCCCAGGCCGGGGAAACGTTCCTGGAAGGTCTTCACCGCGTCGCTGTCGGGCGCCAACTGGACCAGCGCGACCTGCTTGCCGTTGCGCGCGAGGGTGGACGCCAGCTCGCTGATGGAGCCGGTGGGAATACCGCCAGACCAGAAGTAGGCATCGAGCGTGCCGTTCGCCAGGCCGTCGGCCGATTCCGCGGCGCCCAGGCGCGCCCACTTGGCGAAGCCGTCCGTCTTGACCCCGGCGGCGTCGAGCACCAGCAGCGAGGTGTACTCGGTGCCGGAGCTGGGCGCACCCGTCGACACGCGTTTGCCGGCCAGGTCGGTGATGCTCTTGATGCCCGAGCCTGCCGTCGTGACGATCTGCAGGTAGTTCGGGTAGGTCATCCAGAGGATGCGCGAGGGAGCGGGGTTGTCCTTGAACTTCTCGTGGGTGCCGTTGTACGCCACCAGGGCAGAGTCGGGCAGGGTGAGTTCGCAGTAGTAGATGTTGCGGTCCGGGTTCGTCTTGTCCCGCAACAGGAGGTTGTTGTCGATGGAGGCCGCCGTTTGGATGGCGGTGGCGCTGATGTCGGTGTTGGTGCTGAGTATCTGCGCGACCTGCGTGCCGTAGAAGAAGTAGACGCCGCCGGTTCCGCCGGTACCGATGACGACTTGGGTCCGTTGCGCCGACGCAACGCCGAACGCCAACCCTGCCACGATAGCTATGGTCAGCCACGAGCGCTTCATGTAGTGCCTCCCTTGCGTACGAGTCTTTTCGTGCCGAGTTTAGCGCACGGATGACATGTCGTTAGGGCAGACGTACCGGAAGTGAGGCTTCTAGGCAGCCAGGATTCTAGACGGCCAAGGCCGTCTTCCTCACCGGGCCTTCGTGAACGTGACGTTGGTGACGGGCACGAGGCCGCCGATCGAGACCGTCCCCACGAGCTTGTTGCCCACGAAGTACCCCTCGAACGTCAGGGCGTTCGAACTGCTCTGGAGGTCCAAGTGGTCGTCGAACCCGAGGCGGCCCTGGAGGTCGACCAGGCTGCCGGTCTGCAGGCGGATGATCCCCGTGTCGTACTGGAGCCTGGCCTGGGCCGTAACGTCGTGCAGACGCTGGCTGAAGGTAAGCGTGAGGTCTACTGGCAAGCGGATGGCCGCCACGTTGGCGGGTCGCACCTCGACCTCGAAGCGCGCGGACCAGGTCTGACCGTCCACGTTCCGCAGGCCCGGAACGGTGACGGGAAGACAGGCGGAGAGGGTAATGACGAGTAGGGTCACCACGAGCGCGAGAGAGCGTGGGTTTCTTCGCATGGGAGGTACTTCCTTCCGAAGGCGAGAACACGCGGGCGTATGCGGCCAACGCCGGAGCAGGCTTCGCCTCACTACCGGCCATCATAGTCGGCCCGGTCTCGAGGGGATAACGTAGCACTGCCTGCTGACGAGGCGATTGGACGGGAGGGGTGATGCGTGCCCAAATCGCGAAGTAGGCCCCACCCCCTCGAAGACGGGGAGCCCCTGACCGTCAACCCGGTCTCGGTCGAGCGCGGCCGTTTCGCCTTCTCGGTCTGGGACCTGCTGGCGGCGGTCTTGTTGCTGGGCGTCGTCGCACTGCTCGCCGCGGGCAGCCAGGGGGTCTTCGGCAGCCTCAAGGAGCTGGCCGCAGCGCCCATCTCGCTGGACCCGCGCCACCTGCCCGGCTACGCGGCGCGAACCACCTTGCGCATGCTGGTGGCACTCGTCCTCTCGCTGCTCTTCACCTTCGGTTACGCCACCCTTGCCGCCAAGAGCAGGCGGGCCGAGCAGGTCCTGATGCCGCTGCTCGACATCCTGCAGTCCGTGCCCATCCTGGGGTTCGTGTCGGTCACGGTGATCTGGTTCCTGGCGCTGGCCCCCGGCAAGGTGCTGGGGGCGGAGCTGGTGGCCATCTTCGCCATCTTCACCTCGCAGGTCTGGAACATGACCTACAGCCTCTACGGCTCGCTGCGCACGGTGCCGCGTGAGCTGATCGAGGTTGCCGACTCCTTCCGCATGAGCCGCTGGATGCGCTTCTGGCGTCTCGAGGTGCCGTTCGCCGTACCGCCGCTCGTGTGGAACACCATGATGTCTATGTCGGGTGGCTGGTTCTTCGTGGTCGCGTCGGAGGCCATCCTCGTGGGTGACACCGAGGTCGCGCTTCCGGGGATCGGTTCATACATCGAGATGGCGTTGAAGCGCAGCGACCTGACCGCGGTCCTCTGGGCCATCGTGACGATGCTGATCGTCATCGTTCTCTACGATCAGCTGCTGTTCCGCCCCCTGGTGGCCTGGTCCGACCGCTTCAGGTTCGACAGGCAGTCGGCGTCGGCTGCCAAGCCGCGCTCGTGGATGCTGGACCTGCTGGGCCGCTCAGCTGCTGTGAACGCCGTCGCAGGTCGCTTGGGCGCGCTCATGCGCCGCAGCTTCGGCCCGAGGCGCGGGGCGCCTCCGCGCCTGGCGCCGCCGCCCCGGCCGACGGACCGGAAGAGGCTGCGGTCGAGGCGCGTCCTGGTTGACGTGGTCTGGTACGCGCTACTGGTCGGCCTGACCGGCGTGGTCGGCTATTACCTCTACCAATACGTCGGCAGCGCGCTCTCCCTGGGAGAGGGGCTAAACACGCTGAAGCTCGGCTTCTACACGCTCATCCGCGTGTTCTCGCTGACCGCCTTGGCGAGCGTGATCTGGGTGCCGGTCGGGGTGATGATCGGCCTCGACGCGCGCCTCACCGAACGGGTGCAGCCGGTCGTGCAGTTCCTGGCAGCCTTCCCCGCCAACCTGCTGTTCCCGTTGGCCGTCTGGGTCATCGTCCGGTACGGCCTGAACACCGAGATCTGGCTCAGTCCGCTGATGATCCTGGGGGCTCAGTGGTACATCCTCTTCAACGTCATAGCGGGTGCCTCGGCCATCCCCAACGACCTGCGTGACGTGGGCGCGAACCTGAGGGTGCGTGGCTGGCTCTGGTGGCGGCGCATCGCCCTGCCCGCCGTCTTCCCCTCCTTCATCACCGGCGCCATCACCGCCTCGGGTGGCGCCTGGAACGCCAGCATCGTGGCCGAGGTCATCGTCTGGGGCGACGAGAAGCTCGAGGCTACCGGCCTCGGCGCCTACATCGTGAACGCCACCGAGGCCGGCGACTACCCGCGCATCATCCTCGGAGTGGCGATCATGAGCCTCTACGTGGTCTTACTCAACCGGGCGTTCTGGCGCCCCCTCTACGAGCGAGCGGCGCGGCGCTACCGTGTCGGCTGAGCGCGCCGGCGGGGTAGCTTGGGGCGTGGCTACCGAGGCGCCATTGCTCGAACTCGTCGGGATACACCGCAGCTTCGTGCGCCCTGACGGGAGCGACCTGCTGGTGCTCGACGGCATCGACTTCACGCTGCGAGAGGGCGAGATCGTCGGCATGCTGGGCCGCTCGGGTTCGGGCAAGTCGACGCTGCTGCGGATCATCGCGGGCCTGCTGCCACCGTCGGCAGGCAAGGTCGTCTACCAAGGCAAGCCCATCGCGGGGCCCCCCGAGGGCGTGGCGATGGTCTTCCAGAGTTTCGGGCTCTTCCCGTGGCTGACGGTGTTGGAGAACGTGCAGTTGGGGTTGGAAGCGCTTGGGCTGCCGGCCGCGGAGCAGCGCACCAGGGCGGTAGACGCCATCGACCTCATCGGCCTAGACGGCTTCGAGCAGGCGTACCCGCGCGAACTCTCCGGCGGCATGCAGCAGCGCGTCGGCCTGGCGCGTGCCCTGGTGGTCCATCCCAACATCCTGCTGATGGACGAGCCTTTCTCGGCCCTCGACGTCCTCACCGCCGAGACGCTGAGGAGCGACCTCCTCGACCTCTGGCAGGGCGGCAGGCTCCCGATAAAGGCCATGGTGCTCGTGACCCACAGCATCGAGGAAGCGGTGCTCATGTGCGACCGGGTGCTCGTCTTCTCGACCAAGCCCGGCCGCGTGACGGCCGACGTGGCCATCACCCTGCCGCACCCGCGCGAGCGTGAGGCGTCCGAGTTCCGGCTCCTCGTCGACCACCTCTACACCGAGCTGACCGACGCGGTGGCGGGTGAACGTCGCGTCCGCCCACCGCAACCGTTGGCGGCGGAGACGTCACTGCACTACGTGGCACCCGGACTCCTCGTCGGGCTCGTCGAGACGTTGGCGGACGAGCCATACCGCGGTAGCGCGGACCTGCCGGACCTGGCCGACGAGCTCCGGCTGGACGTCGGTGACCTCTTCCCGGTCGCCGAGACTCTGCAGCACCTCCACATGGCCCAGCTCAGCGGCGGCGACCTCAGGCTCACCGCCCAGGGTGCCAGCTTCGCCGTTGCCGATGGCGATGGCCGCAAGAAGCTCTTCGGCGAGATGTTGCTCGAGCACGTCGGCCTCATCGGCCATATCGTCGAGGCCATCCGGGAACGCCCTGACCACCTGCTCCCGATCGAACGGGTGGAGGAGATGCTGAGCGAGACCCTCGACCCGGAGAGTGCCGGCGAGACGTTGCACACTGCCGTCACCTGGGGCCGTTACGCCGAGCTCTTCAGCTACGACGACCGCCGCCGGCAGCTCGGGTTCGAGGACGTCTGAGGCGCGTCGAGCCCGCTGCGGTGGCGCCGGCGGTGCGACGGGCGCCGAAGCCGGGTTGAGGAGCACGCAGGTTGAGGAGCACGCCCGCTCCTCAGCCGAAGCTGTCTTGTATCTCGGTTGCCGCCAGCCAGCTGGGCAGCGATAGGAAGCCCTCCAGCGCCAGGGCGACGCCGCCCATGGTGACGGCGTCGAGGCCGAGCGGCGACACTGTCAGTTCGCAGCCGGAGGCCGTAGCCTCAAGGGCGTTCTCCTGCAGGCGACCACGGGCCGCTGCGAGCAGCGGTTCACCCACCGTCGTCAGGTTCCCGCCAAGCACGATGCGCTCGGGGTCCAGCAGGTTCACGACGCCCGCCAAGACGTCGCCGAGGTACTCCCCGGCGCGCGTCAGCACGGCGGCCGCGGCCGGCTCGCCGGCGTCGGCGCGCGCTCGCAACGCACCCAGGTCGTCGACTCGAACGCCGGCTTCTACCGCCTGCGCCAACAGGTTCGGTTCCGACAAGTACGCCTCCAGGCACCCCTTGGCGCCGCAGCCGCAAGGCCGCCCGCCCGGCACCACCTTGATGTGCCCGATCTCCCCGGCGAAGCCGTGGAGGCCGCGGTAGAGCCTCCCGCCCAGATACAGCGCCCCGCCGACGCCGGAGTGGCCGGCAACGAAAACGAAGTCGGATACACGCTGGCACGAGCCGAACAGCTTCTCCGCGAGCGCGGCCGCGTTGGTGTCGTTGTCTACCTGGACGGGGGCCGCGAAGCGGCCGTCGAGGAACCCCTTGACCTGCACCTCCCGCCACCCGAAGTTGGGGGCGAGGCGCAACGTGCCGTCCAGTTGCATGAGGGCCGGGACCCCCACACCGATGCCGCGTACCGCGCTTTCATCGACTCCGGCCTCGGCAAGTAGCCGCGCGGCGCCTTCCACCAACAGGTTGGCGGCGCGCTCCGGGTCCGTGCTGGACGGCAACTGCAGGGTGGCGCGCTTACGGCCCACGAGGCTGGTGGCGATCAGCCGTATGCTGCCCGGCTCGAGCCGGGCGCCCAGCAACACGCCGGCGTCCTCGGCCACGCTCAGGGCCACCTCCGGCCTGCCGACGCGACCCGCGGTGCGGCGCGACCCCCTGACCACCAACCCTTCGCCCTCGAGTTGCGCCACGACCGCCGACACCGTCGCCCGATCGAGCGAGGTGATACCCGATAGCTCACGTTGCGAGGCCCCCGGGTGCAGTCGCAGCGCGTGGAACACCCGTGCGACGTTGAGCTGCCTGATGAGGGCGGGATTGGCCGACACCCGCTTTCGCGAACCCGCGTCTTTGGGCTGCACGGCGACTCCTTCTTCGTGGGCCCGTCACCACTTCGGCGAGGCGGCCTGAGCCCAAGCGCTGAAGGCCGTAACCGGCTTGACGGAGCCCTACACCCGGACTATAGTTACAATTAGTTCGAGTGTCAACTTATTTCGTTGACCACCGCCACTCCACCTCCCCGCCGGCCGTGCCGGCGCCCCGTCAAGGGGTTCGACGCTCAAGAACTCGACACCGAGAAGCCGCGCGCTGCGTCGCCCGCCGACAGAGAGGCCCTGGAAGATGCCGGACTCCCCGCTACTCACCGCCACCGCCCTGAGCCATGCGTTCGGTCCGGTGGAGGTACTGCACGGGGTCGACATCGACTTCCAGCCCGGTGAGGTCCACGCCCTGGTGGGCGAGAACGGCGCCGGCAAGTCGACGCTCATGAAGTGCCTCAGCGGCTACCTTCAACCGACTTCCGGCGACATCCGGTTACAGGGCCAGGAGGTGCGCTTCCGCGGCAGCGGAGAGGCCGAAGCCCTCGGGCTGGTACTGATCCACCAGGAGTTCAACCTCGCAGGCGACCTGACCGTCGAGGAGAACGTCTTCCTCGGACGCGAACTCACGCGCGGCCCGTTCCTGGACAAGGCCGCCATGCGCGCTCGCACCGCGGAGCTCCTGACACAACTGGAGACGACCGTCGACCCCAGAACCCGCGTGGACGATCTTTCCGTGTCGGATAAGCAGATGGTCGAGATCGCCAAGGCCGTTTCACGCGAGGTGCGCGTGCTCTTCATGGACGAACCGACCGACGTGCTCACGGGGGCCGAGACCGAGGTGCTGTTCGGCCTCATCCGCCGCCTAGCGGCCGAGGGGGTCGCGGTGGTTTACGTGTCCCACAAGCTCGACGAGGTCATGGCGATCGCCGATCGCGTGACCATCCTGCGCGACGGCAACCACATCGCGACCAAGGCCATCGGCGACACTTCCGAGCACGACATGGCGCGCCTGATGGTCGGGCGCGACCTTGCCGACATGTACCCCGAGAAGCAGGTCCGCCTCGACGCCCCAGTAATGCTCGAGGTTCGCGACTTCCATGTTCCCGGCGCGGTGACGTCGGCGTCCTTCGACCTTCACGCGGGCGAGGTGCTGGCTTTCTCCGGCCTGGTCGGGGCCGGGCGCACCGAGTTGTTCGAGGGACTCCTGGGACTGCGACCTGGCCAAGGGAGCGTGCGCGTTCGGGGCGAGGCCGTCCACCTGCACAACCCGGAGGCCGCGAAGCGCGCGGGCATCGCCTACCTCACCGAAGATCGCAAGGGCAAGGGCTTGATGAGCGACATGCGCCTAAGGCCCAACCTGACGTTGCAGGCACTCGAGCGCTTCGCCCGCCCGTTCTTGGACGAGAGGGCAGAGCGCGGTGCCCTGGAGCAGGCGCAGCGCGAGTTCGACATCCGCGCCGCGCACCTCGACGTGCTCGCCGGGACCCTCTCCGGTGGGAACCAGCAGAAGCTGGTGCTCGCCAAGATCATGCTCACCCAACCCGACATCGTGATCCTCGACGAGCCCACCCGTGGCATCGACGTAGGCACCAAGCGCGAGATCTACTTCTACATCGCCGAACTCGCGCGCTTGGGTAAGGCCGTCGTGGTGATCTCGTCGGAGATGAGCGAGGTGATCGGGCTGGCGCACCGCGTCGTCGTGATGCGCTCCGGCCGCATCACGGGCGTCTTGAGCGAGACGCGGATCACGGAGGAGGAGATCGTGCAGTTCGCCACCGGGCTCAAGGACGAAGGGAGCGGGTATGGACACCCCCGCCACGACGCGGTCGCCTAACGCCGCGGTGCGCCTCCTACGGCGCATCGACTGGCAGACGTTCACGCCACTGCTCGGCCTGGCCGCGTTGTTCGTGCTGGGCGCTCTGATCAACCCGGTGTTCCTATCGTCCAACAACCTGCTCAACGTGCTCACGCGCTCGTCGTTCATCGGCATCATCGCCGTGGGCGCGACGTTCGTGATCATCGCCGGCGGCATCGACCTGTCGGTCGGCTCCATGGCGGCGTTCATCGCCGGCGCCATGATCCTCGCGATGAACCGCCTGAACGATTCCATAAGCTCCAACGTCACGGTCATCCTGCTTGGCGTCGCCCTGGCACTGGCCCTGGGGCTGGTGGCGGGCTTCCTCAACGGGTTCACCATCACCAAGGGGCGGATAGAGCCGTTCATCGTCACTCTGGGCACGCTCGGCATCTACCGCGCGCTCGTGACCTACCTGGCCAACGGCGGCACGATCTCGTTGGAGCTGGGCCTGCGCGGCACGTACCGGCCGGCGTTCTACGGCAACGTGCTCGGCGTCCCGTGGCCCGTAATCATCTTCGCGCTGGTGGCCATCGCCGGCAGCGTCCTGCTCCACCGCACCCGCTTCGGTCGCTACGTTCAGGCCATCGGCTCCAACCCCGACGTCGCCCGCTACTCGGCCATCCGCGTCAACCGCGTCAAGACCCTCACCTACGTGATCGCGGGCGTGTGCGTGGCCATCGCCGTCGTCATCTACGTTCCGAGGCTCGGCTCGGCTTCCGGGTCCACCGGCTTGCTGTGGGAACTCGAGGCCATCGCCGCCGTGATCATCGGTGGCACCGCCCTCAAGGGCGGGTCGGGCCACGTGTGGGGCACGATCGTCGGCGCGCTGCTCCTCACGACCATCGGCAACGTACTCAACCTCACCGACGTCATCAGTCAGTACCTCAACCAGGCAGTCCAAGGCCTCATCATCATCGGCGCCGTGCTGCTCCAGCGTGGCCGCCGTGGTTGAAAGAAGGGAGGTTCCGCGGCCCCCTCGGGCGCCCAGATACGCGCGTTCCACCAACCGCGTGCCGACAGTTCGTCACGCACCCCAACAGTAGGAGGACCGAATGTTCCGCAGAATCGCACTGCTCGTCGCCCTCGCCGCCCTAGTCGGCATCGGCTTCGCCCAAGACAAGTACGTCATCGGGGTCTCTATCCCGTCCGCTACTCACGGCTGGACCGGTGGCATCAACTACTGGGCCGCCCAGGGCGAGAAGATCCTCGAGGCCCGCTTCCCTAACCTCGACTTCATCATCACCACCGCCGGCAGCTCCGAGAAGCAGGCCAACGACCTGGAGGACCTGGTGGCGGTCAACAAGATCGACGCCCTCATCATCCTGCCGTTCGAGTCCGACCCGCTCACGGCGCCCGTTGCCCAGGTCAAGGCTCAGGGCGTGTTCATCACCGTGGTCGACCGCGGCCTGATCGAACCCGGGATCGACGACATCTACGTCGCCGGCGACAACCCCGGGATGGGCCGCGTGAGCTGCGAGTACATCGCCGAACGCTTGGGCGGTAAGGGCCAGATCGTCATCCTGCGTGGCATCCCGACGGTCATCGACGACCAGCGGTTCAACGCCTGCATGGAAGTACTCGACAAGACCGACATCAAGGTCCTCGACAACGCTTACGCCAACTGGAACCGCGACGACGGCTTCGAAGTAATGCAGGACTTCCTGGCCCGCTTCCCCAAGATCGACGCAGTCTGGGCCCAAGACGACGACATCACAGTCGGCGTCATCGAGGCGCTGCGCCAGGCCGGCCGCGAGAACGAGATGTTCGTAGTCGGCGGCGCCGGCATGAAGGAGATGATCAAGCGCGTGCTCGACGGCGACAGGCTAGTACCCGTCGACGTCCTCTACCCGCCGGCCATGATCTACACCGCGATGGAAGTCACGGCCCTGCACTTCATGTCCGACGCCCCCATGCTGGGCAACTACATCCTCGACGCCACCCTCATCACGCCCGAGAACGCGGCGCGCTACTACTTCCCCGACTCGCCGTTCTGAGCGCCTGAACCGAAGCGGCAAGGGGGCGGCACGTTGGCCGCCCCAGGCCGCACCGCACAAGCAAAAGGAAGGAGCAACAAATGGCAAGACCGGTCACCCTTTTCACCGGTCAATGGGCCGACATGCCCCTAGCCGAGCTCGCCCCCCTGGCGAAGGAGATGGGCTACGACGGCCTCGAGCTCGCCTGCTGGGGCGATCACCTCGACGTCCGCCGCGCCGTCACGGAACCCGACTACGCTCATGAGCGCCGTCAGCTGCTGGCCGACCACGGCCTCGCGCTATACGCCATCGGCAACCACCTGGTGGGCCAGGCCGTATGCGACCCGATCGACGAACGCCACAAGGCCGTGGTTCCAGAACACGTCTGGGGTGACGGGGAGCCCGAGGGGGTACGCCAACGGGCGGCCCAGGAGCTGGCGGACACCGCCCGCGCCGCGAAGGCGCTGGGCGTCGGTGTGGTCACCGGCTTCACCGGCAGCTCGATCTGGCATTCGCTGTACGCGTTCCCGCCCACGAGCCAGGAGTACTGGGAGCGCGGCTTCGAGGATTTCGGACGCCGGTTCCTCCCCATCCTCGGGGCCTTCGACGAGGCCGACGTGAACTTCGCGCTCGAGGTGCACCCCACCGAGATAGCGTTCGACATCGCCAGCGCCGAGCGCGCCCTGAAAGCCGTGGGCGGACATGCCCGCTTCGGCTTCAACTACGATCCGTCACACCTCGCCTACCAGGGGGTCGACTACGTCGGGTTCATCCGGCGCTTCTCCGCGCGCATCTTTCACGCTCACGTCAAGGACGTCTGGTGGGGGCGTGGCGACGGCACCGCCGGCGTCTTCGGCGGCCACACGTCGTTCGGCGACCCCGGCCGCTACTGGGACTTCCGCAGCGTGGGGCGCGGCGACGTCGACTTCGAGGAGATCATCGTTGCCCTCAACGACATCGGCTACGCCGGGCCGCTGTCGGTCGAGTGGGAAGACAGTCGCATGGACCGCGTGCACGGCGCCACCGAGAGCGCCGCGTTCGTCCGTGCGCTCGACTTCGAGCCGCCCGCCGGCGCGTTCGACGCGGCGTTCGGACGGGAGGACGGCGATGCGTGAGCCCAGAAGACCGCTGAAGCTCGGCATGGTCGGCGGCGGCTCGGGCGCCTTCATAGGCGCGGTGCACCGCATGGCGGCCCGCCTCGACGGCGCCTGGGAGATCACGGCCGGTGCGCTCTCGAGCACGCCGGAACGAGCGCTCGAGAGCGGCCGCGCGATCGGCCTGGCGCGGCCGTACCCGACGTGGGAGGAGATGCTCGAACGCGAACTGGCCCTGCCCGTGGGTGAGCGCATCGACGCCGTCTCCGTCGTGACGCCCAACCACATGCACTATCCCGTGGCGAAGGCCTTCACGGAGGCCGGCTTCCACGTCTTGTGCGACAAGCCGATGGTGCTCGACTCCGAACAGGCCGCCGACCTGGTGCGCGCGGTGGAGGCCGCCGGCACCGTCTTCGCCGTCACCTACAACTACACCGGCTACCCGCTGGTGAAGGAGGCGCGCCGCCTGGTTGAAGAGGGCGCGATCGGCGAGATCCGCAAGGTGATCGTCGAGTACAACCAGGGCTGGCTCGCCACCAAGCTCGAGGACACCGGCGCCAAACAGGCGGTCTGGCGCGCCGACCCGGCGCGATCCGGGATCGGCGGGGCCATCGGCGACATCGGCAGCCACGCCGAGAACCTGGTTGCCACCGTCACGGGGCTCGAGCTGAGCGCGCTTTGCGCCGACCTGACCAGCTTCGTGCCCGGCCGGCGCCTAGACGACGACGCCAACCTGCTGCTGCGTTTCCATGGCGGCGCCAAGGGCGTGATGATCACCAGCCAGATCGAGGTGGGCGAGGAGAACGACCTGCGCATCCGCGTCTACGGCACCACCGGCGGACTCCTCTGGCGCCAGGAAGAGCCGAACAAGCTGATCCACAAGACGCTCGAGGGGCCGACGCGCATCCTGACCCGCAACGGGGGCGGCTACCTGGGCGCGGCCGCGCAGGCCAACACGCGGCTGCCCTCGGGGCACCCCGAGGCGTTCATCGAAGCGTTCGCCAACGTCTACACCAACGTCGCCGCCGCCATCGCGGCGCGCCAGGGCGCGGGCCCGGGCGGCGGAGCGTCGGCCGGCAGCCTCGGCGCCGGCTCCGCGGCGGGCGCGGTAGCCCCCGACTTCCCAACGGTGCTCGACGGCGCGCGCGGCGTGGCCTTCATCGAGGCGGCAGTCGCTTCGTCCGCGTCCACCACGAAATGGACGCCCTTCGTCGACCCCGCGGGCGGCGCTTTCGACTCTGGAGGTTGACGATGGACCTTTCACCAAGGCCCGAGCACCGGTTCAGTTTCGGACTCTGGACCGTGGGCAACGTCGGGCGCGACCCGTTCGGTGCGCCCACCCGCCTGCCACTGGACCCCGTGTACAGCGTGGGCAAGCTGGCCGCGCTGGGAGCGTGGGGCGTCAACTTCCACGACGACGACCTGGTCCCACCCGGCAGCAATGCCCACCAGCGCGACCGTATCGTGCGCGAGTTCGGCCAGGCACTGGCGGAGCATGGCATGGTCGTGCCCATGGCGACCACCAACCTGTTCAGCGACCCGGTGTTCAAGGACGGCGCGTTCACCAGTGCCGACGCGCGCGTGCGCGCATACGCGCTGCAGAAGACCATGCGCGCGATGGACTTGGGCGTCGAACTGGGCGCGCGGACGTACGTGTTCTGGGGTGGTCGCGAGGGCAGCGAGGTCGACGGGGCAGGTAAGCTGCTCGACTCCCTCGCGTGGTACCGCGACGCCATCGACTTCCTGTGCGAGTACGCCGTCGACCAGGGCTACGAGCTGCGCTTCGCCCTCGAGCCCAAGCCGAACGAGCCGCGGGGCGACGCCTTCTTGCCCAGCGTCGGGGCCGCCCTCGGTTTCATCGCCACGCTGGCGAAGCCGGAGATGGTGGGCGTGAACCCCGAGTTCGCTCACGAGACCATGGCGGGCCTCAACTTCCCCCACGCCCTGGCCCAGGCCATCGACGCCGGCAAGCTTTTCCACGTGGACCTGAACGACCAGAAGATGGGCCGCTTCGACCAGGACCTCCGCTTCGGCGCCGAGAGCCTCAAGACAGCGCTGTTCACGGTCATGCTGCTGGAGGAGCACTACGACGGACCACGGCACTTCGACGCGCACGCGCTGCGCACCGAGGACGAGGAGGGGGTGTGGGAGTTCGCGCGCGGCTGCATGCGCAGTTATCTGATCTTGAAACACAAGGCGGAGGCGCTGCGAGAGGACGAGGAGTTCCAGTCCCTGCTTGCCGGCTACCGCGTCGAGGACGCGGCCCTGCCGAAGCTCGCGCCCTACGAGCGCACCGCGGCCACCGCCTTGAAGGAGCGCGAGTTCGACCTTCATCAGATGCGCCGGCGCGGACCGCAGCTCGAGCGCATCGACCAGGTCGTCTTCGATCACTTGACCGGCGCGCGCGACTAGGCCGCCACCAGGCCGCCACCAGGAGGTTCTCGATGCATGCAGCCGCGGACGACCGCACCGTCATAGGCCTCGACATCGGCACCAGCGGCGCCAAGGCGACGGCGGTGAACGGCCGCGGCGAGGTGCTGGCGGAACACGGGTCCGGTTACCCGTTACTCGTCCCCCGACCGGGCTGGACGGAGCAGTCGGCCGACGCATGGTGGGCGGCGGCGGCAGCGGTGCTGACCGAGGTCGCGAGGCGGTCGCCCCGGCCGCCTGAGGCCATAGCGCTGACCGGGCAGATGCACGGGCTGGTTCCGCTCGACGCGGATGGCGCGGTGGTGCGCAACCCCATCTTGTGGAACGACCAGCGCACCGACGACGCCGTCGCCGAGATAGAACTGGCGGTGCCGCGTAGCGCACTCGTCGAGCGTGGCGGCAACCCCGCGATCACCGGCTTCCAGCTCGCCAAGCTAGTGTGGCTGAGGCGCCACGAACCGGCGGCGTTCGCGCGCACGCGCACGGTGTTGTTCCCGAAGGACTACCTCACGTTCCGACTGACGGGAGAGCGCAAGGCGGAGCCGACCGACGCTTCTGGCTCGAACGCCTTCGACCTGCGGTCCGGCCGCTGGGACGAGGAGGTCCTCTCGGCGCTGGGCTTGGACGCCGGTCTGTACCCGCCGTTGATCGCGTCAGACACCGTCGTCGGGCGCGTGAGCGGTGCCGCGGCCCGTGCGACGGGCGTTCCTGCCGGCACGCCGGTGGTGGCCGGCGCGGGCGACAACGCCGCCGCGGCGACGGGCCTGGGCATCTCGCGGCATGACCTGGGCCGCGGCAGCGTGTCGCTCGGCACCTCCGGCGTGCTGCAGGCGCCGCTCGAGCGGCCGACGCCGGCGCCCGGTGGCAGGGCACACCTGTTCGCCCATGCCGATGGCGGCTTCCTGCTGATGGGCGTCACGCTCTCGGCGGCCGGAAGCCTGCGCTGGGTGCAGGAGACCCTCTTCCCAACGTTGGATGCCGCCTCGCTCGCGGAACTCGCCGCCACCAGCCCCACCGGAGCGGGCGGCGTTACCTTCCACCCCTACCTCGCCGGCGAACGCTCCCCGTACCTCGACCCCGACCTGCGGGGCGCCTGGCGCGGCCTGAGCCTGGCGACATCGTCCGCCGACCTGGTGCGAGCCGTGTTGGAGGGGGTGGCGTTCAGCCTCGCTCATGCCTTCGAGATCATGCGCCCGCTGAGCGACCTGAAGGAGCTGGTGGCCACGGGCGGCGGCAGCCGCTCCCGCCTCTGGGTGCAACTGCTGGCCGACGCCCTCCACCTCCCCGTGACACGACTGGCCGAGGAGAACGGTGCGGCCTACGGGGCGGCGCTCTTGGGGTGGCGGGGGCTGGGGGCGGACGTGCGGCCGCGCATCAGCGTTGCCGACACCCTCGAGCCGCGGCAAGTCCCGGCCCTCGTAGAGGCGTACGAACACTACCGCGAACGCGCGCCCGACATGCTTTAGGGGGCCGCGACAGAGCGGCCGGCGCTGGCAGTGTGCGGTTCCGACGGAACGGACCGAGGGCCATCAGTCGCCCTAATCACTCCTATCGGCCCAGTTCGTGCTTATGATGGCCCATCTTGAAACTAGCTGAAGTAATCCAGGGCGGTATGGGGGTAGCGGTCTCCAATTGGAGGCTTGCGCGGGCAGTCTCGTCTTTCGGGCAACTCGGCGTCGTCTCGGCGACCGGCATCGACACCGTCATGGTGAGGCGTTTGCAGGACGGTGACGCCGGAGGTCTGGTCCGCCGGGCACTGGCGGCGTTCCCGCTCCCGGATATCGCGAAGGCGGCCCTCGAACGGTACTTCCTCCCGGAAGGACGCAAGCCCGGTAAGCCGTACCGGAGAGCCCCCATGTTCAGCGCGGGCGGAGACAACCACGAGCAGAACGGCCTGGGGATGCTCGCGTCCTTCGTCGAGGTCTTCCTCGCCAAGGAGGGCCATAGCGGCAAGGTAGGTGTCAACCTACTCACCAAGATCCAATTGCCCAACCTGCCATCGCTGTACGGCTCCATGCTGGCGGGCGTCGACTACGTGCTTATGGGTGCGGGCATCCCCCGCGAGATCCCGGAGGCACTCGACCGCCTGTCGCTTCACGAGCCGGCCGCGGTGAGGCTGGAAGTGACCGAGTCGCCCGATCTGCCCGAGTTCCGCCGCGACGGCGAACTGCTGGTCTTCGACCCGCGCGACTACGGCGCCGAGGGCCATAGCAACCTCAAGCGACCCGCGTTCCTGCCGATCGTCTCCTCGCACTCGCTCGCGAGCATGCTGCAGAAGAAGGCGACCGGTTCCATAGAAGGCTTCGTCGTCGAAGGTCCGACCGCCGGCGGCCACAACGCGCCGCCGCGGGTCAAGAACGTATTCGATGACGAAGGTCAGCCCGTCTACGGTGACCGCGACGTGGCCGACCTGGAGAAGATGCGCGATCTGGGCCTGCCGTTCTGGCTCGCCGGCGGCTTCGGCTCGCCCGAGGGGCTGGAGCAAGCACAAGCGCACGGCGCCGCGGGAGTGCAGGTGGGCACGCTGTTCGCCTACTGCCGCGAGTCCGGCATCGCCCAAGGAATCAAGCGCTCTGTGCTCGAACTCATCGCTGCCGGCAAGGCGCACGTCAAGACCGACGCGCGCGCTTCTCCCACGGGCTTCCCGTTCAAAGTGGTCGAGATTCCGGGCACTCTCTCCCAGGAGGAGGAGTATGGCGCGCGCCGGCGCGTCTGCGACCTAGGCTACCTCCGGGAGGCCTACCGCACCGACGACGGTGGGATCGGCCACCGCTGCCCCGCCGAACCCGTCGCCGATTACGTCAGGAAGGGCGGCGATGCGGCCGACACGGTGGGCCGCAAGTGCCTCTGCAACGCCCTCATGGCCGACGTCGGCCTGGCCCAGGCCCGCAAGCGCGAGACGGAGGAACTGCCGTTGGTCACGAGCGGTGACGACCTGAAGGCCATCTTGCCCTTGATGGCCGAAGACATGTCGTACGGGGCCGCCGACGTGCTCGGTTACCTGCTCGAACGTGCGGCAAGCAAGCGCACCACCAGTCTCATAGCTGTCTAGCGTCGGCCGCTCCAGCGGACCGCCGAGCATGAACCAGCGCGCCACCGGGGCCTCCCCCGGTGGCGCGCTGGTCGTGACGTGGCCCTCGCGGCCGGCTTACAACCCGTACTGCTCTCGCGCAAAGCCTCCAAGGCCCGCCTCGTCGAGCCTCCACAAGGGTGCCAGGAACGTGACGCGGACCACTCCCGGATTGCGACCGATCTCTATGGCGCCGGTGACCGTGCCGCGGTTGCGCACCTCGGCCTCGCTCATCCCAAGAAGCCGCGCCGCGCGCGCCAAGCCGTTGTCGGTGGCCACGTTCAGGTTGGGTCCGCTGCCGATGACCGAGATCGGCGCCGAGTCTTCCAGCTCGCCCACGCCGTACGCGTCGGCGAGACGCTGGGCGCGGGCGCGCTCCTCGGCGGTGAACGGCTTGGCGGAGGGCGGCAGGTCGTCTATGAGCGGGAAGATCACGGGGCCCTCCAGCGCGCGACCCTTGACCACCTCTACCTGCAGCGTCACCACCCCGGCCACGTCGAGGGTGTGGCCGGCAATCTCGCCGTTGCCCTGGTTGAAGTGCATGTCGCCCATGTAGACCCCCGCGCCCGCGACCTTGACGGGCACCACGACGATGGCACCGGCGCGGACCGAGTTGACGTCCATGTGGCCGTCGGTGCGGTGCTCCTCTAGCTCGTCGGCGGTGATGGCGGAGCCGTGCGGTGCGCCGATCAGGGCGGAACCGAAGTCGCCGGCATTGTGCGAGTCGGGCATCCGGATCGACGGCGTGCTGCCCAGCTGACCCAGGAAGGGGCGGGCGCGCAGCATGACGCCGGGCATGTCGGACGGGGCGTAGACGAGGATGGGGTGTTGGATGGAGGCATCCGGCAGCGCCGCGTACTCCTCGGGGCTTTCGGCGAAGCGGCGCGCCACCTGCGCAGGGACGGTGACGCCGAGTTGCCGCTCGTCATCGAAGACCGCCGTGTAGCCGTGGACGAACTGGAACGGGGTGACGGGGTTGCCGCACGTGGCGCACACGACCGCCTTGGGGCCGATGCCCTCCACGCGCGTGGCGGGGTTCACGACGTCGCAGACGGGGCAGCGCGCCGCGACGTACGGGTCGCCGAGGAAGTGTCCTTCGGGTGAGGTGTCGTGGCCGGAGGCGGTGGCCAGTGAGGTGATGGTGATGCCCTGGACGCGGATCGCGACGGCGTCGCCCACTTCGGCCCCCTCCACGAAGACGGGCTTGGTCACCTCGTGACCGCCGAGCAACTCCGGGGTGATCATGGGGCCCCAGCAACCGGGTGCGGTGCTCGCGATGATGGTGCCGCCATCGGCGACGGGGCCTAGCATGGGCACGGCCGGGTCGAGCTGGCCATCGGTGAAGCTCTGGACCATGACGATCCGTTTCGCGCGGGTGCGTTCTGCCGTCAGCGTCATTCCGTTACCTCCGAGCGTCGGACTTGGGGTGGGCGGGTGGTTGATCGAATCATAGGCGGCGTGCGTCGGCCGGGCGGTAGCGCGCAGGCCACGTGGCCGGCGTTACGGACTTGCCATCACCACGCGACCCCACACGGCGTAGTGGTCCGACAGGTCGAGGCTCCCCGCGCGCAGAGGGACCACCCGATTCCACGCCGCCTCGGGAATGGCGTGATCTGCGGCGTAGAGGACGTAGTCGAGCCACTGGCTCGGGCCGGTCGCCAGCCCGTTGTTCTCCGGGTCCCAGGTAAACCGGTGTGGGCCCCGCGTCACGGGGCGCACTGCGTTCAGGGTGCGCAGCACCGAAGCGAGTTCCCGAGTGTAGGCGTCGACGTTGAAGTCTCCCGCGAGCACCACCGGGTCGCCAGGCGAGATCTTCTGGTCCACCATGAAAGCGCGCCACATCTCGAATTGCCGGTGGCGTACCCCTACCACTCCGAAACCGTACTCCGACTGCGCGTGGGTGGCGAAGACGTGGTAGCGGAACCTCCCCTTGTTCACTTCGGCATAAGCCACCCCCTTGTCGGCCAAGCAGTCGGTGCCGCTGCACGCGCCACCGAACGTCAAGGACGCCTGCCGGCTGATAGGCCACCGGCTCAGGATGATGATGCCGCCGTCTTGCCGGAACGGGTTACCGCCGGCGCCGGCCTTGCCGACCACGTCCGACCTGTACGGGTACCAGGCGGCAAGCTGGGTGAGCAGGGACTCGCGCCAACCGTTCACGAAGAGTTCCTGTAGAACCAGCACGTCATAACCGAGCAGGTGGGGTGCCATCACCGCCACACGTTCTGCTTGGCGTGTAGGCGCCACGACCGCGGGAAGCAGGGCAGCGTTGAAGGTCAGCACGTCGAGGACGTGGTCGCGCGCTACCGCCTCCGCGGCGCCGCTGTCGAACTCCCCGGACTGCGTTGCGCCGGCCGACGTCCACGACGACGCGGCCGGACTGCAACCCGTAAGAAGGCCAAGCATCAGCGCCGTGGCCACGGCCTTGCGGCAACCCCGCACGCCCGGAAACGCCTCCGGCAACGCCATATCCAATACTACGGCGTTGCTGGAGGCGCTCGAGTGCTGGTCCCGGCAGGAGCGCGATCACACCCTCAGCGGGCCAGACCTACATGGCGCGAGCCGCAGCTCACTTGCTGATATCGAAGGTTCCCTCGTCCCCTTTGCAGAGGCCGGTGGTGACCTCGTAGGTGCCGGTCATCTGGTTGGCGGTGACGTTGGAAGCGCTGTACTGGACGGTATCGCCGGCGTTGACTACCCCGAACGTGACCTGCGAGCCGCTGATGGTGCCCGTCACGGTGCCGGAGTGGATGCAGACCGAGCCGGTAATGGTCACCGTTCCGCCAAGGCTACTGCCCGACTGTTGCAGGTCGGCAACCACGCCGCCGTCACCGTCGGTGGTGCTGTCCCAGGTCCCGGTCCAGGTGCCGGTCACGTCGACGGTCGGGGGCCCCGACGGAGGCCCCTTCGGTGGCCCCTTGGGAGCCGCGGTGGCGCACCCCGCGAGGAGGACGACCGGGAGCAGCAGGGCGGCGAGCGCCATCGGCAGCGCCCTCAGCCGCGGGCGGCGAACTCGCGTCGTAACGACTTTTTGGGTAGCCGGCATCAAAGGGTTAGCCTTCATGATCCAAGACCTCCCGAGCTGGTCGCGCCGTCGGTCGCGGCCAGCAGCCTCCCGGTGCTTCCCGATGGCCCGGCCCAGCAGATCCTCCTAGTTTCTAGGTGGCCGCTGCGGCACCACAAGCCTGAACCTCGGCCTGTCGGTGCGCGGTGACGCTTGATGCAACGGCCCGCCACGTGGGGTCGGCGGGTCGCCACGTATCTCGCCCGGCTACTTGCGCGGCCGGCTACCTATCCCGTCACCGCTTCGTCTGGTGCCTGATCACGGCAGCTTCAAGGCCTCCCTCAGGCCGTGAACTTCTTGAGGCGTGAGCTCTGTGGCGCGCGCTTCCTGGAAGTCGTCGGCGGTGTATGGCTGCTGCCCGCTTGGGAACGCGTCTCCCCACGAAGTGCTCACGTAGTTGATGACGGCGGCCAATTCGGCGTCGCTCAGGTGAGCCCACGAAGGCATGGTGCCGTTGTAGGTCTTGCCGTCGACGGTGATCGGCCCCTGCAACCCGTAGAGCAAGACGTGCACAACATAATCTCGCCCGCCCTGCGCGGCGAGGAGTTGTGGGACGTGGCCGGCCAGCGGCGGGAAGGCGCCGGGAAGGCCGGTTCCCTGTGGCTGGTGACACGCGGCGCAGTTCTGGTAGACGGTAGCTCCGTCCACTGCGGCGGCCGTCGGGGCCGCGGTTGCCGAGGCGGCGGTTGCCGAGGCTGCGGCTGGCGTTGTGGCGCTCGCCGTGAGCAAGGGGTTCGGCCCCGGGGTCACCCCGAAACCGAAGGCCGCCGCCCAGGCCATGACAGTCAGGGCCGCGCCGACGACCCAGCCGATGCTCCTGGCGAACTGATACCCCGCGAAGGTCGTCAGCCCGCTCAGCACGATGAAAACCCCGTGGTCGAGGGCATGGACGAACGGATGCGCCTCGAGGTACTCGTAGGTGGAGGGCCACATGAGGAACATCGCCGCCAGGGGCGCGATAATCGCCAGCACCAGCCAGGCGCTTCGGCTCCGGCGCGGCTCGGCCCCTCCGGCAGGCATCAAACTGCCGGCCAGGGCGAGGCCCCAGAGGCCGCCGCCAAGAATGAAGAACGCGTGCTGGATGTGGTGGTTCTTGATGCTGAGGTCGGGGTCCGGCAGGCCAAGGTGCAGTTCTGCCACCACGACGGCCACTAGCCCAAGCGCCACGAGGGTGTAGGTGGTGGTGCGAGACGGCCGGGTCATGCTTGCCTCCGCCTGAGCTCGGCCTGCGCCACAGTCGGCGCCACCGTCGGGGCCGCTCCCGGCACTCGCGGGGGATCGGCGGGTACGGGCACCCCGGCGGAGCGGCCGGCGAGCCACAGCCGCGTACCCTCGATCAAGCACACCAGTAGTCCGGTGAGCAGCACTATCGCGCCGACCGAGCCCCAGGTCGCGAGGGCGGCCCCCGGGTCGGGTTCGACCGAGTAGCGGCGCGGCACGCCGTCGGCACCGGCCACGTAGAACGAAAGAAGGAACAGCAGGGTGCCGCCGAAGACCATCACGCCTATCAGCCATTGGAGGGCCAGCGGCGTGTGTCTGCCGCTACGCTCCTCCAGGTTCTGGAAGATCCACCCCAGGGCGAAGTAGAGCGAGGCGCCCAGCAGGTAGTTGTGGAAGTGCGCCGGGACCCACAACGTGTTGTGGAGCCTGACGTTGAATGGGACGCTCGCGTCGAGGAGCGCGCCCGCGCCGCCGACCACCCAGCCGCCCATGCCCACGTACATGAAGAGCGACCCGAGCCGCCACCGCATGTCGGAGCGCCAGACCAGCAGCAGGCCCCCGTAGACCGTGACCACCGTTACGGGTATGGCGGAAAGGTACGAGGCGATCTCGCCTACGTACTGCAGGGACTGCGGCTGCGCGAAGTCGAGGTAGAGGTGGTGGAAGTAGGCGATCAGCAGGAACACCATCGTGCTCCACCAGCCGACCGCGAAGACCGCCGAGGTCTTCCACTTCCGGTTCGTGTAGCGGGGCAACCCGACGTACACGAACGCGAGCAGCATGTAGATGATGAAGTTCGCGATGCTGTGGCCGAAGAAGTAGGTGACGTTCTTGGCCCACAGCGGGTCGAGGCCGACCGACGGGTCGATCCAGTGCACCAGCAGCGCGACGCCCAGGAGCATGCCGGCCGAGGCCAGGAACAGGCCGTCGAGTGAGATCACCAGCGCGGGCAGCATCTGCGCCGGCGGGGCCTGGCGCCCGGACTCCTTGAAGGCCTTGGGGTGAAAGACGAGGTCCCAGGCGAGAGCGCCGCGCAGGCCTCCTCCGGCGCGCAGAACCGCCTCGAACACCTGCAACGACCAGACCGTCCAACCGACCGTGATCAGCGTCAGGCCTATCAGGAAGAAACCGGTCGCCCAAGAGGGCCAGGTGGGGTTCACGAAGGGCAGGGGGTAGAGGAACGTCCAGGCCGTGGCGAACTTCCCGAAGACGGTAGCGATCAGGACCAGGACCACGCCCGCGAGGATGAGGGCGTAAGTCGCGTAACCGAGCCGCACGTCCATCTTCACTTCACGCCGCACCAGATACCAGAGCCCGCCCATGCCGCAAAGCACGAAAGACGTGACCATGCCCGCGCCGTGGAGCGTGAGCAGCGAGTAGAAGTTGGCGGGGTTCAGGGTCAGCCAACCGGCCTGAGCCATGCGCATGAAGAGCCCCACGATCATGAGCGATCCCGCCACCGTCAGGCCAGTGAACAGGTAGATGTTCATGATGCGCCGGGCTTCGGGGAACTCTCTAGAGACGGTCATAAGTCATCACCTGACCTCGAAGCTCCCCTGCATCAGGGGATGACCCAGTCCGCAGTACTCGAGGCAGCGGACGGTGTAGTCGCCGGGCTCAGTGAACGTCATCGGCAACTCGTTGACGTAGCCGGGCATCGCCTGCACTTGGCCGACTATCCGGTCCTGTGGGTCGTAGATCGCGAACCCGTGGGTGACGTCGGCGGCCGTCACGTCGAACACGACCGGTTGGCCCAGCGGAACGCTTTGCGGCAGGTTGCCGAACGTGTATTGCCGGGCGATGACCGGGTAGTGGGTCGCCTCGCCGGCGGCCTGCGCCCCACCGTAAGGAAAGAAGGGTATGGACACCGCGAAGGCCGTCAGGAGCGAGGCCGTGAGGATCCAGAACCACCAGCGCCTGATGGCGTAGCCTCGAACCTGGACGGTGGCCTGCGTCTGCGCCGGCCCGCGAGATTTCACCGCCACGGTGATGAAGATAGAGATCACACCGAGCGCCAAGACGCCGTAACTGATGAGGATTCTGCCTTGAAGATCCAAGATGACCTCCGATTGGGACTAGCCTGAGGTTGAGCGCGCCGACTTGCTGGAATGGCCCATCACATGGCTCTACCCGCCAGAATCCGTCTCCACGGACGTGGCCCTGGCTGCCCCGATGGCAGCAGAAGCCCGCCTACGGTTGCGACGTTGCGTAGCATAGCGCTACACGCACAACATGCGAAGTACGACTAACCATCATGTTAGGGACAATCGGGCACTAGTGTTATTGCCCACTCTCATCGGTTGTGGGCCTACCGAGGCTGGCACGTGGACCCAATGAACGCAGGCCAGGTTGGCTATCTGGTTGGGCCGCGGGTTTGCCCGACCCTACTCCGGGGACCCCTGCACGTTGCTGTCCTCGGCCGCCAACAAGGTGGTGCGGATGCGCACCTCGGAGGTCAGCGTCCTATGCACGGGGCAGCGGTCGGCGATCTCCACGAGCCTGGCCCGCTGCGCTTCGTCGAGGGGACCCTCGATGCGGATCTGCCGCTCGAACACGTCGATCCGGGCCGAGGGCTGCTCGCAGGTCGTGCAGTCCTCTACGTGAACCTTCTGGTGGTTCACCTCGACCGTCACGGCCTCCAAGGGCCACTTCTTACGGTCGGCGTAGAGCCTCAAAGTCATCGAGGTGCAACCGGCCAGGGCCGTGGCGAGCAGGTCGTACGGGCTGGGGCCGGTGGCGGTACCGCCCACGGAGATCGGTTCGTCGAGCACCATGCCGAACCCGTTGGTCATCGCCTCGCTGCGGAGTAGGGCCTCGGTGCGGACGATGGTGCGGTTGTCATGGATGTCCTGCTGCCACGCTGGTCTTTCTGGGCGGCCAAGGTAGCGCGAGGACCAGCTGGCGATGACTTCCCCCGCGTACCGCGCGTCGCTCGCGCGCGTGAGGAGGTGGTCCGCGTCGTCCAGCGAGACGAAGCTCTTGGGGTGCAAGGCGGCGGCGAAGAGCAGCCCGGCGTTATCGATGCCGACGACGGAATCGATGGGGGAGTGCAGGATCAGCAGCGGCCGGCGCAGGCCGCGCAGGGTCTCGCGCACCTTCGTTTCGGCGAGGTCATCGAAGAACTCTCGGCGCAGTTGGAAGCTGCGGCCCGCAATGGTGATGTCGACCTCCCCGCCGGCCATGGCAGCGTCGCGCGCACCTCCGAGGAGGCTCGAGATGTGGTTCGGGTCGTAGGGCGCGGCGATGGTGGCCACCGCCCTGACCTCGGGAAGGAGGGTGGCCGCTTGAATGACGGCAGCGCCCCCGAAAGAGTGCCCCACGAGCAACTTCGGTGCCTCGTAGCGCTGCTCCAGGAACGCCGCGGCGTCTTGCAGGTCGCCAACGTTGTGCGACAAGCTGGTGTCGGCGAAGTCGCCCTCGCTGGCGCCGAGGCCGGTGAAGTCGAAGCGCAGCGTGGCAATGCCCGCCCGTCCGAGCGTTCTCGATATCTCTCGCACCGCTTTGAGGTCCTTGGAGCAGGTGAAGCAGTGAGCGAAGAGCGCGTAAGCGACCGGGGCGCCGTCGACGGGTAGCTCCAGCCGGCCCGTAAGTTCCTTGCCATGCCGGTTGGCGAACCTCAGGGTCTCGCTGCTCATCGCGTTCCTCCATAACTCACGGGTGCGGCCCAAGGCCCAAAGGTTACCGCGGGCCGCTGCTTCTCGTCCCAGCCCGGGGGTAACTTCCCGTCCCGGCCGATTGTGCCGGGAGGCCGTTTCACGGCGGGTCCGGCGGCAACTTAGTGGCCTAGAGTTGTATAGACGGCCGCGCCACTACCGGCCGCGAGATGGAGGCGGGCATCATAGACACCCTGGAACGGATGCAAGGGGCCGGGCACGAGCAGGTCACGTACTTCTACGACGAGGCCACCGGCCTAAGGGCCATCGTGGCTATCCATAGCACGCACTTAGGGCCGGCGTTGGGCGGCTGCCGGATGTGGCCCTACGAGAGCGAGGCTGCCGCGCTAGAGGACGTGCTGCGCTTGAGCCGCGGCATGACCTACAAGAACGCCGCCATGGGCCTGCCACTGGGCGGCGGTAAGGCCGTCATGATCGGCGACTCGCGTACCGACAAGACGCCCGAGCTGTTCCGGGCGTTCGGCCGCGCCGTGGAACGCCTCGGTGGACGCTACGTGACGGCCGAAGACGTCGGCACCGAGCCGGAGGACATGGTCGCCGTGCGCAGCCAGACCGAGCACGTCGTCGGCCTCCCCACGACCAGCGGCGATCCCTCGCCCGCCACGGCATTCGGCGTCTTTAGCGGCATCAGGGCGGCGCTCGAGCACGCTTTCGGCGACAGCGATCTGCGCGGCCGCCGCGTAGCCGTGCAGGGGTTGGGGGCGGTCGGGATCCACCTCTGCAAGTACCTGCACGAGGAAGGCGCCGAGCTTGTCGTCACCGACATCGCCCAAGAACGCATGGACGAGGCCGCGGCGGCGGTGGGGGCCAAGACGGTGGCTCCCGGCGAGATCTACGACGTGGAGTGCGACGTGTTCGCCCCCTGTGCCCTCGGGGCCGTGGTGAACGACGGCACCCTGCCGCGCTTCAAGGCGCGCATAATCGCGGGCTCCGCCAACAACCAGTTGGCCGAGGCGCGCCACGGGGAGGCGCTTCAAGCGCGGGGTATCCTCTACGCGCCCGACTTCATAATCAACGGCGGCGGCGTCATCAACGTGGCCGACGAGCTTAAGCCCGGCGGCTACGACCGCACCCGCGCCTACGCCCTGATCGCACGGATCGGCGAGAAGGTCGCCCGCGCGCTGAGGCTAGCTGACGAGTTGGGCATCTCGAGCGCGGCGGCCGCCGAGATGATGGCGGACGAGCGGCTCAAGGGGTCGGCGGCCAACTAGTCCGCCGGCTCTGCGCCCTACCTGAATTTGGGCCTGTGACTCAGGGTAGAAACGGTTGCACCATTCGCGTAGGAGGTGTGACCATGATGTTCGGATACTCGCACATGCTGCACGCGTACGCGGAGGAGAGAACGGCCAGGCTGCAACGAGCGGTGGCCATGGAGCGGATGGTGACGAGGCTCAGGCGGGCAGTTCGGTGGCTCAAGAAGTGACGCCGGGCCGGGAGTGTGCAGGGCCACGGTCCGACCGAAAGCCGACGGCGAGGGCGTAGGCAGCGCGAGCGCGGCGCTGCCTCCCACCACACCATCATGTACACTAAACATGTACGGGAGGCTGGTGATGCGCAGAGTCAACGTAAGCGAAACGCGCGAGAACCTAGCTGAGCTGCTAACAGCGGTAGAAGCGGGCGAGGAAATCATCATCATGCGCCGAGACCGCCCCGTCGCCAAACTCGTAGCCCTCACCAAGCCCACGAGCCCCTTCCTCGACCGCAGTCAACTCCGCAGCGAGATTCCGCCGATGCGGACCACGGCGGCACAAACCATCCGCGAACTCCGCGAAGAAGAACGCTACTAGGAGTGCTGTACCTCGACACCAGCGCCCTGCTGCCGTACTACCGACAGGAGGCGCACAGCGACGCGATACAACAACTCCTCCAACGACAATCCAGCCCCATCCTCATCAGCGACCTCACCAGACTCGAGTTCGCTAGCGCGCTTTCCCGCTGGGTACGCATGCGTGAGATCGAAGAATCACACGCTCAACGCCTTGGCCGCGCACTCGACGAAGACATCAAGGCGCGCCGTTACACCGTCCGCCACAACACCGATGAACACATCGAGCTCGCGCGGCACTGGCTCCTGGCCCGCAACACCTCGCTACGTACCCTCGACGCCCTCCACCTAGCCTGCGCGGCTGCCGAGAACGCAACGCTCGTGACACTCGACGACGCCCTGGGCTTTGCAGCCACACAGCTCGGCATCAAGACGCACGAACTCTAGGCAACCCGAAGAAGCGAGAAATGCTGCTGCCAGGCTCGGGCCTTCGGCGTAGCGGCAGTCCGGACACCGGCCTCACTTGACGAGCAGGACGTGGCAGGCCGCCAGCAGGCCCACACGGTGGCTTATGGTGCCCCACCCCTTGGCCGGTTCGCCCGGATCGATGCGGTGCGACTGCAGCACGATCAGGTCGAAACCGCGTTCTTCGGCTATCCGCAAGACTTCCTTGACGCGCGAACCGAACACCACCTCGACGTCGACGCTTACGGCCGCATCGTGATGGGGTGCTCGTAGCTCCTCCATCTCGGCGAGGGCGAGATCGGCCAGCGAGTCATAGAAGTCCCGGAACTCGTCGTAGGTCGTGTCCTTGATGATCTCGACCACGTGGAGCAACGTCACACGCCCCTGTGAGGCGGCGGCGATGTGGACGGCAGCGTCCACCGCGGAGCGCGCGCGTTGGGAGCGGTCGACGGGAACGAGGATGGTCCGGTACATGGCGCCTCCTAAGTGGCACCTCCGCGATGGCCGAGCGGGCAGGCACGGCTGAGCCCAGGCTGCTTCCAGTATGGCGCATGGAGCGCCGGCCGGCGCCGCGCTCCGCTCGTAAACCCGCATCGGACCAATTCGGTGTTGCTCTCAGGCCGCACGCACAAGCGCGGCTCGCTAGCGCGGCCACCTGCGCCACGCCAACGAGCCGTGCAGCCCGGTGCCGCCGCGCAACCCGGGCGGCCGGGCAGGCCTCCTACTGCGCCGAGAGGACCTGGTTCAGCGCCGTCAGGTGGATATCGAGCAACCACACGGCCTGGCGGTTGCTAAAGCGGAGGTCTTCGAAAGACAGGGTGGAGACGTCGCTCCGGCATACGGCGGCTTCGATGCCCTCGATCTCGGCGGGTTGCATGCCCGTCAGGTCCATGATGACGGGGATGGCCTTCGCCAAGGCGCCCGTCTTGGTGAGCACCTGGGCAACGTCGTTGACGCTGTCGCAGAGGAGCACGTGAACCGCCATCACCTCAGCGCGTACCTGTTCAGGGGCGGCGTCGCCGGGCAGCTTGTCGGGTAGGGGCATCTTCGGGGCCTGCGCGAAGGCGGCACTTGCCAGAAGACCGATGACCAGCAACGAACCTAGCGTGCGTTTCAACATCGGAATCACTTGTCCTTTCGAGGTGCAGCATAGGGTTGGAGCGGAAAGGGCTTCCCGGACTTTTGTCGGTTGTTGCCCTTTCACGCTCTGGTCGGCGTTAGGCGTGTGAGAGGTGCGAGGGCTTACGCCGGCGCACTCTCCGCTCCCGTGCCCGCGTGCACCTGGGGCAGGTACTGCTGCGCCTGGAAGAGGTTGATCCCGCTCTTGAGCAGGTCGACCAGCTTGCCCATCGTGGCCTCTTCTTCCACCTGTTCGTTGATGAACCACTGCAGGAACTGCAGGCCACGGTAGTCCTGGTGCTCCGTAGCGATGGCCGCCATGTCGTTGAACTGCTTGGTGACGTTGCGCTCGGACTCGAGAGCGGAGGTCACGGCCGTCAGGGCGTCCGGGAAGTCGGTGCGGGCCTCCGGAACTGCCGGCAGGCTTACCTCCGCGGCATTGTCGATCAAGTACGTCAGGATCTTCATGCCGTGCATCCGTTCCTCTTCGGACTGCCTGAAGAAGAATGAAGCCCAGTCGTCGAGGCTCTGCTTGGCGAAGTAGGTGGCGATGGCGAGGTAGTGATTGCTGGCGGAGAACTCCGAGCCGATCTGCTGGTTCAAGGCCTGTGCCAATTTCTTGCTCAACATGATGTGCTCCTTTTCAGTAGCGCGGTCGTAACCGCGCTGGTCGGGTGATCGAGGTTCAGGACATGCTTGGTGTCCGAAGCGGCGACCCACGCGGCGGTCGCCGGAACAGTGGCAAGGGTACGGCGGCCGCACCGGACCAATCGTCGACCTTTGTCGGAGTGAGCGTTCCCGTGTTCGTATCCGCGCCGCGTTCTAGCCGGGGTGCGTCCTCGCGCTACTACCCGGCGCGCGTGTTACTGCCCGGCGCGCGTTCTCGCTTTACTACCCGGCGCGCGTTCTCGCTTCCAACCCAGCGGGGTCGAGGATGAGGATCTGCTGCCGCTCGACCTCGATGAGCCCCGCCTCGCTCAGGTTGCGCAACACCCGGTGGAGAACGTCGGGCACCGTGCCCAGGCGGGCGGCCAGCTCGGCCTGGGTGGCCCACCGCCTGCGCTCCAGCACGGCGTCCTCGGAGTGCTCCAGGAGGAACTTGGCGACCCTGGCCTCCAGCGGGAAGAGCGACAGGTCCTCTACCAGGCCGACGACGTAATGCAACCGTCGCGCCAAAGCCTGCGTCAACGGCCATAAGAAGCTTGGCTGTTCGGCCGCAAGCACGAGGATGGCCTGGCGAGGGACGAGCCAGACGTGCGAGGGCTCGAGGGCCGTAAGTGTGGCTGGGTTGGTGGTCTCCACGAAGAGGCTTACCTCGTTGACGGCCTCGCCTGCGCCGAAGTAGCGCAAGACCTGCTCGCGGCCCGACTCGGCCAGCTTGCTTCCCTTGAGCCAGCCGTCCTCGACGATGTATAGGCCCTCGGACGTAGCTCCCTCCGAGAAGACGACCTCGTTGGCGTCGTATGCCCGCCGCGCCGCGCCGCGAGTCAGGACCTCGAGCGCAGTCGGCTCGAGGTCGCTGAAGAGGGCCACCTGCCTCAAGAAATCGCGGCTCGAGGGCATGGGATAAGTGTAAGACCACGCCCAAGGCGGCGGCGGCGGCAGGTAGCCCCGGCGTCCAGCGGCGAACGTGGTAGCCGGGTGTAGGTCGCCGAACGCTGTTGTCGGGCGTCCGACCCCGAGCGTTGTAGCCGGGCGCATATCGCTTAGCGCGGTAATAAGGCGCCACGCGCAGAACGTGTTAACCAGGCGTCAGTCGCTTCCTAGCGACAACCGCAGCCCCTGCGCCAGTTGGTCACGCTCCGCGTCGGTGAGGCGCGCCGTCGGGTGGACCCAGGTGTAGGGCGGCTGCGGCAGCGGGTCGTCCTCGGCGTAATGCATGGGTTCGTAGACCTTCTCGGCGGCCTCCTCGCCGCTCTCCTGCTTGCGCCCAGGCACTCCCCACTCGGAGAAGTTGAGCTTGGCGCGGCCGTTCTCGACGTGGCTTTCGATGAGGTTCCGCGCCACGGGCAGCCTGCTCGAGATGGGCCAGATCGTTTCGTTGCTGTGACAGTCGAAGCAGGCGCGTTGCGCCAGCTCACGGGTGGCGAGACTGTCCCAAGCGGGCTCCGCCACCACCGGCGGGTTCGTGTGCCTGGGGCCGGTGATCACCAGAACCACCAGCAGGGCCACGATGGCGGCCAGGCCTATCAGGAGTCGACTCCAGAGCTTCATGTTCGTACCTCCGCACCTGCGCGAGAAGCGAGCGGGCCCCAGCCGGCCAAAGGTGCATGTGGGGCCTTGCTCGAATGTTGTGCCTCGTCGCTGCTCCCGACAAGGGCCGGATGTCTTGCGCGCCGATCGCTTCGTGCGTGGCGCGCCGCGAGCGGCTACGAACTAGAACGAATAGGCCAGTGACACCCGCAACTGGGAGTTGTCGCGCCAGTCGCCGAACTCGCTGCCGTCGCCGCCGTAGAAGACGTAGGCCTTGGCCTCGCCCTTCACGCCGTCCGCGAACGAGTAGCTGACGCCCGGCATGACGAGACCGCTGCCGTCGAGGCTCTGGATCCAGCCGAGGTCGAGCTGCGTGCGCGCGTCCGGCTGGTACGTCATGGCCACCATGGCCTTGTAGTCCGTCTTGGGGTCTTGGCCGGCGTCCGGCGCGGTGTAGTCGAAGATCGCCTGCACGACCGTCCGCGGTCCGCCCGGGATGAGGTACTCACCACCGAGCACCGCCTGCAGGGAGTGGTTGCCCACCGTAGGATCGGTGCCGTCAGGGTCGCCGGTGATCTGGTAGGCGGCCTCGCCGCGCAGCACCACGTCGCCTACGGTGCCGGAGAAGTCGATGCCGAGCAGGTCCATGCGGTCGTAGTCGAGCACGGGTTGCAGCCTCACCTGCCCCGGGGTGCCGGTGGGTTCGATGCGCGCGCTCTGCGTCGGCTGCGAGCGGAAGCCGTGGAAGTAGGTGGCGCTGACGTCGAACTGCCCCAGGTCGAGAGTGCCGCGCGCGCCGAACTGCACGTTGCCCAACTCAGCAGCAGGCCGGTTGTCCTCGGGCGGCAACACGCCCACCAGCGTCATGCCCGGGGGAAGTTGCGGCGTCACGGCCGGGCGCCAGGCGGCGCCGGGCAAGCGTGCCGGCGTGAAGACGGGCACCACGGCGAACTCGACGCTCACGTCGTCGGCGTACACGCTGCCATGCAGCATGGGCACCGCGAGCTTCTCGGAATCGGGCGGGAAGGTGAGGTCGCGGGGGTTGAGCACGTCAACCGGGTTCACGCCGTCCGTGGAGCCCCAGAAGCGCCGGAGCTTGCCCGCCGTGAGCTCGAGCTGGCCCAGGTAGACGGTGGCGTAGGCCTCGTCCAGCTCCAAGCGGGTGTCGCCCGTGGCGGCGTCGTAACCGGCCACCACGGTGGCCTTGTAGGCGGCATCGGGGAAGTAGCCGGAGCCCACCTCCCCCTGGAGCGTCAGGTAGAGATCGGCGGTGGCCACCGGCAGCGTGCCGTCCACCGCCACCCCGAAGGTGGCCTCGGCGCGGCCGCTCAGGTCGACCTTCTGGGCGAAGCCGAGCCCGAGCGTGAGTGAGGCGAGCAGGATCGTCAGGCGGGTAGCGTGGCGGAACGTCAGGGTCCTCACGTCAACGCCTCAGGAACCGTTCGGTGAAGAGCTCGTCGGGCAGGTCCTGGTCGAGTTTCACGTCCGTCTGCGTGATGACGGTGAAGGTGCTCACCTTGCCGTCGGCCATCGTCTCCATGCGGCGCGTGGTGGCGATGGTGTAACCATCCACCTCGGTCAGGCCGCTGACGGTGAGGACCTTGGCCAGCGCGCCGTCACGGTAGTACTCGACATGCGTGGGCACCAGCGTCTCCTCGGGCACCTCTATGACGAGGCGATCGTAGACGGAGCCGCTCTCGGGGGTGGGCACGGCCTCGACCACGTACGTGGGGCCGTCCTTCACCTCGAGCAGCTTGTGCGTGTAGTCGTCGGGGTCTATGCCCGTGATGTCTTCGTACGAGAAGTCGGAGCCGAAGAAGGCGTCGCCCTGCTGGCCGCCGGCTATGCGCCTGACGCGGTCGAGGGCGGGCAGGTACACGAGCTTCTCCTCGGACCCGTCCGGCTGAGTGATGGTGAGGAAGCCGGAGCCCGCGATGTCGGCGGGGGCGGTGAACTTGATGAGCCGCTTGTCGTCGCCGGAACCCCACATCTGCAGCGTGCGGGTCAGGGTCTGACCGCCCGCGGTCGTGATGGTCATCGTCAGGGTGGCCTCGGTGGTCTTGGGCTCCGGGCGGGCGTCGATGGCGTCCATCAGTTCGTCCGCGGTGGAGTACTTCTGGGCCGCGGCCACGCTCACTAGGGCGAGGATGACGACCAGCAAGGGACTCGAAAGCTTACGCATCATGGGTCAACTCCTTTGGCATCTGTATGCGCGAGTGTGGGTTGCGCAAGAAGGTGAGGCTGGCGGCGGGCAGCAGCGTGAGCGTCGCGATGCCCACCAGGCCGACGGTCAGGAGCATGAGTGCCCCGAGGGTGGCCACTGGAACGAATTTCGCGAAGGCGAGCGCGCCGAAGCCCGCCCCGAGCGTGAGGGCCGTGAAGAGGATCTGGCGCCCCGAGCTGAACAGCGACCGTTGGATGGCGTCCTCGGGCCCGTGCCCGTGGCGGCGCTCCTCCATGTAGCGCACGGTCAGGTGGATGGCGTAGTCGCCCACCCCGATGGCGAGCGCGCCCATCAGCATGGTGGCGAGGTTGAGCGGCAGGTTGAACCAACCCAGCAGGCCGTACTGCAGGGCGACCGTGGACAGGAGCACGAGGATGGTGACGGCCGCGGCGCGGAACGAGCGCACGAAGCTGTCGATGACGATCACGAGGAAGATGGCCAGCGTGAGGCTGATCAGGAAGTCGTGGCGCATGGCCTGCTCGATCTCGCGCTCCAGCAGCGGGTTGCCGGTGAACCGTGCCGTGGCCATGCCGCCGAAGTCCTTCTCGGCCAACTGCTGCATCTGGTGTTCGAGCTCGCCCACCCGCTCCGTCGACATCGACTTGGCGACGAAATTGATGATGCCCTGCTGGTAGTCGAGCGTCGTGAAGCGCGTCAGGTCGCTCACGCTCCCCGAGGACTGGTAGAGGAGCAGTTCCTGCGCCACGGCCTGGCTGCTGGTGGGAAGGGCGTCCTCACCGGTGAGGGTGAGGTTGAGGGCGTGGACCACGTTGGCGATCGACTGGCCCTTACCCATCCCCTCAAGTTGTGAGACCTGGTCCTGGTAGTCGAGCATGGCGTTCAGGAGCTTCGGGTCCGTCAGGTCGCCCTCCAACCAGACGGTGATGGTGGACGAGCCGCCCAGCACCTGCTCCACCGTGGCCACGCTGGTGCGGGTGGCGCCACCCTCGGGGAAGAAGGCAAGGATCGAGGTGTCGGGCACGATCTTGGTGGCGCCCCAAGCGGCCAGCACCACGACGAGCGCGGCGGTCGCGAGGATGGCCCGACGCCGGGCCACCACGACGTGGCCGAGCCGGGTGAGCATCCGGCCGATGCCCCCCGGGTTCTCGGGGTCGTCCACCCGCCTGGGCGCGGGCAGAACGTTGAGGAGCGCGGGCAGCAGCAGCATGGACGCGAGCAGGGACGCGAGCACGCCCAGCATCGCCACTAGCCCCAAGCCACGCACCATCTGCAGGCTCGAGAGGGTGAAGGTGCTCATGGCGGCGGAGATGGCCAGGCCCGAGATGACAACGCCCAGGCCGGTCTCGCCGAGCATGCGGTCGATGGCCAGGCGTTTGTCGGCGCCGTGCGACAGCTCGTAGTAGTAGCGGCCCAGCATGTTGATCACGAAGGAACTCGCCACGGCCATCACCGCTATCGGGCCGATCACCGTGAGCGCCATCAGCTTGTAACCGAGGAGGTGGAAGATACCCATGCCCCAGATCACCCCGAGCAGGATCTGGACGAGGGGTAGGAACGTGCCCTGCAGCGTGTGGAAGTTGAGGAAGAGCATGATGACGATGGCTGCCAGCGCGAGGGCGCCGAGCACCGGCAGGTCGCGGCCGATGATCGACTGCAGCTCCATGCTGGTATATGCCCGGCCGGCCAGGGAGTAGGGCCCGTTCCAGTTCTCCTCCACGGTCGTCACCACGGACTTCGCGAATGCGTTGGCGTCGAGCCCCTCGTCCATCTCGATGATGAGGCTGGCGTGGCGGCCGTCCTTGCCGACGAGCGTCACGTTCTCGTACATGGGGGACGTCTCGAGGTAATGCTTGATGTCGGCGATGGTGCTTGCGTCCGGATCGGGGCCAGGCAGTAGGTCGTCGACGAGCAGGAACCCGTCGTCGTCCTCCATCCGTTTCGCGGTGGCCACCGAGGTCACGTCGGCGACGCCTGGGAGGCGCTTCAGGGCGGCGGTCAGTTGCCGCACGCCGGTCAGCGCCTCGCTGCTGTAGATGTCCCCCTCGACCACCAGCAGGAGCCGGTCGTGCTGCGAGAAGGTGGTCTGGAGGTCCTTGGCGAGGGCGTCGATCTTCGAGTCGTCCGGGTAGAGCGACTGGGTGTCGTTGTCGGTCTGGATGCGGCTGGCGCTGACGGCGAGCGCGATGGTGATGACGAGGAAGAGCCCTATCACCAGGCGGCTGTGGTTCAGGGCGAAGCGGGCGAGGTACTTCATGCGGGGTTCGTTCGGGGGTCGGGTGACGGCGTGGTGGTCAAGGTGAGCTCCTGATTCGGTGATTAAGCACTTACTCAATTACGTGAGGACGAGTGGGCGGTGTGGGCGTGGGCGGGGTGCGATTTCCTCCCTCAGGTGGGCGGCGGCATCAGCCGCCGGCGTGTTCGGGGTTGGCCAGCGCCCCCCTGAACCAGGCGTCGAGCATCTCGGTCGTGAACTCGGTGGCACGTTCGTGCCACTCGGTGGGGTTCAGGTTGCGGTTGGTCAGGAAGAACATCATGAGTGACGAGAAGAAGACCATGGCCGAAGTCCTGACGGGCAGGTCCTGCCGCAACTCGCCGGCAGCCACGCGCGCCGCGAGGTAGCCCGTCATGGCGGTGACCATCTGAGCCACTACGCCGCGGAACACCGTGGCGAGCTCGGGGTTGTTCTGCGACTCGACCAGCAACATCGTCACCAGGTCGGACTGGCGCTGGATGGCCTCGACCCAACCCAGCACTATCCCGCCGAGCACGTCGCGCGCGGGCCTGCCGTCGGCCTGCTCCAGCAGCGCGGTGACCTCACCCATGAAGGTGCGGCGCTCAGTGGCGACGGCCATGAGAAGCTCGCCCTTGTTCTTGAAGTAGTGGAATATCAGTCCCTCGGTGACGCCCACCTCCTGCGCGATGCGCTTGGTAGAGGTGGCCGCGAAGCCGTGCTGCGCGAAGAGGTTGAGGGCCGCCTCCACGATCTGCTGCTTGCGGGCCTCCGCCTGTTCGCGGCGGGTGAGGCGCTTCTCCTTCGGGCTGCTGGGCACGTCACGACCTTTCGCTGAGTGGTTACTCAATGTCGGCAACTCTACGCGCCACCGGGCGCGACGTCAAGGGGGCACCCAACTCGAAACCACCCCACACATGCACGATTGATTAAGAAATCGTCTGTTAGGGTGCTCTGTCCGCCTCCGGGTGTCGGCCTGGTCGTATGACCACTCTCGCGCACTCGCGCTGTCATCTCGCCGACATCCAGAAACGCGCCCGCCGGATCGCCCTTGACGCCCTGCGATACGCATCCGCGTCGCCGTCCGGCCTTCATGGCGCGCCGTCCAGGAGCGAAGGCACTTCTTGCCGCTCCGACAGCCAACCACAGAGGAGACCCCGTGACGAGGCCGAGCATCGCTACTCACGAAGAACCGTTGAGCGTTGCCGCCGCCGTGCGCGCCGAGCCGATGGTCAGGTTCGAGAAAGTCCGTAAGGCCTACGGCGACCAGGTAGTGCTCGACGACCTCGACTTCGAGGCCGCCGAGAACGAGAAGGTGGCCATCATCGGCCCCAGCGGGTCGGGCAAGACCACCATCTTGCGCATCCTGATGACGTTGGTGAAGCCCGACTCCGGGCGCGTGTTCGTGGACGGGCGCCCGCTATGGCACCGCGAGGTGGCTGGTCGTGACCTACCCGCCAACGAGAAGCACCTGCGCGATGTCAGGAGCGACATTGGCATGGTCTTCCAGCACTTCAACCTGTTTCCCAACATGAGCGTCTTGCGCAACGTGACCGAGGCGCCAGTCCACGTGCGCGGCATGTCGAAGGCCGACGCCAACGAGCGCGGGCTCGAGCTGCTCGACATGGTGGGGCTGGCCGACAAGGTCGACCAGTTCCCGGCCCAACTCTCGGGCGGCCAGAAGCAGCGGGTCGCCATCGCCCGCGCGCTCGCCATGGAACCCAAGGTGATGCTCTTCGACGAGGTAACTAGCGCCTTGGATCCGGAACTGGTCGGCGAGGTGCTCAACATCCTGAGGCGGCTCGCGCACGACACGCAGATGACGATGCTCATCGTCACTCACGAGATGGGCTTCGCCCGCGACGTCGCCGATCGGGTCGTGTTCTTCGACGGCGGCCGTGTCGAAGAGCAAGGACCCCCGTCCAAGATCTTCAGCGAACCGGAGAACCCCCGCACGCAGGAGTTCCTCAGCGCGGTCCTGGCTCACTGAGGCGCTATTGCCCGGGAGCGGCCCAAGAACGCCCGGAAGCGACCCAAGAACAGAACGCCCGGGAACGACCCAAGAACGGTGTTCGGCCCTGGGCCCAGCAATTAAGACGGGAAGGAAGGAACGGATGAGACGACAGACCCCCGCCGCGGGCCGGAGAACGCCCGGCCACGCCACCGGAACGTCTCCACCGAGACGCGCCGCGTGAGCAGAACGCGCAGCGATCGGCGCTGCGTTTCGCCCAACTCAGGAAGGTAACCGTATGAAGATTCTTCGCACCCCACTTCTGATCGTCGGCATGCTGGCCATGCTCGGCTTCGGCTTCGCCCAGTCCACGGTCGACGACTACAAAGCCAACGGCATCACCATCGCCACCGCCAACGAGATCCCTTACGGCTGGGTAGCCGACGGCAAGGCCCAGGGCATCGCTCCCGACGTAGCTACCGCCGTCCTCGACAGCATGGGCATCACGAACATCAAGTGGACCGTCACCGACTTCGGTTCGCTGATCCCCGGTCTCCTGGCCGGCCGTTTCGACCTGGTCGCTGCCAGCCAGGCCGTGCTGCCCGCGCGCTGTGAGCAGGTGGCGTTCTCCAAGATCAACTCGAGCTACGGCGAGGGCTTTCTCGTTGCGGCTGGTAACCCCAAGAACATCCACTCCTACGACGACTTCGTGAAAGACTCTAGCCTCAAGCTCGGCATCGTCTCGGGCGCCGATCAGCTCGAGTTCGCCCAGGCCTACGGGCTCAAGGAGAACCAGATCGTCCCGCTCAACGCGAACGCCGACGCCCCCTCGGCGCTGACGGCCGGGCGCATCGACGCCTACGCGGCCACCGGCCTCACAGTCGCGGGGCTCGCTGACGGCAACGACCGCGTGGAGGCCGCCGCCGACTTCGTCGACCCCGTCGTTGACGGCGAAGAGGTGCGCTCGTTCGGCGCGTTCACGTTCAGCAAGAAGAACCAGGATTTCCTGGACGCCTTCAACGAAGCGCTCGCCGCTTACCAGAAGACCCCCGAGTACCGCACCACGCTCGAGAGCTACGGCTTGACCGACCACGACGTCGATGCTGCCCTGGCCGCCTCGACCCAAGACCTCTGCGCCGGCAACTGAGTCAGCGCCACCGGGCCCGGTTCGAACCGGGCCCACCCCTATCTTCTGAACCGATCTGACCCGGCCTAGGAGGCCACATGCAGGACCTACAAGAGTTGCTTGCGCCATTGCTGAGGGGCACGGTCGTGACGGTGCAGCTGGCGCTGATCTCCACCGTTTTCGGCGCCATCCTCTCCTTCGCGGCCGGCATCGGCAAGCTGTCGCGCAACTGGTTGGTGCGAGGCATAGCGGTCATCTACATCGAGGTCTTCCGCGGGACGTCGTTGTTGGTGCAGATGTTCTGGCTCTTCTTCGCGCTACCGCTTATCGGCATCAGCCTGCCGCCCTACGTGGCAGGCATCGTCGCGCTGTCGCTCAACATCGGCGCGTACGGTGCCGAGGTGGTCAGGGGCGCCATCAAGACGGTGCCCATCGGCCAGTACGAGGCGGCGAAGGCCCTCAACTTCAGCAGCCGTTACACGCTCTGGAACGTGGCGCTGCCGCAGGCATTGGTGGAGATGATGCCGCCCTTCGGCAACCTCGTCGTGCAGAACCTCAAAGACACGGCGCTGGTCTCACTGATCACGCTCACCGACCTGACGTTCGCCGCGCAGACGATCCGGAACCTCACGCACGAGTCCATCCCGGCCTTCACGGCGACGCTCATCATCTACTTCGTGTTGGCCATGGTCTTCATCGGCGGCATGCGTCTCCTCGAGCGGTTCATCGCCCGCCGGGTCGGCGTGACGCAGGCAAGGACGCGTGGCTGATGCTCTTCGGGATCCAGTGGGACACCAGCTCCGAGCTCAGCTTCGCCGTTTCCATCCTGCCCATCCTCCTGCGCGGCCTCTGGGTAACGGTCCAGGCCACGGCCCTCGGCTTCGTGATCGCCATCGTGCTGGGCCTGGTTCTGGCGCTGTTGCGCATGGTGCCGCTCAAGATCGTCTCGTGGCCCGTGGGCTTCTTCCTCGAGTTCGTGCGCAACACGCCGCTCCTGGTGCAGCTCTATTTCCTCTACTTCGTGCTGCCCGACTTCGGCATCGTCCTGCCGGCCTTCGTGGCGGGCGCTACGGCGCTCGGGCTGCAGTACTGCGGCTACACGGCGGAGGTCTACCGCGCGGGCATAGAGGCGGTACCGCGCGGCCAGTGGGAAGCCGCCCGAGCCCTGAACATGCCGGCGCTCCGGACCATGCGCGACATCATCGTGCCGCAGGCAATCCCGCGCATCGTGCCCGCCCTGGGCAACTACCTGGTGTCGATGCTCAAGGACACCGCCATCCTGTCGGCGGTGACGGTGATGGAGATGCTCAACGTGGCCACCATCATCGGCGATAGGACGTTCCGGTACTTCGTGCCGCTCACGATGGTGGGCGGGCTCTACCTGGTGGTCACTCTCCTCTCGTCTTCCCTGATCAGGTTCTTGGAGCAGCGCTTGCCCAAGGCCGGGCTTCGGCTAAGGTGAGTGACCGCCCGAACGAGCCCGCTGTCGGGTCCTGGGTGCTGGAGGAAGATCTCGATGCAACGTCCGAGGCACTTGATGTCGCTGCAACGTCCGAGGCACGTGGGTAGTGGTCCAAAGGCGGCACGCAGTGGCCTGCTGTTGGCCTATCTGTTGTGGTCCATGGCAGCGCTGGCCGGCGAACCGCCGCCGGCGGCGCTGCCTGAATGCATGGCGGCGAACGGCGCCGGCACCCTCGAGGTGGGCGCCGACTGGCGCGTAGTAGTCGACCGGCAGGCGGGCTTCGGCGTCCTGCTGCCACCCAGCCACCTGCTGAGCGGTGCGGGAGACGTCTGGTACGCGTACGAAACGCTCGACGGCGAGCCGTTGGTCCCCGATGTAACGATCGCGCTTCACCGTGGCCTGGTAGTGGAACATGTGGCAGGCGAGTTGTTCGGCGAACGGGTGACGCTCGAGCCGGTGCGGTTGGGTCCGGCCACCTCCGGGTACCGCGCAACCCTTCCCGGCCGAACCGACTCCGAGGGCTACCTAGCCGTTGGCGAGTTGGGCACCTACTCGGTGGTTCGCTACGAGGACTTCGACTGGGACGGCTTCGGGCCTCTCGGGTGCAGCTTCCACTTCGTCGAGTTCGTTGGGGGTGCCGATTAGCGCGGCACGGCCGCGGTAAAGGCGTGCAAACCCCCCGAACCGGTCAGTTGCGCCGTTGCGATTACCCACCAGCGCAAGGTTCACTCCAGGGCGAGGTTCAAGAACCAGGGTCGGAGGCGTCCAAGGGCAACGTTGGCCCGGCACGACGCCAGTTGCCTCGCCTACCGCTTGCCGAGGTCGCTCAGAGCGCTCTCGCCATGCCCTTGGACGCGGCCGTCACGGTTCCAGTCCGTCTTTCCCTGCCGGATCAGCCAGAGTTCGAGGATCTGCGTTTCCACCTTCACGCCGCAGAGGGTAATTCGGATGAACGATCCGTCTTCGGCGTCGATCGAGGGTTCACGCCTCTACGCCGGGGAAATGTTAGCCTCCGTTCAAGGCTCAACCTGGTAAAGACTCTTCACCTTCCCAAACCGTGTACCTGCGCAAGCTCAAGCGTCACTGAGCGGTCCAGGGGAGATGCGGGCGTCCTTACCCACAAGTAACCGCACTATGGAGGTGCCATGAGGAAATTCGCACTGCTAGCCGCACTGCTTCTGACGCTCGGAATGGTCAGCGCCCAAACGCTGATCTACGGAGCGTCGGGCTACCCGTCCTCGCTCGACGGCGTCGACACTACCGACGGGAACTCGCTCGTCGTCAGCTCGCAGATCTCCGAGCGCCTGATAGATTTCGCGCCCGGCTCCACCGAGCTGGTGCCCGCGCTCGCCCTGTCTTGGAGCTCGAACGAGGACGCAACCGTCTGGGACTTCGTGCTCCGCCAAGGCGTCAAGTTCCACGACGGCACCCCGTTCAACGCGGAAGCCGTGAAGTTCAACATCGACCGCCTGAACGACGCCGATAGCCCCTACGGCAACCGAGCGGAAGGCAAGACCTTCGTCATGTGGGACGACACCTTCGGAGGCACCGTCCAGAGCGGCGACAACCTCGTTGCTGACGTCGAGGCCCTGGACGAGTACACGGTCCGCATCACGCTTACCAAGCCGGCGCCGTTCCTGCCTGCGCTGTGGGCGGCTGTCTACTTCCAGTTCGGCAGCCCGGCCGCGATCCAGGCAGCCGGCGTCAACTACGGCGGACCACAGGCCGGCACCGTCGGCACCGGTCCCTTCAAGTTCGTCGAATGGATCGAAGGCGAGCGCGTCGTGCTGGAGCGCAATGACGACTACTGGGGCGGCCCGGCCGGCGTACAAGGCGTCGTCTTCCGCGGCATCCAAGAGCCCACCGCGCGGCTCGCGGAGCTGCAGGCCGGCACCATCGACGTGGCCGTTCTCCTCACCTCGGACGATTATTCCGTAGTGAAGAACGATCCGAATCTCGTCGTCCAGATCCCGGAATCCGAGTTGAACATCGGGTACGTAGCCATCCATCTCGATCACCCGCCCCTCGACAACGTGCTCGTTCGCCGCGCGATCATGTACGCGGTCGACCGCGACGCGATCGTCGCTGCCTTCTACGAGGGATTGGGCGTTACCGCCAACGACCTGCTGCCGCCCACGCTGTTCGGTCACGGCGAGCCGTGGCCCTACGAGTACAACCCGGAGCGCGCCAAGGAACTGCTGGCCGAGGCCGGCTTCCCTAACGGCTTCGACACCGAGTTCTGGTACATGCCCGTCAGCCGGCCGTACTTCCCGGCCCCGCAGCCCATCGCCGAGGCCATCGCCTCTTACCTCGCCGACGTTGGCATAAATGCCGTACTCAAGACGGAAGACTGGGCCATCTACGGCGGCGACTACCGCGCCGGCAAGTTCGCCATGTACATGATCGGCTGGAACGCCGACTACGCCGACCCCGACAACTTCCTGCTCACCTTCTTCGGGCCCGCCGCCGTGGGCCGCAGTGGTTGGGATAACGCCGAGGTGCACGACATGCTCCTCGAGGCGCGGCAGATAGCCGATCCGGCCGAGCGCGCCGCTCTCTACGCCAAGGTCAACGACATGATCGCCGACCAGGCGGTGGCGATGCCCGTAGCCCACAACCGCTCGCTGAACGCCACTCGCTCGAACATCCACGGTTGGGTTCCGAGCCCACTCGGGTTCAGCTCCGTGAACCTGCACCCGATCACCAAGACCGAGTAGGTCGGCGTCACACTACCTACCGTTGGGAGCGTCCACTTCAGGACGCTCCCACCTTCCATTCGGGCGTGGCGGCTGGCCGTCATGGCGGTGCGACTTTGGGCCGGCCGCGGCTGCGCCGCTGGTTTACGCCCACCGACCCGCCACCGTAATTAGGAGTCTGGCTTGACCGGGTATATTCTGCGCCGTTTGCTGGGCCTTATCCCAGTGCTCGTAGGCGTGACCCTACTTATCTTCCTACTCACGCGCGTCATCCCCGGCGACCCGGCAACGGCGATGCTGGGCGAGAGGGCCGCGCCGAAACTTATCGAGCGCCTTCGAACCGAACTCGGGCTCGACCGACCGCTGTTCTTGAACCTGGACGAGTTCCGCGAGACCGGCGCGATCGCTGACCTGTTCGACTCGCAATATTTCGACTACATGAGCGGTCTGGTGAGGGGCGACCTTGGACGCTCCATCCTTTCGCTGGTACCCATCACGCAGAGCATCCTGCACCGTTTCCCAGCCACCTTCGAGCTGGCGCTGACCGCCATGCTCATCGCCGTGCTGATCGGCATACCTGCTGGAATGTGGGCCGCGCTGCGACGGGGGACCCTTGTCGATACCGGCGTGATGCTCTTGGCCATAGCGGGAGTATCGTTTCCCGTTTTCTGGTTGGGAATCATCCTCATCTACTTCTTCGGCGTGGTGCTCGGTTGGCTGCCGCCTTCGGGCCGGCTCTCCATCTCGACCTCCATCCAACCCATCACCGGCTTCTACGTGCTCGACGGTCTGCTTACGGGCAACTTCAAGGGTGCCCTCGACGCTGCCCGCCACCTGGTGCTGCCTGCCGTCGCGCTCGGCACCATCCCGCTTGCCGTCGTGGTGCGCATGACGCGCTCGGCCATGCTCGAAGTGCTCGGGCAGGATTACGTGCGCACGGCACGCGCCAAGGGCCTGTCGAACATGAAGGTCGTGCGCAAACACAGCCTGCGCAACGCCCTGCTGCCCGTGATCACGGTCATCGGCCTCAGCTTCGGGTCTCTGCTATCGGGCGCCATCCTGACGGAAACGGTGTTCAGTTGGCCGGGCATCGGTAGGTGGGTATACGACGGCATCGCCGCTCGCGACTACCCGATCATCCAGGGCGGTGTGATCTTCGTGGCCATGGTCTTCGTGCTGGTAAACCTGCTGGTCGACATCTCCTACACCCTCATCGATCCCAGGGTCCAGTACGCATGAGACCGGCAGCGAGGGCACGGGTCGTTCCGGAGAGATCGGCCGAACCAGTGACGGGCGCGGTGACTAGCTGATGGCTACCGACGCAGCTATTCTCGAGGCGGCGAACGCGCCCCTCAAACGCGGCAACAGTCGGCTGAAGCGCTTCTTCCGCCACCCCACGGGAGCGCTCGGCCTCATCATCGTGACGTTCTTGATCGTGGTGTCTTTATTGGCTCCCGTGATCAAACCGTACGACGCCAAACGCGACCGCGACCTGCGGGCGCGCCTCAGCCCGCCCAGCGCGGAGCGGTGGTTCGGCGCCGACGAGTTGGGCCGCGACAACTTCACACGGGTGCTGCATGGCGGCCGGATAAGCCTTAGGGCCGGGCTGATCGCCGTCGCTTTCGCGTCGGTGGTGGGCACGCTGTTGGGGCTGCTGGCCGGTTATACGGGCGGTCGCGTGGATCTGATCGTGGTCTGGGTGATGGACATCCTCCTGGCGTTCCCGGGCATCTTGCTGGCCATCGCCATCGTTGCCACCCTGGGTCCGAACCTGACGAACGCACTGATCGCCATCGCCATCACTCAAGTGCCTATCTACACGCGGATAGTGCGCTCGGTGGTCATGCAGGTGCGCCAGAACGAGTACGTGCAGGCGGCCCGTGCGCTAGGGTCCGGCGGCCTCAGGGTCGTGTTCAAGCACGTGTTGCCGAACTCTCTCGCGCCCCTCATCGTGCAACTCACCCTGTCGATCGGCACGGCAATCCTCGACGTGGCGGCACTCGGCTTCCTCGGGCTGGGCGCGCAGCCACCCGCACCGGAGTGGGGCCTCATGATCCGAGACGGCTTCTCGCAGTTCCTGAGGGCGCCGTGGATGTCGATATTCCCGGGCCTCGCCATCTTCCTCGCGGTCGTGGGCTTCAACCTCTTGGGCGACGCCGTCCGCGACGTGCTCGACCCGCGGTTGCGTAACGTCTGAGGCTGGCCAGGTCCGCTCCATCACGAGCTTTTTGCGGTCCGGTCGCAACGTCGTCGACCTAGCCGACTTCGGTCTTCACACGTTGGGTTGATCGATGACCCAACGCCATGACCCGTCCGGTTGCCGCCGGGCGACCTCGGCCGTTACGCGGCCGTCTGACAATCGCGTCGAGGTCAAGGCGAGATCCCCGCAATACAAGACCGGCTGCAACTGGCCGGTAGGTCCACCGGCCGGCCGTTCGGCGAATACCTGCCGGAACACCTCCGCGATGGCGTTACTCCCCCGCGTCTCCTTGCCCGCCGGGAGGGCAACTACCGCGTCCGGTTCGTAGAGCGTTGCCAGCCCGGCGAAATCGCCAGCCGCGACGAACTGACGGAACAGGCGAGGGATGTCCTCCGGGGTTGCCGCTCTCTCGCGCTTCGCATCTGATGCCATGACGTCCTCCTTACCTCCCTATTGTGCGCCCCGTGCAACATCTTGGAGGACCGGAGGCCACCACGGGCCTCGTGCGATCAGCCGGGACATGTTCCTAACGCTGCCGATCGTGAGCACATCTGCGAGGGGGGTCGGAGCGTTCAGCGCAGCAAGAGCCGCCTGCCCGCCGGGGAGGGCCGTTGCTGTTCGCGGCGATCGTCATGGCCCACGACGATTGAGGATGTGGATTGCGCTTACCGTAGAGCCATGAGAAAGGTATCGCGGATCGCCGGGGTCGTTGGGCTGACGGTCGCCGCACTCGTGGTGCTCTCGACGATAAGCAACCTCGTCTTGGGAGCGCTCGAGAGGGCGAGCGCCGAGTCGTATGGCGAGAGAGTCGCCATCGATGCCGGGCAGGTCAACGTATCGGTGACGGGCAACGGGGAACAGAACTTGGTGCTACTCAGTGGCTACGGCACCGCGTCGCCCGTGCTCGACTTCGGCCCCTTGATCGCTGAACTCGACGATACTTACACGGTTATCGTGATCGAGCGGTTCGGGTATGGCTACGCCGACCTGGACGTCACGGGGCGGACCGTCAAGAACGTCTCCACCGAGCTCCACGAGACACTTGCGAAGCTCGACGTGAAAGATTACGTGCTGGTGGCTCACTCCCTGGCGGCAATCTACAGCCTCGATTATGTGAATCGCTTCCCCGGTGAGGCCTCGGCCCTGATCACCATCGATGGGACGGTTCCCGAGGACTTCGCGGTTGCGGCCAAGGTCGGCGCTATGGACCGGCTCCTTTCCGTTATCGGCTGGGTGAGGTGGATGACGGCACTCGATCCGGCTCTCACCGCGCCGGCGGCTCCCAGCGGTGTCTACTCCGATCGGGCCAGAGAGCGGATCCGGTTGATGACGATTCAGAACTATGCGAACCCTGCAACGATCGACGAGAACAACAGGTCGGCGGAGAACTTGGGTGCGGTGGCGGGATTGAGCTACCCGTCAGGGCTCCCGGTGCTGGCGTTCGTGTCAAAGCAACTCATCGATGCCAACAGCCGATGGCTTCCCGCTCACCAGCAGCAATTGGAGCCCCTGGATCGATCGGAACTCGTCGTGCTTGACGGCGGTCACTACTTGCATTGGACGCGGTCGAAGGAGATGGCTGAAGAGATCGAGCAATTTCTTCACTGAGCCAACTGAAGACTTGAACTACGCGCCTAGCTTCCGCTAGTGGGATTGCGGGTCGTCTCATCATCTCTAGTCGTCCGAAAACCAAGGGCCTGCTTGAGCCGTTGGGACCAGGGACAAAATGCTCCCTCTCCGAGCGTTAGCGTGATTTCGAGGTTCGCCGGTTAGTTGTCGTCCGTCGTGAAGGCGGCTGCATCCGAAAGGTATGGCGATCGATCATGACGAGCATCACGGCCCGACACTCTAGTAGCACCTCGGCACCAGCACCAGCTTCGAGGGCGGGCGGCATGACGTTTCGTTCGCTGCTCAGTTACTTCGTCGCCACGTTCGCCCTGTCCTGGGGGGCCGGTGTGATCTACGTCGTCTTCCAAGAGCAGGTCGAAGCCATCTTCGGACCGATGGGTTACACGAACCCGGTCTTCGTCTTCATGGTCTACTCGCCTGCCATCATCGGCGTCCTCATGGTCTGGCGTCATTACGGCCTGAGGGGCCTGGGCTCGTTCTTCCGCCGCTTCTCGCTGTGGGGTATGCCCAGAGTGTGGTGGATCGTGCTGTTCCTCGGCATGCCGGCGGTGTTCTACGCTGCCGCTGCGATCGCGGGAAGCCTCACCGACCCGTTGCCTTTCGAATCGGTGTGGACCTTGTTGCCGGCGCTGCTTGCGATGTTGCTCATCGGCCCGGTCGAGGAACTCGGCTGGAGGGGCGTTGCTCTGCCGCTGTTACAACGGCGGCTCGCGCCGCTGTGGGCGAGCCTGCTGCTCGGCGTCATCGTAGCGATCTGGCATACGCCGTCTTTTCTGCTGAGTGGGACGAAGCAGGCGGCTTGGGACTTCTGGCCGTTCTTCTTCGGGATCATCGCGATCAGCGTCATCCTCACTCCGATGTTCAACGCCGCTCGCGGGAGCCTGGCCGTGGCCTTCTTGTTCCACGCCCTGATGAACAACCCGATCTGGCCGGAGGCTCAGCCTTGGGACATGTGGCTGTTCGTCTTGGTGGCGATCGTCGCGGCCGTGCTGAATCGTAAGCGCATGCTCGATCGTGGCTCGGCGGCGACGGAAGTCCTGTTCCCGTCAACCGAACTGACCTCTTTGCCGCAGGCTGACGCTAGGCTGCGCACTCGTGCCAGGACCTAGAACACCTTAGGCGTTGAGGCTGCGGCGTCCGGTAGTTGACGGACACCGCAGCCGCTTGTGCCGCGCTATGCGCGTGACGCAGTGGCTCGCGAAGCCCGCAGCGAGGTTCGTACACGCCACCAAGTGGTGAGAGTAGCGCCACCGAAAACCTGCTTCGGACGGCGCATGGTTGCCGTGCAGCAACGTAACCGATTCCGTGTGCTTAGGGGCAGCGCACTCCCCCGGTGGGACCAGTCGGTCTCGCGCCACACGCCGGGTCCAGCGATGCGCG
>Ga0265293_10001093_pt1 | contig 60960 bp, 55 predicted proteins | sample Munlanlewell138R_FD_192505 | JGI IMG/M metagenome (GOLD analysis project Ga0265293, IMG submission 192505) | Leachate microbial communities from a municipal landfill in Southern Ontario, Canada - Leachate well 138R | ecosystem: Engineered > Solid waste > Landfill > Unclassified | place: Canada...
CCCCTGCTAAGGGAGCATGCGGCTTATACCCGCATCGAGGGTTCGAATCCCTCCATCTCCGCCAAAGATACTGAAAAGCCCTTGAATTTATTTCAAGGGCTTTTTTTATGATATAAATTCTTATCCTACAACGTTGCAGGACGATGTAACGCCCCAATAACATGATCTAGTTTCAAGAAAAGGAAAAACATGAGCAAGAAAAATACGCCCGATCCGGACGAAGTGGCACTCATTGAATGGTGTATTGAAGTTGAGGGCTTTTTGGTAAAGGCAGGCGCAACCCTGCGCGAGGCGCAGGACTACATCGAAGAGAATGCAGAATGGTTTACAGACCAATTCTACAACGGCTTGACGCCTGAAGAAGCAGCCAAAGAAGCCCTAAATTAAATCGGCTCGATCAATTCAATTAAATAATCATCCGGGTCAAATACAAAAGCAATAATGCGTTGCCCGTGATTCATTTGTTTGGGGGGCGTCTTGATTCTGACGCCAGATTGAGCCAGTTTTTCTACAGCTTTATGAATATCATTAACCATTAATGCCAAGTGACCAAACGCCTGGCCTTTTTCATAGGTCTCTTTCTGATCCCAGTTATACGTCAACTCAAGACTGGATTCGGCATTTTCATTAAAGCTTAAAAAAACGTTGGTAAATCTGCCCGATTCATATTCGGTATGGCGCAGCACTTTCATGCCAAGAATATCCCGATAAAACGCCAAGGATTTATCAAGATCCAACACACGCAACATGACATGATCAAGGCTAAATTGCATAACAGATGTACTCATGGCTAAATGTATGTAATTGAAAATGGCAATGTAGCAAAATAATCAATCCTCAATCATGACCATTTATCAAGCATCAATGAGAAATATTCAATATTTCAATGAAGGTCGCATCGTAAGACCCGGAGATATGTTCTGGATAAACAAAGGCACGCAAGGGTTGGCATTGTTTTCCTGCCACATGATGCTAATGTACGACTGCGGATATTGCCCCGATAAAGCCAGATCAATAGCCACCAAATCCCGGTGTACATATTTACGCAATGATTGCGACAAAATGGCAATCCCCATATGAGCCGCCACCAGGCTCATAATGCCAGTAATCGTGCTTGCCTCCTGTGCGATAATTGGATGAAAGCCGGCATGACGGCATAAAGAATAAAAATATCGCCGCCATACCTGCCAGTGATTTTTAGAGCCGACAACAAAACGCTCATTGGCCAGATCCGCCAGCGAAATGACCTTACGGCCTGCCAAAGGATGATCTTTTTGCAATAGCACAACCGGATCATCCTGGAACACTGGCTTCCACTGCACGCCAAGCTCTTCCGGATCGTCTGAAAACGCAAAACCGAATCCCAAATCAAGGCTACCCTGCTGCAGGCCCTGAATTTGCTCCTGGGTTGGCATGTAAAGAAGATCAGTGGTGATACTGGGGTATTGCCGCCTGAAATGATCCAGCGTATTGGGCAAGACATCCTGAATCGCATAATCGTTATAGGCAATAATTAAATGGCCAATATCCCCGAATTTGGCTTTCTGGGCCAATTCAATGGCCCGCGCCAGATGCATGAACACGTGCTCGGTTTCCTGCAAAAAAAGGTAACCGGCAGCAGTCAGTTTGACTTGACGGGTACTGCGCTCAAAGAGTTCAACCTGCAAAGCCTCTTCCAGCGCCTTTATAATACGCGTCAAGCCAGGCTGGGTAATATGCAAAAGTTCTGCCGCCTTTTTAAAATGCAGTTGCTCCGCAACCATTTTAAAAGCGCGTAAATGATGCAGATCAAAGCGAACGGGATTCATGATTCAACTCTTTTTTTATCATTAATAACATTTCGATCAATAATACCGCGCCAATACTGAATAGACAAACCGCTGGTACAGTATTAGTTTACTGTTTATGCGTAATAAGGCATACAAAGAAAAACTTTTAAATTTATTAATACACACTCAAAAAAAAGGAGACATCTATCTTGTTCCAATCGTTTAGTATTCACTATTCGATTTTTTGATCGATAAATTTTAAATAACCAATATAGTCACAGATAAACAATAAAAACCAATTCCCCACGGGGATTTATTTTGAACACAAAAAAAATTGCTAATTTGAGGAGACATCAGCATGCAACAGGAAGGAACTGTGGCAGCATCGGAACACACCGATACCAGCCATATTAAAAAGGTAATGATGGGTTCAGCGGCAGGTACTGTCGTTGAATGGTTCGACTTTGCCTTATTTGGCTACATGGCCGTTTATATCGCACAAAACTTCTTCCCCACCGAAGACAAGATGGCTGGCCTGCTGGCTACCTTTGCGGTATTTTTAGTATCGTTTATTGTTCGGCCACTGGGAGGTATCTATTTTGGCAAGCTGGGCGACAAACTGGGGCGCAAAAAAATTCTGGCTTTAACCGTATTACTAATGTCTGGCTCTACAGCTGCCATTGGCCTTATTCCCAACTATGAAAGCATTGGTATCTGGGCACCTATTTTGCTGGTTATCATTCGCTGCATTCAAGGTTTGTCGGCAGGTGGTGAATATACGGGAGCCACCATTTATACGGTTGAACACAGTCCCATGACCAAACGCAACTCATATGCCTGGGCCATGTCTGCCGCGACTTATTTCGCCTTTGCCCTGGCTGCTGGCGTCTGTGCCGGGTTGGTGGCCATTATTGGCAGTGAGGCCATGGGTGCCTGGGGCTGGCGTACCATCTTCCTGCTGGCTGTACCAATGGGCGTAGTTGCTTTCTTCATTCGTGATCATTTATCTGAGTCACCCGAATTCCAGCAAATGCGTGCCGAGAAAAAAGGTCAAGTCAGCTATACTGCCGGACAGGTATTCAAGGCAGAGGGTCACAATATTGTGAAACTGGGTGGCTTTGTCGTATTGTATGCACTGTCGTTCTATATTTTCTCAACCTACATGAATACCTTCCTGCGTACCGTGATTGGCCTGACACCGGCACAATCACTAACCGCCAGTATGGTTGCCCTGTTGTTTGTAACTGCCTTAACCCCAATTGCCGGCATAATTTCCGACAAAATCGGCCGTCGTAAAATGATGCAGTTTGCTGCAATCTGGCATGCCCTGTTTACCATTCCCGCCTATATGATTGTTAACAATGGCGCCTCACTGGAAGCCGCGATTGCCGGGATGCTGATTATTGGTATTGGCCAGGTTGCCGCCAGCGTGGTGGCTGCAACATTACTGTCAGAAATGTTCCCGACCGATATGCGCTATACCGCATCCAGCATGTGCTATAACATCACCTTTGCAATTTTTGGTGGTACCGCCCCTTATCTGGCCATCTGGTTGACAACAGAAACAGGCAGTTATCTGGCCCCGGCCTTTTACGTAACCGTAGTAGCCGTTCTGTGCTTCTTCTGGGTAACTGTTTTAATGCCAGAAACCGCCAACAAGCCTTTGCGTCGTTACCATACTGAACCTGAACATGATGCCAAACCGGCCGTCAGTCTTGGTAAAGTGAGCGCCAGCTAATTAATTAACCAACTCATATATTTTCTTGACTCTTTATCAGCCCTGTTTTTTCAGGGCTGTTTTTTATCTGTTTGAATTCACCAGGCAAAATAATTCCCGGGCAACAAAAACCAGCCAGGAAATCAGACCATCACCATCAATTGATTTATATTAAAAATAATAAAAACAAATCAAAACCTGCCATCTCAACAGCACCTTCTCACACTATTTTCGATAGAATAAGGTTCTATCTGATCATTGATTCAAAGTTGGCTTCCTTCCTTACCTGGCAAACACCACAGGGCAGGGTTTTATTGCAAAAGAGACAAACATCATGACAACCATAAACCTGACTGATGTAACGGTAAGCAGCGATCACGCCTCACGTGCTGAAGGGTGGATGAACGTTCACTTCAGCAATGGCAACACCATTACCGCTTTCTGCCCGCAGGGCAACGACAACTGGGCTCAAGGTACCAAACGCATCTGCAACACCAACCAGGAACAGGATCTGCAATACATTCCGGTAAACCATTTATTGCTACAGGCAGCCAATGACGGTAAATACATTATTTTAGAGGCTGATCTACCCCTATCGGCTACCCCCATGACGCATGCCAGGCCTGCCAATGAAAATGTTTACATGGCCCTGCCACACAAGCAGCAGAATGTTTTCAGTGCCGATTTCTTATCAATTGTATGCATTATTATTGCTGCACTTTATGGCCTGAAATGGCTGTTTGAGAAATACGTCTTGCCACGCCTGTGAAATTTTCCTGGCAAAAACGTTCCTTCTGCCAGACACTTATTGGCGCCTGGAGTTTGGATCATTGCAGAGCCAATAAAAAAACGTCCCATAAAAACAGGACGTTTAAACTTAAAACTGAAAGCGCTACCGTAATATTACACTGGGGTCGCAGCCTGCTCACTTAAAAACAATTGTTGCAAATGCCTTGCCTGCAACAGCAAGCAATCATCCTGATGGAGCTTGCCAATCAACTGCAAACCCATTGGCAATTTTTGATAGTAACCCAAAGGTAAAGATACCACCGGCAAACCGGCAAGTTGCCAGGCGCGGCTCATGAATGGCGCACCCGTACCTTCGGTTTTATAAGGTGCAACGCCCGATGCCGACGGCGCCAGAATGAAATCGGCACCACTGGTTTCAAACCATTCCATGAGCCCCTGTTTCAGGCTATCTGCTTTTTGCAGCGCTGCAATATAATCGTTATAGGACAAATCCAGGCCACTTGCAACCAGTGCCTGCATATGACCACCCAGCGTGTCAAACTGCTGCTCGTACACCAAATTACGGGCAACCTCATAGGCCATGATTTGCCCATGCAGCGTAGTCAATTCAACCACGCTATCCTGCAAAGGAAAACTCACGTTCTTAAACCCCTGCCCGGCCAGCGCTTGCTGACAGCCTGCCAGCGTTTCCAGCATCGGGTCTTGCATGGGCCCCAGCACCTGCCCGGAAAACACGCCAAAAACATAAGGCATGCCATTTGCCTGCGGCATTGGATCCAAAGACTTGTGCATCAGTATATTACGCACCAGAATAGTATCAAGCACATCATTACTGATGATACCCAGTGAATCCAGGGATTGTGCCAGTGGCTGGATGTTACGCAGTGAAAATTCATTCTTGCTGCCAACGTAACCCACACAACCACAATAAGAAGCGGGCCTGATAACAGACGCCGCCGTTTGGGTACCGAAGGCAATGGGTACCATATAATCGGCTACCGCCGCAGCCGAACCACTGGAAGACCCTCCCGGTGTTCGCTCGGGATCATGGGGATTATTGGTTTTACCTGCCTGGAAATAGGCAAACTCGGTAGTCACCGTTTTACCCATTAAAATACCACCGGCCGCCTTCATGGCCGTTACGCAAGACGCATCCATATCGGGAATACGATCCTGGTGAATCACTGAACCCATTGTGGTTGGTATATCGGCGGTATCAATCACATCCTTGACCGCAAAAGGCAAGCCTTTCAAGGGTGACGCATCGTAAAACTCACGACGGTTTTCATATTCAGCCAAATAGTCATCCTGATCAATCAGGTATTGCCAGGCACCAATTTGCCCATCACGTTTGGCAATGCGCTCATAGAATGACGCCACCACTTCCGGCAAGCTGGTCTCACCCGCATTAAGGGCCCGCAACAATTGATGCAGGGGTCGCTTAAACCATTGTTGTTTCATCTTGCCACTCCTCCAAGGCTTGCAATAATGCGGCATTCACCGTGGCAACCCCGCCGCCAATGCGTCCATGCCGGCCACTGCCATCAATCATGCCCAGCAGCACCAGGGGCCCGGTATTGCTTTGAATGACACTGCTAAAATCGGTAATACCGGCACGCCCGCCTAAAAATGGCAATCTGGTTTTAAGAAAACGGCTTTGGCGGGTCAGATAGTCTTCTGGCAAAAACCCCTGCAGGTTTTGGGCACTTAAACTGGCCAGATCCAGACATTGCCCACCCAGCCCCACAAAATCAACCACCGCACTGTCACCCAGGGCACCCAGTGCCTGCGCGTGCTCTTTGGCGGCTTCTTTATTCCCTTCAATCACAGGCGCATCAGTCACCAGCCAGGTCTGCGAACCGGCCAGCTGCAAACCAAACCGCAAACCATTCCCACCCACTTTCACAATGGAATCACCACCTTCAGGCTGTTCTTGTGTCGCCAGAATCAGGGCGCTGGCAGCCATCCAGTAATTCAGGGCCCATGCCATGGCAGCATACAGGAAAGCCTTGCTTTGCTCGTCATCAATGCCCCACGATACAATGATATCGGCTAGCAAACGTGAGGCATACATGGTACGCGCATGACCATCATCACCATTAAGCAAAGAGGCTTGCAAAACAGGCGCCAGGTCAACATGACCACCAAAACCGGCCGCCAGCCTGGCTCCCAGATCCTGATGCAGCCAGCGCAGGTGTGGTACCATTTCTTCGGCTTCAATACCCAAACGGGTACACCAAACCATGCCTTCATTCAGCACCGAGTATTTTTTATTTTCAGGCTGATTGGCATCGCTGACCTCAATCATATACATGGACGGTGTCACAACACCAGCCAGTGGAACAACCACGTCATAATCCTGCGCAGGTGCCAGTTGCACCCCCCCTTCGCTTAACAGCGCGTGTGCTGCCGCTTTATTGGGTGCCCAGCCTTCATACTGAATACCTGTCAGCACTGAATTGAGAATGGCTTGTGGCAACTCGGTAACGTTACGAAAAGGAGGCCCGGCATGCAAAACCAGACGCGCTTGCTGTGGCAAAACCTGTTTTAGTTGCCTAACCCCTGTCCAGAACGGCATAACCGTTTGTGAGGTGCTGTTATTGACATGCTGAACCATCTCTCTCCCCTTTTAGGCCACTCGGACCCAGGTTTCACTATTGGCCAGGCTGGCCGATTGCGCACGCGTACCATTAAAGTCACGCTCAATCGTGTTGCCCTGTAACGGCACACCATTAACCATCACCCGGGCACGCTGTGCCGGATGAAACACACACATCATTTCGTGCTTCTGGGTTTGGGTCTGGCTTTGTGGCAAATCAACACATATTGCCGGCTGCGTCATCTGGTGCCATTCCATCTCGACTTTCACCCCGGTACTGGCAGACTCCACCGACTCAACCACTATTTCAGGAAAACGGTTAACCGTCTGGAAAACACCATCATCAATCACTTTCAGCTTATCCAGGGCCACTGCCTTGCGGAACAAGCCAAAATAACGCACGAAATCACGTACCAGATAGTCGGCCAGGGGTTTATTATTGGTAATCAGCAGGCGTGTTTCTTCGCCATTTCCCTCTTCGTAAGGATTATCAAGCACCAGAATAGCCTGGCCACTGCCATGGGCTGAACTGGCAATGCGAAAGTATAGGGACAGTGAAGACCACTCTTGGTCAGGATCGGTTTTCAGATAAATAAACGGGTTATCGCCAGTCCAGTCCAAAGTACCTGTTTTAATGCCAGTCATGATAATTCTCCTTCCTTTTTAATAGATTAAACTTGAACTTTTAAACCGTGGCTTCTGCCACCGCATAGACTTGACGCAATTGATTGAAATCGCTACTGGGTTGCCAGCCCAGGATTTCCTTTGCCGCACTGCTACTGAAAATGGACGCACGTGGATTGTTCTGATACCAACGCGGGTTTTTAATTTCAGGGATTGCACCAATAATGTTTTGATACCACTCGGTGGTTGGCAACGGATGCGAGGTATCAGCGGCACTAATGAAAAACACACCGTAACGCAAACCCTGCACATTTACCGCTGCTTCAAAAGCGCGCGCCAGATCGGCTGCCCAAATATAGTAAAACAGCCAGTGACGGTCTTTGGCATCGACAAACTTGATGTACTCTTCAATAGTTTCTGGCAAGACCACCGCCAATGGACGCAAACAAATAATTTCCATATCGGTCGCATCACTAAAGCTTTTTGCCATTTGCTCCATCACGATTTTGCTTACACTGTAAGCCTGATAGGGCTTGTTTTCATGCGCTTCGTCTACCGGCAAATATTGCGGTTTCCAGTCGGCACGCATCTCGGAAAGACCGCAGGCGGAAATACTGGAACACAGCACCACTTTTTTCACGCCATTGTCGCGACAGGCCTGCAACACATGCCAGGTACCACGTACATTCACATTAATGTATTGTTCTTCAGGCGCCTTCCAGTCAAAATCAATCGCTGCCAGGTGAATCACGGCATCGGCATCTTTGGTGGCCGCCCGTACCGCTTCCAGATCCATCACATCCGTTTCAATAAATTCCACGGCATGCTGGCTGGGCTTCAAGTCTGCCACCACTACCTGCATGGTTTTCATCAACTGCTGCACCACATACGAGCCCACACGACCCGAGCCGCCTGTTACTACGACTTTCTTCATTATTCCTGCTCCTGTTTATTGTTATAAATCCAACACCAGCTCTGCCGATCTGGCCCGTGACACACAAATCATCATGGTTTCGCTCAATTCCCGTTCCTCTTCCGAGAGCACAAAATCCCGGTGCTCGGGTTGACCTGAAATCACAACGGTTTCACAAGTGCCACAAGTGCCGTTCTGACATGAGCATTTCACTTTGATGCCTTCACGCTTTAAGGCAGACAGAATGGTTTCATTACTGTCAACCGTGATACGTTTACCCGACTTTTGCAAGGTCACGGTAAAGCTGCTACCGGTTAAGGCGCTTGCATCGGTTTCAACGGCAAAACGCTCCAGCACCAGTTTCCAGCCAATCTGTTTCTGCTCCTGCTGATAGGACTCCAGGGCATTCAACAAGCCCTGTGGCCCGCAAGAATACACGGTAGTTTGCCCGTCCAATGCCAGCAGGGTTTTCTGCAAATCAAACATACCCTCAACATCCGAGGCATGTGCTTTAATACGCGACCGATCCAGTTGCTGCAGGTCTTCAAGAAAAATAAAATCAGACGTACTTCTGGCCAAATACAGCAACTGCCAGTCCAGACCGGCCGCTACCGCGGCCTTTACCATTGGCACGATGGGAGTAATACCAATCCCGCCGGCAATAAATAAACACTTTTTATTTGCAGCAAATGGAAAGTGATTTTTCGGGGCGCTAACCGGTACTATATCCCCCTCTTGCAACACCTCATGAATATAAACCGAACCACCACGACTGGCCTCATCTTTCAGCACTGCTATTTGCCATGCATGGGTATTATCCTGCTGGCCACAGAGCGAATACTGACGATACAAAGGTTCTGAGTGCGGCGCAGCCAGTTCCAATTCAATATGCGCACCCGGCTCCCAGGCAGGCAACGCAGCACCATTATCGAGGCCCAACGTCAAACCCACCACACGATCAGACAGCATGGTTTTTTTCAATACACGTGTTTGCAATATTTGCTGCATCATGCCACCTCTTGGTCTTAAGCAACCGCTTTGATAGGCAATACACGGCGCTCTTCTTCCACGCGTCGGTCTTCGGCACGGTACTGATCAATCAGCCAGTTTTGCAAGCGCTTAATCACCAACTCTTCATTGGTCAAGCGACCACGCGATGCAAAATTAGACTTCATGCCCATATGTGAACGGCGCCATGCAAACAGGTCCTCAATCATCACCGGGTACAGATCATCATGTTCTTTATCAAATTTTTCCCTGTGATCTTCACGCTCCAGCGTAGACTGCGGATACATCCATGACACGCCATAGCTGGACTGGTTGGCACTCTTTGGTAACCACAGGAAGTATTTCACCTTATCGGGCATGGCCACCAGCAACAGATTGGGCGCAACGGTAATGTAGGACAGCTGTGAGCGCTCTTCATCGGTCAGGCCTGACATGGGGGGTTGCAAAATAGAACCAGTGTTAGTGGGGGCAGCATCCTTGTGGCTGGAAATCAGGTTGTAGGAAACAATGCCATTGGACAGATCATTAAACGCCACGTTCTCATCAACCCTTTCAGGACTGGTTTCATACATGGCCCCCCAGGAAGAAGCGTGCAGGAAACTGCAGTGGTAGCATTCATCATTAAAAATTTTCCAGTTCCAGTCAAACGTCTCCATCTTCAACGGTTCTGACGATGTCAGTTCGGCCATGCGATAATTGGACAGTTGCTGACCAAGATTAGCCAAACGGGTATGCAAGTCAGGCGCCAGGGCATCATAGTTGATGAAAATAAAACCTTCCCAGATCTCGGTGCGGATTTTTGGCAGACAAACACTCTTTGGATCGAAATCGGCACCTGAATCGGTCAGGCCGGGAGCAGATACCAGTTCACCTTCCATGTTATAAACCCAGGCATGCAAAGGACAGCTGATACGACGTACATTGCCGGCACCTTCCAATAAGAGCATATTGCGATGACGGCACACATTTGACAACACATTGATTTTGCCCTCACGGGTACGGATGGCAAACAGGGCATCATCACCCACTTCAAAGGTAAAAAAATCACCGGCCTTGGGAATATCACTGGCCCTTCCCACACAGAACCATTGCTTTTTCCATACCGCATTTAATTCAAACTGAAAGAATTCTTCAGAGGTAAAGCAGGCTGGTGGCAAAGCATAAACCTCATCGGTCTCTTGCTGGAAATAACTTTGGTCAAATTCTTCAATGGCAATAGGTGAGCGTACGGCAGTATTCATCTTTGTGTCTCCTTTAAATTCATGTAAACACCATTCAATGGTTTGTTATTCAATTGATTGCAATCATGCGACAGATATCCAATCTTGAAAATTGAGCAAATTTGATGAATAGATGAATTTTTTTAAAGATGAGTACTTTCCCTTAGATTCAATATGTGGCGTCTGGCACCCAAAGAACGCTCTTCAATCAAGGGCAAGAACCGGCAGGGAAAACAAAAACGCCCGCAAATTTGCAGGCGTACGGTTAAGGGAAAGTCAGCCATTGCTATTTTTACATAATCGCAATCGAGGCCACCCAATCAATAAAATCCTGCTCCTGGCGACTTAAATTGGCCTTTGTGGGATATGCCAGAAAATAGGCATACTCATCCAGATACACGTCAAACAACTGGACAATTTCTTTCTTCTCAATTAAAGGACGCAACAACACCGGACAACCCAACATCACTCCCTGACCATTTAAGACCGCATTCATGCGAACATTCGTGTCATCGATATGAAAACCCTTGATGGCGGTCATTTCCTTTCCGGTTGCTTTAAAAAGCCATTGCTGCCAACCCAGATGGTTTTCTTCATGAATCAGGATGTGCTGGTTTAAATCAACAGCCGTCTTGATATTGCCGTGTTCAAGTAAATAAGAGGGAGAGCACACCGGTGTAAGATTACCGGGAATAATCCGCAAAGTATTTAAATGGGGCCAATCTCCCTGCTTGCCCCAAACAATGGCAAAATTAATATTGTCGCGAAAAAAATCCGGTGCCTGCAAGCTGTGTATCAGATTAATTTCAATATCAGGGTATTTCGACCACAAATCACTTAATTGCCTGGTAAACCACATGCTTGACACGAATGGCCGCAAGGACAAATTGATACGGCTTTTACCATGCGGCATGCGCAATTCACTTAAAGCCTGGTTGATTTCATAAAACGGTCTTTGCAGGCGATTAAATAAAAAAAGACCTTTATCAGTCAGCTCCAAAGAACGGTTTTTACGCAAAAAAAGCTTACACCCCAAATACTCTTCAAGAATCTTGATTTGATGACTGATCGCCGATGGCGAAACCAGCAAATCCTCTGCCGCTTTGGTAAAGTTAAGCCTTTGTGCTGATACGGTAAAAGTTTTTAAAGCGTTTAATAAGGGCACCTGCATGGCAAATAATGTCTCCTGATCCTGTATTCCGGCTTAAGAAAATTAATATTTATTTTCGCAACAGGATATACCCGACAACGCCGCCTGTCATCACAAACGCACACATCAAGAAAACTGATGCAAAAACATCCATGCCATTAATGCCCAATATGGCATGCGCATTTCCTGACAGGGACTGCATGAACGACACCCCTAAAAAGAAAGCACTGTTACCCAACGCCAGCGCCCTGCCCTGCATTTCCTTGGGGTAAATATCGCGGATATCAGCCACCTGCCAGACACTGCAACTATTAACGATAGCAATCACAATGGTACAGGCCACGCTAACCCATAGCGAAGTGCTGAACGCCAGCACAATAAAACCTATCACCATGACCCATGGAACGAAGCACAGGAATCGATATCGATTTCCGGTGCCGGGGTCAAGGCGACCAAAAAGCGAAGGACTGAACAAAGAAAGAATGGACAGCGCCAGCGCCAGGTTGCCGGCAAACACCAGGCTTTGCCCGAATCGCTCTACGAGCAAAGGTCCCAGCCACAAGCCACGCAGGGTAAGAAAAGCGGCATAACAAACAAACAGCAACGAAAAAATACCCCAAGTGTGTCTCATTTTGAACAGCACTTTATAGCCAGAGACGGCATGTAGGGCATTAAGCATTTTTTGTTTAAAGCTCAAAGAAAAATCAACACTATCGTCAATATCCTTGACCGCAAAATAAATAAGCAGCCACGACAGGAAGCTGCCAGCCGCCAACACATAAAAACAGGCGCGCCAGCCAAACGCATCACTAATCATGGCTACTGGGGTAGATGTAAATATCAGTCCAATACTACCCAAGCCAAGCGCAATACCATACATGGGCGCAAATTTCTGAGCCGGAAAATTTCTGGAAATAAGCACAATACACACCAGGAATGCCGGCGCACACCCCAGACCCAGCAATATCTGACCCAACAACAGCATGCCAGGTGAAGTGGCCATGCCCGACAATACGGCACCAATAACGGTAAAAGGGGCGAAAGAAAGAATCGTTCTGCGAATACCAAAGCAGTCAACCCAAATACCAATCAGCAATTGCAAGCTGCCAAAAGTAACGTGAAATGAGCCGACAATACTACTTAAGGTTTCATTATCAAGCTGAAACTCGTTTTTGAGGGGAACTGAAAGCACACCACCAATGGTCCGGTATGCCTGGCTAAGAATGAAACCGGTTAACAGAAAAGCCAGCATCAATCTTAATTGTTTCAAGGGAAGGGTTTGCATTACTATTGAGTTATTGGATTAAGTTTTGAGACTGCACAACGAGATTTTGTGCATTGCAATGGCTGTCATTGTATGTGTCACCGGTGGTATTTACAAGAATGCCCGGCAAAACCGGGCAATAACTCAATAAGTGCACAATTTCCCTGTCACCATTCATTAAGCAATATTTTTTCAATTCATTGTGAAAAAACAACAAAAAACAACCATCACCCAAAAAAACATCATTTTTCCTATTATTTTCTATTCCCTCCAACAAATTACTTGCTTAACCCTTAAAAATTAGTCATAATATCTTTCTTTAAAAATGCGCCCGTAGCTCAGTTGGATTAGAGTACTTGGCTACGAACCAAGGGGTCGTGGGTTCAATTCCTGCCGGGCGCACCAGTTTTTCTAAAAAGCCACTTCATATGAAGTGGCTTTTTTATTTTCAAGACAATTCAATACTAATCAAACCTAACCCCAGACGCTTTGATTCGCACCGATTGCAACGCTTTGTCCTTTTGCTGATAAGTAGCCAACTCCTTGGGACCCGCCCCTATTGCAGTAAAACCAAAGGGATCCAAATAGGTATTTTTAAACTCTTTGGTGGAAATAACCTTTTTGGTTGTTTCCGCAATTTTATCGATAACAGGTTGAGGCGTACCTGCCGGTACCGCCAAGCCCAAATAATAATTGGCCTGAATATCCGGCAAGCCCAATTCCTTGAAAGTGGGTACATCCGGCAACTCTTTCAACCTTTCATCAGCCGAAACCGCCAACGCTTTCATATGTCCGCTTTTCAGGTTTTGCGACACAATACCGGCACCCAACATCGCACTTTCAATATGGCCTGCCATCACATCTTGCAACACAGCTGCCCCACCTTTGTAAGGAACATGAATCATCTCAAGATCGTGTTGCATCGATAAGGTAATGTACGGCAAGTGATTAAATATTACACAGTCGAGAGCAATGAATATCAGTTATTAATTATTTTCATAACCAGAAAAACCTAATGAAAACAAATTCTTATGCCTTATTTAAGGTCATTAAATCCAGCAAGGTCATGCCATGTTCACTATCAAGCAGAAAAGCTCCTGTTTCAATATAATAGGTATTTCCCATAATCTGCATACCTTCAACCACGTTGTGCCCAACCACCAAGGCATGTAACCCTTGTATGGGAGTTTCATCCCGGTCTTTAAAGCGTCTTCTGGACCAGCACAGCTTCTCTTCCAGATGCAAGGCGGCCTGCTTGCCTGCTTTCAGCAGAAAAATCATGTCATCCCAGGAATCCAGTGGGCATTCAGCATGAACCAGGCCTATTTTTCCGGCTGGCGTTTGCACCTCTATTGCTAAAGGCAAGGCAGCAAAGGTCTGTCGAATCCTGGCTTGTTCTTTTGGAGATTTATCCATTAACCAGGCACCACCAATTCTTAGCATCAAATCCATATAATCCGGATCTGTGGCCGAACGTATGGCGATATCTTCGTGGTTACCCTTGATGGCATGAAACCAGGGCTGCGCCAGAAAAGACATGACACGGGACGATTCCGGCCCCCGGTTCACCAGGTCTCCAACCGAAAAAAGACGATCTTTTTGTGGATTGAACTTAACCGCAGCCAGTTTTTTTTCCAGCAGGAAATACATACCGTGAATGTCACCCACCGCAAAATCACGGCCAAGCGTATTAAGAGGAAAAGATTTGAACGAAGATAATTGCATGAAACCCGACGACCGTATTTATATTAACGAAAAGCCCAGGTTCATTTTAGTCCTTCAATATGCCAGGAACCATGACAACCCTGCCGTTGAACACGCGTATTTCGGCATCACCATGTTTTAGCCGCAGGTTACGGTCAGACCCCATTTGGTGAAGCTGGCGCAACTGCTTTATCCACTCGCTCAGCCTTGCTTCGGTTGGCATGGCAATATTTTGCAGATCAAGCCAATAACGCATCAGATTGGCTTGCCGATGCTCGGGTAGCTCGCGCCATTTTCTTAAAGAAAAACTGCGGTTATCACTGCCGGCATCCAGCACTGCGTAATCATGTTGCGCCAGATCCCTTAGCAGCAAGGCGTTTTCCGCCATTAAGCGACTGTGACGGGCCAGGTTTTTACGCCAACCCCGCCAACGCTCATCCAAAGCGGGCACCAGCATTTCCCGTACAGCGGCACGGGTATATTTGGGATCAAGATTGGTGGGATCGTGTACGGCCTGCCAGCCGGTTTCCAAAGCAAATTGTTCGGCCACATCCAGAATGTTCTGGCGACTTACTTCCAGCCAGGGACGATAAAAATGCAGCTCACCTCTTTGCGTATATGGCCCCATGGCTGCCATCCCCTGCACACCAGCACCCCGCAACAAACGAAGCAAAACCGTTTCAGTCTGGTCATAAAGGTGATGGGCCAGCAAAAAATGCCGGACGCCAGTTCTGGCCGCAAAATCCTCATAGGCCCGGTAGCGTGCGTTTCGTGCTGCAGCCTCTGTGCCCAAGCCTGATGCCGCATCCACCTTGACATATTCAATGCTGCAATCAACATTAAGCATTTTAGCCAACGCCTGAGTATGCAAAACCCATTGATCGGCAATGGCCTGCAAACCATGATGTACGTGCACACCCTGTACTATTACCTGGTATTGCCGGGCAATATGGACTGCATAAACCAGCAACATGGCCGAATCAGGTCCGCCACTAACACCCACCGCCACCACCGGTATGTGCTGGCGTTTAGCCATCCGAAAAAATGCATGCAGGGGGGCTGATAAAAAAGCGTCTTTAAGAAAAGACGCTTTTTGTTGATCGGGCTGATTATTCCTGAACCCGGCCATATGACAGCAAACGCTCAAGACGTTTATTGATCAGTTCCTGTGGATCCATATTAACAACCTGACGCAATGCCTCGCTTAGGGCACGACGCAGGGTTCGTGACATGGCAGTGACATCACGATGCGCACCACCCACAGGTTCGGGCACAACACGGTCGATCAGGCCCAGTTCAAGCAAACGGTTGGCCGTGATTGACAGGGCCTCAGCGGCAATAGGAGCCTTTTCAGCACTGCGCCATAGAATAGAAGCGCAGCCTTCAGGTGAAATGACACTGTAAGTGGAATATTGCAGCATTTGCACCACATCACCCACTGCAATGGCCAAGGCACCACCCGAACCGCCTTCACCAATAATGGTGGCAATAATAGGCACTTTGAGTTCTGCCATGGCATACAGATTATGACCAATGGCTTCTGACTGGCCACGCTCCTCGGCATCGATGCCCGGATAAGCACCCGGGGTATCAACAAAAGTGAATACGGGCAAATTGAATTTCTCAGCCAAACGCATCAGGCGCAATGCCTTGCGATAGCCTTCGGGACGTGGCATGCCAAAATTACGTCTGGCGCGCTCTTTGGTGTCGCGCCCTTTCTGGTGACCGATAACCATGCAGGCCTCGCCATTGAAACGCGCCAGCCCACCCACAATGGCCTGGTCATCCTTGAACATCCGGTCACCGTGTAATTCATGAAAATCGGTAAATATTTCACGAATATAATCAAACGTATAGGGACGTTGTGGATGACGCGCCACCAAGGCTGTTTGCCAAGGGGTAAGCTTGGCATAAATATTGGTGGTCAGCGTTTCGCTTTTTTGTTGCAAACGTCCGATTTCTTCTGAGATATCTACGGCTGAATCAGAAGAGACATGACGCAGCTGTTCAATTTTTTGCTCAAGCTCGGCAATGGGTTTTTCAAAGTCTAAAAATGTAAATTTCATGGTTTTTGATTTTAATATGAATCTGGCTGGAAGTGGGCTTATTCGGCAACGGATTCCTGGCTACGCCATAAATACCAGGTTGCCACTGTTCGCCAGGGTTGCCACGTTTGCGCCACCTCTCTGGCTTCATAGCGGGATACCGGCTCTCCACTAAAATAATGTATTGAGATTGCCTTTAACAGTCTTGGGTCATCCAAAGGTAAAACATCTGGCCTATGCAGGTTGAATATTAAAAACATTTCTGCTGTCCAGCGACCTATGCCACGAATGCTGCACAGCTCATCAACAATTTCTTCATCGCTCATTTTAGACCATTTTGCCGGATGCACCTTCTTTTCATTGAAATGCATGGCTAAATCCAGAATGTATTCCGATTTTCTTTTTGCCAGACCGGCAGCCCTAAGCTGCTCGACATCATATTCCAAAACCTTGGCTGGTGCAGGACGACTGCCACATAAGGCGATAAATTTTTTCCAGGTCACTTCAGCAGTATTGACAGACACCTGCTGCCCTACAATGGCACGCGCCAATGTAACGAAAGGGGTTTTGTTGCTAGCCAGCCAGACACCATCATGGTCGGGAATGATCTTACGCAAAATGCGATCCCGTTTCATTAAATAGTTAACCGCCTCATCCCAGTAATCAGGCTTACAGGCCTGCTGGGGGGGTATTACTTGTGTCATTTTTTACCCCTATATCCTGCGCCATTGCGTCAGTCCACCCGGTTTATCTTCCAGTTCAACACCGGCTTCTTTAAGCGTATTGCGAATCTGATCGGCCAGGACAAAATCTTTGTCTTTTTTGGCCTGCAAACGCTGCTCAATCATGGCATTGACCTGGCCTTCATTGAGCACGGCCAACTCGGCAGCCTCACGGTTTTTACGGGTATAACGCGTTACCGAGCGCAAATAAGTTTCAGGATCGTGTGACAACAAACCCAGGACGGCGCCCAAAGCCTTGATCTGGCCAGCCAGTTCTTTTGACTGCAGGCGATTGGCTTCGGTAGCCATTTCAAACAGCACCGAAACTGCAACCGCCGTATTGAAATCATCGTCCATGGCGGCCTTGAAAGCGGCTGCGTAGCTGGAAGACCAGTCTATTTCAGCTTCCTGTACGCCCACATTGTTAAGCGTTTGGTAAATGCGATCAATAGCGGCCTGGGCATCGAACAGGTTGTCGGGCGTGAAGTTTTGTGGACTACGGTAATGGTTGCGCACAATAAAAAAGCGTAGCATTTCGGCTTCACGCAAATTCCACTCGTAGTCTGCCGACTCAGTGGCCGCTTCATGGGCACCCACAGTTTGGCGAATGGTACGGAAGTTGCCCAATGACTTCGACATTTTGTCGTTATCCACCATTAAAGGACCGCAATGCATCCAGAAATTGGCCAGACTGCCGCCATAAGCACCTTCGGTCTGGGCTATTTCATTTTCATGATGAGGAAATTTCAAATCGGGACCGCCCCCATGGATATCCAGGGGCAAGCCCAGCAATTCTTTACTCATGGCCGAGCATTCGATGTGCCAACCAGGGCGCCCAAGCCCATAAGGAGACGTCCACTTGGAGTCATCGGGCTCTTCTGCCTTGGCCGATTTCCACAAGACAAAATCAAGCGGATCTTGCTTGCCTGAGGAAACCGCAACCCGTTCACCGGCACGCATATCATCCAGTGAACGTCCAGACAATTTGCCATAGCCGTCAAATTTACGAACTGCAAAATTAACATCGCCATCATCGGATTGATAGGCCAGGCCTTTGTCTTGCAAGCGCTGGATGATTTCAAGCATGCCTGGCACGTGGAAGGTGGCACGGGGCTCGTGATTGGGCGACTGAACACCCAATGCCCGCTCATCGGCATGCATGGCATCGGTATAAAAACCGGTAACTTCGGCCAGGGTTTTATTAGTGGCTACCGCTTTGCGAATGATTTTATCATCGATATCCGTAATGTTACGCACATAGGTAACTTCGTATCCCTTTTCCCGCAACCAGCGCTGCACAACATCAAAGCTGACCAGCATCCGGGCATGGCCCAGATGGCAATAGTCATACACTGTCATCCCACATACATACATGCGCACCTTATTAGGCTCAACCGTCTTGAACGGCTCTTTCGTACGGGATAAAGAGTTATAGATATGCATAGAAAAAAGAAACAGAAAATCATCCGGCAAAGATGACGGATGCAGTTAATCGAAGAATTTAATCAGGTTCAGTGAGAGTTTAATACGTTCTAATCTGAACTGAGGCTAAAATACGCAATATCAGAAGTATAGCAATTCCATCCGCATATCTGCACCTGGTTTAATTTATGGATCAATTATTTTTTGGATGATCAGTGAGACAACGATTAAATTTTTTCAAATGGGCCGGTATCGCTGCAATTTCACTATTCATGCATGGGGCAAGCGCACAAGAATTATCTGCCAGCAAACCCGACGGTGGCTGGCAGGCGCTGGCAGATGTACTGAAAAAGCTTGAGCCCTCGGTTGACACCTCGATTCCTGAAACGCCGGTGCAGGCCAGCATTCGCATCAACCAGCTCATTGCCAGCGGAAAATTCCAGCAGGCCCTGAATGAAATTGAAAAAAAACAGCCAACGGTTTCTTATATGGAACAACCCGGTACCGATGTGCAGCTGCGTTTCTTGCGCGCACGTGCCTTAACCGGACTAGGAAGAACCACAGAAGCCATTGAGGTTTATCAGGACATGACCAGCAAATATCCTGAGCTTGCCGAACCCTGGAACAATATGGCCACCCTGCAACTGAAGGCAGGCTTGCTGGATCAGGCTTATGAATCCCTGAAAATGGCCATTGGCATCAATCCCAAATACGGTATCGCCCATCGCAATCTGGGTCTGGTTCAGCTCATCATGGCCAACCATTCTTTTGACCAGGCCGTACAAAACGGTGTTGCCAGTGCCGCGAAACAGGCCGCAGCAACCAAACAAATCATTAATGGAAACTAAGCATGCATTTATTTTCCGGGGCAAGCCTGCTTGCCCGTTCACTAGTATTGCTAAGTGGGCTGGCCATGGTGCCTGCTTCACTGGCTGCTGAAACCTCACCCTCAACAAAGGAATCAACAATGAGCACACTACCCCGTGTCAAACTGGAAACCAATCACGGCGATATCGTTATTGAACTGAATACCGAAAAAGCCCCCGTTACTGCAGAAAACTTTTTGGGCTATGTCAAGGAAGGCTTCTATGACAACGTGATTTTTCACCGCGTCATTAAAAACTTCATGATCCAGGGCGGCGGCATGCAACCGGGCATGAAAGAAAAAAACACCCGTGCTCCTATCAACAACGAAGCCAACAACGGTCTGAAAAACGACAAATACACCATCGCCATGGCACGCACCAACGACCCGCACTCTGCCTCGGCCCAGTTTTTCATTAACTCGAATAACAACGATTTCCTGAACCATACAGCACCTACCGCACAAGGCTGGGGCTATGCCGTTTTCGGTAAAGTAGTGGAAGGTACTGAAGTGGTTGACCAGATTGAAAAAGTAAAAACCGGCAACCGTGGCTTCCACCAGGATGTCCCGGTTGATGACGTGGTTATTCAGAAAGCAAGCATCATTGAATAAACTTTCGCTTGACGGAACCCTCTGGCTCGCCTCGGATATCCATCTGGGCGAGCATATCCCCAGAACCAGGCAGGCTTTTTATGCTTTTCTGGACAGTGCACAGGCCCGTGCCAATGCACTGGTACTGGCCGGGGATATTTTTGACTTCTGGGCTGGCGACGACATTGCCCTGAAATCATCCGAACCCTGGCTACAAGAAGCGCTTAACCAACTTAAAAAAACAGCCACCCACATTCCCTTGTATTTAATGCATGGCAACCGCGATTTTCTTATCCGGCACAAACTGGCCAAACACATAAACGCGACCCTTCTGGCAGACACGGTTATTATAGAATCAGCAGCCGGCCCCATCCGTCTTAGTCACGGAGATGAATACTGCACCGACGATCCGGCTTACCAGCGTTTCAGAAAAATCGTGCATAATCCCTTGATCCAGGCCACATTCCTTGCCCTGCCGCGCCGTTTACGTCACCGTCTTGCCAGCCATATACGCAGCCAAAGCAAAAATTCGCACGCCTATAAAAACGACACTATGGTCGACGTGTCTTCAAGCGCCATAAAGCAGGCCTTCCTTGAAAACACCCAGGTTCGTACCCTGATCCATGGCCACACCCACATGCCAGGCCATCACACCCTTAGGCTTCATGGCACCCTCTATGAACGCTGGGTCTTGCCCGACTGGGAATATGACCACGAACCGGTTCGCGGTGGCTATATAGAAATAAAAAAAAGCGGTGTTTGTTTACACCGCTTTGACTTGCCTGCCAACGCCCAAAGCGTGGCAAATTAACAAAGACTAGGCACCCTGAAACACAGGAAGCCGTTTTTCGATAAAGGCTACAGAGCCCTCTCGATAATCTTTGGTTGTCCCCATTTCCCGCTGCAATTCGGTTTCCAGGTCAAGCTGTTGCTCCAGTGAGTTTTCACTACTGGCATAAATCGCCTGCTTGGTAGCCGCCAAGGCTTTGGTAGCCCCATTCAACAGGGTTTGATGCATTTGCGTAATTTCATCCTGCAAGGATGCATCGGGAATGCATTTCCAGATCATTCCCCACGCCTGGGCCTGCTGGGCAGAAATCGGCTGAGCCAGCATGGAAGCGGCCATGGCACGCTGTGTTCCAATCAGACGCGGCAAAAAGTGGGTTGACCCGGCATCGGGAATCAAGCCGATTTTGGCAAACGCCTGAATGAATTTGGCTGATTCGACGGCGTAAATAATGTCGCAGGCCAATACCAGGCTAAACCCGGCACCAGCCGCCACCCCATTTACAAAACACACCACTGGTACTGGCAAGGCACGCAAACGCAACACCAGCGGTTTGTAATTTTTCTCAAGGCTTTCACCCAAATCCCGCACTTCACCCGGTTGCAGGGGTTTACGCTCACTTAAGTCCTGCCCGGCACAAAAACCCCGTCCGGCGCCGGTCAAAATAACGCCGCGCAAATCCACCCGGGATTCCAGCAGGGAAAGCACATCCTTAAGCTCATCATGCATTTGTGAGGTAAAGCTGTTCAAACGCTCGGGCCGGTTAAGGGTAATGTAAGCCACTCCTTCGCGATAAGCAAACAGAATAGTTTCATATGACTTGGCGATCATTCAAGTGCCTCCAGCTGTTTTAGGTGATATTTGGTATCGCCCAGTAAATAATCAATAAATATCAGGCGTTTGAAATAATCGCCCACTTCAAGTTCATGAGTCATGCCCATGCCGCCATGCAGCTGCACAGCACTCTCCCCAATAAAACGACCCGCCATGGCCACCTTGATCTTGGCCGAAGACAGCATGCGACGCTTTTTATCCTGGTCAGGCTCGCCTGCCCCGGCCGCAGCTACATAAGCCATCGACAAAGCCACCTCTTTCTGGATGTACATATCAGCCAGACGGTGTTGCAGCACCTGGAACTGGGCTAGCGGCTTGCCAAATTGCTGACGGGTTTTAAGATAATCAACCGTGATTTGCAGCAGATAATCCATCGCACCGGCAGCATGGGCGCACAAGGCAACAATACCGTCATCCAGCCCCTGGTTCAGCAACTGCAAGGCAGCCTCTCCGTTTGCCAGCAAGGCGGTTTCATCAAGCCGCACCCCATCAAAATCCACATTGCCGCAGCGGCTGCCATCCATGGTGGGGTAATCGTTAATGACAATCCCTTCCACGTCTGCCGGCACGACCAGCAAGGCCAGCTCGTTGTTGAACAAAGCGCTCACGACAAAGGCATGCGCGGCACCAGCATACCATACCGCCTGTTTCTGACCAGACAGCACCAATTGCCCATCCTGCCTGACCACCTGTGTATTGAGATCAGCCAGATTGTCGTTGCGCTGCCCTTCCTGGTAGGCCAGGCTGAAAATGGCCTGCCCACTGGCAATATCACTTAAATATTGCTGCTTGAGCGCTTCGTTGTTGCTGTTGGCCAAAATTTTTGCGCAAATAACGGCACTGGGCACCACCGGCTCGGAAACCAGGCCACGGCCCAGTTCCTGATGAATCGCCAACAAGGAAGCAGCCGACTCACCAAAACCGTCATACTCGGTCGGCACGCTCAAGCCCAGCACGCCCAGTTCGGCCAGAGTGTTCCAGCTATTGCTATCCAGTTCATTGTTCTGCTGGCGCTGGCGCCGTTTTTCAAAACTCCAGTCTTCTTTGACTACCCTGCCCAGGCTTTCGGCCAGCATTTGCTGTTCTTGACTATATGCAAAATCCATTATTTTCTCCAATATCCCTTAGTTCTTTGTTTTACGTTCCACAAGTGCTCACACATCCAGAATCTGCTTGGCAATAATGGATTTCTGAACTTCTGTCGTGCCACCATAAATGGTGGTTTTACGCATATCGAAATAGTTGGCCGATGCAGCTGCCGCAAACGGGTGGCCAGGACCAAAAACATCCTCTCCGGCTTCCAGCCATGATGGACTATAAGGCCAGCTGTTCAGACCCATTACCTCAAGTTGCAGGCGAGCCAGATCCTGCTGGATTTCCGAACCGCGGATTTTCAGGACTGATGCCTGTGGACCGGGCCCTTGCGTACTGTCTGCGGCCACCCGCAGCAACATCATTTCAAGGGAAAGAATATCTGCCTCGATCAGGGATATCTGGTCTTTCATGCGAACATCCTGGTTGGCCGGCTTGCCATTCCATTGCACCTCGGCCGCCAGGTTTTTGAGAATCTGCAACTCGCGATAACAAAGACCGATCCCGGCAATACCTGTACGCTCGTGACCCAACAAATACTTGGCATAGGTCCAGCCTTCGTTTTCATTACCCACCAGGTTTTCATAAGGGACTTTGACATCTTCCAGCCACACCTCATTCACGTCATGCCCACCATCCAGTGTTTTAATTGGGCGCACGGTCACACCGGGCTGGCGCATATCAATCAGCAACATGGAAATACCACGCTGGGGCTTGGCATCCGGGTCGGTACGTACCAGACAGAACATCCAGTCGGCGTACTGGCCAAGCGTCGTCCAGGTTTTTTGTCCGTTAACCACATACCCTTCGGGAGTTTTCTCGGCACGGGTTTTCAGTGAGGCCAGGTCTGAACCTGAACCCGGCTCCGAATATCCCTGGCACCACCAGTCTTCAATTCTTAACATGCGGGGCAAAAAGCGCTGCTGCATTTCAGGACTGGCGTATTTCATTAATACAGGGCCAATCATGCTTAGGCCAAATGGCAACAAACGGGGAGCGCCACCCTTAAAGCTTTCAATTTCAAAAATCAGTTTTTGCAATGCGTTCCAACCGGTACCTCCGAACTCAACCGGCCAGCTGGGCGCACCCCAGCCATGATCATCCAGCGCACGATGCCAGCGGATGTAATCATTGTTATCCAGTCTTTGGTGTTTAAACACCTTATCTTTAATATCCTGGGGCAAGGCGTTTGCCACAAACTGCCTGACCTCTTCCCGAAATGCAATATCTTCCTGCGTTAAATTCAGATCCATGATGTCCTCCGTTTTTTAATTCATGCTATGACACTACAAAAAATAAGGTTTCACAATTTACATTTTTGGAACCCCCCATTCAAGCAAGGCTGAACCGAAAAACGTACTGGCACCCAATCGTATTAGTAGAAACCATAATTAAATCAGCCTTAAGGCAGGCTTCATAAAATCAAGATTGTCTTAAATTTCATATGAAGGAATACTGTAGCCCAATATAGACACGTTATTATCACTTTACGAGAATTTTCATGACGCAAAATAAATCACTAAGCGTGGGTGCCGAAAAGCATTACCACGATCAACTTGCACAGGGAAACTTCCTGATCCAGCGCTGCAATGACTGCAGCAAAAGCATTTTCTTTCCACGCATGGTCTGCCCGCACTGCGGCTCGGATGAGCTTGAATGGTACGCCCCTTCAGGCAAGGGAACCGTTTATTCAACCACCGTTGTACGCAGAAAACCTGAAGCCGGTGGTGACTATAACGTTGCCCTGATTGATCTGGACGAAGGCCCACGCATGATGGGGCACGTGGAAGGCATTGAGCCCGACGCCGTCAAAATTGGACAAAAAGTACAGGCAGGCATTCGCCAGTCCGCCGACCAGAACATCGTAATTTTCACACCTGCAGGAGCATAAGAATGATTGACAAAAAACTAAGGGGTGCTGCCGCTGTTGTAGGTGTAGGCCAGGCAGGCATAGGCATGGCAACCGGTTATACCGAAATGGAAATCCTGATCCAGGCAGCCAAACGTGCTGTTGATGATGCAGGTTTAACCATGCAGGATATTGATGGTATTGCCACCGCCAGTGTGGCTTCCACCATGTGGGTCATGCCAGTTATAGAACACCTGGGCATTCGTCCCACTTTTATTGATAGCACCATGATTGGTGGTTCCAGTTTTGTTGCCCACCTGATGCCCGCCATTCAGGCACTGGAATCAGGTCAATGCAATGCCGTACTGGTTTGCTATGGCAGCACACAACGCACCTCTACGCTTAGCCGCAGTGCAATTGGCAATATGCGCAAGCAAATGGATCCGCAGCCTTACGAAAATCCGTACAACCCGCTAAGTCCGCTTAGCTCATACGCCCTGGCTGCCGCACGTCACATGCATCAATACGGCACCACCCGTGAAAACCTGGCTGAAGTTGCCGTTGCCGCACGCAAATGGGCACAACTGAACCCGGAAGCCACTATGCGTGATCCGCTTTCCATTGAAGACGTCCTGTCTTCAAAAATGGTTTCCGACCCCTTGACTGTTCGTGACTGTTGCCTGGTTACCGATGGTGCCGGCGCATTTGTGCTGGTGCGTGCCGATCGTGCCAAAAACATGAAGCAAAAACCGGTCTATGTTTTGGGCAACTCTACTGCCTGCTGGAATCGCCAGATTTCCTCCATGCATGATTTGACCGTTACTGCCGCACAACAATCAGGCAAAATCGCCTTTGAAATGGCTCAGGTAAAGCCTGCAGACATTGACGTGGTTGAGGTCTATGACGCCTTCACGATTAACACCATCCTGTTCCTGGAAGACCTTGGTTTCTGTAAAAAAGGTGAAGGCGGTGCATTCGTGAGCAATGGCAATATTGCCCCGGGTGGCATCTTGCCGGTTAACACCAATGGCGGTGGCCTGTCGTGCGTTCACCCCGGCATGTACGGCATTTTCATCCTGATCGAAGCGGTACGTCAATTACGTGGCAGCTGCGGTGAACGTCAGGTGAACGGCGCCCAACTGGCGGTTGTTCATGGTAATGGCGGCACGCTATCAAGCCAGTCTACCGCTATTCTGGGTACGGCCGAAACACTTTAATTTACCCTGCCGGCCCTTTTTAAACGTTTTAACAATAGCCGGCAGGCAAATAACACCAAGATTGGAGACTCCTCATGAAACGTATTAAATCAGCACTGGCCCTTTCGCTTGGCATTTTGTTCAGCACTTCTGCCATGGCAGAATGGCCAGAGCAAAATATCACTATTATTGTGCCCGCCGCTCCCGGTGGAACCACAGATATTGCGACCCGCATCATCAGTGAAAAAATGGGCAAAGAGCTGGGTAAAACCGTTGTGGTTGAAAACAAGGCGGGTGCCGCTGGCATTATCGGTACCCAGGCACTGGTTCGCGCCAAACCCGATGGCTACACCCTGATCATGGGTAACATTGGTCCCAATGCCATTAACTACAGTCTGTACGACTCGCTTCCATACAAAAAAGAAGATTTTGCACCCATCACCCTGGTTATTTCCGTGCCTAATGTTCTGGTTGTAAATGCAGAAACACCGGTCAATTCGGTTGCCGAGCTGATCAAATACGTTTCAGATAACAAGCAGCATCAAACCTTTGGTTCGTCTGGCAAAGGCCAGTCTCCACACATGTCGGCAGAAATGTTCCTGCAACGGACCAACCTGAATGCCGAGCATATTCCCTATAAAGGGGCTGGTCCTGCCGTTAGTGCCCTGCTTGGCAATCAATACACCTTCATGATTGACAACCTGCCCAGCTCACTGCCTTCCATACAGTCTGGCAAATTCAAGGCACTGGCGGTTACCAGCGATACCCGTGTTGCAGAACTGCCCAACGTGCCCACCATGAAAGAAGCCGGTATTGACAACATGGTTGTGACTGCCTGGTTTGGCCTGCTGGCACCGGCCGGTACACCCGATGAAGTGGTTAACAAACTCCATAAAGCGGCCAAGGCTGCCCTGGAAAGTGAAGACGTGAAAACCCGTTTTGCCGGCATGGGTGGACAGGCGGGCGGCAACACACCCGCGGAATTCACTAAATATATTGAAGATCAGCAAGCCTTGTGGGCCGATACCGTCAAAGCTGCCAATCTGAAAATGGACTAACAAGTAGTATGATCAATAAAATCGTTTCATCCCATCTTGAAGCGCTGGAACAAATCCCCAACGGTGCATCCGTCATCGTTGGCGGTTTTGGGGATGCCGGCATTCCTTTCGAGTTATTGGAAAGCCTGCAAAAACTGGGCACCAAAGACCTGACTATTATCAGCAACAATGCGGGCACCCGTGAGAACGGCATTGCCGGCCTGATTAAAAACGGTCAGGTTCGAAAAATCATCTGTTCGCACCCACGCCCGCCCTTGTCTGATGTCTTTGCCGACGCCTACCGTGCCGGCAAAGTAGAGCTTGAATGCATGCCCCAGGGCACACTGGCCGAACGCCTGCGGGCTGCCGGTGCCGGCCTGGGACCCTTCTTTACGCCAACTGGCTATGGCACCCGTGTTGCAGAAGGTAAAGAACAGCGTGTTGTCGACGGTATTGGCTATATTCTTGAACAACCCCTGCACGGTGATTTCGCCCTGATCAAAGCCCATTTGGGGGATCGCTGGGGGAACCTGACCTATCGCTGGGCCGCCCGCAACTTCAACCCGGTTATGAGTACGGCAGCCAAAAACACGATTGCCCAGGTTGACAGGATTGTAGAACTGGGTGAACTGCACCCCGAGCACGTCATGACACCGGGTATTTTTGTCAAATCAATTGTTCTGGCAGGAGCTGGCAATGTCTAGTATTACTTCATTGAACCGGGCCCAGATTGCCAAACTTGTTGCCCAAACCCTGCCCGATGGCGCCTACGTTAATCTGGGCATTGGCATGCCTACCCTGGTTGCCGATTACCTTCCTGAAGACAGGGAAATTATTCTTCACAGCGAGAACGGCATTTTAGGCATGGGTCGTACGGCCATTGATCATGAAATTGATTATGACATTATCAATGCCAGCCGTACTCCCATTATTTTGCTGGATGGTGCTTCTATTACCGAACATACCAACTCGTTTGCCATGATGCGTGGCGGCCACCTGGACTATTCTATCCTGGGTGGTTTTCAGGTGGCCGTGAACGGAGACCTGGCCAACTGGATTACCGATGCCCCTGATGCCATCGCAGCCATTGGTGGCGCCATGGACCTGGCGGTTGGTGCCAAAAACGTGATTGTCATGCTGGACCACACCACCCGGGACGGCAAGCCAAAATTGCTTAATACCTGCACTTATCCGCTTACCGGTATCGGGGTGGTTGATTGGGTCTATACAGACTTGGCTGTCATTGAAGTCAAGGACAATGCCTTTCATGTGCATGCCATGGTAGACGGTTTAAGCCTTGAGGAGCTACAGGCAAAAACCGAAGGCAAGCTGGTAGCGGAGTCTCCGCCCAAAAAAATCGTCCTGGACGAGAACCAGCAGCCTTATTATAAAAACTAAGCGGTTCCAACAAACAATAGCGAGGAGACATAAAATGAATTCATCAAATAAAATAATGGCAAAACTGCTGACTGGCATGGGAGCTATGTTGTTATGTGGCGGATTGACGGTTGCCCAAGCGCAAACCGACTCTTTCCCAAATCAGCCAATCACTTTACTTATTCCTTACCCACCAGGTGGCAGTGCAGACATGCTGGCTCGCCCGGTTGCCGCGCAAATGCAAAAAGCATTGGACCAGCCCATTGTGATCGAGTACAAGCCGGGTGCAGGCGGCAGTATTGCCACTTCCCAATTGGCAAGGTCAAAGCCTGATGGTTACACTGTCCTGATGGTACTGGCAGCGCACGCCATTAATCCCAGCATGTACGCCTCATTGCCTTACAACACCGAACAGGATTTTGCACCCGTATCACTACTGGCCACCTTGCCCATGCTGGTTACAGCCCCGCACAAGACGCCAGCCAACAACATCAGTGAACTCATCGACTACGCCAAAAAGAATCCGGGTGCCCTTACTTTTGCCTCGGCAGGCAATGGCAATACCAGCCACCTGGCCGCAGAATTGTTCAAGGCAGCCACCAATACCGATATGATTCATATCCCTTACAAGGGCAGCGGCCCGGCAGTCGTTGCTTTATTGGGCGGAGAAGTCTCACTGATGTTTGACAGCATTTCCACCTCCATGCCGCACGTCAAAGGTGGCAAGCTCAAAGGCCTGGCCGTAACCGGAAAGAACCGTTCAAGCGTCTTACCCGATGTCCCTACCGTTAGCGAATCGGGTCTTCCTGACTTTACGGTTGACGGCTGGTACGGAATTATTGCCCCAGCCAAAACACCCGATGCCATTGTCCAGAAACTGAATAAGGCATTTGTTGATGCGGCCAATGATCCGGAAATCAAAAAACAGCTTAACAGCTACGGCTACGAAATCGCAGGTTCCACACCGGACGAATTCAAACAACATATCAGCAGCGAAATCCAGAAATGGAAAGTGGCTGTTGAAAAATCAGGCGCCAAAATTCAATAAGAATGATGGCATATTAAAAACTTTAATTCTAAATCATCTTTAGGTATTTATTTTAAGATGTTATTTATTGGAGACCCAATGTTAGTCAAGAAACTATTAGTGGCTGCAACTACCCTCACTGCACTGTCCGCCTCAATGTCTGCCGTTGCGGCAGAATGGCCGGATCGTCCCGTAAAACTGCTGGTTGGCTATGCTGCAGGTGGACCGGTTGATACCGCTGCCCGTTCCTTTGCGAAATTCCTGTCCGATGAACTCAAGCAATCGGTCGTTATTGAAAACAAAACCGGTGCCAGTGGCATGATTGCCGCAGAAAACGTCATTCGTTCCAAACCCGATGGCTATACCCTGTATTTTATTGCCAGCCCTACCCCCACCATCACACCGCATATCCAGAAATCAGCCAATATCAATCTTGACAAAGACTTCACCTATATTGGCAATATTGTTGACTACACCAACGTACTGGTCGCCAACAAAGACCTGCCTATCAAGTCAGTCAAAGAACTGGTTGAATACGCCAAGGCCAACCCCAACGCCATTTCTTTCGGCTCTGCCGGTATTGGTTCTTCCAACCAGCTATCTGCCGAATTAATGAAGCAAAAAACGGACACGGAAATGCTGCACGTGCCTTATCGTGGCAATGCACCTGCCATGGTTGATGTGATGAGCGGCAAGATTTCTTTCATGTTTGACATTAGCGGCACGGCTATTTCTTACATTAAAGGCGATAAGGTACGCCCCCTGGCCGTCACATCAGCTACCCGCAACAAGGCATTGCCTGATGTTCCCACCATGATTGAAGCCGGTATTGAAGACTACGCCGTGACCGGCTGGTATGCCCTGGTAGGTCCTGCCGGTTTGCCAGAAAACATTACTAAACGTCTTGAAGTGGCCTTGCAAAACATCGACCAAAATCCCGAGTTCGACAAACTGATGGAAACCGGTGGTTACACCAGAACCTTCAGCAACGGCACCGACCTGAAAGCCAAGGTTGACCGTGAATATAAGCTTTGGGAAGCGGTGATTGAGAAAGCGGGTATCAAGCCAAACCAATAATCCGGCGAACCTGCTCCACACAAAAAAATCCGGCCATATAGCCGGATTTTTTTGTGTCAGGTACCAAAACTCAAATTTCAACCCTGAACTTTAATATTTGCCTTCTGGATCGTATCGCGCCATTTCTTGATTTCCACATCCAGGAACTGACCAAACTCTTCAGGAGTCGTAGGCATAGGCTCAGAACCGGAACCATTCATTTTTTCAATGATTGCAGGCGTATTCAGGCTTTCGTTCAAGTCTGCATTCAGTTTTTCAATGACATCAGCCGGTGTGCCTTTGGGCGCAAACAAGCCGCTCCAGGAATAAGCCTCGTAGCCCGGCAAACCGGATTCAGCGATGGTGGGCACATCGGGCGACAAGGCAGAACGCTCTTTATTACCCACACCCAACGGGATCACCTTACCGGATTTAATAAACGGCAAGGCAGAAGTGGCATCGGCAAACATGAGCTGTACCTGCCCACCCACCAGATCCTGTACCGCAGGTGCACTGCCTTTGTAAGGAATATGCTGCAACTGGACACCCGCCATACTGGCAAACAGCTCGCCAGCCAGGTGCGTGCCACCACCCGTGCCCGATGAACTGTAAGAAATGGTATTGGGTTTTTCTTTGGCCAAGTCAATCAGCTCTTGGACTGACTTCACATTAAGCGAAGGATGGGCCACCAGAATTAACGGAAAACGGGCAACACCCCCAACGGGTTCAAAATCTTTCTGGGCATCGTAACCCAGATTGTCGTTCATGCTGGGCAAAATCGCATGATGGATGGCGGTAAAGAAATAGTTATAACCATCGGGTTTGGCCTTGGCTGAATATCGGGCACCCACAATGCCACCCGCACCGGCCTTGTTATCAATCACAATGGGTTGCTTCCATTTATCATTCAAAGGCGCAGTCACAATGCGGGCAGCCGTATCAACCGGGCCGCCTGGTGCAAATGGCACCACAAAATTAACCGCCTGCTCTGGCCATTTGCCGGCCTCAGCCCAACTGGCACCCAAAGGCAAACCCGATACCAGCACGGCTGCACATGTTTTAATTACTGCCCTGCGATATTTGAATAAAACTGACATCATTAACGTCTCCTTTATATACTTAACTTTTAATTATGCCGTTTATTCATTTTTTTAATAGTTTTCTTTTTGAAAGGCATCCCTCATTAAATTGAAAGCCACGCTTATTGCCGCTTGATGTTACCGGCAATTTTCATCACATGTTCAATGAATTTCTCGGCAAAGGCAGGAATATCCTTGCCACCCGGACGACAGATGAAGCGTTCGCGATTGGCCCAATCATTGCTGATGCGCACCATATTCAACCGCTCTGGCTTGCTATAATTACGGGCACACTCTATAGGTACGATTGCCAGGCCAATCTTGGCATCAACCATGCGGCAGACCGTTTCAAAACTACCCACATACACACGCTGGTGAATACGCTTGCCCAGTTTGTACGCTTTTTCCTCCAGGAATGACTGGATGACACTTTCTGGATGAATCCCGACAAACTGATATTTCTCGATCAAATCCTCAAAGCGGATTTCTTCAACATCCTTTAACTCATGGTCAAGATCGGTAATAACCACCAGTTCGTCCTTAAAAAGGGGAACAATATCCAAACCATCCAGATTGATGTTGCCAGACGCAATACCCAGGTCGGCAGATCCGGCCCGAATGGCTGAAACAATGTCTTTGGTCAGTTTTTCTTCCAGCTCGATATCCACATCAGGATTCTCTAGCAGGAAAGAAGAAAGGGCTTCAGAAAGAAAAGAATGGGTGGCGGTCATGTTGGCAAGAACTCTTAGCTTGCCTTTGATACCGGTTGAAAAAGGTTGCAAGTCGGAATGCAGACACTCCAACTGCTGAAAAACCTCTTTTGCATACTTAAGCAGGATCTCGCCAGCGGGTGTCATTTTTACCCCGGTAACCTGACGGATCAACAAGCGCACCTTCAGCGATTCTTCAAGATTCTTAATTCGAGCACTGGCCGCCGGTAAAGAGAGAAAGGTTTTTTCGGCAGCGCGAGTCAGATTCGATGTCTCACCAATATTAATAAATAATTTTAAATCCGTTAAATCGTAGCGCATCTTAAATAAATTGAAAGGGGGTAGTTAAAAAATATGAATAAGTAAAATTCATTTTATGGCCTACTATACTCCAACCATACGTGTAGACCCTAAAAACATCGTGTTTTTATGGTTGAACTCTTATTTATATCCTAAAAAAACCTCGGAGATCAAAAATGAGCGGAATTGCAGAAGGAAAAGTTGTTGTTGTAACCGGTGCAGGTGGCGGTATTGGTCGTGATATTGCCCTGGCTTACGCAAAAGCGGGTGCCAAAGTTGTCGTGAATGACATTGGCGTTTCCCTGACCGGTGAAGGCGGTGGCGACGGCCCTGCAAAAATGGTTGCCGATGAAATCATCAAGGCCGGCGGCCAGGCTGTGCCCAATCTGGACAGCGTTGCCAGCTACGAAGGTGCCAATAATATCATCCAGACCGCGATTGACAACTTCGGCAAAATTGACATCATTGTTAATAACGCCGGTAACCTGCGTGACCGCCTGTTCCACAAAATGAGCGAAGAAGAATGGCGCCAGGTGATTGATGTTCACCTGCATGGCTCATTCTTTGTCAGCCGCGCCGCGGCGCCTTACTTCCGTGAACAGGAGTCCGGCGCTTTCGTGCACATGACATCTACTTCCGGCCTGATCGGCAACTTTGGCCAGTCCAACTACTCTGCCGCCAAAATGGGAATTGTTGGCCTGTCCAAGTCCATTGCCCTTGACATGTCCCGCTATAACGTGCGCTCAAACTGTATTGCTCCGTTTGCCTGGAGCCGCATGACTAGCTCCATTCCAGCCGAAACACCCGAAGAAAAAGCACGCGTTGCAAAACTGCAAAAAATGGAAGCCAACAAAATTGCCCCAATGGCCGTTTATCTTGGCAGTGACGCCGCTTCTGAAGTAACCGGCCAGATCTTTGGTGTACGTGCCAATGAAATCATGTTGTTCAGCCAGCCTCGTCCTATCCGTTCCGTCCACATGTCTACCGGCTGGACCCCCGAACTGATTGCCGAAGTGGCCGCACCTGCACTGAAAGGCAGCTTCTTCAAGCTAGAACGCTCTCCTGAAGTCATCAACTGGGATCCTATTTAACTAACTGTTTTTTAATTAACGAAACACCGCCGCTTCTTTTAAGTGGCGGCTTGTTCATTTCCCGTTGATTAACAAGGAGACAATGATGCCTTTAGACTATAACCTTATAAAAAACTGGACTTTTCCCGACGTTGTACAAGAATACACCGTTAAAGACAGTATCCTCTACGCACTGGGGATTGGCCTGGGGCAAGACCCCCTGGATGAAAACCAGCTTCAATTCGTTTACGAAAAAAACATCAAGGCTTTCCCCACCATGGCAGTGGTACTGGGCTACCCCGGATTCTGGATGCAAGATCCGGCAGCCGGAATTACCTGGGTAAAACTGGTACATGGTGAACAACGAACCACGATTCATCAGCCACTGCCCGCCAGCGGCAAGCTAACCGGTAAAATCAGGGTTTCTCACGTGATTGACAAAGGTGCAGATAAAGGCGCCCTAGTGATTACAGAACGCAAGCTTTATGATGAAAGCGGCACCCTGCTGGCCACGATCGAACAAACCACTTTCTGCCGGGCAGATGGTGGCTTTGGTATTAGTGATGAAGCGCCCCCAGCCCTACCCAAGGTTCCTGAAACAGCGCCTGATCTGGTATGTGAATTACCCATCCTGCCACAGGCCGCCATCTTGTACCGTCTCAATGCCGACCCGAATCCACTGCATATCGACCCGGCCGTAGCCAGTGCCGCAGGTTATCCGCAACCCATTTTGCACGGCCTGTGCACCTATGGCGTAGCGGCTCATGCTATCATGAAGTCCTTCTGCGACTATGATCCTGCGCGTCTGGTTCGTTTTGATACCCGTTTTTCAGCGCCCGTTTATCCGGGTGAAACACTGGTATGTGAAATGTGGAAACGCAATGAACACGAAATCCAGTTTCAGGCTAAAGTCAAAGAACGAAATATTATTGTATTAAGCAATGGCTTTGCCGAGATTAAATAAATGACTAAACGTGGATTACCATTAGAAGGCATCAAGGTGCTTGACCTGTCGCGTGTGCTGGCAGGCCCCTGGTGCTCGCAAAACCTGGCCGACCTGGGTGCCGATATCATCAAGGTGGAACGCCCCGAAACGGGGGATGATACCCGTGCCTGGGGGCCTCCATACCTGAAAGATGCGCAAGGCAACGACACCAGTGAAGCGGCCTACTATTTAAGCGCCAACCGCAACAAGCGCTCTATCGCCATAGATATTGCCAGTGAAGAAGGCAGCAATCTGGTTCGTGAACTGGCCAAATCATGCGATATCCTGGTTGAAAACTTCAAGGTAGGTGGCCTGAAAAAATACGGCCTTGATTACGACAGTATCAAGGAAATCAACCCCAAACTCATCTACTGTTCCATTACCGGCTTTGGACAAACTGGTCCAATGGCTAAAAACCCCGGCTATGATTTCATCATCCAGGGTATGGGCGGCCTGATGAGCATTACCGGCGAACGCGACGACTTGCCAGGTGGTGGCCCGCAAAAAGCGGGGGTTGCGGTAACCGACCTCATGACCGGCATGTATGCCACTATTGGTATCCTGGGTGCCCTGCAAGAACGCAACAAAAGCGGCCTTGGCCAGCACATTGATGTTGCCTTGCTAGACTGCCATATTGCCATGCTGGCCAACCAGAACCTGAATTACATGACTTCGGGTGTTGCGCCCAAACGGGCCGGTAATGCTCACCAGAACGTTGTGCCCTATCAGGTTTTTGCCTCTAATGACGGCCACCTGATTGTTGCCGTTGGCAACGACAGGCAATTTGTGTCCTACTGCAATGCCATTGGCAGACCAGAGCTGGCTCAAGATCCTGCTTACATCACCAACAGCAGTCGCCTGAAAAACCGCAATGCGCTGATCGCCATTCTGGAACAGATCATGCGCACCGACACTCGTGACAACTGGCTGGCCAAGCTCAATGCGGCTGGCGTTCCTTGCGGCCCTATCAATACCATCAACCAGGTATTTGAAATGCCTCAGGTCAAGGCAAGGGGTATCTGGAAAACCGTTGAGCATCCGGTGGCCGGTGTGGCGCCAACGACAGCGAATCCCATTAATTACTCGGCCACGCCGATTCAGTACCGCATGGCTCCACCATTACTGGGCCAGCACACCGAAGAAATCCTGCGCGAGTTCAATCTGGATAACCAGTACAAGCTGAACAAATAATCGCCCTTATTTTCTGGTTCTCACGCAAAAGCGTGAGAACCAGAAGAAACTCGGGAGTTTATGCTGCTGCCGACCACACCCACATGCCCACAATCAGGCCGAATACAATCCGGTACCAGCCAAACGGCCGATATGAGTAGTTGGCGATAAACTTGAGCAAAGCCCGAACCAGAAACAGGGCGCTGATAAAAGCCGTAATAAAACCAATCACCACCGCCAGCATATTGCTGTCGCTAAGCTCACCACCATACTTATACAGGCTTAAGACCGTTGCCCCCAGCATGGTTGGCATGGCCAGAAAGAAAGAAAACTCGGTGGCGGTTCTGCGGTGTATGCCTGCCATCATACCAGCAATAATAGTTGCCCCTGAACGAGACGTACCGGGAATCATGGCCAGGCACTGAGCAAAACCCACTACTAGCGCCTGTTTCCAGGTAATGTCTTCCAGGCGTTGCACTTTGGCACTTTGGACATCAGAGTCGGCGGGAGCATGCTTGGCCATATCGGGGCGGCGCTCAACCCACAACATAAGAATGCCGCCCAATACCAGCGTAAAGGCATAAATAATGAACTTGCCATCAAGCAACTGGCTAATTTGCTTAATAAGAATAAGACCAATAACAGCAGCGGGCAAAAAAGCAAGAATCAGGTTACGTGTAAACAGCAACTCGGTGCGGTCACCGGTAAAAGTACCCCGTATGACCTGCCACAGGCGATACCTGAAAATCCACATAACCGCCAGAATGGAACCCAGCTGAATGACAATCTCATAAACCTTGAAGTCACCCGAATCAAAATTGATCCAGTCGCCAAGAATTAACAAATGCGCCGTACTTGAAATAGGCAAAAACTCGGTCAGGCCTTCCACCACTCCCAGGAAGGCCGCCTTCAGTAAATAAATAAACTGTTCCATTCAGGTTTTCTTGGCGTTATTCTTGCAAAGCAGCAATCATTTGAGTAAATACTTTGGGGCCACCTGCCAGCAAATTGCCGGTTTTCATCCAGGTTTGCTCTCCTTCAAAGTCACCAATCAGGCCACCGGCCTCTAGAACCAGCAAGCTACCTGCCGCAATATCCCAGGGTTTCAGGTTAACACCGCAGAAACCGTCAAGACGCCCGCAAGCCACATAGGCCAATTCAAGCACCGTGGCACCCAAACGACGAAAACCCGAGCTTTCATCAATCAAGGGATAAAAACGCTCGGCCCCTTTGCGATTGGAACTGGTCACGGAAGGGAAGCGGCCAGCCAGCATGGCGTCGGAAAAACGGGTACGGTTGGCAACACGGACACGACGGTCGTTAAGGAAAGCGCCACCACCACGGGTAGAGGTAAACATTTCATTGCGGGCCGGATCATAAATAACGGCTTGTGTAATGACGCCACGATGCGCCAAGGCAATGGAAACCGCATAATTGGGCAAGCCATGTATGAAATTTTTGGTGCCATCAAGCGGATCAATAATCCATTGATATTCGGGAGCGGCACTCGCGTCGCCATCTTGTGCGGATACAAAACCGGACTCTTCCCCCAGGAAGGCGTGATCAGGGTAAGCATCGCGCAACACATCAATAATCGCCTCTTCTGCAGCGTGATCAATATCAGTCACATAATCATTATGGCCTTTACGGGCGATTTGAATTTTATCAATATCAAGACTGCCGCGATTGATGATTGCGCCGGCACGTCTTGCTGCCTTGATGGCAATGGTGAGCATTGGATGCATATTTGTTCTGTTTTAATCGAGTTGGGTAAAATAGGCATTTTAAATGACAACCGCCTCAAGTTCTAGCCAAACACCCGTTTTTCACTAGAATATATGGTTTTTAAAGGAATATCATGCTTTCCAGCTTTGCCCATACCCGTTTCATCATGGTGGCGCCCAGCCATCCTGGCAATGTCGGCGCTGCCGCCAGGGCCATCAAAACCATGGGCTTTGAAGAGCTGGTACTGGTGTCTCCCAAAGACCCGGACATCAAAAACAACCCTGAAGCGATTGCCCTGTCCAGTGGCGCTACCGATGTCCTGCACAACGCCCACATTGTTTCAACCCTGGATGAAGCCCTGGCACCGGTCACGCTGTCATTTGCGCTTACCTCGCGCACCCGGGATATGGGTCCGCCAGCCCTGGACATACGCCAAAGCGCCCAATTAAGTGCCATTCATTTGGCCAGCGCCCCCGAAAACCGCGTGGCGGTGGTACTAGGTACAGAAAGAACCGGTCTTGAGAATGATGAAATCAGTCGTTGCCACCGAATCTGTCACATTCCGGCCAACCCGGCCTACAGCTCCCTGAATGTATCCCAGGCACTGCAGTTGGCCGCCTGGGAACTGCGTTATGCCCTGATGGAAAACAATTCCACTACCACACCGGCCAGCGACATCCCGCCTGAAGCAGCGTATGCCCCCAGTGAAAAAGTGGAAGCCCTGGTTAAACACTGGGAACAGGCCCTGATCGCCATTGATTTCCTGAACCCCGCACACCCGAAAAAACTCATGCCCCGCATGCGCTACCTGTTTACCCGCATTCACATGAGCCAGGAAGAAGTGGACATGATGCGCGGTGTTTGCACCAATATCATTAAACATGCCAGCAAAAAATAATGGGCATGCTGTCATTGTCATAATATGTCGCTATACTGTCTGGAAAGAAAAATCCCTTGATTCCTTGAATTCCAATAACAAAATACAACCGTTACTGCAATGACACATACTCATCTTTCTCCCAAGGCAATCTCTACCCCGGAGCATATTGCTTTTACCGCCTTCGACAATGCTGAAAAGGCTTATGAGCAGCTGGTATTTATTTATCAACGTAACACCCGGTTTATTCGCACGGCATTTACACATTTCATCAATAACGAAACCCCGCCCGAATATAGCGTTCGGGCATTTTACCCGGCCATTCGTCTACGCGTTACCGATCACAAGGAAGTTGACTCCCGTCTTTCTTACGGCTACGCCACCGAGCCAGGCATTTACTCCACCACCATTACCCAACCTGAGCTATATAAATCGTATTTGCTGGAACAAATCAGCCTGCTAATTAAAAACCACGGACTCGCGGTTGAAATTGGAGAATCCAAGACGCCTATTCCACTTCACTTTGCCTTTACCGGCAGCCAGTATGTGGAAGGGGTATATGGTAATACCAACACCCTGACCCTGCGCAACTATTTTGATGTGCCTGACCTGGCGGTCATGGATGATGCCATTGTCAATGGCACCCTTAAAACCGAAGCCAACACCCCGGCGCCACTGGCGCCCTTTACCGCTCCGCGCATTGATTACTCCCTGCACCGCCTGCAACACTATACGGCAACGGCCCCAGAACACTTTCAAGGTTTTGTGCTGTTTACCAACTACCAGTTTTATGTGGATGCCTTTTGCAACAAAGCCCGCAAACTGGTGCGTGACCCCAGCAGTGGCTACAGCGAACTGGTTGAGCCAGGCAACCTGGTCACTACCGCCACGCAAAATCCCAAAGCAGACAGTCAACCGGTGCGCCTGCCACAAATGCCGGCCTATCACCTTAAACGTCCTGATGGCAACGGCATTACCTTGGTCAACATGGGTGTAGGCCCTTCTAATGCCAAAACCATTACCGATCACATTGCCGTACTGCGCCCCTCTGCCTGGATCATGCTGGGTCACTGCGCAGGCCTGCGCAACACCCAAAGACTGGGTGACTACGTACTGGCACACGGCTATGTGCGCGATGATCACGTACTGGACGCCGACCTGCCTTTATGGGTACCCATTCCACCCCTGGCTGAAGTCCAGGTTGCCCTTGAAGAGGCCGTCGCCCAGGTATCGGGCCTGGATGGCTGGGAACTCAAACGCATTATGCGCACCGGCACTGTAGCCAGCATTGACAACCGCAACTGGGAGTTGCGTGATCACGATGAGCCGGTCCAACGTCTGTCACAATCACGTGCCATTGGGCTGGATATGGAATCAGCCACCATTGCCGCCAACGGTTTCCGGTTCAGGGTTCCGTATGGCACCTTGCTGTGCGTGTCAGACAAACCCCTGCATGGCGAGCTGAAACTGCCCGGCATGGCCACTGATTTTTACCGCACCCAGGTTAACCAGCACTTATACATTGGCATGCGGGCATTGGAAATTTTGCGGGAAATGCCACGCGAACGCCTGCAATCGCGTAAACTACGCAGCTTTATAGAAACCGCTTTCAAATAACAAAGGAATTTTCAGCTTGACGGCTGTATTAAATGCGGTAATACCGATTTTTGCCCTGATCCTGATCGGTTACCTGGCTGCAAAAAAGAAAATACTCAGTCATGAGGCCACCCACCACCTGAATCTTTACGTGGTGTGGCTAGCCCTGCCTGCGCTGCTGTTTCAGGCCATAGCCACTACGCCCTGGAAAGAACTGTACCAGCCGGGTTTCATTGGTGCCTCCATGGGTTCCATGCTGATTGTCTTTCTTGTGTTTTTGGTCTGGCAGAAAAAAACAACGCCTTTGGCCGACCGGAGCGTTAACAGCCTAAGCGCCGCCTACAGCAATACCGGTTATATGGGTCTTCCCTTATGCGCTCTTGTATTTGGGCCGGAAGGTCTGATACCGGCCATCATTTCCATGATACTAACCGCCTGTGTGCTGTTTGCAATGGCTATTATTTTTATTGAGTTTGGCATTCAGTCTTCACCCAAACTCAGTGAAACCCTGCGCAAAACCGCGTTTTCCCTGGTTAAAAATCCGCTTATTGCCGCCCCGGTTCTGGGTGGTTTGGTGGCGGCAACCCCTCTAAGTATTCCCGCCCCCATACTGGAATTTACCCGTTTGCTGGGTGCTTCGGCAAGCCCGTGTGCACTAGTAACCATTGGCCTATTTCTGGCACAAACCCCCAATAAGGGTTTGCAAACCGGCACGGTAACCGTGCTTACCCTGAAACTGTTACTATTACCCGCCTTTACGGCACTTCTGGTGTTTTACGTTTTTGATATGCCACTGGTTTACCAGCAAGCAGCCATCCTGCTGGCCGCCCTGCCAACCGGCACGGGACCTTTCATGCTGGCCACCCTATATAAGCGCAATTCACAGCTGGTTTCCCAAAGCATTTTCCTGTCTACAGTCTTCTCGATCTTGAGCATTTCATTGCTTATTTCCTGGTTTTAACCGCTACAATAACTCTCTATGAGCACAAAGTCCCTTTCTTCCAAAGCCGAAGCGGTTCCTAGCCGTTTTGCCGGCCACACCCCCATGATGCAACAATACCTTGCCCTCAAAGAAGAAGCCGGCTCGATATTACTGTTTTATCGCATGGGCGATTTTTATGAAATGTTCTACGATGATGCCATTAAAACGGCACGCCTGCTAAACCTGACCCTGACCAAGCGCGGCATGTCAAATGGCGAGCCCATTCCCATGGCCGGTGTACCCATGCACGCCATGGAACAATATCTGGCACGTCTGGTTGCCATGGGCGAGTCGGTAGCCATTTGCGAACAGATTGGTGACCCGGCTACCAGCAAAGGGCCGGTTGAACGCAAAATCGTGCGGATTGTCACGCCCGGTACCCTGACCGATGAAACCCTGTTGCCGTCCAAGTCCGACCGTCCTTTAATGGCCATTTACCTGCCCCATAAAGGTCGCCAGCCCAAGTATGGCCTGGCCTGGCTGAACCTGGCCAGTGGCGAATTCCGTTTAACTGAATGCGATATTGCCTCGCTGGATTCCGAAATCCACCGCATCGCCCCGGCAGAAATCGTCCATGCCGATTCATTTAAACCGGAAACCAGCTGGCAAGGCACCTTAAGCACCACGGCAGACTGGCACTTTGACCAAAACGAAGCCAATGCCCTGTTATGCCAGCATTTTGGCATTGATTCCCTGGCCAGCTTCGGGATTCATGATATGCCTTCGGCGGTGACCGCTGCCGGCGCCCTGCTGCGTTACACTGAAAGAACGCAAACCCAGTCGCTGTCACATGTGCAAGGCATTAGCGTTGACCAGGCCAGCGATTACCTGGTCCTGGACCCGGTAACCCGCAAAAACCTGGAAATTACCGAAACTATTAGCGGCGAAGAAAGCCCAACCCTGTTCTCTTTGCTGGATGCCTGCGAAACCCCCATGGGCAGTCGCCTGCTGCGCCGCTGGCTGCATCACCCGCTACGCGCCAATGAGCCGGTTGCGGCCCGGCAGGCCTGCGTTCAGGCATTCCTGCTGGGCAAGTCCGACAGCCCGCTGCATCCGGCCATCGTGCTGGAAAAAATCAACCAGTTATTCAAATCTTTTCCTGACCTTGAACGCATTGCCACCCGCATTGCCCTGCAATCAGTTCGCCCCCGCGAGCTGGCCAGCCTGCGCGATGCCCTGGCCAGCCTACCCGAATTACACCAACTACTAAACGAGCACATTGCCTCCACACCGCGGATGGAAACGCTATTTGCAGCCCTGGCCATAGACCCTGCGCTGCACTACCGCCTGCACCAGGCCATTGATGCAGAACCGGCAGCGCTTATCCGTGAGGGTGGCGTTATTGCCCCCGGCTTTGATGCCGAACTTGATGAACTGCGCACCTTGGCTAGCGACAATGGCGCCTACTTACTGGAACTGGAAGCCAGGGAACGCACCCGCACCGGCATTACCAACCTGCGGGTTGAATACAACCGGGTACATGGTTTCTTTCTTGAAGTCTCCAAAGGCCAGATTGACAAAGTTCCAGCCGATTACCGTCGTCGCCAGACTCTTAAAAATGTTGAACGCTACATTACTCCCGAACTGAAGTCCTGGGAAGACAAGGTACTTTCTGCCAAGGACCGTTCATTAAGCCGGGAAAAATGGCTTTACGAACAGTTGGTGGAAGAACTGGCACAGGCCGTACCTGCGCTGCAGCAATGCGCCCAGGCCGTTTCTGAAATTGACGTGTATTTATCACTGGCGCAACATGCACGCAACAATGACTGGGTGGCCCCTGAATTGTGCGAAGCACCTATTATTGAGATTGAAGCTGGCCGCCATCCGGTGGTTGAACGCAGCATAGAACGCTTCACCCCCAACAGCTGCCAAATGAACCCCAATCGGCGTATGTTGCTGATTACCGGCCCCAACATGGGGGGTAAATCCACTTACATGCGACAAATTGCCCTGATTGTTTTACTGGCCCGCATGGGCAGTTTCGTACCGGCACAGTCTGCCCGCATCGGAACGATAGACCGTATTTTCACCCGCATTGGCGCTGCCGATGACCTGGCCGGTGGCCGTTCCACCTTCATGATGGAAATGACCGAAGCCGCCGCGATCCTGGCCGCCAGCACACCACACAGTCTGGTGCTGATGGATGAAATCGGGCGTGGCACCTCCACCTATGACGGCCTGTCTTTGGCTTGGTCGATTGCCTGCCGCCTGTTAACACACAACCAGGCGCTTACCCTGTTTGCCACCCATTACTTTGAAATTACGCGCCTGCCCGAGCAAAACGACGCCGCCGTCAACGTCCATCTGGCAGCAGCCGAATCCCCTGGTGGTATTGTTTTTTTGCATGAAGTCCAGGAAGGCCCGGCCAGCCGCAGTTATGGTATTCAGGTAGCACAACGTGCCGGCATTCCCGGCGCGGTTATCCGTCAGGCAAAACGTGAACTGGAACGGCTGGAAAACCAGGCCAGCAGCACAGCGCAACTGGATTTATTCACCGAAACCGCGCCTGCCAATGACCAGGCCAGCGATGACCAGCTAGAGCTGCAGTCCCTGCGCGACGCCATTAACGATCTTGACCCTGACAGCATGAGCCCGCGGGAGGCTTTGGATGCCCTGTATAAACTACGTAATCTTTTTGGTCAGAAATAATAGGGCAAATACCCCCCACGCAGGAGCATGGAAACGCGGGTTAGCTAGTATTCTCGCTTCTACGCTCTGAACTGACCTCCAAAAGTTGAATGGTGTCCAACATTTGGAGGTCACTTCACTCCTGCTTGGGAGCGAGTAATCCACTAATAGGCATATTCTGCATGTAAAAACCGTTTTTCTGCCACAAGCGTTCAAAACAAGTGAGTTATTTTCAACGATATATAAAAATCCATCACTTGTAGCTCAACATTAACCTTGCTTATCATAAGCACAAATATTTACTATACTTATATCGTGGCGGCAAACAAAAAAACATAAACTGCATAATGCCTATGCGAATTTAAAAACATTAAGCTTTACAAAGGACGAGACATGCAACCGGCTACCCTTCATGAGCCACGGCACACGCACAGCCAACTATTAAACAAAATACTGGAAGAACATCAAAACAAAGAGGGAAACCTCTTGCCCATCTTGCATGCCGTACAAGACCAGCTTGGCTATATTCCAGAAGATTTGATCGCCCCCATAGCGCAGGCGATCAATCGTTCCAGTGCCGAGATCTTTGGGGTGATCAGTTTTTACAAACACTTCAGGACGCAAGCCTGTGGCGATATTCATATTGAATTTTGCCAGGCTGAAGCCTGTCAGGCCCGCGGTTCAAAAAAGGTAGAACAAGAAGTCAAGCATTTGCTTAACGCCCATTGGCCCGATGCCACGGTTGAACCCGTCTATTGCCTTGGTTTATGCGCCCAAGGTCCTGCCGCCATGATTAATCAACAACCACTTGCCCGTGTCACCCCAAGCAGGATCAAGGCAAAAATTGAAGGAGTGGTCACATGCAAAGGATAAAAATATATATTCCCATGGACTCAGCAGCTGTTGCAATGGGTGCCAACGAATTAGTCGCCCCCATTCAGGAAATGGCGCTGACACAAAATATTAATGTTGAAATTATCCGTAATGGCAGCCGAGGCCTGTTGTGGCTTGAACCCCTGGTTGAAATTGAAACCCCACAGGGCCGAATAGGCTATGGCCCGGTCACTCTTGAAGACCTGCCGGATTTATTCAACGCCGGATGGCTCTCTGGTCAGGCTCACCCCTTGTCACAAGGCATAACCGATGACATTCCTTACCTTAAAAACCAGGAACGGCTAACCTTCAAGCGCGTAGGCATCATTGACCCCTTAAACATTCAAGACTATACCAACCATGGTGGCTGGCAAGGCTTATTGAAAGCCCTGACCCTAAACGATGAAGCCATCACCAACATGGTTACGCAATCAGGTCTGCGGGGGCGTGGTGGCGCCGCCTTTCCAACCGGCATCAAGTGGAATACCGTCAGACAGGCGCAAGGCCAGCAAAAATATATCGTTGCCAATGCCGATGAAGGCGACTCTGGCACTTTCTCAGACAGAATGCTCATGGAGGGTGATCCTTTTAGCTTAATTGAAGGAATGATCATTGCGGGCCTGGCGGTCAATGCCAGCAAAGGCTATATTTATGTACGCTCAGAATATCCCATCGCAATTGAAACCTTGCAAAAGGCCATCACCATTGCGACTGAACACCGCTATTTGGGATCCAGCATTTTAGGCTCCGGTCGCTCTTTCGAACTGGAAGTCAGAAAAGGGGCCGGTGCTTATATCTGTGGCGAGGAAACCGCCCTGCTTGAAAGCCTGGAAGGCAAACGTGGCGTGATCAGATACAAGCCGCCGTTGCCTGCCATCAAGGGTTTTATGGGCATGCCAACTGTTGTCAACAACGTGGTTTCTCTTGCCACCGTTCCTGTCATTCTCGCCAACGGCGCAGATTTTTATAAAAATTTTGGCAGCGGCAAGTCGTACGGAACCCTGGCTTTCCAGCTGGCTGGCAATATCAAGCACGGCGGCCTGGTAGAAAAATCCTTTGGGGTTAGCCTGAAAGAATTGCTCTACGATTACGGCGGTGGCAGTGAAGATGGCCTGGCCCTGAAGGCTGTCCAGGTTGGCGGGCCACTAGGGGCTTACTTATCTGAAAAAGAATGGGACATTCCCCTGGACTATGAGGCCTACTCACAAATTGGCGCTATGGTTGGTCATGGCGGTATTGTTGCCTTCAGCGAAAATACGGATATGGCTGAAATGGCCGAGTATGCCATGGCGTTCTGTGCCCATGAGTCCTGTGGAAAATGCACACCCTGCCGGATTGGATCAAAACGAGGTGTGGAAACCATTGTCAAAATCCGCCAAGGCATTCAAACACAAGAAAACATGGTGCTCTTGGAAGAGTTATGTGACACCATGATTGCAGGTTCTTTATGTGCCCTGGGTGGCATGGCCCCGTACCCTGTCATGTCGGCCATCAACAAATACCCGCAAGACTTCATAAAAGAAAAAGTACAACTTTAAAATATAAAAAACACAAGTTTCCAGGAGACAAAAATGTTAGAAACGGTTCTCAGGCGCGACCAGGATTTTGGTACCCCAGCCATCACCCATCATCTCAAAGAAGTCTGCCTTCAAATAGATGGACAAACCATTCAGGTTCCGGAAGGCACCTCCATCATGCGCGCTGCCTCAATGCTTGGACTGAATATCCCAAAATTATGCGCCACCGACTCCCTGGAGCCCTTCGGCTCTTGCCGGCTGTGTCTTGTCCAGATAGAGGGACGCCGGGGATACCCTGCCTCATGCACCACCCTGGTTGAGGAAGGCATGGTGGTGACAACAGAAAACAAGCGCCTTGCCGACCTGCGCCGCAATGTCATGGAGCTGTATATTTCAGAACACCCGCTGGATTGCCTGACCTGTTCGGCAAACGGAGATTGCGAACTGCAGGACACTGCTGGCCAAGTTGGACTCAGGCAGGTCCGCTTCGATGGCTACGATAAAAAACGGGCCAATAAAACCACCGACAATTCAAACCCCTACTTTACCTTTAACCCCGATTTATGCATTGTCTGCAATCGCTGCGTCAGATCCTGTGAAGAAACACAAGGCACATTTGCCTTAACAGTTGATGGTAGAGGGCTTGAGTCTCAAATCAGCACTGGATTAAACACCAACTTCAAAGATAGCGACTGCGTCTCTTGTGGCGCCTGTGTCACGGCCTGCCCAACGGGAGCACTCATGGATAATAGTGTCATCACGATGGGTCAACCCAATCATGCGGTCATAACAACCTGTGCTTATTGTGGGGTTGGCTGCGGCCTTAAGGCAGAGCTTAAAGGTGAAGAATTGGTTAGAATGACACCCTGGAAAAATGGCAAAGCCAACGAAGGTCATGCCTGTGTCAAGGGCCGCTTTGCCTGGGGATATGCCACACACCCAGACCGCATTACCACCCCAATGATTCGTGCCTCAATCAACGAACCCTGGCGCAAGGTATCCTGGGAAGAGGCCATCAATTACGCAGCCGGCGAAATAAAACGCATCCAGGCCAAATATGGAAAAAACTCGGTCGGTGCCATCTCTTCATCCCGTTGCTCAAATGAAGAAGTCTATTTGGTACAAAAAACCGTGCGGGCGGCATTGGGCAATAACAATATAGACACCTGTGCCCGGGTTTGCCATTCACCCACCGGATTTGGTTTAAAACAAACCCTGGGTGAGTCTGCGGGTACGCAAACATTTGAATCCGTCGCCGACAGCGATGTGATACTTGTCATGGGCGCCAATCCAACCGATGCGCATCCGGTGTTTGGGTCGCGCTTGAAGAAACGTTTGCGCCAGGGTGCAAAACTGATTGTTATTGATCCAAGAACCATTTCCTTGGTGTCCACGGCACATGCCAAGGCCGATTACCATTTGCCACTGAAACCCGGCACCAATGTGGCCATGCTTAATGCCTTTGCGCATACCATCATTTCAGAAGGCCTTCAAAACAAAGCGTTTATCGCCGGGCGATGCGATTCGGACACATTCAAAGAGTGGCTTGAATTTATCCTGCTTGATGAAAACTCACCCGAATCAGCGGCCACGATAACCGGGGTTTCTGCCCAAACCATCCGTGAGGCAGCACGCCTGTTTGCCACGGGCGGCAAGGCCGCGATTTATTATGGCCTGGGTGTAACCGAACATAGCCAGGGTTCAACCGCCGTCATGGCCATTGCCAATCTGGCTATGATTACTGGTAATATTGGCCTAAGCGGCGTTGGCGTCAACCCGTTACGGGGCCAGAATAACGTCCAAGGGTCTTGTGACATGGGTTCATTTCCCCACGAATTTCCCGGTTATCGCCACGTATCCGATACGGCAACCCGTAGCCTGTTTGAACAGGCCTGGGAAGTCAAGCTTGATGCAAATCCGGGCCTGCGCATTCCCAACATGTTCAATGCAGCCATTAGTGGTTCATTCAAGGGCCTGTATTGCCAGGGAGAGGACATTTTACAGTCAGACCCCAATACGCAGCATGTAGAAGCCGCCTTAGCCAACCTGGAATGCCTGATTGTCCAGGACCTGTTCCTGAACGAAACTGCCAAATTTGCCCATGTTTTTTTACCCGGTGCTTCTTTTCTGGAAAAAGACGGGACATTTACCAATGCCGAACGCCGTATTTCACGCATCAGGAAAGTCATGCGCCCCAAGTCAGGCATGGCTGACTGGGAAATTACCCAGGCCCTGTCCAATGCCCTGGGTTACCCTATGCAATACGAAAGCCCAAGCGAGATCATGGATGAAATTGCGCGCTTGACCCCCACCTTCGCCTCGGTCAGCTATGCCCATATCGAGGAACTGGGTGGTAGTGTTCAATGGCCCTGCAACCCCGAAAACCCGGAAGGAACGCCGATTATGCACATCGACAGTTTCCCGCATGGCAAAGGAACTTTTGTACTCACCAAATATATCCCCACAGACGAGCGCACCAATAAACGCTTCCCTCTTATCCTGACTACAGGCCGTATTCTTACCCAATACAATGTGGGTGCACAAACCCGCCGGACCAGCAATACCACTTGGCACCAGGAAGACCTGCTGGAGATCCATCCTCATGATGCCTCGGATCGGGGTATTGAAGAGGGCGATATCGTCCAGATTACCAGCCGGGTCGGACAAATTGCGATGAAAGCCAAAGTTTCCACGCGTGTTCAGCCCGGTGTGGTTTATACAACCTTCCACCATCCTATTTCCGGGTCCAACGTCATTACGACCGACAACGCCGACTGGGCAACCAGCTGCCCCGAGTACAAGGTAACAGCCGTTCAAATTAGCAAAGTTGAAAGTTATACCTCGGAATGGCAAAACCACTGGTCTACTGAAGACAAAATTCAGCATGATTTCTTGACATCTTCGGAGCCTGGCGCACATGAACACGCATAAGCATAATGAATCAGCAACAGCGCTGCCGCCCCAGTTGAAGATGATCAATCAAATTGCCCAATTCTACGAAACGCTGCCCAATCCAGAGGAAGCGAACAAGAAAATGGTGAAGCATTTAGTGGCCTTTTGGGAGCCGGGCATGTTTTTGCCCCTGCTTGAGTATCTTGAGCAACACTCCACAGCGGAAAACAAGTATGGCGAACTTTCACCATTTGCAGCCCAGGCATTAAAATTATATCAGCAAACTTATTTGGCACCGGTCAAAAAGTAGCCTATGATTCCAGGTACCCCTAAGGGGGTACTGCCTAGCGTCTTTACATTTCACCAAGCGGTTTGTTTTACAAACGGCTAAAGTACAAAAGCTAAAGACGAAAAAAAACCGCACAAGGCGGTAATTTTTTTGGGGTGACCGATGGGGCTCGAACCCACGACAACCGGAATCACAATCCGGGACTCTACCAACTGAGCTACGGTCACCACTGCATAAAGATGAAACTATAGCAAAGCCTTTCGCATTCCGCAAGTCCGTCTTACAATAAAGTACGTTTTTGTTGTTTTTTGTTGGATTATTGAAAATATGACCGCTTTTTGGGCCTTCCTGCTTGAATATAAAACCCATCTATTATTTGGGGTAGGTTTAATTGTGGGCCTGTTGGCCGCTATTCATGCGGCAATGACCAAGCGTGATGTACGGGCGGCCATTGCCTGGGTAGGTGTGGTTATCCTGTCGCCTTTTTTTGGTGCTTTCCTGTATTTCCTGGTAGGCATTAACCGGATCAACCGCAGTAGGCGCCTGCAACACAAAGAATATTTGCTTCAGGACCAGGTAAACGGCAAACACCAGGAAACCACCAATATTGCGGACATATCCGGCGCTCAATTCGAATCCCTGAAAAAAGCGGGCAACCGGCTAAGCCGCTTTCCCATCTGGAGCAACAACAACATTATCCCACTGCTGGGGGGAGATGAAGCATATCAGGCCATGATTACCGCTATTGACAGCGCCACCAAAACCATCGCCATGCAAAGCTATATTTTTGACAATGATGTGATTGGCAAACGCATTGCACAGGCCCTGGTGCGTGCACGCCAAAGAGGCGTCACTGTCAAGGTCTTGATTGATGCCATTGGGGCCAAATATTCCAGACCGTCCATTATCAGCCTGTTCAACAACACCGGTATTGATGTCGCGCTGTTTGAGGCACATTTTTTTACCTTCAAAATCCCCTATTCCAATTTGCGTTGTCACCGCAAGATCCTGGTCATAGACGGCCAGCTTGCCTTCAGCGGCGGGATGAATATCAGGGAAAGCTTTACCTCTGAAATATGCCAGGGCGCCCCCATGAAAGACGTTCATTTTCAAATACGGGGCCCACTGGTCTTTCAGCTGTTGCTGGTGTTTTTTCATGATTGGTCATTTACCACCCATGAAAAACTCATGCCTGCCAACTGGATACTTACCCCAGAAGCCCTACCCGAATCGGACATTGCCGCCCGTTGCATAACCTCGGGACCCGATAACGACATTACCAGCACGCATCGACTCATCCAGGCTGCCTGCGCAGTGGCACAAAAACATATTCGCATCCAGTCCCCTTACTTTCTGCCCGACCAGGTCTTGCTGGGCGCCCTGAATACGGCCGCACGCAGGGGAATTCGGGTTGATATATTAATTCCTGGCAATAACAATCTATACCTGGTTAATTGCGCCATGATGGCCCAGCTCAACCAGGTCCTGGACAGCGGTTGCCACGTTTGGCGCAGCAATGGCCCCTTTGATCATTCCAAACTGTTCACGGTAGACGATGGCTGGAGCCTGGTGGGCTCTTCAAACTGGGATGCCCGCAGCTTACGCCTGAATTTTGAGGTGGATATAGAAGTGTATGATCGGGCATTCAGCACCTGTCTTGGCCAACACATAGACGGAGAAATTGAAAAGGCTATCCCTGTAACCCGAGAAACGTTAAAATCGATTAGCTTTATCAAACAGCTCAGAAACAAAATCATCTGGCTGGCCTCCCCCTACCTTTAAATTGAAAATAAAATATTAATAAGAAAATGAGCACAATCACTGAAAACAAAAAAGCCTGGCTGGTACTTGCCCTGACGCTAACCATCCAGTCCCTGGGATCCATGGCCTTACTGATTCCCCCTGTATTAATTCCGGCACTCAGCGCTGATCTCAACATTTCCACCAGTCACCTGGGCCTGTATATTGCCTGCGCCTACCTAACCGCCATGACCATGAGCGTTTGCACCGGCATGCTGCTTACCATTACCGGGCCCATCCGCTTAAGCATACTGTGCATTGCCTCTTGCGCCATCGGGATGCTGCTTTTCCTGCTGGCACCTTCCTTACCCACCCTGCTGCTAATGGGGGCATTTATTGGTGCCGGCTACGGGCCCATAACGCCATGCAGCTCGCAAATCTTAATTAAAAACACCCCCAAACACCGGCTTAACCTGATTTTTTCCATCAAGCAAACCGGTGTTCCTTTAGGAGGCGTTTTGGCGGCCTTGCTGATACCGGCCTTGCTGGAAGTGATGAACTGGCATTCAGCCATGCTGGTTATTTTGCTGGCGCTAATCGTGTTTGTTTGCATTGCCCTATTTACCCCAAAAGACTGGGAACCCGAAAACACGGTTATTTCCACCTCCTTCAAAACCGAATTCATCAATGCCCTGAAAACCGTTTTTCGTACGCCCGCTTTGCGCACGCTGGCCTTGTCTTCTTTCTGTTTTTCCATCTGTCAGCTCACCTTAATGACCTATGCCATTACTTTCCTGAATAAAGAACTGGGGTTTGCACTGGTCATTGCTGGCATGCTGCTGTCTTTTTCACAGGTTTCCAGCGTCATCGGCCGGATTTTCTGGGGCTGGCTAGCCGACCGGTTTTTCTCACCATGGAGCATGCTGGTTTTCCTGACGCTAGGTATGATTACCGCCTCATTGGCGGTGTATTCGATTAACCCCGATACCAGCACCCTGTTCATTGCCCTGTTCTTTATTTTGTACGGTGCCATGGGTATTGGCTGGAACGGTGTTTACCTAACTGAAGTGGCCCGTAAATCGCCCGAAGGTAAATCAGGCTCTATCACAGGTGTAACGCTTTCAGTCACGTATTTAGGCGTAGTGATTGGCCCGCCACTGATTGGCCTGATCTCTGAATCCATGGGTAGCTATGCTTATGGTTTTTTATTCCTGCTCGTACCGCTTGGTATTGCATTATTACTGCTGTTGAGCACACGCAAGGCGTTTTAATTTTACAATTAAACAAAAAAGAGCCCGGGATATGCATGAATACTTCGCATCAACCGGGCTCTTTTTATGGGTTTACCCTTTTACTGGCAAACCTTTTGCATTCCCAACAGGGCGGGCTAAACCACTCCCGCCCTTATCAAGGACTTACCACAAGTAGGTAACGCTGGCACCGCCACCGGCACCACCACGGCCTGAACCGTTAACTGCGCCTTTAAGTAGCCATTTGCCGTTCTCGGATACGGTAGAAACACCCATGGCATAACCCGCCTCACCACGCCATGTACCACCACCAACTGAGAACGCGCTTTGACCGGGCTGATAAGCCTGACCCAGCGTTGCTACCGCTGTGGCTGCCGCCGTACCGGCATCAGCACGTTTTTCGGCACGACGGATTTCACCACGCAAGGTACTGGTGGCACCTGAAATCATATCTTGGGCCTGTTGAACGTTAACGGCATCGGTTGGGCCTTTACCTGCCGCTACGCCACTAATAACACGGGCTTCACCATTGCTGTTGGCAAAGTTGACTTCCGTGCCATCAGTATTGCCACCTACGGAAATGACCCGGCTGCCTGGGTCCTGACGCACCAAACCAATTGACGTGTTGTTATTGATTTGGTCCTGCAAACTGGCGACTGAAGTATTCAGGCTTGTTAAGGCACCACCCACATTATTAAAGGTTACCGCTTTTTTGCTACCATCCTGCTGAACTTCCTGCAGTGCATAAAGCGGATTAACGAATGTGCCATCATCCTTGGCTTCTGCGCCACCACCCAATGCACTGGCTGTAAATTGGCTGCTTGCCTTCACCTGCTGGTTGGTCGCATTCAATTGCTTGCCTGTCACGGCATCAGAACTGGTGGCTGAAAGCTCACCATCGGCAATCCCCGTCAGTTTTCGTTTAATAGCCGCACCGGATGAATCTTTACCGGTAAAGTCAACTGAAGAGCCCGCAACTTCGCTACCTACGGTAATCTTATCTGCCGCTGCATCAAATTTAACAATACCCGCCGTACCGTTTTTAATATCGGTAATGTCACCTTGAATATTTGTGATGTCACCTTTGATGTTAGTGATATCGCCCTCAACCGTAGTAATACGGTTTGTATTGGAAGTAACACGATCATCCAGATTTGTCAGCGCACCACCCACATTATCAAATGAGGTGCCACCAATATTATAGACGGGTCCTGTAACTACACCATTGACATCAATAGATGCACCACCACCCAGAGCTGTCAGCGCAGCAGAAACAGCAAGATTCGTGGTATTCAATTGATCGCCCGTTACGGCATCGGCACTGCCTGCCGCCACGTTGCCATTGGCAATACCTGTCAGCTTGCGGGCATCACCACCACTGTTTCTAAAGTTCACCTCGGCACCATCTGTCTCACCGCCTACCGTAATAACGCGTGTGGTGGCATTCTGCTTAACAATACCCAGTGTGCCGTTAGTGATATTGGTAATATCGCCTTCAATAGTGGTTATACGGCCTGTATTGGAAGTAACGCGGCCATCCAGGTTAGTCAGCGCTCCTTCCACACCGGTAACGGTGACTTTGTTTCCAGTGTTGGTTCCATCGTCAAGCTCATAGCCAGGTGTACTGACAGCACCTGTTGTCGTATTCACCGTTGAACCACCGCCCAAGGCGTCGGCCACTGACTGACTGCTGGCAAACAACTGGCCACCTGTCATGGCATCGGCGCTGCCTGCCACAACATTGCCATTGGCCAAGCCAGTAAGCTTACGTACGCCAGCAGTACCGGTAAAGTCAACACTCGTACCGGCTGTAGCCGCACCAACAGTGATGGGTGCAGTACCATTAGCCTGCAGAACCAAACCCGCTGCACCATTCATCAGGTTGCTAATATTGGTGGTGTTGCCATCAACACGTGTGTCCAGATTAAGTAACGCCTCACCAACACTATTCTGCGTACCTGAAATGAAGGTATAACCGACATTTGTCAGATTACCATCAGCATCAACAATCGCATTGCCACCCAACGCATCGGCCAGGTCAGAGGTTGAACGATACAGCTGCGCTCCATTAATGGCCTCGGTACTGGTTGCATTCACTGCACCTGCTTTTACATTGTCAAGAGTTGTTCCGGTTGCACCACCCAATGTGACAATGGACTTGTCAACACCGTCATACTGGACTGCATTATTACTTAACGCTGAAATACTCTCATTGGTCGCATTCAATTGCTTGCCGGTTACGGCATCGGTACTGGTGGCGGAAAGATCACCATCAGCAATTCCCGTCAGTTTGCGGGTTTGCGCAGCAACATTGGCAAAGTCCACCTCTGTACCAGCGCTATCTTTACCTACCGTAATTGGCGCCAGGTTATCAGCCTGCTGAACCAGACCCAAACCTGTTGATAGGGATAATTGGTGTAACTGACCACCGGTAATGGCATCGGTACTGCCGGCAGCGACAGTACCGTCTGCCACGTTAGTGATTTTGCGTTCATTTCCAACAGAACCTACAGAAACGGTGTTGGCGGCTGTGGCAACAGAACCATTACCCAGCGCCACCGAATTCGCCGCATTAGCCTGGGCTCCCGCACCAAGGGCAGTAGAACCTACACCGGTGGCTTGTACAGCATTTCCAAGAGCTGTTGCATTTAAATTGGCAGACAAAGCATCAGCGCCTACCGCAATAGAGCCCTCTCCAAATGCTTTTGCCGCCTCACCAAAAGCGATTGCTTTTGATTGAGTGGCTTGAGAAAAATTACCTAATGCAATTGAAGTGAAATCTGCTGCTGATGACACTGCGGCAGCACCGGCGGCATCGGAGCCCAAACCGGTAATTTTATTGCCACCAATGGCAATGCCGGCTGGATCAGTTAACGCTAAAGAATCTGCTGAAAGATCACATGCATCTGTAGGCCCAACAACGCTGCCATTCTCATTCAAAACGCCAAGTGTTATGGGATCTCCAGCAGCCGCATCAGCCAGAATTTGTGACAAATTAAGATTCAGGGGACCAGGAACAATACCCCCTAACCCCACAAAACTTAATAACGAGCTTACTGGGCCCAATAGACCGTTTACTGTAGTCTCAATTGGAGAATAAATCGGGTTAACTACCTGCCCCACAATCTGGGTTACCACACTTTTAGGTAAACTTACACCCGCGCAAGCATCCACCAACTGCGCCTGCGCAGACCCCATCACCCCCAATCCCAACGCAACAGACACCGCTGTTGCTGCTAGGACTTTGTTTCCTTTTTTACCTTTGTTACTTGTGTTTTCAGAAACCGCCACATAGGTTCCTGTTTGTTCATTAAAAATGCTTTTGTGAATCCTGTTCATTAGCTAAATCCTAGTTTGAATTTATAGACATGCAACTACTCTTGCAGCTGTCGACAGCCACCTAATACTTACATGATATAAAAAAAAGACAGGGCTTACATTAATTTACCAAGCTGACAAATTGCATTTTTTGTTTCAATAAAAACATTTACACTTACAAATCAAAAGGTTACCAGTCATTTCATTTCAAAAAAGAAAAAATAAATTCTTAAAAAACAAACACATAATGTCTTTTATAAACAACCTTTCCCCATTAAAGAGTTAATTTTAATTTGGATGAAAGTCTGCCTGATTTTCTATAAAACGCGTTCATTTTCAAGCATTTCCAATGAAATCAGATTTGGTTTTTATTATTCAGGACGGTCTGCATTTTTTTATGTAAATGTAACTACAGCAATTTCATCCCAGGCCATATCTGCTTTTTCCACATCCACAAAAAAAGAAACAAAAACGCCTGAATCTCATAACGAAATTCAGGCGTTTGGCATTTATTTAACAAACCCTGCTTTCCCGGCAAGGATTATTAAAAAGCTTGATTATCTATTAATCAACCAGTGTAACTTTACCTTTCATTAGGGCAGAGTGACCTGGGAATGAGCAGAAGAAGCTATAGTCACCATCTGCAGCCAGTTTTTCTACAGGAAAAGTAACCGTTGTAGATTCACCGCCACCAATTAATTTGGTGTGAGCAATAACACGCTCATCGCCTTCTTTAACATAATCCTTGGCCACACCAGCGGCTACGCCTTCTGTGGCAACCGCTTGCAAGTCAGCAGTTTTGGTAACCACAACGTTATGACCCATCGCTGCTGCAGGTAATTTACCAACGTGCTTCATGTTGATGGTAAATTCTTTGCAAGTTTTGCTGATTGAAATTTCTTTTGTATTGAATTGCATTGCATCGTTTGATTCAATATCTACAGCACATTCAGCTGCCAAGACGGGAGTTGCAGCAACAGACAGAACAGCAGCAAGCGCTAGTTTTTTGAAAGACATATATTTCTCCTGTGAAAAAACTTCTATACTTTCGTATCATACGACAAGTTATAAACTCATACTCTACATTAAACACTATTTTTTATTAAAAGTTGAGTAAAACAGTAATATTTATTGACCCAAATCAAGGGAATACCCTAGCATTTTGTAGTGACGATGCAAATTGATACTATACTAATCAGTTGCGAATTATTTGCTAACAAACCCAAACCACATAGCAACAAAAAAATAAATTCGCTCTTCTTCGTTTAAATTGCATTAAAATCAATTAAAAAACAAAAAAATAACAAAACAAGATTCTGCTTTCAACCATTAAAATCCTCTTTGGACTTCCGGGCTTCTTTTATATAAGCCTACCAGCACAAAAGAGGAATAATGCTTACTTCATACAATCAGTATTGCAGCAAACTGCAAAGCGAAAACCGCTATCGTCAGCTTTTTCTATTACCTCAGGACAAAGCGCATATTGATTTTTCCAGCAATGATTACCTTGGCCTTAGCCAACAAAAAGCGCTCGTACAAGCAGCCACAAAAGCCGGAGAATGTTGGGGTGCAGGCGCCACTGGTTCTCGCCTGCTTTCTGGCAACAGCCAACTTTTAAACGCCTTTGAAAAGCGCATTGCCCAAGATAAGGGTACAGAAGCCGCTCTGGTCTTCAGTTCTGGTTTTCAGGCCAACCTGACGGTCTTGGCCAGCCTACTAGACAAGCGCGTTTTAGCTGCCCAGCCATTGGTATTTTTTGACCAGTTGAATCATTCAAGCCTATATAACGCCGTTTTCCTAAGCGGTGCCGAACTGATTCGCTACCAACACAATGATATGAGTCATTTGGCCAGTCTCTTAAAGGCTGCTCACACTAAAGACCGCCCCAAATTTATTGTGACGGAAACGGTTTATGGCATGGATGGTGATAAAGCCCACCTGAATGAAATTATTGCACTGGCAGAAGAACACAAGGCATTTGTGTATCTGGATGAAGCACATGCTACTGGCCTGTTTGGCCCGCAAGGATATGGCCTGTCTACCGACATGCAGTTTAACGGAATACCACACCTGGTAATGGGCACATTCAGTAAAGCATTGGGGGTGAGCGGTGCTTATATTGCCTGCAGCCAGGATTTAAGAAATTACATTATTAACAAAACCACTGGCTTTGTTTATTCAACCGCCCCTTCTCCACTGGTAGTGGGTGCCGCACAAAAGGCATGGGAATGGGTGCCTCATTTTCAGCCAGAAAGGAAAAAACTGTTTGCCATGGCCCAACATTTACGTAATGAATTGTCCATCGCCGGCTTTGATACCGGATTATCCAATACCCACATTGTTCCCGTTATTCTAAAAGACGAAAAAAGAACACTTGATGCCAAAGTAAAGCTGGCCAGACAGGGCATTATTGTATCGGCCATTCGTCCACCAACTGTTATGCCGGCGCAATCACGCTTGCGCCTGGCATTAAATACCACACATACCGAACTGGATATTGAAAAAACCATTGCCGTCATCAAAACCCTCTAGAGGCGATCATGAAAGTTTTTATTACCGGGACAGACACCAACATAGGCAAAACACTTGTAAGCGCATGGCTATGCCTACAGACTGGTAGCGATTATTTTAAACCAATACAAACTGGCTGCATTGAAGGAACAGACAGCGCTTTTGTGGAAGGCATTATCAAAAATCGGGTGCATCCGGAAAACTATCTGTACAAGGCGCCAGAATCTCCTCATATCGCAGCACAGGCTGAAAACAGCGATATAGACATCACCAACATCAAGCCTCCCCCTGTACCCCGCCTGGTGGTTGAGGGAGCAGGCGGTTTAATGGTCCCACTTAACAAAGAGCATCTCATGATAGACCTTGCCCAATCGCTTGGCCTGCCCGTGCTGCTGGTTGCGAGCACCAAACTGGGTACCCTGAATCATACCCTATTAAGCCTTGAAGCCTTGCACGCACGAAAAATTCCCGTAGCGGGAATTATTTTAAACGGCCCTGGGAACCCCCGGCTTAAGGAAACACTTGAACATTTCGGGCAAAGCCGGGTTCTGGCTGAAATCCCCCTGCTGGACAGCGTCAATACAAACACCCTGCAAATGCTTAAACCAGGCACTGAACTTCTGAATTTATTTAATATGGATAGCAACAATGAACTTGAATTCTCGTGATAAAAAACTGATCTGGCACCCATTTACGCAAGAAAAAACCGCCGGCCTGCCGATGGCCATCAAAAAAGGCCAAGGGTCTTACCTTTATGATGAAAAGGACAATGCCTATCTGGATTTGATTTCAAGCTGGTGGGTCAATTTATATGGCCATGCCCATCCGGAAATCGCGCAAAGCATTTACCAACAGGCCACCACACTGGAACATGTTATTTTTGCCGGTTTTACTCACGAACCTGCCGTACAGTTATGCGAAACCCTAAACTCCCTGCTACCACCCACCCTGTCCCGTTTTTTCTTTTCTGACAACGGCTCCACCAGTATTGAAGTTGCCCTGAAAATGGCTTACCAATATTGGAAGAACAAGGAAGGCAAGGAAAGAAAATTATTTATTTGCCTTGAAGGCGGTTATCACGGAGATACCTTTGGTGCAATGTCGGTTGGGTCCGAATGTGGTTATCACGACCATTTCAGGGAATTGTTTTTCAATGTTTTAAGCATTCCTTTTCCCGCCACCTGGGACAATGACAAAGACGCGGAAGAAAAAGAATCCCGTTCTTTAGCGATTTTACAAGGTCATCTGGAACAAAACCCCGGACAAATTGCCGCCCTTATTGTTGAACCGCTAGTACAGGGCGCCAGCGGGATGCGGATGTGTCGTCCGTCATTTATCAAAAAAGCAGGAGAGTTGGTACATACGCACGACAGCCTGCTTATTTTTGATGAAGTCATGACCGGCTTTGGGCGTACTGGCAGTAATTTTGCCATGGAACAAACTGGCATTGTTCCTGATTTTTTGTGTTTATCCAAAGGCATTACAGGTGGTTTTCTGCCTTTGGCCCTTACGGTTACCAGCCATAAAATTTATGAGGCGTTTTTAAGTGATGAATGGAAACATGCTTTCTCACATGGTCATTCTTATACCGCAAACCCGCTGGCCTGCGCTGCTGCCGTTACCGCAACCCGGCTATTGCAAAGCGATGCAACCCAACAAGCCATACTCGCTATTAATAAAGCGCACCAGCAAGGCCTGGCAACGCTTAAGTCCAATTGCAGGCATATTATGCACACCCGCATTCAAGGCACCATTGCCGCCTTTGATTTTACCACGCCTGCACAAGGCAAACGCCATACTGGCAGCCCACTGCCCAGACAATTCATGAATGAAGGCCTGATACTTAGACCGATAGGCAACACTATTTATTTAATCCCCCCCTATTCAACCACACCAGAGGAATTAATAAAGGCTTATGAAAAAATCGAAATAGTTTTAAGGCAAAAAAACACATTCTAACAAGGACACTTTCCCCATGCTTTTAAGCCAAGGGGAAATATCAAAATTACCAATCGGACCTAGTAAGCGAATTGCCTTGATTTATTATCTGCGCATCAGCCAAAAACAAAAAACCCCTGCTCTAAAAGAGCAAGGGTTTGCATTCTTACTGATTCGGTTTAAAGCCGATGGTGCTCATGGCGAGACTCGAACTCGCACAGCTTTCGCCACTACCCCCTCAAGATAGCGTGTCTACCAATTCCACCACATGAGCATTAAGTGTGTTCTGGAAAGCATTAAATTATAACGCATTTTCCAGAAAATTGTTATTGCTGCGTGTTTTCTGCTGGTTTTTCAGAAACAGGCACCGATTCTGTTGGCGTTTCTACAACAGTTTGTGCTGGAGCTGCTGCGGGCACCGCTTCCATGGCCGGAACCGCAGTTTGCTCTGCGGGAGCGGCAGGTGCTGCTTCTGGCACTGAAGGCGTTGACAGACCACCATTAACAGGCGCAACAGGCACCGCAGGTGCCGCCGGAACAGAAACACCACTGGGAGGAGCCACTGGCAATGCGGGATTCTGTGGCTGAAAACCTTCCATTAGACCACTGCCGCCCGTTTGGCTTGCCGCAGAATCGGGCGATGAATTGCCCAAATAAGCAAGGCCTGCGGTAGCCGCAAAAAACAACACGGCTACCCATTTGGTTGCACGCGAGAAAAAGTTTGCCGCACCTGTGGCACCAAATAAACTACCGGCAGAACCACCCCCAAAGGAAGAGCCCATATCGGCGCCTTTGCCCTGCTGCAGCAACACGAGCACAATGACGCTTAACGCAGCAATCACCTGTACTACGGTTAGCAATGGATATAAATATGAAGGCATAAAAGTAAAAC